>Ga0335080_10000409_pt1 | contig 39147 bp, 41 predicted proteins | sample Lox_Sample_34_FD_206720 | JGI IMG/M metagenome (GOLD analysis project Ga0335080, IMG submission 206720) | Soil microbial communities from Loxahatchee National Wildlife Refuge, Florida, United States - Lox_Sample_3.4 | ecosystem: Environmental > Terrestrial > Soil > Wetlands | place: USA... | reverse complement strand
CGGTCGCACACAGGAACACGCCGCCGAGCACGAGGAAGCCGGTCAAGCCGTGCCCGAACAGGTAGGAGAGACCGACCAGCGGATCGAGGGCGGCGAGCACGGTGGGATGGGTGACGACGCCGCCGAGTCCAAGAATGCCGATCGTGACGAACCAAATGGTCATGATCGGACCGAACAGTGCGCCGATCCGTGCCGTGCCTTGTGGCTGCAGCGCGAACACGCCGATCAGCACGACCACCGACAGCGGCAGCACGTAAGGTGCAAAAGACGGCAGTGGATCTTTCAGGCCTTCGAGCGCGCTCAGGACCGAAATCGCCGGCGTGATCGCGCCGTCGCCATACAGCATGGCCGCGCCGATAATGCCGAGCGCGATCACGAAAGGACGCTCGCCATGCTTGATGCCGATCAGCGACATCAGCGCCAGGATCCCGCCCTCGCCGTCATTGTCGGCACGCATCACGATCGCGACGTATTTTACCGAGGTGGTGATGATCAGCGTCCATACCACCAGCGACAGGATGCCAAGAGCCACGGCCGGCGTCGCTTCGCCGCCGGCCCACTCGATCGCGGTCTTGAAGGTATAGAGTGGGCTCGTGCCGATATCGCCATAGACGACGCCGAGCGCGCCGACCGCCATGGCCGCCAGCGAACCGTGCTCCGGTGCACCCTCAGCCGGCGTCGCCTCGTGCACCTCATGCGCAGTCGTGGCTGCTCGTTGTCGTTCGACTGCAGTCATGTGCGCTCCCTTCGACCCGCAAGGTTCCCGGCGGTTGGCGTCATCCGCAGTTTGCGGTGCCTCGGCAATCTAGGCAATGCGTGCGATGGTGAGATGAAGGTGAGCAGGTCCGGACGGCGGGCGGGGGAGAGCCCGGAATCAGGCTAACGCCGTCTGTGCCGCAAGCGATACGTTGGCCGCAAAGTGTCCGTGGTCACCACACGACAAAGGCGCCCAGCAAGGCAAAAGGCAGCACGATGAGGCCGAGATAGATCCAGGTCCGGTAGGCCTCGGCATCTTTCGGCAGAATGAACAGATTGATGACGCACCACACGCAGAGCGCGAATCCCAGCGCGACGCGGATGAGGTCGTCAGGTGTCTCCTGCAGGTTCCAGAGATGCTCGATCTGCGGACTCGCCACGCGGGCGGTCAAGAGTGCAAGCGCAAGGATGACGAGGGTGCGCGCCGTGACGCCACCGATCTTGACGCCTATCGGTAGCTTTGGATCCGGCTTCTTTGCTGCATCCATGGGCATCGCCTGCTTCCAATCTGCGCAATCCGCGCGCCCGAAGGTTGAGAAACGCCGCTGATATATAACAAAAAAATAGCTTCGCCGGCGCCAACGGCAAGAGGGGTCAACAGGAGAAATTCACATGGCAGATGTGCTTACCTATTGCGGCAAGCGAATCATCGGGCCCCGATCGCTGCAACCGGCGGCGCGGGCCGCGCAAAGTCCTGGCGAATCAGCTGGGGTCGCCGACCTTGGCGCCGCGTCCTAGCGCGAACTGGCCGACCGCTCCCTCAATGTAGAATTCCTGTCCGGTCATCCTGGCGAACAGATCGACATTGGTGGTGCCGATCGCGCAACCGCCGAGGCCGAGATCGGTCGCGGTCAGATACAGCGTCTGCAGGAGAACGCCGACGTCCTTCAGGATGAGCGAGTAGGCGATGCCGGTGTATTTCCACGCGATGCGGTCGAAGCGTGCCGCGATCGTGATCAGGATCTGGGGCGGGGCGGGTGCGCCCATCGCAAACTGCGCCGACGCCAGTTGCGCCTCGATCTCCGGCGCGCGCGCCTCGATCGGCACCACCGCATGGCGATCGGCGTCGTAGTGATAAAAGCCGCGCGCGAGGCCGTCGCAGTGCGCAATCAGGAGATAGAGCTCGAGCTCGTAGGCGCTGCCGGCGGACGGATAGGGCCGCCGGGTATAGTCGATATCGGGACCGACACTGCCGTCGCCGAAATCGAGCGGGCTCGTCCACTTCCATTGCACGCGCGCCGCGCGATCGAGAAACCCGGCGAGCTCCGCAATCGTGATCGGCTGCGCGTCATCGAAGTCGCGGGTCGAGTGGCGTTCGCGCAGGAGCGCTACGAACGGTGACAGCGTATCCTCAGGCCCCGCCGTGAACGCTTGCAGATCGATCGCCTTGCCGCTCCAGGGCGCCCGCACCGCCGGCGGCGGCGGGATCAGGCCGATATAGGGATAGCGGCCGCCCATTGGATTGGCCTGCCGGCCCTCGGTCGAATGGGTGTGAAACAGGAGGTCGTGAAAGTCCCAGACCACCAGGCCCGCATCGCCTTCGGCGAGCCTCAGCGCGTCGCTTTTGGCGTCAACCTTGAAAAGCATGTTGCAGTGATACAGCAGGCCGAGCAACGCGAAGGCTGCGGAGCCCAGTTCCCGCCGCAACTTTCCGACCTTGTGCGGCGTCGACAACATCGCAATCGTCGCTGCCAGCCTGGGATCGCAGATTCGGAACAGGACTTTTGACCGCGGCGATTCCAGCACCATGTCGTTGCCGCGGCGTCGCATATAGGAAAAACGAGACAGCGCCACGGTGTCGGTCACGCTGAGGCTTGCCGCGTCCGGCCAGTAGTCGGCCATTTGCGGCTCGATCACGATCATGTCCTTGCCGCCGCGCAACGGCGCGAGGCGATATTCCAGCAGGCCGCTATGGGCAAGCCGCCTCACCAGCAGCGCGATCTCCTTGTCGACGGCGCTCCGCGCGGGCGTGAAAGAGCCGATCGGCAGCCCCGCGCGCAACGCGAGCGCGCGCTTGACGGCGGCGGCGCCGTATCGTCCGAGTTCGACCCTGAAGCCGTCGAAGCATGCGGCGACGTTACCGTCGGCCTGTGCCTCAAGCGTAACCCGCTCGTTCAGGCGCGCGGCGACGACGGGGGACGTTGCCCTTGGGCCGCGGTTTTTGGGCGCTGGCCTTTTCTTCTGCGCGCGCAAGGAAGCCGCCTGTCTCAGGTGTGCGGAAGGAATGGCGTGAGCTCGCTTTCCGGCAGCGGATGGTCGAGGAGGCCGAGCTTGACCGGCACCTCGTAGAGCCGGCCGGGCCCAAACCGGCGGTAGAAATGCCGCAAGCCCGGAACGATCACGCGCACCACAGGGACCTCGACATCGAGGCGCGTCTGATCGAGCACCATGAAGTCATGCCCGGCGCGCGTTGCGACCTCGACGCAGGCTTCCACCTGTTCGCGCACGCTGTCGAGTGGAACCGACAGCCCGAGCTCGGTTGATGCAACGGGGTGCGGAGCCGGTGTCAGGAACGGATAGTTCTCCAGCTTGAGCGGCGTGACGCCATCGAGCGTCGGCTTGCGCCCGCCGCCCCCGCCCATCAAGCCGATTGACAAGAACTGGCTGAGCTCGGTCAGCGCGCGCAGCAGCGCGATGCGGCGATCAAAATGCGCGCCCGAGCCGAATTCGATGTTTTCCTCGTTCCCGTTCATCCAGTGCATGATCGCGACATAGGTCGGAACGCCGAGATCGCTGGTGACGTCGAGCACCCACAGCTTGCGGCCGTAATCGGCAAACTGGGTTCGGATATCGCGGATGTAGGAATCGTCGAACTGGCTGAGGTCGACGTCCGAACGGCGCAGGCGGTTGTACCACCAGATCGCATAGGCATCGCGCTCAACGAGCTCGAGAAAGCCCTGCACGATGGCCTCTTCGCGCGTGTTGCCGGCGGCGCAGCCGTTGGAATCGGTGTGGAAGTCCCGGTAAAAGAAGTAACAGAGGCCGGTCGGCAGATATTTGAAGCGCTTGTCGCGCAGCGACCAGACCGGCGACCACTCGATCCTGTCCGACGGATCGATCGGGTTGGGAACCGGCTGCGTGCCGTCCGGCGGCGGGATGTGCCGGTTCTCGAACTGCGCCGCGCTGTAAAGCTGCACGTCGTTGGAGAGCAACGCCTCGCCGGCGGGAAAATCGGTGAAACGCCGGGTCATCCTGATCTCATCGCCCTGGAAGATTCCGGAATAGCGTTCGATCGCTTCCATCAGCGCGCTGGCCTCGGCCTGCTCGGCGGTCGAGCCCTTGCCAAAGCTGCCGCCGTTCAGTCCCGATCGCAGCTGGTGGACGCTCATCGCCGGCGCGGAGAAATTATGCTGCGCAAAGAAGTTGGTGTTCATCGGCAGATCTGCCTCGATCCGCTCGAGCCGCGTCACCACGCCGCTCAGCGGGCTGACATGCTTCTTGTTGCGCGCGACCGTGGCCCGCGACGACATCGAGCGGTAGCCGCCACTGGTCATGATCAGCCTGGTGCCGGCGTGGACCTCGACGGGCTGGGGCGCGCGGCGGGGGTTTTGCAGCTTTCTGCTGCCGCAGGTCGGGCATTGCGGACGCTTCGCCACATAGTGCTTGGCGATGGTGGCGCCGGTCAGATCGAGGCTCGCGATATGGTCGCGCAAATCGGTGCGGAAGCCGGATGCGATTGCTTTCGCGATTTCGATCGCGGCGAACTGGATCGCGCTTTGGCCGACCGTCTTGCGAACCAGCGGCGACACGACGACGGGCTGTGCCGATCCGCGTTGCAAAAATCCCTTGATCTCCCGATTGCGGATCATGCGGTCGAACAAGCAGGTCCAGCACGCGCTTTCGCCGGGCCTGAACAGCGGTCCGACCAGCGGAAACACACCCGATGGCTGCACCAGAAGCCAGGGCGTCTTGTCCGACACCCGCTCGCGGTTGATCTCGGCGAGGCGCCGCTCGAGATAGTCGTTGGCGAGCGTGACCGTCAGGTCGGGCGAACGCGTGACGATCGTCGCGCCGAGATCGCGCAGCGCGGCCGTGAGCTCCCTTGCGCCGTCGACATCGATCGCTTCGACGCGAACGCGGCATGCTTTGAGGTTCTTATCCGCCTCCTCGGGTGGCAACCCAAGGCTCGCCCAATAGCCGGAGACGCTTGCGCGCGAGACCTTCGATGCCGGCACGACGTAGTGGCGCTCGATCAGGCGCCGGATCGCCTCTTGGATCTTGTCGGCCGGGAATTGAGGCTGCAGCTCGCGCAACAGAGCGGCCGCGGTCTTGCCGTTCTTTCCAATCGCGCTCGCCAGTGCGCAGTAGAGCTCGCCATGCAGAAAGAACTTCCGGGTCTCGGAGTAGAGGCAGACGCTGTCGGGTGGCAAAAGATAGGCGGTAAAATTCGGCGCGAACTGCAGGACGTCCTCGGCCGCCCGCCGCTTCGCACTGGTCTTGCGATGAATCTTCATGGTGTGAGCACGCACGTTTCACCTGTCGCTTTTGGAATACGAGCGCGTCGCAAGGCTTTCCGCTGCTCGAGATCGCAGTGCTTGCGCGCCCGCAGTTCTTCGATTGTGTTGGAAGCACACAAGCTCGCCGACAACAAGCGGTGTCTTGTCGGCAACAAGCCATGCAGATGCCGTATAGACGGCAATTGGCCGGGTCGACATCGAACCCGGCCAATGAATTTGTTCGCGTATTTGATCCGCAATCGGAAGAAAGGCCGCAGCCTAGCAGAAGCGGCAGTAACCCCAGGTCGCACAGCATGGCCCTGCGCAGGCAGCGCAACCGCAACCGCCGCATCGGCAGCCGCAGCCGCCGCAGCGGCAGGCGCGACAACCGCAGCCGCCGCAGCGGCAACCCCACGCCATCTGCTGCAGGGCGCTGCCGTTGTTTTCCTTGTCGAACAGGTGGAACGTCGCGAGGCTGACGTCGGCGATTTCTTCTTCGCCAAGCGTGACGCCTTGCGTCGGTGCGAAGTTGAGCTTTTGCGGGACGTCAGCCGTCGGCGTGGCTGACGCGGAGGCGCTTCCGACCAGCCCAAAAGTCAAACCGGCTGCGCCCAATGCCGGCACCGCGGCCCTGGTGACACGCTTCCGCTTCGAAGCTTGTTTCACTCGTGGCATCGTCGCATCCTCCATACCTGTGCAAGATGAATTGTTTTCGATTCCAGCCCTCTTGATCCTACGCTGCGTCGCTGCGCCACGCAAGACTTCCGGGTCACTAACGCATTGTTGCACATTCAGTTTCCATTCATATTGATGAATGACGCCGATGTCATTTTTGCGCAAAGAAATGCCTCGTTGCAGCGACAATATTGACGGCGCAAGCAAGCGATGCTGCACCGCGGCTTTGCGTCGGCGAAGGGAGAGATGATGGTTGATGTTGTGGGCCGTTTCGCGTGGTACGAGCTGTTGACCACGGACCTGGCTGCGGCGCGCGACTTTTACGCGGACGTGGTCGGATGGTCGGCGCGAGATGCCGCCGACCCGCGCTTTGCCTATAGTGTCTTCGCCGCCGGCGAGATGCAGGTCGCTGGGCTGATGGAATTGCCGCTTGAGGGGCGGAGAATGGGGGCGACGCCGCGATGGGTCGGCTACGTCGCCGTCGATGATCTCGATGCCGCCGTCGATCGAATCAGGCGCCTGGGCGGTGTGGTTTACGTACCGCCGACCGAAACCAATATCGGCCGCATTGCCATTGTGACGGATCCGCAAAAAGCAACGCTCGCGCTCGCCGAGGGCCTGAAGCCCGAGCGGAGGGTGGCCGGGAAGGACGAGCCGGGACATGTCGGCTGGCACGAGCTGTTGGCGGTCGACGCAAAGGCTGCGTTTGCCTTCTACAGCGAGATGTTCGGCTGGCAGCGGACGGATTCCAAGGCCAATCCGATGGAATCCTATCAACTGTTCTCCGCCGGCGGACGGTTGATGGGCGGGATGTTTACAAAGCTCCCGTTCTTCCCGCTGCCGTTCTGGCTCTACTACTTCAACGTGCCCGACGTGGATGCGGCGGCCAAGCGCGTCGTGTCCGGCGGTGGGCGGATCATGCAGGGGCCGAACGAATTGCCGGGTGTGGGCTGGATCGTCTGGTGCACCGATCCGCAGGGCGCGATGTTCGCGCTGCAGGGGGCGGCCAGCGAAGGCGCGGTCGAACGATTGAGCGTTGCCGAGCTCGGCTGGTCGGCGGCCTGGGGCGGGTTTGCCTCGCGCGGCAAATTGATCGCAGACGCCAAGCCCGCACCCGATCCCGGCACAACGAAGCCTGCGCGGAAGCGCTGAAAACGATTTCAGGCCGCTGGTGTCGCGGGCGCGGCCGGCGCCTGCTTGGGTGGCGCCTTTGGCAGCGGCTTGTCCTGCCGCTTTGACCAGGAGATGTAGTAGGCAACCGTCGTCATGATCATGATGCCGGCGAGACTAACCACAACCTGTGCGAGAAACGAACCCGAGCTCAGCGTCAGCACGAAATGCGCCACAAAGGACAGGAACACGCCGACGCAGAACACGGCGAGCGATTGCTGGCCGCAGACGACCGCCGGATCAAAACCCTTCCATTCGAGCCCCGGCCAGGTCTTCGGGATGAAGCGCACCACCAGCGCCGCAACCACGATGAAATGCAGGAAACGGTAGGGTGCCATAAAGGTTTTGTCGTTCGGGTTGAAGGTCGAAACCAGCCAGTCCGGAAACAGCGCGCCGAAATCGGGGAAGCGACCGGAAAATGTCATGATCATCGCAAAGACCAGATAGGCGACGCCGAGATAGAGCGCGGCGCTCGAATTGATGATCCAGGCCGCGCGTTTTGCCCCGCCCAGCGCGCACCACGAGCCGAATACGAAGATCACCTGCCAGCAATAGGGATTGAAGTACCAGGAGCCGGCGGGATAGGCGGCAAAATTCCAGCCGAAATGGCGGGCCAGGAGCCACAGCACGATGGAAGCCAGCATTGTCAGGTCAGGCTGACGCAGCATCATCCACAGCACCGGCGGGAAGAAGCCCATCAGCACGATGTAGAGCGGCAGCACGTCGAGATTGACCGGCTTGAACTTCAGCAGCAATCCCTGACCAAGCGTTTCGGTCGCGTGATCGACAAGCCCCACAACGTTGAACTCGTTGATCAGCTCGCTATCCATGAAGCGCCGCGCCAGAAAGGAGATCGCAACGATATAGATCACGAACAGGATGATGTGGGCGACGTAGAGCTGCCAGACGCGCTTGGTCAGACGCGTGGCGCCGACGATGAAGCCGCGCTCGATCATCATCCGCGCATAAACGAAGGAGGCAGTGTAGCCCGAAATGAACACGAACAGGTCGGCGGCGTCGGAAAAACCGTAATTCCGTGTCGTGATCCAGTTCACGATGTTGTCGGGAATATGATCCAGGAAAATCGCCCAGTTGGCGATCCCGCGAAACAGGTCGAGCCGGAGATCGCGGCCTTTGTCCGGCAGAGTTGCATTGATTTTCATGGCGCCACTTCGAGGTGGTGTTTTTTGGGGAAACCGGGCCTGGCGACGCGACCCGCCGGAATTTGTCACCGCGCAGCAATGCGATTGTCACAGCGGAACATAATGACTATACCGAACTGCAACGTGACGTCCGGGCCGGGAATCGCCAATCCAAGTCCCCAATCAGGCTCATTCCTATCTTGGACGTTTCGACTGCGCGCTTCAATACGCCATTTTTCCACGGGGCCAACCATCCATGACCGCTCGCATCTTTAAGCCCGCGAAAAACGCGATGCAATCGGGGAGGGCCCAGACCCATCAGTGGCGGCTTGAATACGAGCCGGAGCAGCCGCGTGCCGTCGAACCGTTGATGGGTTGGACGTCCTCCGGCGACATGAAGCAACAGCTCTCGCTTCATTTCGACAGCAAGGAGGAGGCGGTCGCCTATTGCGAGCGCAAGGGCATCCCCTATCAAGTGATCGAGCCGCAGCAGTCGGCGCACCGCCAGGTGGCCTATGCCGACAATTTTGCGTTCCGGCGCGGCGAACCCTGGACCCATTAACTTGGACTCGTTGACTTGACCCATTGATTTGGACCCATTGATTTGGACCGATTGACCTGAACCTGTTGATTTGGGCCCATCAGGTTCGACCCGCGGAAGCCCTTCCGGGAGCGCGAAAGACGGGGTTGCGCAAACGAGCCGGCCGATGACACCATACGGTCAGCGCGCTCCTAGATTTGCGGCGCACCATAACACCTGAAAGCCATGCCGCTACATTCCACCATCGATCCCAAATCAACCGACTTTGCGCGCAACGCGGAAGCCATGCGCGCGCTTGTCGTTGAACTTCGCGACAAGCTCAGTCTGGTCGCCGGAGGCGGCGGCAAAGCGTCGCGCGCTCGGCACACCGCGCGCGGCAAGATGCTGGCGCGCGAGCGCGTCGACCTATTGGTCGACCCCGGCACCGCGTTTCTGGAGTTGTCTCCGCTGGCCGCCCACGGGCTCTATGGCGGCGACGTGCACTCGGCGAGCATCATCACCGGGGTCGGGCGAATTTCCGGACGCGAATGCGTCGTCGTCGCCAACGACGCGACCATCAAGGGCGGCACCTACTATCCGATGACGGTCAAGAAGCATCTGCGCGCCCAGGACATCGCGCGTCAGAACAATCTACCCTGCGTCTACATGGTGGATTCCGGCGGCGCCTTCCTGCCGATGCAGGACGAGATTTTTCCCGACGAGCGCCATTTCGGCCGCATCTTCTACAACCAGGCGCAGATGTCGGCGCTGGGCATTCCCCAGATCGCGATCGTGATGGGCTCATGCACCGCCGGCGGCGCTTACGTGCCGGCGATGTCGGATGAGAGCATCATCGTGCGTAACCAGGGCACGATCTTCCTGGGCGGACCGCCGCTGGTCAAGGCTGCGACCGGCGAGGTGGTCACGGCGGAAGAACTCGGCGGCGCCGACGTGCATTCGCGGCAATCCGGCGTTACCGATCACTACGCGCAGAATGACGCGCATGCGATCGGGATCGCACGGAAGATCGTGGCGACGCTGAAGCCCCCGACCCGTCCACAGCTCAACATGCGCAAGGTGCGCGAGCCGCTGTTTGCCGCGGACGAAATCTATGGCGTGGTGCCGGTCGACGGCCGCAAACCGTTCGACGTGCGCGACATCGTCGCGCGCCTGGTCGATGGCTCCGAGTTCGACGAATTCAAGAAGCTCTATGGCCAGACGCTGGTCTGCGGCTTCGCGCACGTTTGGGGTTATCCGGTCGGCATCATCGCCAACAACGGCATCCTGTTCAGCGAAAGCTCGCTGAAGGGGGCGCATTTCATCGAGCTGTGCTGCCAGCGCCAGATCCCGCTGGTGTTCCTGCAGAACATCACGGGCTTCATGGTCGGCAGGAAATACGAGGCCGGCGGCATCGCGCGCGACGGCGCGAAGCTCGTTACGGCGGTTGCGACCGCCTCGGTGCCAAAATTCACGGTCGTGATCGGCGGCTCCTACGGCGCCGGCAATTACGGCATGTGCGGGCGCGCCTATGGCCCGCGCTTCCTGTGGATGTGGCCGAATGCCCGCATCTCCGTGATGGGCGGCGAACAGGCGTCGATGGTGCTGAGCCAGGTGCGTCGCGACAACATCGAGGCCAAGGGCGAGAGTTGGTCCGTCGACGACGAGGAAAAATTCCGTGCGCCCATCCGCTCGCAATATGAGAGCCAGGGCAATCCCTATTACGCGACCGCGCGGCTATGGGACGATGGCGTTATCGATCCCGCCGACACCAGGCTCGTGCTTGGGCTTGGGCTTTCGGCCGCGTCGAACGCGCCGATCGAACCCACAAAGTTTGGCCTGTTCAGGATGTGACGATGCAGCGCTCGAAAATGGTCCGGCGGTTTCGTGCCCTCCTGATTGCCAATCGCGGCGAGATCGCCTGCCGTGTGATCCGCACCGCGCGCGCGATGGGCCTGCGCACGGTTGCGGTCTATTCGGAAGCCGATCGCGGCGCCATGCATGTCGCGCTTGCCGATGAGGCCGTGCTGCTGGGGCCGGCACGGGCGCGCGACAGCTATCTCAATATCGAGCGCGTGATCGAGGCGGCACGCCGGACCGGCGCCGAGGCGATCCATCCGGGCTACGGCTTCCTGTCGGAAAACGCGGAATTCGCGCAGGCCTGCGCGGCGGCCGGGATCGTGTTTGTGGGGCCTACCGCCGACATGATGCTCGCCATGGGCTCCAAATCCGGCTCGAAAGCGCTGATGGAGAAGGCGGGCGTGCCGCTGGTGCCGGGCTATCACGGCGAGGCGCAGGACGATGCGACGCTTTTGAGGGCGGCGGAGAAGATCAGCTTTCCGGTGCTGGTCAAGGCGTCGGCCGGAGGTGGCGGGCGTGGCATGCGCGTCGTGCAAGCGGCGGCGGAGCTTGCCGCGGCGATTGCCAGTGCCAAGCGCGAGGCCAAGGCCGCGTTCGGCGACGACCGCCTGTTGATCGAAAAATATGTCGACAATCCCAGGCACATTGAAGTCCAGGTGATCGGCGACAGCCACGGCAATCTGGTTTCCTTGTTCGAGCGCGAATGCACGCTGCAACGCCGGCACCAGAAGGTGATCGAGGAAGCGCCGTCGCCGACGCTTGATGCCCGGCAACGCGAGGCGGTCTGCGCCGCGGCGCGAAAAGCCGCTGGAGCCGTGAATTACGTCGGCGCCGGAACGATCGAGTTCGTCTCCGACGGCAAGGAGGTGTTTTTCATCGAGATGAACACCCGCCTGCAGGTCGAGCATCCCGTGACCGAGCTCATCACCGGCGTCGATCTCGTCGAATGGCAGCTCCGCGTTGCCTTTGGCGAAAGGCTGCCTTTGACGCAGGACCAGATCACGATGAACGGCCATGCCATCGAGGCGCGCCTCTATGCCGAAAATCCGGCACGGAATTTCATGCCGTCGGTAGGCACGATCTCCACCTGGTGCACGCCCGGCGAGGTCAACGGCCTGCGCATTGACGCCGGGTATCGCGCCGGCGATACGGTCTCGCCCCATTACGACGCCATGCTGGCGAAAGTGATCGCCTGGGCTCCGACGCGGCAAGGGGCGATCGACCGGCTCAACCGCGGATTGGAGGAGACCGACGTCCGCGGTATTGTCACCAACATTCCGTTCCTGTCGGCGCTGGTGACGCATCCGGCCGTTCGCGCCAACAGGATCGACACCGGTTTCATCGAGCGCGAATTGAAGACGCTGACGCCGGCGCAGGCTGCAGCCGGCGATCTCGAGCTTGGCGCTGCCGTCGCGGCGATCCTCGCCGAAGAGGCGAAGGCCGCAAGCGGCGAAGAGCACTCGCCTTGGCAAACCTTCGGCTGGATGCCGGTCGGACGACGGCAGCGGGTATTTGTCTTCCGATCGGGGCCGGGCAGCGAACACAAGGTAACGCTGCACTACGGCAATGGCCCCGCGACGGTCTCGACGGGATCGGGCGAGATCGCGTTGGCATGGTTCGCATCGTCTGGCGGCGTCCTCGATGTCACGCTTGACGGCGTCAAATCCCGCGCTGCCGCGGTCGTCGAGGGGCACGAGCTCTACTTGCGCACGCACAATGGGCGTTTCGAGCTGCACTGGGTCGATCCGTTCGGCGGCGAGACCGAGGAGCAGACCGGTGAGGACAAGATCGTGGCGCCCTTGCCCGGCACCGTGGTGGCGCTGCTGGCGGAGGAGGGGGCCACGCTGGAGAAGGGCGCGCCGATCCTCACCCTCGAGGTGATGAAGATGGAGCAGACGCTGCGCGCGCCGTTTGCGGGCGTGTTGAAGGTCATCAAGTGCAAGGTCGGCGACATCGTGCAGGAAGGTGTCGAGCTTGCCGAGGTCGAGCCAGCGTGAGGTGAGCCATGAGCGAGACCGTACGCATTGTCGAAATGGGCGCGCGCGACGGGCTGCAGAACGAAAAGACGCCGGTGAGCGTCGCCGATCGCATCGTCTTCATCGAAAAGTTGCTGGCGGCGGGTCTCAAAACCATCGAGGTCGGCGCGTTCGTTTCGCCGAAGGCGATCCCGCAAATGGTTGGCTCGGACGAAGTGTTGCGCGCGGTCAATCATCTGGTTGGTGAATTCCACGTCCTGGTGCCGAACTACAAGGGCTATGAGGCCGCTCACGCCGCGGGCGCCAGGGTGGTCTCGGTGTTCGCCGCGGCTTCCGAGGGTTTTTCGCGCGCCAACATCAATTGCTCCATCGCGGAGTCGATCGAACGTTTCAGGCCGGTGCTGGCGCGCGCCAGGGCCGATGGCGTCAAGGTGCGCGGCTATGTCTCCTGCGTGCTCGGCTGTCCCTTTGAGGGAGAGGTCGAGCCCAAAGCCGTAGCCGATGTCGCAAAGACGTTATTCGACCTCGGTTGTTACGAGATATCGCTCGGCGACACGATCGGCGTCGGCACGCCGACCAGGGCCAAGGAGATGCTGCGAGCCGTCGGCACGCACATGCCGATGAGCAAGCTTGCGATGCATTTTCACGACACCTATGGCCAGGCGCTCGCAAATCTCTATGCGGGAATGGAGGAGGGGGTTCGCGTGATCGATTCCGCGGCCGGCGGGCTCGGCGGCTGTCCGTTCGCGCCCGGCGCGACCGGCAATGTTGCGACCGAAGACGTCGTCTACATGCTGGAGGGCATGGGGGTCAGAACCGGCGTCGACATGCAGAAGCTTGTGGCGGCGACGAACGAGATCACCGCGCTCATCGGCCGATCGCCCGCGAGCCGTGTCGCAAATGCCCTGAACGCGAAGGCGAGGCGAATGGGAAGTAGCGAATAGCGGGTAGAACGCCGTTCGCCATTCGCTACTCGCCATTCCCCTACCGGCTGCCGTCCGGTCCCATCACCAGGTTCGGCAGCCAGGTCGAGATTTCCGGCACGAGACACAGCACCAGCACCGCGCCCATCATCAAGAGCACGAAGGGCAGCGTGCCCCAGATCACCTCGCTCAGGGGAATGTCGGGGGCAACGTTTCTGATGACAAAGATGTTCAATCCCACCGGCGGGTGAATGAGCCCCATCTCCATCACGATGGTCATGATCACGCCGAACCAGATGATGTCGAAGTTCGCGGCCCTCAAGGGGGGCAGGATGATCGGCGCGGTCATCAGGATGATGGAGACCGGCGGCAGGAAAAAGCCGAGCACGACCACGAGCAGCAGGATCGCCGCCAGCAGCCCCCAGCGCGGCAGATGCATCGCGACGATCGCCTCCGCCGCGGACTGCGAGATGTGCAGATAGCTCATCACGTAAGAATAAAGCAGCGACATGCCGATGATCATCATCAACATCGTCGACTCGCGGATTGTTGCGGTGAGGATCGGTGAGAGATCGGTCGGCCGCCAGACGCTGTAGATCACGGCGATCAGCGCAAGCGCCAGGAGGCCGCCGAGGCCTGCGGTCTCCGATGGCGTCGCGTAGCCGCCATAGAGCGCAATCATCACGCCGGTCAGCAGCAGCACGAAGGGGAGGACGCGCGGCAGCATGCCAAAGCGCTGCGCCATCGTGTAATCGTCATGGGTGAGAATGGCCGACGCCACGCCGCCCTTGGCATAGGCTTCGCTGGCAACCGCGTATTCGCGGCGGAAACGCATTACGGCATAGACGCCGAACAGGGTCACCAGGAGCAGGCCCGGACCGATGCCGGCGAGGAAAAGGCGGCCCAGCGATTTCTCCGCGGCGACCGCAAACAGGATCATGGTGATGGAGGGCGGCAGCAGGATGCCGAGCGTGCCGCCGGCCGCGATAATGCCGGCAGCGAAACCGCCGGAATAGCCGCGCTTACGCATCTCGGGGATGCCGGCCGAGCCGATCGCCGAGCAGGTTGCCGGCGAAGAGCCTGCCATCGCCGCAAACAGCGCGCAGGCAAAGACGTTTGCGACGCCGAGCCCGCCGGGAATGCGGTGGAGCCACGCATGCAGCGCCAAATAGAGATCCTGGCCGGCGCGGGACCTGCCGATCGCGGCACCCTTGAGGATGAACAGCGGGATCGACAGCAGCGTGATCGAAGCCATTTCCTCGTAGACGTTCTGCGTCACGGTATCGAGCGAGGCCATCGGCATGTAGATGCCCATGAAAACGACGGCCACGGCGCCGAGCGCAAACGCGATCGGCATCCCCGAGAACATCGCAGCCAGCGTCGCCAGCCCGTAGCTCAGGCCAATTCCGAACACGGTCATCGGCGCGCGGCTCCGGTCAGGGGAATGATGATCTGCAAGAAGATCTGCAAACAGAGCAGGGTCATGCCTAGGGCCATCAATCCATACGGGATCGCAAGCGGCGGAGACCACATCGAATTGGAGACCTGGCCGTCGCTATAGGCCTCGTGCGCGAGCGTCCAGGATTTCCAGGTGAAGAAGCCGCAGAACAGGAGGCTTGTGACATCGACAAGCCAAAGCCTGACGCGGTTTGCAAGCGGCGGCAACAGCCCGACGAACGCCTCGATCCCGATATGGCCGCGCCGGGCCTGAACATAGCCCGCGGTCATGAAGGTCGCGCCGACCAGGAGGAAGACCGCGGCCTCGTCTTGCCAGTAATTGGCAGCGTGAAACAGTGCGCGGCCCAGCACGCTGTAGCTCAGGATGACGCAGGCCGCGATCAGCGCCAGCGACGCGAGCACGACGATGACGTTGTGACAGAAGGAGAGTATTCGTTCAAATGCTGCCACGAGCATGTTGCTCGTGGCCGGCTCTTGGAGATCACGATCCCCCAGCGGACCATGCATCATGCGGAGACGTCGGACGCCAGCTTCAAGAGGTTGGCTGCGGTCGCGGTCTTGGCGCCATAGTCCTTCCAGGCGGTGTCGCGGGCGATATCGCGCCACTTGCCGACAGTCTTGAGATCCAGCGGGTATACCTTGGCGCCGGCTTTCTCATAGACCTTGGCTACCTCGATATCGTCGTCCTGCGCGCCCTTCTTGCCGAAGGCTTCGAGTTCGGCGCCGACAGCTAGGATGATGTCCTGGTGATTCTTCGGCAATCCATCGAAGATCGTCTTCGACATCATCAAGGGCTCCAGCATGAACCAGTAGGAGGCGCCGGCGCCGGATGTCAGCGCCTTGGAAACTTCTTCGAGGCGGAACGAGATCAGGCTGGTGGAGGAGGTGATGCCGGCGTCGCAGGCGCCGGTCTGCATCGCCGCATAGATTTCGTTCGACGGCACCGAGAGCACCGAGGCGCCCGCAGTCTGCAGCACCATGTCCATTTCGCGCGAGCCGCCGCGAACCTTCAACCCCTTGGCGTCTTCGGGCGCGACGATCGGCCGCGAGCGGCTGGCGACGCCGCCGGCCTGCCAGACCCAGGTGAGCAGCAGGATGCCCTTGTCGGCGAGGAAGTCGGTCAGCGCCTTGCCGACCGGCTCCTTCTTCCAGCGCAGGCCCTGGTCGTAGGTTGCAACCAGTCCGGGCATCAGGCCGATATTGGTTTCCGGCAGTTCGCCGCCGGCATAGGGCATCGGGTAAAGGCTGATATCGAGCGCGCCCTTGCGCATCGCCGCGAACTGCGCGTTGGTCTTGATCAGCGAGGAGTTCGGATAGACCTCGGCGGAAAGGTCGCCGCCCGAGCGTTTGGATATTTCGGCCGCGAACATGCGGCAAAGCCGGTCGCGAAAATCGCCCTTGTCGATGGTGCCGCCGGGAAACTGGTGCGAGATCTTCAGCGTGGTCGCGGCTTTGGCGGTTCCGACCCCAAGGCGCAGAATGGCGGGCGCAGCGAGCGCGGTTGCGATGACGTGACGGCGCGTAAGCATGAGACTCTCCCTAAGGTAAACTCCTAACGATCCGACGACCGGCTCTGAACGCGTGAGTCACCGGTTATCGACCGATAATTTTCACTACTGATAGTTCGAGGCAAAAGCCGGCGGCAAGCCCGATGTTTGACGGCCGGAGGTTGTTGCGTCGCACAGTTGCCTCATTATTCGGGCGTGTAAATGGGCGCGAGCAGGTCTTTCACGGGCGAAAATGTGTCGAACTTCGACCGGTAACCCCGCACAGGCTGCAAACATCCGGTTTGGCCGTAAATTTTTTTCGTGCCGAGCGTAACAAATGCTGCCGCGATCACGTCGAGAAGCAAGGCGGCAATCAGTCGCTGTCGAAAAACCAGTTCTCGAAGGGACCACCCATCATGACCATTCGCAACCGCGTTGCCCTTATCGCATCCGCCGCCATCGTCTCGCTTGGCGTGGCCCTCGCACCGGCTGCTTTCGCTGCCGATGACATGAAAAAGGACACCATGTCGAAGGATACGATGTCCAAGGACTCCATGAAGAAGGACACCATGTCCAAGGATACGATGTCCAAGGACTCCATGTCGAAGGATTCGATGAAGAAGGACGACGGGATGAAGAAGAACTGACGCGGCGCTTGGCGCGGATCGTTTTGGATTGACGGGATCGCCGGCCGCAACACGCGCGCTGTCGACCCGTCATTTCTTCTTGCCGCGCTCCTTGCGGGCAGCATAGCGGGCATCGCGCTTGGACTTCTGCTCGGCTTCGAGCGCGGCAAGGCGCGCCGCTTCCTCTTCCTTCTCGCGGGCGACGCGGGCGGCCTCGGCGGCGGCTGCTTGCTCCTCCCGGCGCTTCTGTTCGGCCTTGGCGGCCTCGCGCTCCTGTCTGACCCGCTCGCGATTGGCGGCAGCCGCCTCGCGCTCGGCGCGCCGTTTTGCCACATCCGGGTCATTCGGGCCGGGCTGGGCGCGGAACTTGTTCAAGAGATTTTGCTTCGCTTGCTGCGCCGCCTTCATGCGGTCCGTGAAGCCGGGTTCCTTAAATCCACTCATGTTTCTTTTCTTCGGTCCTGGAAGCGCCGCTGGCGATTTGCGCGCTTTTCGCGGGGAGGGTGTACAGCGCAGCGGGAGGCAAAGCCAAGCCCTTATCCGACAAGTCTTGGCCGCCTGATGACGCCGGCCGGGCCGCGGGTCGTGCGGGGGCGGTCCCGACACATCCAAAAATCTGCAGGTTTGTGATGTCGTTCACAGGGGCTGTTGCCGTCCTGCCATATGTTCTGGCACTGAACGAGGAGAAGCCTTGATGGGCCTGTGGCGGAATCGAAAAGTCCTGACATTCCTTGCGGCGGTGCTGGTCTGCGGTGCTGCTGCCGCCGTGTCGCTTGCGCTCGCCTATCCTCAGCCGGTGTCGAACCCGGCGCTCGGCGCCGGATGGCAGTGCCACCGGGCGGCGGGTCTCGTCACGACCTGCAGCCGCGTCAGCCGGGCCGAGCCGCTCGCGCATCATCCGCGCGCGGTTCCGGTCGACTACCGCCGGGTGTGACGTCGAACTGGCGGTCGTGATAGAAGCGCAGGCTTGCGCTTCCGCAACCTTCATGACCGCGTCATGCCCGAACCCGAAGACCAAGGCGATAACCGGCGCGGCGCCATAGCCGGCCTGATTATCGCCGTGGTACTGCTTGCGGTCGGCATCTGGCTCGCCCGCGACCTCACCGCCGCCAGCAAGCTTCAGGACTGCGTGATGTCGGGCCGCACCAATTGCAATGTGATCGAGCCTGCTCGCTAGCCGTCGTTCGGGGGCGGCGATCCGACGCAAAATTGTCGCGATCTTACCGATTTGTAACAAGACAACGCGCGAAAAAAGCTCCTCTCTCGGGGTTGCTCCGCGTCGGCAGCCGACGCGAGGGGGTTTTTGACAAGCGTTCCGGTGGCAGGGCACCTCACTTTGATGGGTCGTCCCGGCACGGCAACTCAAAGGGGTTTTGCAGGAATGAACGTCTCCCGCCGATCCAGGATCGTCGTACCCGTGGTTTCGCTGTTGACCGCGATGGCCTTCGCGGCGCAGGCGCAAACCCCGCCGCCGCAAGGGCAGGGGCAGCCGGGTCACCAGCCAGGCCCGCCCCAGCAGGGCAAGCCGCCGGTGCAGGCCAGGCAGATGCCGCCGCGTCCGCCGGGCGGTCCCGCTCCCCACGGGCCGGACGCCCGTTTCGCGCATGGCGCCATCGTGGCACGCGACTTTGGCGGCCACCCCTATCGCGGCCGCCTCGCCTGGGAGGGCGGGCGCTGGCGTCACGAAGTCCACAATGGCCGCAACGGCTGGTGGTGGGATGTCGGCGGCGTCTGGTACTTCTATCCGCAGCCGATGGATGGCCCGCCGGCCTATGTATCGGAGGATTTTGCCGACGACGTGATCTATGCCGAGGCGCCGCCGCCGGGTGCCTATGCGCCCCCGCCGCCTGGACCATATTATGCGGCCCCGCCGCCACCCCCACCGCCGCCTCCGCCGGATCCTGCCGCAAGCGCAGTCGGTGGCGCTGTCGTCGGCGGCCTGCTCGGCGGGCTCTTGACGGGCAGGGCCTCCGGGGCCGCTGCGGGCGCCGTCATTGGCGGTGCGACGGGCGCGATCGCCGGCGCCACCGCGGCCGCGCGGCCGGGCTACTATTTCGCGCAGGGCGCCTGCTACTACCGCTATCCCAACGGGCAGTATGTGCCGGCCGATCCGCGCTGGTGCTACTGAGCGGATAGCGCGAGCCAAAGGAAAAAGCCGAAGCGCGATCCCCCCGCGCTTCGGCTTTCTGCTTGAGTGCGCCTCAAGTCGAGCCCCAACTCAACTTGCCGCCAACTCCCCCATTACCGCTCCGGCCCGCGCCGCTGAGCGACGGGTGAGCCAGGCGGGGATCTCCCGATAGCAGGAGCCTTTCTCCTGCATTTCCGCCATCGTCCACTTGCTGGGGTGGCGCTCCTTGCCGACAAAGATCCAATCGTCGGCAACCGGGGGCGGCTGATCGAGCATCGTTCTCAACCAGGCCGACCCGACACCCGCAGGCAATCGATCCGCCTTCATCTGATAGAGATCGTAAACCGGAGCACGCATTTCCTCACTCCCTGCGTACATCGTTTCCGAGCATCAGGTTTGAATCCCCTCGCGGCGGAAGTTTGAGCCGGTTGCGACAAGGATGTGTCAACTTGCGGGCATCCACAGGCCGAAGCGCGGCTAGCCAGCCTATTCATATCCCGCACGGCGCACATTGACGCGGCACAATCCATCGCAGCCGATCTTTCTGGCGGCACCAAGCGAGAAATCGAGCACGCGCCCGTGGGCGAACGGGCCGCGGTCCTGCACCGGGCACTCGATGGACTTGCCGTTGTCGAGATTGGTCACGACGAAGATCGTGCCGAACGCCTCGGTGCGATGCGCGCAGGACACCTCGTTCGGCTTGAAGCGCTTGCCGCGCGCGTCCCATTTGTCTTCCCAGTAGACGGAGGCTTCTTCATTGTCCGCGGGCGGACGCGCGATGCGGCCCATCCACAGCTGCTGGAACGAATCGGCCGCGGCAGGCAAGGGACTTGTGGGCCACGTGCCCAGGACGAGCACGAGCCCAGCGAGCCGTCGTTTCCAGACAGTTTTGCGATCTTCACCCATCACAACACGCGCAACACAAAGGGGTCGAACGCCGCTAGTTATGGTAAACGTGCAGGGAACAAATTGGGCAGACGCGTGTCGGAATCTGGCGCTCGCGTGGCGGCGATTGGGCAGCGACTGGCGGGTAACGCCTATCCGGTGCGCGGCGTCCGCCGCAGGCCGAACCAGCCGGAGCGAACCGGCTTGTTGATCTCCGCCAGCACCGCTTGGCCAGCGTCCTGAAAGTCTTCCAGCGTGCGGCGTCCGGCCTTTGCGCAGGCGACGATGCCGTCGGCGATCTTCTTGCGCGTCTCGTGGCTGTCCTTGTCGGGTGGGAGCTGATTGCACACATATTCGAGCGCGGCCGTCATGTTGGCCATGGTGTTCTGGTCGAACTCGATCAGCATGTCTTGCCCTCCTCGAGCGAAGGTTAAGCGATTCGCCTGCTGATGCCAGCCGGGTTGGAGCATGGGGCTGCGGCGATTCCGCGAGGGCAGGATGGGGTTGAGCGTGGCGAAACCCACATTCGCAAGTTGACAGGTTTTCGCTGCGCTCAACCGATCCTACGGGCTCGCAACGACGACCTCCGCGATTTTCCGATTCAACTTGTCAAACAGCCATTCGGCTCGTCCGCGAAAAGCGGGCGGTTCAGTATTGCAGACACGGTTGTGCTTACCCGAGACGTCTCTGGAATACTGGATGCCCGCACTCGCGGGCAAGACAGCGGAGGGTATGACGCCGCATTCCCGCGGCGCGATCACGCCCGAGGCTTGCGAGACATCACGCGCCTCGAAAGGAGAGGGCGCAGGGAATGCCGGGTGTTGTGCTGCACCCGCAGCCTCGCGTGGGATGGAAGAAACCACGCGAGCGTAGTCACTACAGGCGAAGCCGCAACAAACGACATTCCCTGCGCGATAGTGTTAACGCTTATATTCGCGCTCTTCCCGGTGTCCGTGACCTTATAGTCACCGTCGCCAGTGGATCATCAATCCGCAAGCTTAGCGCCAGCCCAGGGGCGCCAGAACCACACGATTTCGCCGTCCGCGCCAGCGCCGCACGTCATACGGCGCGATCGCGTCCATCGCATCCCGCGCTCAACGTTTCGTGACGATCGCGAAGCGCCCCTCTCGCGAGCGCGGGACGAGCGGAGTTCAACCACATGTTTCTGCAAAACGGAAGTGAAGTTTTTTGCTCGCGGGAGTGGGTGGCGCCAATGTTTTGAATTTCCGAACGAAATGGGTTTTTGCGCGCGACTTACTTTGCGGGTTGGGAGGCGCTTGCGTGCGCCATCACTGCCAAAATCGGCACTTGTCGGGCAAATCAGTGCGTGGCGCCTTGTTCGGTCCTGACATTCGCTTTCGGTCCTGACATTCGCTCCGCCCGACGAGCCGGGTTTGCGACGCCGATCCTGGACGACTGCGCTCTTTCTGCCTGAAGTTCCTTCGCTTTTTGATCGCTATCTGTTGCCGATCCGCATCACGGCCGGACGGAGTCGTGCGACTTCGCGCAAGGTCAAATTCGTTTCACCTTCGGTAAAGGGCTTTTGCCGCGACGCGCGGTATTTCAGCACGCACGGACGCATGATTTGCGTTTGGTGAGCGGAGCGTCGGCAAATGGGATTCCTCAAGCGTTGGCGGGTGGCCCGCCTTTCCCTGACAATCGCGGCTGCCGCGTCCATAATTACGGTGATCGAACCGTCGCCAGCCCGCGCCCAGAACAGCGCTAACTGGCTCTCAAATCCCGTTGATGGCAATTTCAATAATGGCGCGAATTGGGGCGGTGGAACCGTGCCCTCCAACACGGCGTTTTTCAGCGCCTCGAATGTGACCAGCATCGGCATCAACACGAGCACCAACGTGAGCGGATGGACTTTCAATCCAGGCGCGAGCAACTACGCCTTTAACATAAATGGGCCCTTTTCGTTCTTGGGTGGCGGCATTGTGATCAATGGCGGTGGTGCCACCATCAATGTCAACGGAGCGGGCCTATCGTTCGGAGCCGCCAGTACTGCGGACGCTTCCACCATCTTCAACAATGTGCAATTACAATTCGTTGCTCAAAGCACGGCGGGAACTGCGTCCATCACCAACTCCGGGGCAATGTTTTTCGCGAACAGTGCCACGGCAGGTAGCGCCACCATTACAAACAATCAGGTACTAAATTTTAATGGCACGAGCGATGGAGGCAACGCCGCCATCACCAACAGTGCGATTGCAGTGACGGATTTCTCGGGGACCACCGGACCTTCTGGCACTAAACAGGTTTCGGTCGGTTCTATTGCGGGAGGCGGAACCTTCTTCCTTGGCTCCAACGTGTTGACTGTTGGCGGCAACAATCAAGACATGCTTGTTACCGGTAACATCTCCGATGGGGGAAGTAGCGGCGGGGTCGGCGGCTCGCTGGTCAAGGTCGGCAGCGGCACGATGATCCTGTCCGGCGTCAATTCGTATAGCGGCGCCACCACCGTCAAGGGCGGCGTGCTGCAGGTCGATTCCCTCATCTTGTCGCCCCTGACGACCGTGGCCTCCGGCGGCACTTTAGCCGGAAACGGCTTCGTCGGTGGTGTGCAGGTCAATTCGGGCGGTACACTGGCGCCTGGTGGTGCAACCGGAACCGTACTTACCGCCGGCAGTCTCACCTTCCAGCCCGGCGCTCAATACAACATTGGACTCAGTCCGTCGGCCGCGACTTCGACCAATGTTTCGTTCACGGCAACGCTCGGCGGCGCGACGGTGCAAGCCACATTTGCGCCAGGCAGCTATGTGCAGAAGACCTATACCATCCTCACCGCGGGAAGCATCTCGGGCGCATTCGCGAACCAAATCCAAAACGTCAACCTGCCCGCGAACTTCCACGACACCCTGAGCTATGACAGCAACAACGTCTTTCTCAACCTCGCGTTGAATTTCGGTGCGCCGCCGCCAGCCATTGGATTGCCAACCAGCGGGCTGAACCAAAACCAGCAGGCGGTGGCCAACGCGCTGACCGGTTTCTTCAACGCCAATGGCGGCATTCCCGCGGTCTATGCCGGCTTGACGCCCGCAGGGCTGACGATGGCCTCGGGCGAGGGCGCGACGGCCTCGCAGCAGACCACCTTCAACGCCATGAGCCAGTTCACCGGCCTGCTCACCGATCCCTTCCTGCGCGACACGGGCTGTGCGGCCGGCGTTGCCTTGCGGGACCGCTGCGGCGGCAATCAGGGCTCGGCAACCGGTTATGCGGACGAAGGTCCGCGAGGTGCCTATGCGATGTTCAACAAGGCGCCGCTGCGCGAGCAGCGCTGGAGCGTGTGGGCGGCAGGCTTTGGCGGCTCGCAGACCACCGATGGCAATGCCGTGGTTGGATCGAACCATACCACCAGCCGCATCTTCGGCACGGCTGTCGGCGCCGACTATCTGTTCGCGCCGACGACGCTTGCAGGCTTTGCGCTCGCCGGCGGCGGCACCAATTTCGGCGTCGATACTCTCGGCGGCGGACGCTCCGACCTGTTCCAGGCCGGCGCCTATGTGCATCACACCGTGGGGCCTGCCTACATCACCGCGGCACTCGCCTATGGCTGGCAGGATGTGACGACAGACCGCACCGTGACGATTGCCGGCATCGACCATCTGCGCGCCGAGTTCAACGCCAATGCCTGGTCGGGACGGCTCGAGGGCGGTTACCGCTTTGTCGCGCCCTGGACCGGCGGCGTTGGGATCACGCCCTATGCCGCCGCACAGGCCACGACGTTCGAGCTGCCCGCCTATGCCGAGCAGGTGATCTCGGGCGGTTCGGCGTTTGCACTCGGCTACGCGGCCAAGAGCGCAACCGACGCACGAAGCGAGCTCGGCCTGCGCGCCGACAAGTCGTTCGCGCAGCCTGACGGCGTGCTGACGCTGCGCGGCCGTTTTGCCTGGGCGCATGATTACGATCCGCAGCGCGCGATTGCCGCGACCTTCCAGGCGCTGCCGGGCGCGAGCTTCGTCGTCAATGGCGCGGCACAGGCGCGCGACTCCGCGCTGACCACGGCCTCCGCCGAAATGAAATGGCTGAACGGCTGGTCTGCGGCCGCGACCTTCGAGGGCGAGTTCTCCAACGTCACGCGCTCCTACGCCGGCAAAGGCGTGGTCCGCTACGCCTGGTAAGCACTGCGCGCCACTGCGGAGAGTTGCCGTTTAGGAGGCAACCAAGGTAGCCATACGGCACGCGTTCTTTGCCGCACGATTCGACCAAGAGGCGTAACTTCGGTTGTAGCCAAAAGGCCACACTCGTGAAGAATTCAATTGGCCGTGGGCATGGTCCCAATTCTCGCCGCGCTGCTGGCCGTTATTGATGCCGGTGGACCGTTCCTCAGCGATCACGAGAGCGCAATTGTGAGGATTTGACCGCGGATCTTATGCAAATTCGGCAGACGTGACGTCGAGGACACAGTCTTCCAACAGAAATTACCGATGAGAGCGGCTTGCCGATTTTCCATAGACGAGCAGCGGCGATGCAGAGATATGCTTCCGTAAGTTGAGACTCAGCATGCGAGATTCTTGGCACCTTGGGGCCAGGAGGGGTGGCAGATGGAGCGCGTTCGAACGAACTCAGGGGCAGTTTTTGGCCGGGGGTCTTTGCGTGTCGGGGCAGTGGCCGCTCTGCTCGCGCTCTCTGCTCAAGCCGCCCGTGCCGACGAGGGCGGCGTCAGCTTCTGGATACCCGGATTCTTCGGCAGCCTGGCGGCCACCCCCACGACACCGGGCTGGTCGGCGACCTCCGTCTACTATCATACGTCGGTCTCCGCCGGCGCTAGCGTGGCGCGCGCGAAAGAGTTCGAAATCGGTGGCGTTCCCCTAAATTTCACGGCCAACGTGAGCGCGAACGTCAATGCAAGCGCAAATCTGGAGTTTTTGGCCGCGACCTACACCTTTGCGACCCCGGTCTTGGGCGCTCAGGCTTCCTTCACCCTGTTGGGGGCCTACGGCGCCAACTCGACGTCGCTCGCAGGAACGCTCGCATTGACGGGACCGCTTGGAAATACTCTCTCGCGCTCCGATGCAATCAACAGCACGATCGTTGGATTTGGCGACCTGGTTCCGCAATATACGATGAAATGGAATGTCGGCGTCAACAACTTCATGACCTATGTCACCGGCGACATCCCGGTCGGGGCCTACGATTCAATGCGACTTGCAAATCTGGGTATCGGGCACTGGGCAATCGACGCCGGCGGCGGCTATACCTATTTCGACCCGCAGACGGGGCACGAAGCTTCGGCGGTGCTCGGATTTACGTACAATTTCATAAACCCCTCCACTCAATACCAGAATGGCGTCGACATGCACCTCGACTGGGGCGTGTCGCAATTCCTGACCAAGCAGGTTCAGGTCGGCCTCGTGGGCTACCTCTATCAGGAGATCGGCTGTGACAGCGGCTCCGGCGATCGGGTCGGCTGCTTCCAGTCGCGGGTGCTCGGCATCGGCCCGCAGTTCGGCTACATCTTTCCGATCGGAGACAAATGGCAGGGGTATTTCAACCTGAAGGGTTATGGCGAGTTCGACGCAGCAAATCGGCCATCGGGCTTTAACATCTGGCTGACGTTCAATCTTTCCCCTGCGGCAACACCGCCAACGTCCTCAAGGCCGATGTTCACAAAATAAGTTCGAATGCTTCGCGAAACGCCGACAGGCTGGGTGAGGCAGCCTGCCACTTCGGCTCCGCATCTGCGCAAAAGAGCAGGCGATGAGTCTTCCAAGCCGGACTACGGCGTCGCTCTGCGGTGGCCCGGACCCCGACCGCCTGCATCGACCTGGCTGCCATAGCCTTCCAGTCGCAGGCGCTGGATCGGGATTGGTCGGCGCGGCCGCTGCGCGCGGCGCAGCCTCGCAGCGCGCCGTTTGGGCGGGTTGTCGATCTGCTTCAACAGGTCAAGCCAAATGGCCAGCAGGTCACCCTTCTTTCGAGGCCTGCGCGCTGCGCGCTTTTTTGCACCGCCTGACAGATTCGCCATGCGCCCACGATGCGCCACAGGTATTGAGAATTGGTTTACCATGAGGGCGAGGCCCCCGGCCGACGCTTTTGGGCAGCTCCCTGATCGACGCAATCCTGCCGTGCGCCCCTGTGTCGGCTTCGAACCCAATCACCTGCGGATGTCACCAAGGTGCGACTTGGTTGGGAAGGGGAGTGGTATGTCCGAACCGGATTCGCTTTATCTCAGGGTTCGTCTCTCAAAAGGGGCGTTTGAGCGCTATCTTGCAAGCAAAGCCGCGGATGCGGACGATTTTGACGACTGGATGCTATGGCTCGGCAGGGCACGGATGCATGGCTTGGTCTTCACGCGCGAAAAAATCGCCGAAATCGCGCGAGGGGTTCGCAAGCGCTCGACGGCAGAAGAGATCGCCGGCTGGACGAAAGATGACTGGGCCTTCGCCAGATCGCACTACGACGAGCTGACCGAAACCTGGCGCTTCGGCGTCGCGAATTTCTCCGAGAACTATCAGGAATTTCTCGTGTATTTGCCGCCGCTCCGCGCCGTCGGCCGGTTCAAGGACTTGCCCGGGGCGGATTTCATGCTGGTCTACGACCATTTCTGGAACGCCAACCGCTACACCGTGCTGTTCGAGTTTGCGGACGGTGCAAGTCGTATTGTGGGCTCGCCGGGGCAGGGCACACCATTTCCGGAACGTCTGGCCCAAGAGGCGCGGGGGTTCGTCGGATCATTCGCGGCGGATGTCGATGCGGGGCTGGTGTCCCGGTCCTGACAACAATGCCAAAGCGCAGCACCATGGCTTACATTTTATGGCTTACGCTTTCGTGATCGGGTTCGGCCATTTGCGTGTGGGCGGGGCGTGATATGGTTGCCTGCCTTCCCAAGGGAGTTCGGTCATGAAGACGCTTCTTGTTGCCGCCGCTTTTGCCGCTGTGACTGCCTATCCGGCCGCCGCATGCGATTGGAACCGCGAGGCCAGCACGCAGGATCAGGTTGTCGCCACCGCTACCGACCAGACTCCTCAAGCTGCACCCGCGTGCAGCGGGTCCGACTGCACCGCGCCGCAGGCAACCAGCGTCGCCACCGAAGAGACGAGCCGCAAGCCCGCCTTCGAGACGGCGCCGGTCGTGCTGGTGACGGACCGGCACTAGTCGGAGCGGATTTGTTCGCTGCCCGCTACCCGCGCCTTTCGGCGGGAGGCTGGGATGGACCCAACATCGATTCTGATTGTCGGGGTGTTCCTGGGATCGATGTCGATTGCCGGCAAGCTTGCGCGTGACATGGGACGCAGCCAATCGCACTGGGCATGGACTGCGGCTTTCATCGGGCCGCTTGCCCCTGCATTGCTCTGCCTGGTTGCTGCAGCGTCGGTCTTCAGGAAAGCGATCGGCGGCTGCAGGGCGTGACCGGCGCCGCCGGCTGCGGAAGCGCTAATATGTCAGAACAAGCAGCCTCTGCACGATGGCGCCGAGGCAGACAAGGACGACAAGCAATTTGAGCAGGTTTGCCAATCTGCGGTCCGGCGCGAAGCGTTCGATGGCCCAGAAGCAGATCGCGCCCACGACCACGATGACCAGCACCCCGATCAAGACCGAAATAAGTCCCATGTCAGTCCCTCCGTTCCGCGCCAGCGGCGAGCATCGGCGGACAGGCGCGCCGCGTCAATTGCCAATCGGCACGCAATGCGCGATGATCCATGCAAGCGCGACGCGACACGATCATGGAGGAAACATGAAGAGCCTGCTCGTCGCAGTTGTTTTCGCCTGCGTCGTCCTGGGCGTTGCCGGCGCCAGGGCCGCAGACGGATGTGGCGTCGGTTGCCACGCCACCATGTCCGGGGCATGTGTCGTGGATGGCTGGGGCACCGCTCCCGTCAGAAACGAATGTCCGGCCGGCGCCAGGCCCCGCCCGCCCTGCGCGGGAGGATATTACTATGTCTGGCGCAAGCGCTATCAGGCCTGCTTCCAGAGCTGATCCTGGCCTCAATTCCAAGGCCTCAATTCCAAGGCCTCAATTCCAGGGCCTCAATTCCAGGGCTCGCCGACGATCAGTCTCGCAGCCAGCAGCTCGGCTGCGATATCGAACAGCTTTTCGCCCTTCGCAGCGGTGGCCTTGCGGGCATCGCCGAGCACGCCGCCCGGCGTCAGCTCCTTGAAGGAGCGCCATAGATTGAGCGCAGGGGGAACGCCGAGCGTCATGTTGCCCATCGGACCGAAGGCGTCGGCAATCCTGTCCTTGCGCACGCAATCCGCAAATGCCGCCAGCATCATCGAGGTCTCGGCCTCGCAGGCATGGCGCACACCTTTCTGGTCCTCCAGAACGTCGGCATAGGCGGCACTCTCATTTGCCAGATTGTAGAACGTCGTTGTGGCGATCGGCGCATCGAGCTCGATCGCCAGATCAGTGGTGAGCGCGTTGAGGGCTGCGATGTTGCCGCCATGCGAATTGACGATCAGGATTTTCGTGAAGCCGGCACGTAGGATCGAGCTGCAGAGGTCCCGCAACAGGCTGTGATAGGTCGCAAGCGAAAGCGTAAAGGTGCCGCCGAAGGCCATGTGATGCTCGGCAAGGCCCATCCAGACCACGGGGGCGACCACGATGGGGCGCGAGCGCGCCACGATCATGGCCACGCGGGCGCAGCCTTCGCCGCCCAGAAAGGTGTCGACGCCGGTCGAAAGATGCGGCCCATGCTGCTCGGTGGAGGCGACCGGCAACAGCACGATGGCGTCGTCATTTGCCTTCTGCCGCAGCTCTTCGGCAGTCATCCGGTTCCAGAGCACTTCTGTCATGGGACTTGTCTCCTGCTTTTCCTCGGGGCTGCGGCCGGCTCGGCGGGCCCCGCAATTGTACACGGGCAGCCTGCTGCCCTGGCTCAAAATTAACCGGTTGTTAACCGCGGTTAATCACCCTGCACGCGGGCACTGGGGGCGCGTCGCTGGCTTGTTTTTGCCGGCCCAAAGCGATGGTGTTCATTATGGCGTTAGACCCCGAAGAGTTGGTTATTCTGAACGATCATGGTGCGATGAAGCTGCACTCGGCAGTGGCCAGGGCAATGATGTTGCCGCCTACCGAGCGCGATCACGCGTCCATTCTTCGCAAAGGCGAGCCCTGGCTGCTCAATTTCGACCTGATCAAGCATCTTGCGAGGCGATGGGACGACAGCCCGTACCCTCTCAATGATTCGGAGATGACTGTCGGCGCGTTTTCGCTTCCGCAGGTGAGCTTGTAGTCCGCGGCTTACGGCTTGTTTCGACGCAACGGCGACAAGCAGGCAAATCGGACTTGCAGATCCGTCGCGCGGGCGATGCTTGCGCGGCGGAGATATCCTTGCGAGTCGAACGCGGCCTTGCCAACCGACCCTTGATTTGCAACGCCGCGGGCGGCCCCGTTGGCGTCCGCCGGGGATTTGCAATCAGGGGGTGATCGGATTGGTGCGAACCCACACGGGCACCTCGGATCGGCGATTGTCGAGGAACCTGACGGACAGCTCGAAGTCGACGCGAACCTCGCCGTGCAAGCCGTCGAGGTTGACAAAAATGTGCCGCTGAAAGGGAAGCCTGCTGGCGCCCTTTTCGGACATCACCCAGGGCAGGCCGTCCAGAATGTTGCTTTCCGTGTCCGCACGCATCTTGGCGCTCGCGCTGTTGCTGTCGGCCCGACGCAGCGGAAGGTTTCTTGGCCTGATCGTTCGAACGCTGAAGATCTCGATCGCAAAGGGCTTGTCGTTGATCCCCCAAAATCGAACGTCGTGCCAGGAGCCGACGTGGGGCACGATCTTGGCCGAGAGATTGATGGCATTCCAGGGCGCCTGACTGGAGTGCCATAGCCAGCCAAGGCCCGTCCATATCATGCGCAGGCCGGTCACCGCTGTGTTTGCACTCGGCTTCATTGCTCCTCCTCGCCCGAGATGCGCCAATCTTATCACCACAGGCGCGCCGTGCGCGCGTCCTTCTTGGTGCCGGCCCACCAGCACCAATATCGCAAACGTCGCGCGTGCGTCACGCCTGCCATCGCGGGCAAGGGCGGGGTCGCTTGCGCTGCAAGATCCGGCGAGCGTTTGTCCAAGCATCTCCCAAAGATCCGACCAGATTTGAGCTACCGCAAAGTCTAATCCGGCGGATTGGTGCTCAATTCCTGTTACAGGCCGCCAATGGCGCCGGCAAACGTTGCGCATCGCAGATTCGTATGATCGCGACAGCCTGACGTGCGAAACCCCTTTATTCGAGAACACCGCGAGCCGCCAAGACAGCGGCACCAGTGATGTTTGACGTCTGGAAGGGGAAGGAATGGAGGAAAACTCTTGAAGGGGACACGAACATGACCGCGCCATCGCCCGCCGATCTGGTTATCGCTTCCCAAATTCCGGTATTTTCGGGATTGAAGCGGGAGGCGCTTGAAGTCCTCCTGGCTCAGGCAAGGGTCATCAACCTTCGCCCAGGCAGCATGTTGTTCAGACAAGGCGAGCCGGCTACCTCATTTTTCATCATCGTCGAAGGCTGGATCAAGCTCTATCGCATAACGCCCGCCGGCGATGAGGCGGTTCTCAATGTCTTTGCCGAGGGCCAGAGCTTCGCAGAGGCCGTCACTCTCACGTCCGGTCGCTATCCGGCAACAGCGAGCGCGGTGGCGCGCACGCGCGTCATCATGATTCCCGCCGATCACGTCATCGACTGCATCCGCAAGATGCCGGACGTCGCGATCGCCATGATTGCCTCGACGTCGCAGCACCTGCATCTGATGGTAAGCCGGATCGAGCAACTCACAGCGCAGAGCGGCATGCAGAGGGTCGCGGATTTCCTCATTTCGCTTGCACCCTGCGTCAAAGGGCCTTGCACGATCGCGCTGCCTTACGACAAATCGTTGATCGCGGGCCGGCTGGGGTTGAAGCCGGAATCGCTCTCCCGGGTTTTTGCAAGGCTGAGGACGGTCGGCGTCAAGGTGCGTGCGTCCGATGTTGTGGTGGATGACGTGGCGACGCTGCAAAATCTCGTCGCCAGCGAGCGCATCAGGCCTCGCGGAGCCTTCAATCACACCGCTTGTGAAGGCGCTCCCGTGGCCAGGAACGTGAACTCGGTGGGAGCCCGGATCGGAGGCCGCGCCTAGCGCACGTAGAGTCTGATTTTCGGCAGGATTTTGCTGCGCCACGCGGCAGCACCGAAGTCCTGCGCCACGACGTTGTCGTCCGAGACGATGAGCCACAGCGGCACACCATCGCTTGGTTTCAGGCGGTCTCGGTAGCCGCGAATATCTTCCGGCCAGTTCGCATCTTTCAGCACGTCTCGCAAGAGCGGCGACTTTACCTCGCGATAGGCGAGGCGGGCAAAATCGGCCGAGTTCTGGAAGGCCGCTCCGTCACCGCGCTGCCAGGCGCGACACGGCGCGCAGTCCTCGGCACCGACATAGATCAGCAACAGGTTGGCAGCCCGCGTTGGTGGCCGCGCCTGCGCGACCAAGTGCGTCGCAACGATCATAGCGACCGCGGCAACAGCTCCCAGGCAAAGCCAGGCAACTCTCGCGCGACGACAATCGCTATCGAGCGTGGCCAAATCTTCCATGGCGCAATTATTTCTCTCGCCTGGCGTCGCGTCCTTAACCGCGGTCAAGGATGGCTGCGACGCACGCGGTAAATTTCCCTGCCGCAAATCAAGCCGGGAGTGTGCCGATGCCGCCGACCGAACAGACTGCGCCACCGCTGGAGCGCGTGCCTGCAATGCAGCGGATTCTCGATAATCCGTTTCTGCTGCTGTTTCTCGGCGTGACGCTACCCGCCGTTCTCTATCTCATCTGGGGCGTCATGGAGGTCGCCTCGATCCCATTGGCGAAGTGAAGGTCGTCGCTCGCGCATTTCGAAGCGCGAAGCGCAATCTGAGGGGGAATGGAAATGGCTGTCACACCTCCGGAACGTCGTATCTGGTGGAATGAGCCGATCGAACGGGTGGAACTGGTCTGGATCGTCATCGCCTTCCTCTGGGGCCTGTTCATGTTCGCGTTCATGATCGCCTGGCACTTCATCGGCCAGCAGAACCTGAGCAAGGAAGCCTATCGCGTGCTTCCTTCGGCCTATGAGGAAAAGGTCGAGGGCTTTGCCAAGAAATATCAAGTGCGCGAGGAGCAGGGGATTCCGGTCGTGAAAGCGCAAGCGGGCAGCGACGTCTATCTGCTGGCGCGATTGTGGCAGTGGTGGCCGATCCTGGAACTGGAGAAAGGCGTCAGCTACCGGATCCATCTCTCATCGCTGGACTGGCAGCATGGCTTCTCGCTGCAGCCCACCAACATCAACATTCAGGTTCACCCCGGATACGAACACGTCATTTCACTGACCCCCACCCAAAGCGGCGAGTTCGGGATCGTCTGCAACGAGTTCTGCGGCATCGGTCACCACACGATGACCGGCAAGATCTACGTCACGGAGCAGAAACGAGCAGGGGCCGACCAGCGCCTGACCGAGGGGAGGTAGGGTCATGACTGCAGAAACCGTCATCGGCGCCGTTCCGGCCAAGACCGAGTTTCGCACCTGCCAATATACCGGGCTGAAGATCGATGTCGCGGCGCAGACCCTGATCAAGGCCAATGCGGTGGCCGCCGTGGTCTTCCTGCTGATCGGCGGGCTGATGGGTCTCCTGGTGGCGCTCACGCGCTGGCCGGCGGTGCATCTGTTGCCGGCCGAATGGTTCTATCTCGTGCTGACCGGACACGGCGCCAATGTGCTGTTGTTCTGGATCATCTTCTTCGAGATCGCCGTCCTCTATTTCGCGTCCGCGGTTCTGCTCAATTCGCGCCTTGCCGCGCCGAAATTCGCCTGGCTCGGCTTCGTCCTGATGGTGGTCGGCGCGCTCGCCACCAACGTTGCCGTGCTGCAGGGCGATTCGAGCGTGATGTTCACGTCCTATCCGCCGATGCAGGCGAAGCCGCATTTCTATCTCGGCCTGATCCTGTTTGCGGTCGGCGCCTTGATCGGCTGCATGATCTTCTTTGCGACTCTCGTGGTCGCGCGGGAGGAAAGGACTTATGAGGGCTCGATTCCTCTCGTGACGTTTGGCGCAGTCACGGCCGCCATCATCGCGGTGTTTACCATCGCCTCCGGCGCCATCATCCTGATTCCGACCTGGCTCTGGTCGCTCGGTTTCATCTCCTACATCGATCCGCTGATGTACAAGGTCGTGTGGTGGGCGATGGGGCACTCCTCGCAACAGATCAACGTCTCGGCCCATGTCTCGATCTGGTATCTGATCGCCGCGCTCCTGGTCGGTGCAAAACCCCTGAGCGAGAAGGTGAGCCGCACCGCCTTCCTGATGTACATCCTGTTCCTGCAGCTTGCATCCGCGCATCACCTGCTGGCCGAGCCCGGTCTCGATGCGAGCTGGAAGATCGTCAACACCAGCTACATGATGTATCTGGCGGTCATGGGCTCGATGGTCCACGGCCTCACCGTGCCGGGCGCGATCGAGGCGGCGCAGCGCCGCAACGGTTACGATCGCGGCATGTTCGAGTGGCTGCGCAAGGCGCCATGGGGACATCCGGCCTTCTCCGGCATGTTCCTGTCGCTGATCTTCTTCGGCTTCATCGGCGGCATTTCCGGCGTCGTGCTCGGCACCGAACAGCTCAACGTGCTCATGCACAACACGATCTACGTGCCGGGCCATTTCCACGGCACGGTGGTTGCGGGAACGACGCTGGCGTTCATGGCCGCCACCTATATTGTGCTGCCGCTGATCTTCCAGCGCGAGATCGTCTGGCCGACACTTGCCAGGATCCAGCCCTATCTGTTCGGAATCGGTGTCGCCGGCATCTCGCTGTTCATGATGGGCGCCGGCACCCTCGGCGTGGCGCGGCGGCACTGGGACATCACCTTCAGCGATGCCAATCTGTCGTTTTCGTATTCGGCCGGTGCATTCCTGATGATGGGGCTGAACGGCATCTTCGCCATCATCGCAGCCCTCGGCGGCGCGCTGTTCGTGCTGGTCGTGGTCGGCACCGTGCTGTTCGGCGAGAAGATCACGGGCGGACACAAGCTGACATTCCCGCTGTTTTCGGGTGGCGGCGCGGTAGCCTCGCACTATGGCAGCGAGCGTGCGCCCAAACTTCCCGGCACCATCATCCTGGTTGCGATCTTCTTCGTCTGCTTCGTCCTCTACTACTTCATCAACTGGAAATATCTGTCGGAACTCTGGCTGTTCCGGTGATTGCTCGCGAGCGATAAGGACAACACCATGCGCGCGACAATTGGAATGGCGATCTCGCTCTTGAAGCCCAGGATCGGCGTCGCGATCGCGGCGAGCGCGCTGGCCGGCGTCGCCGCCGCTCAAGGCCCCGGGCTTGCCTGGTGGCAGCCAATCGGTCTTGCGCTCGCGATCCTGGGAGCGTCCGGTGCTGCCGGTGCGTTCAACCACTATTATGAGCGCGATCTTGATCGTCTCATGCAGCGCACATGCCGGCGTCCGTTCGCGAGCGGAGCCTTCAAGGAAAGCCCGTGGTGGCCCGTCGCATTTCTGGCGTTGCTGGCGATTTCGCTCGGGCTGGCTTCGCTAAGTGCCGGCCATGTCGCGGCGGTCTATGTTTTTCTCGGCGCATTCACCTACGGCATCGTCTACACCGTCTGGCTGAAGCGCCGCAGCACCTGGAACATCGTCGTGGGAGGGCTTGCCGGCAGCTTTGCCGTGCTCGCAGGTGCTGCGGCGATCGATCCGATGCCGCAAGTCGTCCCGACGGTGTTGGCCGTCGTGCTGTTTCTGTGGACACCGCCTCATTTCTGGAGCCTGGCGGCCGCCAAGGGTCAGGACTACGCGAAGGCCGGCATTCCGATGCTGCCGGTCGTCGCCCCCGCCCACGCCTGGACCATGGCGATCCTCGCGCATGCAATTGCACTATTGGCGATCTCCCTCGTGCCGCTTTGGTTTGGCGAAGGCCTGCTCTATGGGCTCGGCGCGGGAATAGGCGGCGGCTATTTCGTTTGGAAGAGCATCAAGCTCTACCGTGCGCCAACAAAAGCAAATGCGATTGCCAATTTCCTTGCTTCTCTCCTGCAACTCGCGCTGCTCGTCGCGGGCGCGCTGCTCGAGAGCGCATCCGCGTGGGTCTTGTCATGATCCGCCGTCGCGCCACAGCGAACGCGGCTGCTGTGCTCGCGCTTCTCTTGATCACGCCGGCGCAGGCAGCTGAGCGACCGGCGCTCGAACTTGATCCCGCCGCGGCGATAACCCTGGGGGAGCGGGCGCTGGGGCGCGCCTTGGGCAATTACACCCTGATCGATTCCCGGGGAACGCCGTTCTCGCTGAGGGAGTATCGCGGCAAGCCGTTGGTCATCAGCCTCGTCTATTCGTCCTGCAGCTCCGTTTGTCCAGCGACAACCCAGCATCTGATTGAAGCCGTGACCGAGGCGGAACGGGTGTTTGGTTTCGATCGCTTCGCAGTGCTGACGGTCGGGTTCGATGCGCGCAACGACACAGTGCCGCGGATGGCGCAGTTTGCCGCGGTTCAGGGCATCAAATTTCCGAATTGGCGGGTCGCCAGCGGCGATGCCGCGACCATCGAAGCGGTATTGAATGATCTCGGCTTCAGCTATCGCGCGGTCGCCGGCGGCTTTGATCATCCGACGCAAACCTCGATTCTCGACCGTGATGGCAGGATCTACCGTCACGTCTATGGCGATGACTTTCCGCTTCCGATGTTCATGGAGCCGATGAAGGATGTGATCTACGGCACAACGACGCCGTTCTCGTTCCGTGGAATCATCGACCGCATCAAGTTCATCTGCACTGCCTACGATCCCGGCGCGCGCCGCTACCGTATCGATTTTGGCCTGCTGTTCGGAGCCGTGATCGCTGCCTTCTGCCTGCTCGCCATGGCCGGATTGATCCTGCGGGAATGGATTCGATCGGCCAGGGCAAGAGCGGCCTGACCGGAAGACGGGAAATGACATGATCGGCGCAATCCGCAGCGCGCTCCGCACCGGCTTTGCACTGATCGAGCAGCCGTTCGACCGCCTGTTCGGCCCGGCGCTCAATCCGGTCGCACAGCTCGGCGCCCTCGGCTTTTTCTTCTTCTGGATCGTGGCAGTCAGCGGCATCTACCTCTTCATTTTCTTCGATACCGGCATCGAGCGTGCCTACCAGTCGGTCGAATATCTTACCCACGATCATTGGTTCCATGCCGGGGTGATGCGGAGCTTCCATCGCTATGCCTCCGACCTGATGGTGGTGATGGTCGCCGTTCATCTGCTCCGCGAATTTGCCTACGATCGTTACCGCGGTGTCCGCTGGTACTCGTGGTTCACCGGCCTGCCGATCATCTGGCTGCTCTATGCGTCCGGAATTACCGGATACTGGCTGGTCTGGGACAGGCTTGCGCAATATGTCGCGATCGTCTCTTCCGAGCTTCTGGATTGGTTGCCGATCTTCGGAGAGCCGATCGCGCGCAACTTCATTTCGACGGGCACGCTCACCAGTCGCTTCTTTTCGCTGATGGTGTTCATGCATGTCGCCGTGCCGCTGTTCCTTTTGTTTATCATGTGGGTCCATATCCTGCGGATCTCGCGTCCGAAGGTGAACCCGCCGCGTGCGCTTGCGCTGATGTCGCTTGCGGCGCTTGTCGCGGTCTCGATCTGGAAGCCGGCGACCTCACAGGGCTCCGTCGATCTTGCGAAGGTGCCGGCCGAAGTCGGTCTCGACTGGTTCTTCCTGCCGCTCTATCCGCTCACCAACATCTGGAGCAACGGGACGGTTTGGGCCCTCCTCGGCGCCTTTTCGCTGATGATCGCACTGATGCCCTGGCTGCCGCCGCTGCGGCGGGCAAAGCCTGCCGAGGTCGATCTCGCGCATTGCAACGGCTGTGCCCGATGCGCGGAGGATTGTCCCTACGAGGCGATCCGGATGGTTGGCCGGACCGACGGCATGCCGTTTCCGACGCAGGCGCAGGTCAGTCCGTCGCTCTGTGTTTCCTGCGGCATCTGCGTCGGAGCGTGCCCGTCCTCGACGCCGTTCCGCCGCACGCAGGATTTGCGAACCGGGATCGACCTGCCCGAGTTCTCGCTGAAGGAGTTGCGTGAGAAGGTCATTGGAGTCGCCGGCGGGCTCAAGGGGTCGGGACGCGTGCTGGTCCTTGCTTGCGAACATGGTGCCGCCGCCGGCCGGATCGGCGACACGGTCGTCTTGCCCTGCGTCGCGATGGCGCCGCCGTCGCTGATCGATTTCATCCTCAGCCGTGATCTTGCCGACGGCGTTGTCGTTGCGGGCTGCGCGGAAAGTGCCTGCTATAACCGGCTCGGTGTCCGATGGACCGAGCAACGCTTCGCAGCCGAGCGCGATCCTTATTTGCGCGCGCGGGTCCCGCGCGAGCGTATCGCGACGGTCTGGGCCTCCACACTGGCCGTCAGCAGAGCCGAAGGCGAAATCGCGGGCTTTGCGGCTCGCGTCGCCTCGTTGCCGCCCGAGCGGCTGCGCTCGCCGTTGCCGGTAAGCACGGCCTCGCGCCCGCCGAAAACCTTCGAGACCGAGAAGGGGTCCGCATGAGAGCGTTGCGTCTGGCAGGACAATTTGCGGTCATCGTTGCGCTGTTCGCCGGCGTTGCGGTGCTGTCGGACTGGCCGACTTACCGTCAAATACCCGGAAATTCGGGCGTCATGATGCTGACCTTCGTTCACGGCGCCGACCGCAAGGGGGAATGTCGGCGTTTGACGGTGGAAGAAATTGCGAAGCTGCCAGCCAACATGCGCAGGGTGCAGGATTGTCCGCGCGTCCGACGGCCAATCTACGTCGAGCTCGATGTCGACAACCGCAATATCTATCAGGCCAGCCTTCCTCCCACCGGCATAGCCGGCGACGGTCCATCGCGAGTCTATCAGCGTTTCGTCCTGCCTGCCGGCAAGCACGATGTCGCGGTGCGCATGCGCGATACTGCGCGGAGTGAGGGTTTTGATCATGAACGACAGGAGAGCGTTGAGCTCTCGCCCGACCAGATATTCGTCATCGACTACCGGCCGGAAAGCGCAAGCTTCGTGTTTCGGTGAGGGATGAGCCGTTGAGGGATGAGCCGTTGAGGGATGAGCGATGGGCCTGCTGCATTGGGAGAAGCGCTACAGCGTAGGAATCGAGGCGGTCGACCACGAGCACCGCGAGCTTGTCGATCTCATCAACCGCCTTTACGAAGAGGCCCGGGCGCACGGGTCGAAGGTTGCGGTCCTTGGCTTCTTCGGCGATCTGTTCAAGGCGATTTCGGCGCATTTTGCGCTGGAAGAGCGGGTCATGCGCGAGCGCGGTTACGACCAGCTCACCCAGCACAAGAACGATCACGAACGCCTGCTCGACGAGATCCGCGACATCATGGAAGATTACGAGATGACGGATCTGTTCGACGAACAGCTTTTAGCACTGAGACTTGATGCCTGGTTTTCGCGACACTTTGAAACTCACGATGCGCGGTTCCATCATGCGCTGGACCGCCACTGAACGGGATTTCGACGGATCATCAACAACGGGAGACAAAGATGAAGAGGATATTGGTTGCGGCGGCGGTTTCCATCGCCTCGGTAGGCGCCGCTGGCGCGCAGGACATGGCCGCCGGCGCGACCTCTTTCAAGAAGTGCGCGCCCTGCCATGACGTCGGTCCGACCGCGAAGAACAAGGTGGGTCCGGTGCTGAACGGCCTCGATGGTCGAAAATCAGGAACGGTGGCGGGGTACAATTATTCCGACGCCAACAAGGGTTCCGGCATCACCTGGAACGAGGCGAGCTTCCTCGAATACATCAAGGATCCCAAGGCCAAGATTCCGAGCACCAAGATGACCTTCGCCGGCATCAAGAGCGAGGACGAAGCAAAAAGCCTGTGGGCCTATCTCAAGCAGTACGACGCTGACGGCAAGACCAAGTAGCTGCCCGGGGTTATCGTCGCTCGGCGGGATGCTCGTCAGCTCAGGTCTTTAGGCATGACATCATCGACCGGAGGCGTATACCAGCGCCATGCGCGGTCGTTTTGATCGCGCGCCCACACCGCTGTTCCGGCGAGATGTGGCAGCATCGCCTCGATCTCGTCGATTGAGGCGATGTAAAGCGTGGTCGACAGCGCATCGGCGATCGCGGCCGAGCGATGATGGACCGTGACGCTCTTCCATCGCGCGGCACTTCGGCCGGTGCGGGGGTCGAACAGATGATGCACGGCGCCGCC
>Ga0335080_10000408_pt1 | contig 39180 bp, 34 predicted proteins | sample Lox_Sample_34_FD_206720 | JGI IMG/M metagenome (GOLD analysis project Ga0335080, IMG submission 206720) | Soil microbial communities from Loxahatchee National Wildlife Refuge, Florida, United States - Lox_Sample_3.4 | ecosystem: Environmental > Terrestrial > Soil > Wetlands | place: USA... | reverse complement strand
ATAAGCGTGCTGCCGGACGCCCAGTTCGTCCACCCGACACGCGCCCAGCTGACTCACATACGCTCGACGCTCGCTCACGCCATACACCCAGCGTTGCAGCCAGGCAGCGGTGTCTTGTTTTGTTTTTGTCTGCTGGTGATACTGGCGGAAGAAGGCGTCGTCGCGCTTGTAGTATCCCTGCACCGGGGACGGATGCGCGCCGTAGCGGCACTCGACGACGGCACTGACGAGGAAGCCGGGAATCACGGTGCGGTTAGGATCGCTGGCAATCGCTTCCGGCTCGACGACCTCCTCGGCCACGACGATCACGCGTTTCGCGGCACGCACTCCTTCGATCATCACCCCGAAATTCCCCCAGCAGTGGGCGTTGCCCTCGCGGTCGGCGCGCTGCACATGAACGATGGTGACATCGGGGACGAGGGCGCGAACCGCCCACAACGATTCCTTGGGCTCGAACGGGGAAAAAATCTGGTAGAAGAAATGATTCCCTTTGACCGTATCGCTTCCCAGCGCAGTTTTCGTCGGCAGGAAGGGCACGCCCATCGCGCCCGCCTGCAGCGCCAGCGCGACCGCGAAGTTAGTCAGGTTGATCACCTTCATGCCATCTTCTTCCACGGCCCGGCGAAAATTGTAGGCCGAACCCATCATCACGTTGCCGACCCACGCGGCGATGACTTTTTCCACGCACCCGGCGCCGATGAGTTGGTCGAAAAGAATGTCCGAGATGGGGCCGATCAGGGTAAGGTTCCTCTTTTTCTGGCGAGCGATCTCATGGCCCGCGGCGAACGGAACCATCTGCTCCAGTTGCAGACCCATGGCGACGGACGCGCCGTCGGGAACGAGGTCGGCGATGGCTTCGCGCAGGGGGAGGAGTTTACTCACTTCCCCCTCCACGTCGGCGGCCGCTTTTCCAGAAACGCATGGATGCCCTCGTGCGCATCTTCGGTTTTCATCAGATCCTCGAAATAAATTTTTTCGGCGCGCGCCAGGCCTTTATCGAAGTGGATCGAATCCCAGGCATAGATGGCCTTCTTGGTGACCGCAAGTGCCGCCGGGCTGAGCGTGGCCAGGTGATCCACGGTTTCCTGCACCACGTGGTCGAGATCGACCTCAGGCGCCACTGCATTGGCTAGGCCGATGGTAGCGGCTTCCTTTCCCGTAATAGTGCGCCCGGTCAGCACCAGGTCGGCGGCGTGTTTCTGCCCCACGAGTGCAGCCAGCGCGGCTGTGGCTACCGGAGGGAAGCATCCCAGCTTGATCTCCGGGAAGGCCCAGGTAGCAAGCTCCGAGGTGTAGACGAGATCGCAAACCATCGCGAGCTCGGCGCCTCCGCCGAGGCAATGCCCGTGCACGGCGGCGATGCTGACTTTCTTTGAGCTGACGAGAGCGCGGATGACGGCATGAAACTTCCCGAGCATCTGTTCGACTTTATCGGGAGTGTGGGCCGCAACATCGACGCCGGCAGAGAACGCTTTCTGCGATCCCGAGAAAATCACGGCCACAATTTCCGGGCGGGTCTCGATGTCGCCCAGAACCGCCGCAAGCTCCTCCATCATGGCGATGTCAATGACGTTGAGCGGAGGATTCTGCAGGCGGAGTCGGGCCACGGGAGGCTCAATCTCCATCGCCAGACGCGTCATTGTGGTCGTTGCCAGCATGGTTCCTAACACCAAGTCCCTTCGATTCGCCGCTCGGGATGACAATTGTCTTCCTGGTTTCTAGTTCTAGTTTCCTACTTCGTCCAAAATCCCTCTTTGTCGTATTCGCGGATGGCTTGCAACTCTGCGCCGCTCGGCTCCGGCGTCGCTTGTAGTTGCGGGGCACAGCGCAGGGGCCATCCCGTGTTCTTCAGAACGTCTTCGACTTCAATGCCGGGATGCACGGACGCCAGGTACGCCTCGCCATCTTCGCCGAAGCGGAGCACGCCTTTAGTCGTGATGACCGCCGACGGGCCTCCGCGCGGCAGTCCCACGCGCTTGCGCCAGTCGTGGCCGTCCCCATTGCCCGGGCTGGTCATGAAGGACACGCGCTCCGGGAGGCGCTCTTTGCTGTGGTCGAGCAGAACCACAAAACGCTGGGCGAGCGAAGCAATGTCGCAAGCACCGCCCGATCCCGGCAAGCGAACCATTCCCTTCGGACCAGTTACTTGTGTTGAATTCAGATTGCCAAAGCGATCCACTTCCGCCGCGCCCAGGAACCCCAGGTGCACTCTTCCAGACTGGAGCAGGCTCATCACGCCCAGCATGTCCAAGCATTGCGTCGCGCCCAGAATATTAGGCGGATCGGCCATGGTGTAAATCAGTTCGGGTGCGGGCGTCGAACGAATGACGCCATTTTCGAACAAGCCAACCGCGTTGGGCGCGTGGGTCTTCTTTGCGACCACGAAAGCAATGAGCGGCAGGCGCATGCCGACAAAGACCACTTCCCCGTCGCGAATCTCGCGGGCGGCGCTGGCGACCATCAGTTCCCCAAGCGTGTAGGCGGAGGTGGCCGCATCCGGGATTGCCGAAGTCGTCATTGTTTTCGCAGTGGAGCCTTCCCCCCGAGAAGGCTACAGATTGATCGCCGACTTGCGGACTTCACCGATGGAGGCCAGCGGGTCGCGTGCGCCTTCTTTCGGCACAATCCACTTCTTCTCGTTGGCGATGATGTCGAGCAGCAGCTTCTTGTCTTCCGCCGTCGGCATGTACTCTCTCACGTGTTCCTCGTAGGCTCGATCGTCCAGCGGCTCGCCGGTCTGGGCATGGAACTTCTGACCGGCCCAGCGCCCAATATTGCGGTTAAACTTTATGTTGGGCGCGTAAAGTGCCGGCTCGCCTGATCTTAGTACGCCATTGAAGCGGGCGATCAGGCCCGCAACCTCGTCCCGATAGAGATGCCGGTTGTAGTCATTCAGCTCATCAAGGTCGGCCTGTTGTTCGTTCTTGGGTTCGTCGTAGCGGCCCTTGATTCCCCACACGTAGCTCCAATGAGCGGACGAAGAATGATCGGTGCCGAACAGGTCGTAGGAGCATGAGATCCACTTGTTGAGGTATTTCTGGATGAGCCATGCGGGAATCACACCGGCTTCCACCACCCGGCGCAGGCCGTCGTTGCCCGTGCCCATGTGGAAAGCCTCTTCGCGCAGCATGTATGACATGGAACGGCCCAGAGGAGCGAAGGCCGAGTACTTCAGCATCTGTAATTGGAATTTACCGTCGCGGTCCACGAAGTCGGTGTAGGTGAAGAAATCCATCCAGTTGTCCACGTCCACGTTGAACGCGCCCAGCAGGCGCTTGTTTTCGAAGGCGCGGCGTTCCAGCATTTTCTGTGCCTCGACCTTGCCGGAGTAGCCGAAGTGCGCCATCAGTAAAGCACACATCTGCCAGCCGTGGCGCATTTCCTCGATCATGACGCGGGTAAGCGCCTTGCGATCCCAGTCGGTGGGCGCCATTTCAAACAGGTTCCGCTGCTGCTCGACGCTGGCAAACTCGGTGTCGCCCTGGTAGACGATCAGATTGATGAGCGCGTCGCGCATCTGCTGGGTGGGCACCTGGCGGAGGTTCTCCCACTTTCGCCGGCCCTTGAAGGAGCCGAACTGGATTTCTTCGGTTTCAATGGCGCCATAGAGGGTGTCGAAGTGGAAATTGGCAATGTCGTCGTGATTGACGCCGATATCCTTGCGCCACTCGTCAAACAGTCCCACCCAGTCACTGAATGTCCCGATTTTTGCTACTTTTCCCGGCATAAGTCCTCTTCAATATTGTGGCGCCGACTGGCGCGCCGCACGAGGCGGCGGCAGGCGGCCTCAAGCCATGCTTAACCAAACCGTCTTGTTCTCCGTGTAGTGTTCAAGCGCCCGTGCGCCGAGCTCGCGGCCAAAGCCCGAGCTCTTGTACCCGCCGAAGGGCAACGCGGCATCCATGAGCCCGTAGGTATTGATCCACACCGTGCCGGCCTTTAGCCGCCGGGAAACCTGGTGAGCCTTCTTGAGGTCACGCGTCCACACCGCCGAAGCCAGGCCATAGGGATTGTTGTTAGCCTGGTCGACGACCGCATCGATATCGTCGAAACTTATCGCCGCCAGCACCGGCCCGAAAATTTCTTCCTGCGCGATCTTCATGCCGTTGTTCACGCCGCCAAAAATCGTAGGCTCAATGAAGAATCCCTTGCTGCCGTCGATCGACACGCGGTTGCCGCCGGCAAGCAGCTTCGCGCCTTCCTTCTTGCCCGCCTCGATGTAGCCGAGCACACTCTGCATCTGCTCCTGGCTGACGATGGCGCCCATGCGCGTCTTGGGATCGAGCGGATCGGCGGGCTGCATCTTCCTGGCGCGGGCCACCAGCTTTTCCAGGAATTCGTCCTGCACTTTGTCTTCGACGAAGAGACGCGAGCCGGCGTTGCAGACCTCGCCTTTGCCGTAGAAAATTCCCGTAATCGCCCCTTTGACCGCGCTGTCGATGTCGGCATCGGCAAAGACGATATTGGGCGACTTGCCGCCCAATTCCAGGGTGATGCGCTTCATGCTGTCGGCGGCGCCGCGCATGATCTCCTTGCCGACTTCGGTCGAGCCGGTGAAGGCGATCTTATCGATGCCGGGATGACGCACCATCCGCCGGCCCACCTCGGACGGACCGGTGACGACGTTCAGCACGCCCGCGGGCAAACCCGCTTCCACCGAAAGTTCACCAAAGCGCAGCGCGGTAAGCGGCGTAAGGCTCGCCGGCTTCCACACCACGGTGTTTCCGCAAGCGAGCGCCGGACCCAGCTTCCACGAGGCCAGCAGCAAGGGAAAATTCCATGGCACGATCATTCCCACCACACCCACCGGCTCGCGCAAGGTGTAGGTGAAGGCGTTTTCGAAGGTGTTCACGGTTTCGCCGTGAATTTTCGTCGCCCAGCCCGCGTAGTAGCGCAGGACATCAATTACCATCGGCATGTCTACGTAGCGCGATTCGAAGATCGGCTTGCCGTTGTCGAGGGTTTCAAGCTCGGCAAATTCGTCGATGTACTTTTCGAGCAGATCGGCGAGTTTCCAGATCAGCCGTCCGCGCTCGCTGGCCGACATCTTTCGCCAGGGACCGGAGCGGTCGTCGGAGGCCTTGCGGGCTGCGGCAACGGCGCGGTCGACGTCCTCGCTCGACGCCGAAGCGATCTGGGTCAACACTTCTCCGGTTGCGGGATTTGAGGTGTCAAACTTTTTCGCGTTCTCCACCCACTGACCGTCGATCAGCAACCGGCCGGGAGAGAGTTTTACCTTGGTAGCAGCAATCATGTGTTTTCCTAGTACAACGCGTTCATTGTTCCTTCGCGCTTTAGCCTCTTCGTAGGATTCGATGAGCGAATGTAGCGCCGGTAAACCTGGGCTCCATCCTTAAATGTTCCGTTGACAAGTTCGTCATCCGGCACAACGTATGAAAAGCCGTACCGAGTAACAGCTCGACGCATGCTCCGGTAATTCTGTGCCGAGCTACGCTCGGCTGCGCGAGCGAGACGCTCGCGCCTACACGAGCTGCGCAAGCTATTTTGCTTTAAACACGGCCGGACGCTTGTCCACGTAAGCCGCCAGGCCTTCTTTGGCGTCCTCGCTCTGGAACAGCAGCTGTTGGTTTTCCCGCTCGACGGCGAGCGCCGATTCCATGGGAATTTCCCAGCCGGTCTGTACAGCACGCTTAATCCGTCCCACAGCCTTCGCGGCTTTATTCGGGGGGCAGAACTGCCGGGCGTATTCCATGATGTTGTCCATGAATCCGTCGCGGTCGAAGATGTCGTTGACAATTCCGAGTTCCTTCGCTTCTTCGAACGAGAACGTATTGCCGGTGACCATCAGCTCGATCGCCTTGCTCTTCCCCACCAGCCGCGACAGTCTCTGGGTGCCGCCGGTCCCCGGCAGCACGCCCAGGTTCACTTCCGGCAGGCCGACCTTGCCCGCGTCCTGGCGCGCGATGCGGATGTCGGCGGCCATGGCAATCTCCAACCCGCCCCCGACGCAGTGGCCGTTGATGGCGGCGATCACCAGCTTCGGCGTGTGCTCCAGGCGAAGCAGAGTCTCGTTAGCGTGCAGGCAGAAGAAATACTTGAACGTCGGATCGACGCTGGCCAGCATCTTGATGTTGGCGCCGGCGGAGAAAAATTTGTCTCCCGAGCCGGTCAGCACGATGACGTAGACGTCATTGTCCATCCGCGCTTTCAGGATGGCGTCGTCGAGCTGCCGGTTCATCTCGTAGGTATAGGTGTTGGCGGGGGGATCGAACATCTCGATCACCGCAACGCCGGCATCGGTGCGATAGTTGATCAACTGCCGGGTGCTTTCGCCGGTGGTCGGCTGCATCGTGGTTGCCATGGCTCAAAACTCCTTTTTCGATCTTGGAATATGAAATCAGTTCGCAACAGTCTTCTTCTTTGACTTCCTGATCCGATGAGGCTGGGACGAAATCCCTCGCAGGAAAATATCGCCCATTTCCCGGGCCAGTTCACCGGCGTCGGCGTCGATCCGCGAGTTGTGCCAGGTATAGATCCAGTTCATCATGCCGAACAAACTCAGGACTGCCATCCGACTGGAGAATTCCAGTCCCTTTTCCCGTTTGAAGTCGTCAACCAGGCCGATGCAGATGCGATAGTACTCGCGCTTGATCGTCGCCACTTCGGCGCCGAAATCATTCTTCAGGACGTCATCCTCGTGCGAGAGAACCTTCATCGCCTTGCGGTGGGCGAGAAAGTACTCCAGATGATTGGCGATGAAGGCGCGAAGGCGGGCCTCGCAGTCGGATAAGTCCTCCAGCCGCAGGCGCAGCCGCTCGACGATGGTGGCAAAGGTTTCTTTCTGGATGAGGTACAGCAGCTTTTCCTTGGACTCGAAGTAATGGTAAAGACCGGACAGCGACATCCCGCTGGCACGGGCAAGATCGCGCATGGAAGCGCCTTCGTAGCCCTTTTCGTAGAAGACTTCGGTGGCGTGGATGAGAATCTTGGCCAGCCGGCGGTCGAAGCGGGTGCTGCCGGCCGAGACCGACGGAGCATTACCGCGGCGGGTCGAGGCGGACGCGATCGTCAGCGAGGAAGCCATAAAGTTCGAACGTTCGTTCGAATAGTATAACCGTTCCCTGGTGAAATTCACAAGCGGAAGTGGCGGCAGCCGGCGAGGGTCCGGAAGCGGAGAGCTTACACACAGCGAGGCCGGGAGGCGCACAGATGGATTGCGGGCTCCCGGCCGCCGGCGATGGTACAAGTAAAAGGTGGCGGGCTAGGGCGTGATCTCGAACACGACGCCCTGCTTATGGGTTCCGCCGCTCGCCGTCATGCCAAAAAAGTTTCCGTTCTTGTCCCGCAGCAAGGCGCCCGACGGATTGCCGCCGTCGCCGCTCCCTGAGAACGTCTGCAGGACGGTCTCGCCCCAACCTTTGGGCGATCGCTTCAGCTGAAAAAATGTGCCGCGGCCGTTGGTGCCGCCCGAATCCGTGGTGCCATACAGCACCGCCGCAGCGTTGTCGCGGATGACGCCAGCCAGCGGCGTGCCCCCGGACGCGGGGAAGCTGTACAGTACCTTCTCTTTGTAGCTGTTATCGGCTTTTGAGTACGACAGCTGCCAGATGGTGCCGGTGTTGTTGGCCCCGCCATAGGCGGTCGTGCCATAGAGATTTCCCGCCGGGGCGCGGCTGAGAGTGACGTATTCGGGACTTATGCCGTCTTTGCCGCCGCCGAAATTGTGCAGCGTCGTTTCGCTCCAGGTGCCGTCGCCATTGGGAGAGAGTTCATAGACCGAGCCGGCGGCAGAGCCTCCACCGATGGAAGTGGTGCCGTACAGATTTCCCGCCGAGTCGAAGACCACGCCTCCATAGGGACCTTTACCATCGCCATAACCGGTAAAGCGGTACAGAACCGTGTGGGTCCACCCGCCTCCCGCCGCAGGTGACATCTCGAAAACCGTGCCACAGCCAATGTCATCGCAGGGACCAAAGTAGGAAGGGAGGTCATTGTAGGTGCCGCCTTGGGAGGTGGTGCCGTAAAGATTGCCCTGCTTATCCAAGGTCAGGCCGGCTACAGGGAACACTCCATCGAGGCACAGCCCGCCCCCCTGGCAAAATCCATAGAGAATAGTTTCGTTCCATCCGCCCGCCCCATTCGGCGAGAGCTCGTAGACCGCGCCGCAGAAGCCGGAGTAGTTACGGCAGCCGGCGCCCAGAAAGGTGGTGCCGTAGAGATTGCCCTTCTTGTCCTGTACCAGGCCACCGTAGGGGTAATATCCGTCGCTGCAGGTGGAGAGCGAACAAAAGGAATAGAGAACCGTCTCTGTATAGCCTCCATGCCCGTCCGGAGAAAGCTCGAAGACTACGCCCCCGTTATTGCTGCCACCGCCTGCGGTCACGCCGTAGAGGTTTCCCTTGCGGTCGGCGATCAAGGAGTTTCCGTAGGGTGCCGCTCCGTCTCCCTTGCCGCCAAAGTTCCACAATACCGTTTCCGTCGCTGCCCAGGCCCCGGCCGTAAGGAATAAGACCATGGCGAGAGCCGATACTGATTTGCGTCTCATACCAAATCCTCCGAATTTTTTCTGAAGAAGGAGACGGAACCCTTCGAGGAGAGACTACACGCGGGGCGCGGGCACGGTCTGTTAATTTTTGGTTACGATCTCAAAAATTCGATCGTCGGATTGCGACAGGGTGGGCGAGTTTCAGTCTTTCAACAATTGCCGGGCAATGACCAGCCGCTGAATCTCGCTGGTGCCTTCACCGATCGTGCATAGTTTAACGTCACGATAGTACTTCTCCGCCGGATAGTCTTTGATGAAGCCGTAGCCTCCGTGAATCTGAACGCTCTCGTTGGCGCAGCGCACGGCTACCTCGCTGGCATAAAGTTTCGCCATGGACGACTCCAGCGTCGTCTTCATGCCTGCGTCTTTCATGGCGGCAGCGCGAAAGGTCAGCAGCCGGGCGGCTTCAATTTCGGTGGCCATGTCGGCGAGTTTCCATTGGATCGCCTGAAATTCGCTGATCGCCTTGCCGAATTGCTTGCGCTCTTTCGAGTAATTCAGCGCCGCCTCGTAGGCTCCCTGCGCCATGCCCAGCGCCAGGGCGGCTATCGAAATTCGCCCGCCATCGAGTACCCGCATGGCGTCAACAAAACCGTCATCTTCCCTGCCCAGCAGATTCTCCGCTGGAATGACGCAATCTTCAAAAATCAGCTCGGAGGTATCGCTGGCCCGCAATCCCAGTTTGTTCTCCTTCTTGCCCGGCCGGAATCCTTTGGTTCCCTTCTCCACCACGAATGCCGACAGGCCGTGGGTATGCGCGGTGCGGTCGGTGACCGCCACTACCACGGCCACGTCAGCGTAGTGGCCATTGGTGATGAAAGTCTTGGTGCCGTTGAGCACCCAGGTATTGCCTTTGCGGGTCGCGGTCATGCGTGCGCTGCCGGCGTCCGATCCCGAGGAGGGTTCGGTCAGCCCCCAGGCGCCCATGAACTCGCCGCTGGCCAGCTTGCTCACATATTTTTTCTTCTGCTCTTCGTTTCCAGCGAGGAAAATATGATTGCTGCACAGGGAAGTATGAGCGGCAACGATGATGCCCACCGAGCCATCCACCCGGGAGAGTTCCTCGATGGCGGTCACATATTCGACGTATCCCATTCCCGCCCCGCCGTATTCCGTGGGGAAAATAGTTCCCATCAGGCCGAGGCGGCCCAGTTCCTTGATGGTGGCGAGGGGAAACTCACCGGCTTCGTCCCACTTCATCACGTGGGGAGCAATCTCGCGCGCGGCAAATTCGCGCACGCTCTTCTTGAGCTGCAGTTGTTCATCGTTAAGTTGAAAGTCCACAGGTACCTCCCCGCTAGTCCGTCCAGCGCCTTCCGCCAAGAGCGATTACAACACAGCACCGTAGGGAGTAAAAGTTACCCGGGGAGGGTTTGGCGCGACCTACGGCAACCCGCGATTTTACTGGGTTTCGGGAGCAACTCGCGCCGATGACCGACCGACCGATTGGTCGCCGGAAAAGGAGATTCAGGTGGATTTCTTATGATCGGAGCCAAAGATGCGGCGAGCCATCCACACCGGCGCAACGAAAACGTGAGCCGGATTGGTCAGAAACGCCGGCCGGTTTCCCTCAATCACGTGTCCCAACCAGGCCAGCGCGAAGGCGGCCGGAATCAGGAGCAGGCCGATGATCCAGTGGAACCAGATGACGACAATGGAGGCAAAGCCAACCGGAATCGCAATCATGTGCAAGGCGCGATTCACGGGATGATTGTGGGCGCCGTCGTAGTGGGAGTAGAGACCCATGGCCAGCCTCAGACCGCTGGATTATACCTTAGCTTTCCTGGGGCTGTGTCAGAAACCGGGCGAAGACCTCGTTGGACAGAAGGCGGCCTCTGGGAGTCAGGCTGATCCCGTCGCCTTGCCGCAGCAGCAACCCATCTGCCGTGAGCTCCTCCACCGCTGCGAGATGCGGGCTCACGCCGGCATCGCCGAATTGTCGCGCCATCCCACGAAGGTCCAGTCCTCGGTTGAGCCGCAGGCCGAGAAAAAATGTCTCTTCGAGAGCGGCGGGCCGATTGATCGAAACCTGAGTGAGCTGACCGTTGGCGAGATATCCTTCCAAGGAATCCGGCGTGGAGTAACGGACGGAATCCGTGCCCCCATGTTCCGCCGGCAGCATGGAGTGCGCGTCTACCCCGAAACCCATATACGGCTGCCGCGTCCAATACTTAAGATTGTGGCGCGACTGGAAGCCATTGCGCGCGAAGTTGGAAATCTCATATTGGGGGATTCCCGCACTTTCCAGCCGCTCGCAGGCAGTACTATACATGTCGGCAGCCAGGTCATCGCCGGGCACGAAGTGCGCGTGGTATCTGGTTCCTCCAGCAATCAACTCGCGGCCGAGTCGCGAGTCCTGGTCGACTTCGAGCAGATAAACGCTGACGTGCGGAGTCTCAGCCGCTACAGTCTCCTCCAGAGAAACTTCCCAGCTTTCGCCGGTCTGGTGAGGCAGGCCGGCGATGAGGTCGAGATTGATGTTCGCAATTCCTGCCGCCCGCAGATGGGCGATGTCGTCGAGCACCGCCTGCCGGGTGTGCAGGCGGCCGACGGAAGCCGCCTCCCGATCGACGAAGGACTGCACTCCGAGACTTACCCGGTTGACGCCGCAGCGCTGCAAGGCCACCAGCAGCGACGGATTCAGGGTTCCGGGAGCGCACTCCACGGTGACCTCTGCCCCTGGCAAGACGGAGAAATTTTGCGAAATTGTGACAAACAGGCGCTCCAACTGGGCTATATCGAGTAGGCTGGGAGTGCCTCCGCCCAGGTAGATGGAATCTACCGTCGGCTCGAAGCGTCCGCCCATGCGCTTCGCGATGGCGGAAGCGCCCTCGAGATCGGCGCAGATGCGCTTCAGGTAGCGGTCGAAGAGGGCCTGGGAGAACACGTCCGAGGCGAAGTTGCAGTAGGTGCACTTGGTCCGGCAAAACGGAACTGACAGGTAGAGACCGACAGGCACATCAGCGATTATCGCACCCGGCCGGAACCACGTGACAGCCGGCGGCATCTGAAGTATCGTCTTTCGACGCACAACATATGCTTCGACGCGTGGTCATCACCGGGGTTGGCGTGGTCAGCCCGAACGGCACGGGCCGGGAGGCGTTCTGCCGCGCCATCCTTGCTGGAAAATCGGGCGTCAAGAGAATTTCGCGCTTCGACGCCTCTCGTCTGCCGGTGCAGATTGCCGGGGAGATTCCCGAGTTTAACGAACTGGCATGGGTCGATGCCCACGAGCGCAAACATGTTTCGCGGGTAGTGCCGCTGGCAGTTGCTGCCTCCAGCGAGGCGAGTCGCGACGCGGGTCTCGATGTTGCGGCGATGTCGCAGCAGGAAAAACGCGAGATCGGCGTGATCCTGGGCACGGGCGGCGGGGCGCAGGAGTTCTCCGAAGAGCAATACCGCTTGTGGCATTCGGGCCACGTCAAGCAGGTGAGCATCTTCTGCATCCCCAGCGGGACGATGGGTACGCTCTCCAGCGAAATTTCCATGCGCTTCGGATTTCGCGGCTACAGCCACGTGGTGACAGCGGGCTGCACGTCTTCGAGCGACGCCATCGGGTACGCCTACCAGCACATCCAGGCGGGAGTGCAGCCCATGTTTCTGGCGGGCGGCGCGGATTCGACGATCACGCCCGGAATTATCAAGGGCTATACTCTGTTGCGGGCGCTGACCCCATCCTGGAACGATGCGCCGGAGCGCGCCTCGCGCCCGTTTTCCGCCGACCGCGATGGCTTCGTGCTGGCCGAAGGCGCATGGATGTTCATTCTCGAGGAATATGAGCACGCCCGGGCCCGCGGAGCCCGCATTTACGCCGAGATCGCCGGATACGCCTCCACCTGCGAAGCCTTCCATCGCGTGCGCATGAGCGATTCGCCCGAGGAGCCGGCGCGGGCGATTACGCTGGCCATGGACGAGGCGGGTATCGCTGCCCGGGACGTGCACTATGTGAATCTGCATGGCACGTCCACCGAGATGAACGATCGCGTGGAGACGCGCGCGCTGAAGCTTGCCCTGGGCGGAACGGTAAACCGGATTCCGATGTCCGGGCTGAAGTCGCAGATCGGGCATGCGCAAGGCGCCTGCGGTTCTGCGGGCCTGGCCGCGACCCTGATCGCCATGGAACATGGGAAGATCCCGCCCACGATTAATCTGGACGTCCGCGATCCGGAATGTGATTTGGACTATGTTCCCGACGTGGGACGAGCGGCACAGATCGAACATGCGATTTGCAATTGCGTGGGCTTCGGATCCAAGAATTCGGCGCTGGTGCTGCGAAGAGTGGCGTAGGTCGTCTTGGGCGAAGTTAGTCTCCATGCTATTCTTCCACCCGTGCGCGCCGTTTGGATTCCCGCACTTCTTATGGGGCTGGCGTTTCCTGCCCGAGCACAGAATACCCTGCAAGTTTCGTTCGACACTTACCCCTATCTATTGCGCATATCGCGTGCGGTTCCTCACGAGAACACCTGCGTCCTGGTGCGGCGCGATGGCGGGTATCATTTCGAACACGATCACGATGACGCAACCGATGTGTATGAGGGCGAGCTCACCGCGGATGAATTGTCGCGCCTCCATCGATGGCTCGATAATGGGCATCTGCGGACACTAACCCGCGAACAGATCACAACGCCCTTGGTGATCACTACTGTGGAAAGCCTGCAAATCAACATTTTTCGCGGCGATCACTGGCAGGACCTGCTGTTTCCGTCGAGTGAGAGCCAGCGGACGTTTCATGATTCTCTGGCGCCGCTGCTGGCATGGTTCAGCACACTCCACAATGCGCCGCACCGCGCCATTCCCGAAGACGCGGGAAAGAACAACTGCCTGACGCCTCGCAGAATCGAGCTGAAGACGCGCGCGGTGGCCAAAGTGCAGGCTCCCGGCCCATCTGGGGCTGGAGCTCTCGCGAGGGCCGACGTGGACGCGCAGGTGCCCGGGGTTATTCCCACTATCAGCCCTCAGACCGGGCAGCCGGCCACGAGAGGCGTCGCGCCCGTCAATTTGGACTTGCGCGCGTCCCCGGCTGCAGCCGTTCCACCTTTTCTAATACGCTTCTATCACATCCGCTTCCTCCAGAGAGAGGCCGAGCGCACCTGCGCGGTGGTATATGCCGACGGTCGATACCATCTGGAGAAGTCTTCCCAGCAAGTGGACGGGCCTGTATCGGCGCAGGTCCACGAGGCATCTCTCGACGCCTCGCAGTTACAGGGGCTGCGGCGACTTTTGGATGATCCCGATCTGAAGGCTGTGCAGCATGGCAACGTTTCTGACGGCGCTGAGTTCTCGGCTGCCGACCTCACCGTGGTTTGGATACCTCGCGATGGACAGGTTCAGCATCTGCAATTTGCCAGCGATTTGCGCATGGAGGCGGCGATCGGAGGCCATTACGTCGTCAACGACAGGAACATAACGCTGGTTCGGCCTTTACAGAAGTGGGTTAAGACCGAGCTTCCAGCCAACAAGACGAACTTGATTAGGGGCGCTACTCCAAACCAGTGCGCGCCGAGATAGCAAAGCTTTTCCATCCCGCTCGCTTCCCTTCCCATCTATTTAGGGTATCTTGGATTTAGGAACCGCATGGCTGCCGAAGAAGAAGTATTAGGTAAAGCCTATGACAGCCGCCTGATGAAGCGGCTGCTGGCCTATCTCCGCCCCTACAAGTGGCAGGTCGGGGTTTCGCTCGTCTCCATTCTGCTCAAAGCCGGAGCGGATGTTCTGGGCCCCTACCTGACCAAGGTGGTCGTCGACAAGTACCTGGCGCCGGTCGCAGGTATGCATTCGGTCTTCGATCGCTTCCTGAGCAGCGAGCCGCTCACAGGGATCGCGGAAATCGCGGCGCTCTATGTCGGTCTGCTGGCCTTCAGCTTCCTTCTCGAATATCTGCAGACTTATTTCATGCAGTGGACGGGGCAGAAGGCGATGTTCGACATGCGGGCGCAGATTTTCCGGCACCTGCAGGGCCTGCACATTGCCTTTTACGACAAGAATCCCGTCGGCCGGCTGGTCACCCGGGTCACCACCGATGTCGACGCGGTGAACGAAATGTTCACTTCCGGAGTGGTGTCGATTTTCGAAGACATCTTCGTGCTGCTGGGCATCGTCAGCATCATGCTGCGCATGAACTGGAAGCTTGCCCTGATCACCTTTGCCGTGCTTCCCCTGATCGGCATCGCCACCAAGATTTTTCGCGACAAGGTGCGCGACTCTTACCGCAGGATTCGGACCGCGATTGCGCGCATCAACGCCTATCTGCAGGAGCACGTCAGCGGCATGGTGGTTCTGCAACTGTTCAACCGTGAGCAACGGGCCTTCGACAGGTTCTCTGAAGTCAACGCCGTCCACATGGATGCTTTTAAAGACGCCATCATGGCCCATGCGGTCTATTACCCGGTGGTGGAAATCCTGTCGGCGGTGGCGATTGCCGTCGTGATCTGGTTCGGGGGCGTTGACGTCATTCGCGGCGTCACCACGCTGGGCGTGCTGGTGGCGTTCATTCAGTATGCGCAGCGCTTTTTCAGGCCGATCCAGGACTTCAGCGAGAAGTACAACATTCTGCAGTCGGCGATGGCCTCGAGCGAGCGCATTTTCAAGCTGCTCGATACGCCCGTGGAAGTGATGCAGCCCGCGGTAGCAAAGAAGGCGGAGGGGGCGGGGCGGATCGAGTTTGATCATGTGTGGTTTGCCTACCGCTCCATTCCCGTTGGCTCCGGTAATGTCCAGGCGGCCGGAGCCACGGAGAAAGCCCCCGCGCGGTCGGCCGACCCGGACTGGATCCTCCGCGATGTGAGCTTCGCCATCGAGCCGGGAGAAACCGTTGCCATCGTGGGTCATACCGGCGCCGGCAAGACCACGATGATCTCTTTGCTGCTGCGTTTCTACGATGTGCAGAGGGGCGCGGTGAAGATCGACGGAGTTGACGTCAAGGACATGGATCTCGCCGATCTGCGGCGGCGTTTCGGCGTCGTGCTGCAGGATCCATTTCTGTTCACCGGAACCGTGCGCGGAAACATCCGGCTGGGCACCGAGTGGATTGGCGACGAGGACGTGGAAAAGGCGGCCGAGGACGTGAACCTGGCGGATTTCATCCGCACGCTGCCCAATGGGTTCGGCGAGGAAGTTCGAGAGCGCGGCAGCACGCTGTCCACGGGCCAGAAACAGCTGATCTCTTTCGCGCGAGCGTTGGCACATAATCCCAGGATTCTGATCCTGGACGAAGCCACCTCCAGCGTCGACACGGAGACGGAATTCCGGGTGCGGGAAGCGCTGAACCGGATGGTGGAGGGGCGTACTTCGGTGATCATCGCCCACCGGCTGTCGACCGTGCAGCGCGCCGACAAGATCATCGTCATGCACAAAGGCCAGCTTCGCGAAATGGGCACCCACCAGGAGCTGCTGGCCCAGCGGGGAATTTACTACAAACTTTATCAGCTCCAGTACAAGGATCAGGAAATCACTCCCCTGCAGGCACCCGCTAACGGATCTGAGGTTACGGCCAGCGCCGACGACTAGGGTTTTGGTCATCTTCCTCCAGTCACCCTGGCCCATCCGTTGCCAGATTCGCGCTGCCAGACTCACGGTGCCTTTAGAATGCAATCGTGCGAATCCTGATCTCAGCCGGGGAGGCGTCCGGGGAAATGTACGGGGCGCAACTCATCGAAGCCTTGCGCCGGAAGGACTCATCGGTCGAGTTCTTCGGCGTAGGCGGAGAACGCATGCGGGCCGCCGGATGTGACACGGTCGTCGATGCGAAAGACCTGGCGGTTGTCGGCATCACCGAAATCATCGGCCATCTGCCGCACATCTACAGCCTGTTCCACAAGCTCATTGCCGAGGCTGACCAACGCCGGCCCGACCTCGCCATTGTCATCGACTCGCCCGCATTCAATTGGAGGGTGGCGCGGCAGATGTGCAAACGCGGCATTCCCGTCGTCTACTATGTCTGCCCGCAGTTCTGGGCCTGGCGGCAGGGACGGGTCCGCTTGCTTCGCAAGTATGTTGACAAGGCGCTGGTTATTTTCCCGTTCGAGGAGAAGTTCTACCGCGACCGCGGCGTCGATACTACTTTCGTTGGGCATCCACTTGCGGACCTGCCCCGGCCTGCCGCGGATCGCGCCACCTATGCCGCTGAGCACAAACTTGATCCCATCAAGCGCTGGATTACTGTCATGCCCGGCAGCCGCGTGAAAGAAGTGAAGATGAATCTGCCGGTGATGCTCGAGTCCGCTGCCAGGCTGGGCGACGGCTTCGAAATCCTGCTGCCGGTTGCGCCTACACTGGATCGCGATTTTCTGAAGAGCCTGATCGGTCGGCGAGGGATTTGCCTCGTCGCAGACGCGCTTTCCGCGCTGGCACACTGCCGCGCCGGCATCATCGCCAGCGGCACGGCCACCGTGGAGGCGGCGGTGATGGGAACGCCTTTCGTCATGGTCTACCGGGTCAGCCGGCTTACTTATCTGCTGGGAAGGTCGGGAGTCAAGGTTCCCTACTTTGCCATGGTCAATCTGATTGCCGGGAGGAAGGTCGTGCCGGAGCTGGTCCAACAGGATTTCACGGCGGAGAACGTCGTGGAGAACCTCCAGCCACTTCTGGCTGACGGTCCGGTCCGGGACAGGATGGTGAAATCATTGGCTGAGGTGGGCACCGGTTTGCGGCCTTCCAACGGCGTGCCTCCCGCGGACCGGGCAGCCAGCATCATCCTGGAGATAGCTGAGAGGGCAGCGGAAATAATCGCTTAGATCTGGAAACCGGGCCTTGGCCGCCGGATCCGCGGCGGCGCAGGGCCAGAGACATTCGGTCCTTGTCCTGTCAGCATCTTTTAGGGGAAAATCTTCATCATACGAAATGACTTCTGGGGAGAAGTGTTGAATGCCTTTTGAACATCGGCGTCACTTTGGGGCGCTGCTAAGCTGCCTCGCGATGTCCCTGCTGATGTGTCTTCCCACCTGGGCGGCGGAGAAAACGCGGCTGCAAGTGGATGACTATCAGATCGACGCTGAGTTGACCCCACATATTCATAAGATCGAGGCCCGGGCCAAAGTAAAGTTCACGGCCCTGGAAGATATCAACGCCGCCAGCTTTGAGCTCAATAATGGCTTGACCGTAACCCGGGTCACGGATGACAGCGGCAAGCCTGTCTCCGCCGAGCGGATTGCTCAGGATTCCACGGTGCGGGTGCAATTGCCCAAGCCGCTGGCCAAGGGCACCTCAACAACCCTGACGTTTGAATATGACGGCGCGCTGGCCTCGGCAGACGACAGCCCGGTGCAGGGGCTGAAGCTTGCCTCGATCGACGACGAAACCAGCTATCTTCTCTATGCCGCCCGCTGGTTTCCGGTGAACGCCTTCGGCTTGAATCGCTTCACTGCGACGGTCAACCTAACCCTTCCTGCCCACATGACGGTGATTGGCAGCGGCAAGGAGAGCGTGAGCGACACGGCGGCTGCCTCGAAGAAGACGTCCGTCAGCGGCCTGCCCACGAAGACTTACACATTCGTGTGGGACAAGCCAAGTTTTCCGGGGACGATCCTGGCGGGAACATTCCAGGAGTTCAAGAGCGATGAAGCCGGTCTCGACCTGCACGTCTTTCTCAAACCGGTTCACCAGAACCTGGGCGCCCTGTACATGGAAACCGCGGTCAAGGAATTCACCTACTACGTGACGCTCTACGGCCCGGCTCCCTCCACCACTCTGCGAGTGGTCGAAATTCCTGATGATACGGTGCCCGCGGCCTGGGCGCCCGAGATCGCCGCGATTGCCGGCCGGGCGGTGACGGAAAAGGTGAACTACCGTCTTCTGGCCAATACCATCGCCCACCAGTGGTGGGGCGCTTCGGTCAGTCCGGCCTCGATCGATGACTGGTGGCTGTGCGATGGCTTTGCCCGTTACTCCGAGGCCCGTTACGTGGAGCAGGCCGCGGGCGTCGCGGGTTTGGAAGAGGTGGTCAAGGATATGTCGGTGGGCGCGCTGGCCTACGACACCATTCCCCTGGCCACAATCGGAAAGCAGGACATGTTTTCGCCCGAGTTCCAGTCGCTGGTTACGGACAAGGGGGCCATGATCCTGCATATGTTGCGCTGGGTCGAAGGCGACGACAAGTATGACAAGACCATGCGCACCTTCGCCGCCAAATATGCGGGCAAGCCGGCTTCGGTGGATGATTTCGAAGAGATTGCGGAGAAGAACTATGGCCAAAAGCTGACGTGGTTCTTCACCCAATGGCTCAACTCGACGGGCGCGCCCGAGTTCAAAGTCAAGTACACGGTCTACCGCCTGGGAAACACCACCCGCCCCACCAACCCCAAGGGAAGCTCGGCCCTCAAAGAAGAAAAACTTTCCGGCTTCCGGGTCGTCGGACAGATCACGCAGGATCTCGATCTTTTCCGCATGCCGGTCGATTTGAAGATCGACACCGACGGCCGCACCGAACAGAAGCGAATCGAAGTCGTGGGCACGGAGTCGCCCTTTACCGTGGAAACCTACGGGCGGCCCCGGCGCATTGCCGTCGACCCCAACAATCGCGTGCTGAAGAACTCCAGCGACGTCAAACTGCGCGCTTCCATCCAACGGGGGCAGGCGCTGGTGCAGCAGGGTGACCTGGCCGGAGCCCTTCTCGAGTTCAACCAGGCTCTCGAAGTGAATAAGAACAGTTCCCTGGCGCACTATCGTATAGCCGAGGTTTTCTTCCAGCAGAAGAACTACCAGGCCTCGGCCAACGCTTATCGCGATTCCTTGAACGGCGACGGCGAGCCGCGCTGGACCGAAGTCTGGAGCCACATCCAGCTGGGCAAAATCTTCGACGTCACCGGGCAGCGGGAACGTGCTACCAACGAGTATCGCCAGGCACTCCAGACTAACGACAATACGCAAGGCGCTCTCGACGAAGCCCGCAAGTATCTGCAGAAGCCGTTCGAGCAGCAGAAAGCCAAGCCCGAAGCCGGCGCTTAGAAGCGCCCACTATCACACGCATATGTGAACGGCGTCCTTTCGCCCGGGGCTCGTGCGCCTTAGCCTCACCCTGGAGGCCAGGCCATGTTGCTCAAAATCCTTGCCGCAAGCGCGATTGTCCTGTTCCTGGTTTGACTGGTTGCCGTGCTCCAGGGTTGGAGCAGCAACAATTTTTCCGGCCGCACGATTGGAGTGACGTTTGTTCTCGCGCTTGGCGCAGCCGCCTTCTGGGGCTTAGGCACTCTGACGGGGCGGCTGCACTGATGCCGCCGGCCGTCAGTACGACCAGCGCAGCAGTGTCGCTCCCACGGTGAATCCGGCGCCCACTGAGGCCAGCAGCACCAGGCTTCCCTTCTTCAACTTGCCTTCCTGCAGAGCGGTTTCCATCGCCAGGGGAATTGTCGCGGCGGTGGTATTGCCATAGCGGTCGATATTGACGACGACGCTTTCCGGGCGCATGGTCAGCCGGTCAGCCGTCGCGCTGATGATCCGCTTGTTCGCCTGGTGCGGAATAAACGCGTCGATGTCGCTGCCCTGGAATCCGTTGCGCTTCAGGATTTTTTCGCAGACTTCAGCCATTTTGCGCACTGCGTATTTGAAGACGGCCCCGCCATCCTGGTGGACGAAGTGCATTTTCCGATCCACGGTCTCGTGGGTGGAAGGATTCAGGCTGCCTCCTCCGGGCATGTAGAGCGAGCAACCGCCGGAGCCGTCGACTTCGTGCACAAAGTCGATGATGCCCAGACCGTCGTCGCCCGCCGGCTCCAGAACCACCGCGCCCGCGCCGTCGCCGAAAATGACGCAAGTGGCGCGGTCGGTGTAGTCGATGATAGACGACATCACATCCGCGCCGATGACAAGAACTCTCTTGTGGGCGCCCGTCGCGATGAATTGCGCTCCAGCCTGCAGGGCATAGACAAACGCGGAACACGCCGCCGAGAGATCGAACCCCCACGCTGCTTTGGCCCCCAACTTGTGTTGCACGAGGCAGGCCGTCGAGGGGAACAGCATGTCGGGAGTCACCGTTCCCACCACAATGGCCTCCATGTCGGTGGCTTCGAGGCCACGCTGTTTCAGGGCCCTTCGCGCGGCCTCCACGGCGAGATCGCTGGTGGCCACGCCTTTGTCCACAATGTGCCGCTCGCGAATACCGGTGCGCTCGATGATCCATTGATCATTAGTTTCGACCATTTTTTCCAGGTCGGCATTGGTCAGCAGGCGGGGTGGGACAAAGGTTCCAAGAGCGCTGATCTGAACACGCGCAGGACGATTCACTCGCTAGGTTCTCCAGTTGAGATGAGGATGTGCTATTGTGCCGCACGCTGGCGGGCGATGTCCAACCGCCTGCGCGGGCGGCGGTCGATTCGTCAAAAACCAAAAGCCAGGCACCAGCACCCCACTGCACACGCAAGAGCCCGTTACCGTTGCTTCCTTCCGGACCTGGCGGGGTTGGCGGGAGTACGTCGCGCGGGACCGATGCCTGACCCTATCGATTCTAGCATTGAGGCCCGAGCGTTCCGGCCTCACCAGCAAGCACTAGGCTTCGGTACTCTTCCATTCCGCCTCGGAATGGAAAACAATAGGACCATTCATGCATCCGGCCGGCAATTCGAGCGCCGAGGGTGCTGCGCTTTCCCTCGGAATTCAACGCTACTTTGAGGTAGCGCTATACCTGCTGGTCCTGGCCGGCTTCGGCACTCTGGCCTCCACGGGAGGACTGGACCTCGCAACTGTCCTGGTGGTGGGAGCGGCGATCGTTTACCGCGGATACAACCTGCTCCGGCAGCGCACTGTGCTGATCCCGGAGAGGTGGACCACGGTTCTCACGCTGACCTATGTGGCGTTCTATCTGGCGGACTATCTGCTGATCTCGCGAGGATTTCTGGGTGCAACTGTCCACCTGGTGTTGTTTGTGATGGTAGTGAGGTTGTTCTCGACTCTGCGTGACCGCGACTATTACTTCCTGGCAGTGATTTCGTTTCTCATGGTTTTGGCAGCGGCCGTGCTCACGGTGGACAGCACGTTCCTGCTTGCCTTTGCCGGGTTCCTGCTGGCGGCGGTCGCGACATTCATTTTGATGGAGATGAGGCGGTCCGCCCGGCAAGCAACGGTCCGGGCGCAAGCGCGCGACGCGGAAGGAGTGAATCGGAACCTGGTGCTGTCGCTGGCCAAGGTTTCTCCTGCCCTGGTGGTGCTGATCCTGTTGGCGGCGGGAGGAATTTTCTTCGTGCTGCCGCGGATTTCGAGCGGCTACCTGAGCGCCTTCGCCCCCGGCAGCGAAATATCCACAGGCTTCAGCGAAGAAGTGCGCTTGGGACGCATCGGCCAGATCCAGCAGTCGAACGCACTGGTCATGCATATTCTGATTGATGGTGACCCGAACGGCGCCTTCGATCTGAAATGGCGTGGCGTGGCCCTGAGCGATTTCGATGGCATCACCTGGTCCAATCCGCACACCCAGCGAGTCCTGCCCCGGTTACCAGGCGGAAGCTTCAGACTTTCCCCGGCGGTGCTGGCGGACCCGGCCTGGGTGCTCAAACATCGCCGGTCTTTTCACTATCGGGTTCTGATGGAGCCGATATCGAGCGACGTATTTTTCCTGGCTTCCATTCCCTACAGTCTCGAAGGGGACTATCGCGCGGTAGCGATCGATGGTGGAGGCGCGGTATTCGATCTGGACGGCGAGCATCCTGTCAGCCGCTACGAAGCGACTTCCAATCTCGAGAGGCCCGCCGCCGCGGAATTGCGCTCCGCCTCTGCCGTCTATCCGTCCGAAGTGCGGCAGGAGTATCTGCAACTTCCACCGATCGATGAGCGAATTACGCCGCTGGCTCGCCAGATCGCGGGCGCCGCCGCCAATAACTATGACAAGGCCGCCAGCATCGAGGCTTACCTGCGCACCCACTACGGATACACTCTGCAGCTCTCGCGCACGCCGCCGCGTGATCCGATCGCCGATTTCTTGTTTGAGCGTAAGCAGGGGCATTGCGAGTACTTTGCCTCCGCCATGGCGGTGATGTTGCGCACGCTCGGCATCCCGGCCCGCATCGTGAACGGATTTCGTACGGGCGAATTCAACGACGTGACTTCTGAATACCTGGTTCGCGCCAGCAATGCCCATTCCTGGGTGGAAGCGTATTTCCCCGGGTATGGTTGGGCGAGTTTTGATCCCACTCCGGCCGTCCCTCCGCAGCCACGCGCCGGATGGAGCCGGGTCATGCTCTACGTCGATGCGCTCAGCTCCTTTTGGAGAGAGTGGGTCATCAGTTATGACATCCGCCATCAGTACACACTCGGGCGGCAGGCCACGTGGACAACCTTGCAGTGGTACCAGCATGCCCATTTCTGGATGCGGCGTCGCTATGCCGCCATGCTGACCGCTGCCCGCCAGGCGCAGTTCGCGCTTTCCGACTCCCCTATGCGCTGGACGGTAGCAGGCGCGCTGTTGACTGGTCTGCTGGTTCTGGCCGCGAATCTAGGCCGCTTCTGGAGAGCCGTCCGCCGCCGGCGGCTGGCCGCGCGACCCGAACGTGGCCCCCAAGCGGCGGCGACCATCTGGTACGAGCGAATGACGCGCATGCTCGCACACCGCGGATGGCATAAGTTGCCCGGGCAGACGCCCGGGGAGTTTACAAATTGCTTCGCCGATAGCGCCATGCACGATTCCGTGTCGCAGTTTACCCGCCATTACGAGCGGGCGCGCTTTGGCGGCTCAGTTGAGGATGCTCGCGAACTGCCAGGGCTCTATCAGGTGATAGCCGCAGCCGTGCGAAGATAGGCGCGTTGAGCCCTCCGAATCCTCCGCGCCAGATGCTTCGGACTCGACGCGAACGTGCTGCCGCTCAAACGCGCGCAGCTCGGCGTCCGGATGCTAAAATAAACAGACCGAATGTCCTACCTGAATACTGTGAATCCTGAGAAAAAAGTCAGCCGGGCTGCGTTAGAGCCGGCCTCCGGGCCCAAGGTGGGTTTTGTCAGCCTGGGATGTCCCAAGAATCTGGTCGACAGCGAAGTTATGATGGGACTTCTCTCCCAGGCGGGAGCTGAACTGACTCCCCAGGCGGAAGACGCGGATGTCATCGTGGTCAACACCTGCTCATTTATCGCCAGCGCCCAGCAGGAATCCGTGAACACGATTCTCGAGATGGCACGGCACAAAAGCAGTGGCCGGGCGCGAAAGTTGGTGGTGGCCGGCTGTCTGGTCGAGCGCTTTCGCGAAGAAATCCGCAAATCGATTCCCGAGGTGGATGCGGTGGTCGGCACCGGTGAACTGCAGGATATCTTGTCTGCTGCGGGGATGACGCCGGCCTCGGGAAATGCCAATTCTCCGTTCCGGATTCTGACCGGCCGCCCGGAGGGCGAGGCTCGCGCCGGGCAGGGCCGCTTTTCGCGTGAGTCCTGGGATGGCGCTATCGCCGATCTGCCGAATTATCTCTACGACGAGTCCACTCCGCGGGTTCTGGCTACGCCCGGCTACACCGCATATATCAAGATCGCCGAAGGCTGCGACCACCCCTGCAGCTTCTGTATTATCCCGCAGTTGCGGGGACGGTTCCGCTCCCGCCGCTTTGAATCGGTAATCGCTGAAGCCGAACGGTTGGCCCGCTCGGGCGTGCGCGAGATCACGCTCATTGGCCAGGACACGACCTGCTACGGCGAGGATTTCCACCTGCAGGACGGCCTCGCGCTGCTGCTGGAGCGGTTGGCGAAAATCGACGGCCTGCGCTGGATCCGGTTTCTCTACGCCTATCCCAACAAGATTACGAAGCGGCTCTTGGAGGCGATTGCGGGCAACGACAAGATATGCTCCTATATCGACGTCCCGCTGCAGCATGCCTCGCCGGCGGTTCTGAAGCGAATGAAACGCGGTGCGGGCGCGGATTTGTTTCTGCGGTCGATCGACAAGATGCGCCGCACAATCCCGGGGGTGACCCTGCGGACCTCCTTCATCGTAGGCTTCCCCGGCGAGACTGAGAAGGAGTTCGAGGAGCTATGCGATTTCGTCAAAGCTGCCGAATTCGACTGGATGGGAGCGTTCGGCTACTCCGACCAGGAAGGCGCAACCGCTTTTGACTCCGGGAATAAGTTGCCGGGGCGGGAGATCGAGCGCCGCCGCCGGCAGGTGATGCAGATTCAGCGCAAAATCAGCAAGCGGAAGAAAAAGGCGCTGGTCGGGAAGGAATTCGATCTGCTGCTCGAGGGAGCCTCGGAAGAAAGCGATCTGTTGCTCGAAGGGCGCACGGCGATGCATGCGCCAGAAATTGACGGCAAGGTGTTCGTGAGCGATCTTCCTGAAGGCCTGGAGCCGAGAGCGGGCGAATTCTATCGCTGCCAGATTACCGAGACTCACGATTACGATCTCATAGCCAGGATCATCTGATCTATGGCCCGTAAGCGCACTCCGAATTTGCGCTGTCCTACCTGCAAGCAAGCAGTCAAACATACAAATGCCGACTTCCCCTTTTGCAGCGAGCGCTGTCGTCTGATCGATCTGGGAAAATGGGCTAGTGGGGATTACGTGATCACCTCGCCGGTTCAGGATACGAGCGAAGGCATCGGTGATGGCATTCCCGGCGACGCAGAGAAAAAGGGGTAGGCGCTCAACATGACCGACTCCAGCCGCGCTTCGCAACATCGAACCGGTACTCTGGCGGGTGTGGCAGAGGAGCAGACTGCATCTCAAGGCTCGGGCGCAGCCCCACGCTGGGCAACGGTGGTGGCGACATTTCTCGGGGTCGGCTATCTCCGCCCGGGGCCGGGAAGCTGGGGTTCCCTGGCCACGGTGCTGCTGTGGTGGCTGGCCTCCTCCCAGAGCCCGCCGCCGGTTCGCCCCGTTTTGGCGCTGGCTCTTGCCGTGGCGGCGGTCGCGGCCGGCATTCCCGCCGCCACCCGTGTGGCCCGGGCCTCGCGACGGAAAGATCCGCAGTTTGTCGTCATCGACGAGGTGGCGGGCCAGCTGATCACCCTGATCGCGGCTCCCCTCACGTGGAAATCTCTGCTGGTCGGTTTTATACTTTTTCGGGGGTTCGATATCGTGAAGCCGCCTCCGGTACGGCAGCTGGAACGCCTTCCCGACGGGGCAGGCATCGTTCTGGATGACGTTGCGGCCGGCTTCTACGCATGGGGCGTGATGCAAACGCTGTTGCATTTTGGAGTTCTGCCAGGGTAGCAACTGGGGAGCAGGAAATCGACGCACGATGGGGATTTCTGACCGCTTGCTGGGAAAGAAGAACGTCAACGGAAGGCCTCACATTGAGGCAGTGCAGCCGCCGGCCGCCTTGCCCGGTGGCGAGGTGCGAATCGTGGGCACTTCCCTGCATTCCAGCGAACTGCGGCGTCCGCGTGTCCGCTTTGGCGAGGTGGAAGGCACAGTCGTCATCAGCTCCGATGAGTTTGTCATAGCTCGAGTGCCGCCGGGGGCTTCGTCCGGAGCCGTGGTGATTTCCACCAACGGTCACTCCAGCAATCCGCACGAGATCAAAGTCGCCGTCCCCATCGCCGAGAACCTGCATCCGGTGGCCAATCCTGCGGTCGATCCCGAGGGAAACATCTTCGCCACATTTTCCGGCAGCCGCGGTCAGAAGGTTCAAGTCGCCATCTACAAGGTCGACACCAACTACAACGTCAAACCCTTTCTCGGCGACATGATGAATGCGACCGCGATCGCATTTGACCGCGAGGGCCAGATGTACGTTTCCTCGCGCTTCGACGGCACGGTCTACCGGGTTGCGCCCAACGGCACCATGTCTTCTTATGCCGAAGGGATGGGCGTCGCTACCGGACTCGCCTTTGACCGGATGGGCAATCTTTATGTGGGCGATCGCAGCGGCACCATCTTCAAAATCGCCCCCGACCGGCAGATTTTTGTCTTCGCCACGCTGGAACCCAGCGTCTCCGCCTATCATCTGGCTTTCAGTCCGCGCGGCGACCTGTTCGTCTCCGGACCCACAACTTCGAGTTTCGATGGAATCTACAGGATCGACTCGGAGGGTAACGTCTCCATGTTCTATCGCGGTCTGGGACGGCCCCAGGGTATAGCTTTCGATATCGAAGGCAATCTGTATGTAGCCGCTTCCCTTTCCGGCAAGCGTGGCATCGTGAAGATCAGCGCGGATGGCAAGGCCTCACTCGAGGTCTCCGGCGCGCCCCTGGTAGGGCTGGCTTTCGCCCCGGGCCGCTCCGTCATTCTGGCCACAAACAACGCGGTTCATCATCTGGCATGGAACATCCAGGGACTGCCGCTGGTCGACGTGCCGGCGTGATCGCCGAAATCGTCGCCATCGGTTCGGAGCTGCTGACCCCTTACCGGCAGGACACCAACTCGCTGTATCTCACCGGCCAACTGAATCGACTGGGAGTCAATGTCGTCTTCAAGACCATCGTCGGCGATAGCCACGACGATCTCGTGGACGCGGCCAACGCGGCCTTGTCGCGCACCGACATTGTCGTCTTCATGGGAGGGCTGGGCCCGACCGAAGACGACGTGACCCGTGAAGCCGTGGCAGAAGCGCTGGGATTGGAATTGCGTCGCGACGCAGAAATCGTCGCCGGCATCGAGAGACGGTTCGCGGCGCACGGCTGGAAGATGGCGCCCAACAATCTGAAGCAGGCTGACGTCATTGCCGGAGCGGTGGTGCTGGCCAACGCCAACGGAACCGCCCCCGGACAGTGGATCAGCGGCAAGTTCGAAGGACGCGAGAAGATTGTCATGCTGCTGCCCGGTCCCCCCCACGAACTGAAGGCTCTTTTTGAACAGCAATGCGTGGAGCGGCTGCGCGCCCGCCTGCCGCAACAGTTCATCTCCAGCCGCGAGCTGAAGATCGCAGGTCTCGGTGAATCGGCATGCGATGCGCGGGTGGCGCCGATTTACAAGCGCTATCCCGATATCCAGACCACAATCCTCGCTGGCGCGGGAGAAATCCAGCTGCACCTAAAAACTCGCGGCAGTTCCCTGCAATCCGCCCAGGACAGGGTGGACGAGCTGGTAAATGAAATCGAACGTGAGCTTGGCGACTGCGTGTTTTCCGATAATGGCGATTCGATGGAACAGATCGTCGGTTACTTCCTGCAGATGCGCAACGCCACGCTGGCAGTGGCGGAGTCGTGCACCGGAGGGTTGCTGGCGGAACGTATCACCTCCGTCAGCGGCAGCTCGCGTTATTTTGTCGGTGGCACCGTAGTCTATTCGAACCAACTGAAAACCACGTTGGCAGACGTTCCCGCGCCTCTTATCGACCAATATGGCGCAGTAAGCAAGGAAGTGGCGGCGGCCCTGGCGGAGGGAACCCGCCGGCGCTGCCAGGCCAGTCTTGGACTTGCCGTTACCGGTATCGCCGGGCCAGGCGGCGGCAGCCCGGAAAAGCCCGTGGGACTGGTCTTCCACGCACTCGCCAGCGATGGCGGAACCGAGGTCGTAGAGCGCAGGTTTGCCGGCGATCGGGCACGCATCCGATGGTTCGCCAGCCAGCAGGCCCTCGATATGGTGAGGCGGAAGTTAGTATAGGCGGCGCTGGCGAGTAACCTCGGGATCCGGTTTCTGCCATGATGAGCCTTAGCTTATGCGACTGTTCGTTGCCCTGGATATCGAAGACGGGATTCGCGAGAAGATCGCGCGCTTCATGGAAGGTGTACGCGGGTTCGCTCCCGGCGCCCGCTGGGTGCGGAGCGAGTCGCTCCATGTCACCTTGAAGTTCATCGGCGAGAAGCCCGCCGAAACGCTCGAGTCGATTCGCCGCGCACTGGCGTCGGTCCACGGGTCGTCGATGGAAGTCACATTTCGTGAGTATGGTTTCTTTCCCACAGCAAAAGCCGCCCGGGTCTTTTGGGTGGGCGTGCGGTCCGGGCCCGAACTGGAAAACCTGGCGCGAGAAGTCGATCGGGCTCTCGTAAGTTGTGGGGTTGCGGGAGAAGAACGTGGTTTCAGCCCGCATCTGACCTTGGCTCGCGGGGGAGGCCGCTCCGGAGCGCCAGGCTGGCGCGAGGGAAACGGGTCGAGCAGGAACTTTCGCGTGCTGCTGGAAAAATTGGCGGCGTTTGAAACTCCCGATTTTGGTACCATGACCGCCCGCGAGTTTTTCTTATACGAAAGCAAGCTGGCGCGCGGAGGTTCCGTCTACACCAAGGTCGCGCGGTTCGCCCTGGGATAAAGCGGAACGTTGCGGCATCGACCATGACAGCGCTGATAGCTACGGTCGCGGGAGGCTACCTGCTGGGCTCGGTCCCATTCGGCTATCTGCTCGTCCGTGTGTTTCGCGGCCAGGATATACGGCTGACGGGAAGCGGCAATATCGGCGCGACTAACGTCTCCCGCACATCTCCAGTGCTCGGGTTCGTCACGCTCCTGCTCGACGCTCTCAAAGGATTTGCTGCGGTCGGTTTCGCCCACGCGCTGTTTCCCGGGCAGAACATTCTGCTGGGAGTAGCGGGATTGGCGGCTGTCGCGGGCCATATGTTCCCGATCTGGCTGCGTTTTCGTGGCGGCAAAGGAGTGGCAACGGCGCTGGGTTCGCTGGTGGCCTTCGCGCCGAAGACCACCCTGGCACTGATCGGAGTATTTGCCGTGACACTCTTGCTGTTCCGCTACGTTTCTCTCGCTTCGATTGTCGCCGCCGCATCATTCCCGGCTCTGGGCAGCGTGATCGAACCACGTGGCGGGAAGGCGCCGCTGCTGGCCTTCAGCGCGGCCGCGGGTCTTATTATCGCCAGGCACTACCAGAACATTGGGCGGCTGATTAACCACACCGAGCCACGCTTTCAGTGGAGGCGTCGATGAGCGCCATCGCCGTGGTGGGCGCGGGCGCCTGGGGAACGGCCCTCTCGATCGCTCTCGGGCGCAAGGGCTCGCACGAAATTCGGCTTTGGGCGCACGAAACCCAGGTTGTCGACTCGATCGCTTCCCGCCGCGTGAACGAACTTTTTCTCCCCGGTGCTATCATCCCCGAATGTGTTTCGGCCACGACCAGCCTGCAGCAGGCGCTACGCGGCGCCGGCATGGTGGTTACAGTCATGCCGTCGCAACATTGCCGCGCCGTCTGCTCGCAGATGCTTCCCTTCCTGTCTCACGGGCCGCTGTTTGTCAGCGCGACCAAGGGGTTGGAAGAGTCCAGCCTGCTGCGGATGACGGAAGTGATCGCCCAGGTTCTGCAATCGGGCGATGGCATGAATGCTCGTATTGGCGCGCTCAGCGGCCCATCGTTTGCCAAGGAGGTCGCCCGGGGCGACCCCACGGCCGTTACCATAGCCTCGCAGGATTCTGAGCTGCTGGAGCTCGTGCAGCGCGAATTCAGCGATCCGCGCTTTCGCGTCTACACAAATTCCGACGTGACCGGTGTAGAGCTTGGCGGCGCTCTGAAAAACATCATCGCCATCGCCGCCGGTGTCTGCGATGGCCTGGGACTCGGGCACAATTCGATTGCTGCCCTGATTACTCGCGGTCTGGCCGAGATCACCCGCCTGGTGGTGGCGTGTGGCGGCCGCCCCGATACCATGGCAGGCCTGGCGGGCCTGGGAGACCTGGTGCTTACCTGTACCGGCGGGCTCTCACGCAATCGCAGCGTGGGGGTTGAACTGGGTAAGGGCCGCGCCCTGGCTGACATTCTGGCGGGCATGCACGGCATGGTCGCGGAGGGAGTCTTCACCACTCACGCCGCCGTGGAACTGGCCAGAGCCAGAAAAATCGAGATGCCCATCACTGAGCAGATGGACGCAATCCTCCATCAAGGCAAATCGGCGCCCGATGCGATCCACGCCTTGATGACGCGCTCCGGGAAAAGCGAGACTAGCTTCTAAGCCGGGCCATCGACCCGGAGGAATCTGCCCACCTCCCGCTCGCTTTCCGTCATCTCTTCACACTGCTGGTCTATGGTTTTGTAGTCGGCGGCACGTTCTGCACGAAAGTGATCATAGGCCGCCTGGCTGCTCCAGAAATCGAGCGTGAGATACGTTCGTTCTGCCGGTAAGGCCTGCACCAACTCCGTTCCCAAATACGATCGATCCTGCCGAAACAGGCGAGCCCATAGTCCGGCACTCCCATACACCTCTCGGAAGCGCAGCTCCATCCCGGGACGCACCCGAAATTCCCAAATAACGAGGTAGCCCCAGGAGTCACGAGCGCCCTCAGCCACGGCGCATCCCAGGCTGTGGTTCGGCGAAAACATGACTCAAGTCTTCCATGAGGTCAAATCGGCTCCTGAGTGAAATCAAACGACTTATTATGGCTACAGATGCGAATCGGTAACGCTGCGCAGTACCTTCGTAACGGTCATTGTCCGCCGTATCCGGGGGCTCCAGAGCGCCCTCCCGGTAGACTCTTCACGTATATCGCCGTGGGAAAAAACCCGGCCCGTGCAGAGAGACTTTGTCGCCAAAACTGCCCACACCGTCGCGCATTCCCATTTTGTACGTCATTCTCAGTGTCCTTGTAATGGTCAGCGTCGTCCCCATGTACTTTTACTCCGCACAGGTGGAATCCATCAACCGGGACCGTCTGATCACCAATGAAAGGCTACTGCAAAACGCGGTAACCCGGTCGCTGGCCGACGACATCTCGCAGCACCAGGAATCGCTGCGCCTGATGCTCTCGAACCTGTCCTCGGCGCTACAGGTGGCCAGCGGTGGAGACTTTACTTCGCAAAACGTTCAGGCTCCGGAGCTGCGCGCCTTGCTGGAAAACTTTGTTTCCTCGTCGGAGGATCTGGCGTACGCCACCCTGCTCAACGCCGACGCTAAAGGGATCTCGGCCGGCCGAATCGCTCCCGATCCTTTTATGCAAAGCGAATTGACGCGCGCCTTCGTGGCGGCACGCGAGGGACGTCCCTACACTGGCCAGGCGCTGGTGGTAGGCTCCGGCAAGTCGGCGCGAACGGTCATGCTTGTCAGTACGCCGGTGATGGGCGCCGGGCACTTCATCGGGCTGCTGGCGGCCGTGGTTGATCTCCAGTTTCTCATCCGCCGTTTGCAGGAGGTTCACCGCGGCGGCCTCACGCCCTACGTGATCGACAGCCAGGGGCGGCTGGTGGCGGGGGCCACCTCCGACTACGCCACCGGTCAGGACATGAGCAAGGTGGAGATCGTCCGCAACTTCGTCGAACAGGGCAGCAAGAGCCAGATGGTGGCTGCGACCCGCGAATTCAGCATGCGCGAAGGCAAAGAGCAGGTCATGATGCTGGGAACGTACAGCCCGGTGACCAATCTTGACTGGGCGGTGGTTGCCCAGAAGCCGCGCGCCGAAGCCTATCGCGGCGTCTATGAAATGCAGCGGACCGCCCGAATCCTGGCGATCATGGCGGTGGCCCTCAGCATCGCCATCAGCGTGTTTGCCGCCCGCCGGATTACGAATCCACTGGAAGTGCTGACTCGCTTCAGCCGCGCCATCGCGCGTGGCGACTTCGCCCAGCGCGTCCGCCTGGACAGCCGAACCGAGATCGGAGAACTGGCGGAAACCTTCAACGCCATGTCGGGCGAGCTGGAACACTTCGTGCTCGACCTGAAGCGCGCGGCCAACGAGAACCGCGAGCTGTTCATGGGCTCGATCCAGATGCTGGCCGGCGCAGTCGACGAAAAGGACCCCTACACCCGCGGCCACTCCGACCGCGTCACCCGCTACTCGGTCATGATCGCCCGTGAGATGGGCATCTACGAAGACTATATCGAGACCGTGCGAATCTCCGCCCAGCTACACGATGTGGGCAAAATCGGAATCGAAGATCGCATTCTCAAGAAGCCCGGCGCTCTCACTCCTGAAGAGTTTGAGATCATGAAGACGCACACCACCAAGGGCGCGAACATTCTCCGCCCGGTGGCGCAGCTGAAGGATATGATCCCCGGCATCGAACTGCATCATGAGTCGCTCGATGGACGCGGTTATCCTCACGGACTCAAAGGCGAGGAAATTCCGCTTCTGCCCCGAATCATCGCGGTCGCCGACACCTTCGATGCGTTAACGACCAATCGTCCTTACCAGCATGCGCACGACCCCAAGGACGCGCTCCGCATCATTCACAACTTGTCGGGCAAGCGTCTGGATCCGACGGCAGTCGCCGCGCTCACCGCCGTCTATGAACGCGGCGAAATTCGTGTCCAGCGCCCTGTGGTGGCGACGCCGGCCGAGCCCGTAGCCCCAGCCGCTCCAGGCCTTACTCCAGCCCCCGAGGCCGCCGTTGAAGCGGTCGCAATGGCGCAGACCACCCGCTCATAGCCGCCACCGCAAATTTCCCTGCACGAACGCCCGCTATAATTGATGTTCGCGCCTGCACTCTCAAGGCCCGTCTTTCTTTTTATGATTCAAACCCTTTTTGGCAGCCTGGACGAAAAACAGAAGCCCAATTTCCTCGAGCGCATGAAGGAAGCGGTCACGCGCACCCGGGAAAATCTGAGCGAGCGAATCGAGGAAGTGGTCTCTCTCGGCAAAGAGATTGACCGGAGTACTCTGGATGACCTGGAGGCCACACTACTTGGCGCCGACCTGGGCAATACGACGACGAGCGAGGTGTTGAGCAAGCTGCGCGACAAGGCCGATCGCAAACAGATCAAGAATGCCGACGAACTGAAGCAGCTGTTGAAGAGCGAGTTGCTGGCCATTCTCAACACCGCCAACACGCGGCCGGTCGAGAAAGTCGATGGCACGCCGGAGGTCATCCTGGTGGTCGGAGTCAACGGCACGGGAAAAACCACGACCATCGGGAAACTGGCCCAGGTATTTCGCTCGCAGGGAAAGACTGTTCTGCTGTGCGCCGCCGATACGTTCCGCGCCGCCGCCATCGAACAACTGGAAATCTGGGGAGAACGCACGGGGACCGAGGTAATCCGCACGAAACCCGGCGGGGATCCGGCAGCCGTGCTTTTTGACGCCCTGCAGGCCGCATCGGCCCGCCACTCTGACTACGTGATTGTCGACACTGCGGGCCGGCTGCACACCAAGACCAACCTGATGGCTGAGCTGGAGAAGATGCGCCGCACGGCGCAACGCATCATTCCCGGCGCGCCTCACGAAACTCTGCTGGTGATGGACGCGACCACCGGGCAGAACGGCCTTCAGCAGGCGAGGCAATTCACCACCGCCGCGGGGGTGACCGGAATTGTCCTGACCAAGCTTGACGGCACCGCGAAGGGTGGCGTGGTTGTGGCGATCTGCCGCGAACTCGGTTTGCCGGTCAGGTACGTCGGCGTCGGGGAAAAAGCCGGCGACTTGCTGCCGTTCAATCCGCAGGATTTTGTGGACTCGCTCTTTGCCTGATGCACGTAATTGCCGCGCTCTTGGCGGGTAGGCTGTGCTGCAATGCCTCTAGAGTGAAATAATACTTCTCGCGTGACCACTTCCCGCCTCAAAGACGAAGGCTTTCTCCGCCGGGCATTGGATCTGGCGCGCCAAGGCGTCGGCCTGGTTTCACCGAACCCGTGCGTAGGCGCCCTCCTGGTCGACGACCAGGGTGACGTCATCGCAACCGGCAGTTACACCTACGAAGGCCTCAAGCATGCGGAGGTAATCGCCCTGGAACAGGCCGGTGAAGGCTCCCGCGGATCCACGCTCTACATCAACCTCGAACCCTGCTCGCATCAGGGACGAACTCCGCCTTGCGCCGACGCCGTCATCGCCGCCGGAGTTCGCCGCGTGGTTGCCTGCATGCAGGATCCGAACCCACTGGTAAGTGGACGGGGTTTCGGCAGACTTCGCGCCGCCGGAATCGAGGTTGAGACCGGGCTGCTCGAAGCCGATGCCAGACTTCTCAACGAATTCTTTGCTAAATACATCCGCTGCCGCACCCCCCTCGTCACCCTCAAAGCGGCCATGACGCTGGACGGCAAGATCGCTCCACCAGCTCCATGGAACTCCGATGCGTCCGGCCGGGCGGCGGCCCGCTCGGGCGCCACCGTCATCACGGGGGAACTGGCGCGCGCCCATGTGCAGGAACTCCGCCACCAGCACGATGCCATTATGGTGGGCGTTGGAACCGTGATCGCCGATGATCCCCTGCTTACCGACCGCTCGGGCCGCCCGCGCCGGCGGCCGTTGCTGCGCGTGATCCTGGACTCGGGTCTACGCCTGCCGGTTGATTCGCAACTGGTCGAGACTGCGAACGACGACGTTCTGGTGCTCTGCTCGTTCGCGGAAGAGAAGAAAAAACGGCAACTGCTGAAGCTCGGAGTCTGCGTTGAACAGATTCCGCGTTCCACGGCCGACGGCCATCCGGACCTCAAAGCGGTTGTTCGCCACCTCGGCGAAAGGGAGATCACAAGTTTGATGATCGAAGGCGGCGCCATGGTTAACTGGGCGGCCCTGGAGGCCGGGATCGCCGACAAGGTATTCTTGTATTACGCTCCACGCATTCTTGGGGGCACGAAATCTATCCCTTTTGCCGCGGGAACGGGATTCGCGAACCTCGGCGATGCCGTGCCGGTAAAATCAACGCGCTTCCATCGCTTCGGAGAGGACTTTGCCATCGAGGGGTATTTGAACGATCCTTACGAGTCGGCCGCCATTCGCTAGCGCGTGGCAACGTGGCCACTAGCCAGGCGGCTGAGGTTTCAACATGTTCACTGGCATCATCGAAGAAGTCGGACAGGTCACGAACATCACCGTGGGACGGGGCACCCGTCACCTTACGGTTGCGGCGACGCGGCTGGTCAAAGAACTCAAAGAAGGCGACAGCATTGCCGTCAGCGGCGTGTGCCTGACCGCGGTCGACATTACCCCGGATTCCGTCGGCTTCGATCTGGCCGAGGAAACCTGGAACCGCACTTCATTCTCCCGCATCGGTGCGGGAGCACTGGTAAATCTGGAGCTTCCCATGCGCGCGGATGGCCGCTTCGGCGGCCATATCGTGCAGGGGCATGTCGACGGAACTGGTCGCTTTGTCGGGTTGGATCGCATTCCCAACGCCGACGATTACTGGCTGCGCATCGAGATTCCGCCAGAGCTGGCGCGATACGTCATTCACAAGGGATCGCTCTCGATCGAAGGAATCAGCCTGACTGTTGCCCGGATTGAGGGCACGCAGGTCACCGTGGCCATCATTCCGCACACGGTAAAGATGACCAATTTGAAGTCGCTGAAGCCGGGCGATCCCGTCAACCTGGAAGCGGACATCATCGCGAAATACGCCGAGAAGATGATGAAGGGTGAATCCGCGAACAGCTCGTTAAGCATCGAGCGGCTGGTCGCGCAGGGGTTCTAGCGCCGCTCACTGCACTTCCAGCTGCATCTCGTCAAGCTGGAGGAATTCCTGCACGATGGGCTCGTCGCACTTCTCCATCTCGGCGTAGGTCCCGAAGAACAGGGCGCGCGCCTCATGCAGGAACACGACCCGGTCCGCCAGTTTTTTCGCCAGGCGCATATCGTGGGTGACGACCACGCTGGTCAGGTGCAGCTGGGCTTTCAGCCGCTTGATCAGATCGCCGAGCAGTTGCGCCATCAGCGGGTCGACCATGGTCGTGGGTTCGTCATAGAGCACGCACTCCGGCCTCGCTGCCAGCGCCCGCGCGATGGCTACAGAGCGCTTCATTCCGGTGGAGAGATCGGAAGGCAGAAGATCACGCATCTCCTTCACCCCCACCATGTCCAGCAAGCCGTCGACGATCTGCAGAATCTGCTCTTCACTCAAGTCTTTGTGCTCGCGCAGCGGGAAAGCCACGTTCTCTCCCACCGTCAGCGAATCGAAGAGCGCACCGTTCTGAAAGACCATGGTGACTTTCTTGCGGATGGGCTCCATCTGTTCTGCGGTAAAATCGGTGATGTCTTCGTAGGCAACGATGACCCGCCCGGAGTCGGGTTTGAGAAATCCCATGATGTGCTGCAGGGAAACCGATTTTCCTACACCGCTTCTGCCCAGAATGCAGACGGTCTCGCCCGGCATCACGCTGAAGCTCACCTGGTCAAGTACCAGATTGTCGCCAAACGATTTCGAGACCTTTTTGAAGTCGATGTAAGGCCCGGAGTGCTCCGGAGCCGCGCTCACCGGTTTGTGGTTGTCGCCCACGGCTGCTGCTGATGATAAACGATGTGCCTGCCGGAAGGACTCGTAATCGGAACCCTAGTGCCGGTCTTCCAGGACTCGCGCACTCTCGAGCTCGCCCGGTGTGTTCAGATTTCGAAAAATTCCGCTCGCGAACCCGGCCTGGCGCAGCTCTCGTTCGTCAATGATCAACGTGTTCACTTTGGCGAAGAGCGAGTCGATCTTGTTTTTCCCCGCCCGCAGGGCCTGCTCCGCATGTTGTCTGAATTCCCGCCGGTATACCGCGCACAACGGCTGCAATCCATGGCCGGCGCACGGCACCGTGACCAGCGCGCTTGTTCCCCGCGCCCGCCCCAGCAGGAACTCCAGGAAGGTTGAATCGACAAAGGGCAGGTCCACGGCGAACATCAGGTTGAGCTCGGTGGAAGTGGCCGCCAGCGCGGCATGGATTCCTCCCAGCGGCCCCCGTTCCCGGTAGATATCCTCGACGACCGAAGCAAAGGCCTCAAACCTGATCTTATCGCCCACAATATGCACTTCGGAGGTGGCAGCGCGGGCCGTTCTCAAGGCGCGCGAGAGCAGGGTTTCGCCGCCGAGCTGAAGAAAGGCTTTGTCGGTTCCCATGCGGGTGCTTTTGCCCCCTGCCAGGATGAAGGCGGTGGCGTCCGGAGCCAGGCCAGCGTGCATTCCAGAATCATAGTCTGCGCGGCGGCGGCAAGCGCGAGCTGCGGGTAACGTCATTTCTGCCGGTTTGGATGGTACACGGAAGTAACCTACCCAAAGCTGCCCGCCCGTAAGATGATGTTGCTTCCGGCGTTCCGGCTGGAAACACCATCATGCCGCAGAAGTTACTGGACGTTCTTATGTTAGGCCGCTGCTCCCACGAGTTTTCCTGGCCCCGGCGCGCTGCCGACGGCCACTATTACCAGGTTTGCCTGCTCTGTGCCGCGGAATACAAGTACGACTGGAAAACCATGCGGCGCATTGAGCGGGTGGAACATAGCGAAAGTGCGGTCGAGGCCGCGGCTACTACCACGCGCCGCAGCCGGGGTCACTCGCGCAAGCCCACCTGGGTGCCTCGTGCCCGGAGGCTCAAGCTGCAAATCCCCGTGCGTTATCGGGTCAAGAATCTGGGTAACTGGTACGAAGGCGTAATCGAGAACCTCAGCCAGTCGGGCGTGCTTTTTCACGGCTCGCAACGTTTTCCCGACAATACGCTGGTGGAGATGGTCTTCGAAATGCCGGAAGAAATCTCGGGCCAGAAAAACAGCTCTGTGCTCTGCCAGGGGCGCATCATCCGCATCAAGGACTCTGCGGAAAAAGCGGCTGATAATTCGGGGCTGGCGGCCAGCATTCTCGATTACAAGTTCCTGCACCAGAACTAGCCGCGCTTATCTCTTAGCCCCTGGCCATTCCGACTCCGGACCGATTCCGGCGTTCCCTGCTCGCCTTCACCCTTGTGGTACTGCTCGCCGCCCGGCCTGCAATTTTGTTCCTTTTGCCGGGCAGGCGAGCATCTAAACTAACAAGGTATCCCTTTAAATCAGGAGTGATTTTATGAAGGCGAAGATTTCCCTGTGTCTTACCGCCATTGCGATTTTATCCCTGTGGGTGAGCCTGGGCTGCAGCAAGGCCAATGACGCCCAGATCACCAGCGATGTTCAAGCGAAAATGAATACCGACTCGGGGCTTCAGGGCAAGCAGCTGGGGGTGCAGTCGGTGAACGGTACCGTCACGCTCTCTGGCGCAGTCGATAACGACGCCCAGCGCAACGCGGCCTCGGCCTACGCCGCCAGCATTCCCGGCGTGAAGCAGGTCGTGAACAACCTCACGGTCGGTGCCGCGCCGGCAGAGATGGCGCAAAATCAACCCGCCCCGGCTGCCGACCAGGGCCGGCCGCCGGCTTCGACCCGGCGGCGCAAGCCCTCGCCGAGCGACTTCTCGAGCTTCAGCAGCCCGGCTCCGCCGCCCGCGCCCGCGCCCGCGCCGCCGGCCGCTCCCGCGGCGCCCGCTCCGCCACCCGCGCCCGCTGCTCCGCAGCCTCCACCACCACCGCCGCCGCCGCAGAAGGTGACCATTGCGTCCGGTACCGCGGTCGCGGTGCGCCTGATCGACCCGATCGACTCTGAGACCGCCACCCAGGGGCAAACTTTCCACGCCACGCTGAACTCCCCGTTGGCCGTCGAGGGCGAGGTGGCTGTGCCCTCCGGTTATGACGTCGAGGGCCACGTGGTCACCGTGCAAAGCGCCGGGAAATTCGCCGGCCAGTCTGTGCTGGTTTTGCAGCTGGATCGCATCAAGGTGGGTGACAAGTACTACAACGTGCAAACCGACCAGTACAGCCGGAAGGGCAGCTCGCGGGGCAAGAACACCGCCGAAAAAGTCGGGGCTGGCGCCGGCATCGGAGCCATCATCGGGGCCATCGCCGGAGGCGGCAAAGGCGCCGCCATCGGAGCGGCTGCCGGCGGCGGTCTGGGCGGCGGCGTCCAGGCAGCCACCAAAGGCCAGCAGATCAAGCTGCCCGCGGAAACTGTGCTGAGCTTCACCCTGCAGGCGCCGCTATCGGTAATTCCTACCGGCAAGGGCCCCAACGCCGGGCGTCCGCAGGTGGGGGAGAATCCCTAAGACCTTTGGGGCGCGGGAGTCTCCCGCGCCCCTTTACTCTCTAACGACCCTGTCCGCGGGTCATCACGGCCTGCTGGTGACAAAGCTCACAGCCAGTCGTACAATTCACGCCTAAACTACATTCTGGCATCATAGTCAGCTTTCTCGCGGTCACAGGAG
>Ga0335080_10000406_pt1 | contig 39241 bp, 28 predicted proteins | sample Lox_Sample_34_FD_206720 | JGI IMG/M metagenome (GOLD analysis project Ga0335080, IMG submission 206720) | Soil microbial communities from Loxahatchee National Wildlife Refuge, Florida, United States - Lox_Sample_3.4 | ecosystem: Environmental > Terrestrial > Soil > Wetlands | place: USA... | reverse complement strand
ACGCGAGAATGGAAGATGGCGCTCTGAAGAATACACGGCGCGAGCGCGCTCGGCGCGGCTGGAGGGAGCGAGGGCCGTTTAGGTCAGCCAAGGGCATCGGGCAAACCGACTACGAGGGGGGACTCCGAGTAAGGAGGAGTATACCCCAAGAGGGGGCCTTCTTGGGGCACTTTTTGGTACCGCCGGGGCGGGCCTGGCCGGAAACCTTTTAGCGCCGGCATCGTCCCTATGGGAGGGATCTTCTCTTGATTGTCTAGAGGAACTTAGTATGCTTCTCTGGATTGCCAAGAGGAGGACGCTTTTCGCGTGTCCAACCGGACGCGCAAGCCTCCCCGGAAGGAGCGAACCGTGACCGACAGTGCGGTAACGCTGGTGCAAGGCACGCTGGACATGCTGATCCTGAAAACACTGGCACTCGAGCCGTTGCACGGCTGGGGCATCTCGCAACGCATCCAGCAACTAAGCCGCGGCGTGTTCGAAGTGAATCCGGGGTCGTTGTTTCCCGCGTTCCGGCGGCTGGAGCGCGCGGGCTTGCTCGAATGCGAATGGAGAATTTCGGAGAACAACCGGCGAGCGAAGTATTACGCGCTGACCAAGGCCGGAAAACAAAAGTTGAAGGATGAGACGCGAGAGTGGGGACGGCAGGTCGCGGCGATCGCCAGGATTCTTGAGACTGCGTAAGAAGCCGGTCAGCGTTTCGGGAACGATGGGGTTTGAGAACCAATTTTTTAGAGAGCCTGCCCAGAAAACACGGAGAGAGAAACGGCGCATTAAGGAGCTGTACATGGGGATTTTAAGGAATTTGCGGAGCGGATTGCGAGGGCTGTTGCGGAAGCAGGAGAACGACGCGGAGCTGGATGAGGAGTTGCGCGACTACCTGGAAAAATCGACGGCCGAGAAAATGCGCCGGGGAATGACACGCGCAGATGCGTACCGCGCGGCACGAATGGAAATGGGAGGAACGGAAGTGGTGAAAGAAAAAGTGCGCGATGCGAGCTGGGAAACCGTGCTCGAGACCATCTGGGCGGACCTGCGTTTTGGCGTCCGGCTGCTGCGTTTCAACCCGATGTTTGCGGCCGCGGCGATTCTCTCGCTGGCTTTGGGGATTGGCGCGAATACCGCCATCTTCCAACTGCTGGATGCGGTGCGGATGCGTACGCTGCCGGTAAAGAATCCGCAAGAACTGGCGCACATCGCGATCCAGAAGCGGAAAGGTCTAAGCGGCGATTTCAATGGGCGCTTTTCGGAGCTCACCAACGCGCTCTGGGAAGGCCTGCGAGATCAGCAAGCGGGGTTCTCCAACGTGTTCGCCTGGGGCGTCACTACCTTCAATCTCTCTCCCGCCGGGGAAGTACACAATGTGCAGGGAATGTGGGTGAGCGGAGAGTTTTTCGAGACCCTGGGGGTTGCGCCGGCTGCAGGCAGGCTCATCAGCAAAGCCGATGACCATCCGGGCTGTGCCGCGGGCGCGGTGATCAGCTATTCGTTTTGGCAGCGGGAGTATGCAGGCAATTCGGGAGTTATAGGGCAAAACCTATCGATCAACCGGCAACCCGTCCCGATTATCGGAGTATCCGCGGAAGGCTTCTTCGGTGTTGAAATGGGCCGCTATTTCGATGTGGCGCTGCCGATCTGCGCCGAGCCAATCATAGATGGAGCCGAATACGCGATGCTGCCGAGACGGTCGGCGTGGTGGCTGGCCGCGATGGGGCGGCTGAAGCCCGACTGGACCCTGGAACGAGCGTCCGCACAACTGCGCACAATATCGCCGGGAATCTTCGAGGCAGCCCTACCTACCGCATATAACGATGACAACAAAAAAGACTTCGTGACCAACGTTCTGAGCGCGTCGCCCGCTGGCTCAGGAGTTTCGGACCTCCGGCATGATTATGAGAATCCGTTGTGGTTGCTCTTGGGTCTTGCGGGTGTGGTGCTGGTGATTGCGTCGGCTAATCTGGCGAACCTGCTGTTGGCCCGCGGCAGCGCGAGAGAGAAAGAGCTGGCTTTGCGAATGGCCGTGGGCGCTGGGCGGGGCCGGCTGATCCGGCAACTGCTGGCGGAAAGCTTGTTGCTGGCGGCGATCGGCGCGACGCTGGGCGTCTGGCTCGCACGAGGCCTGAGCTATGTCCTGGTGGCGTCGCTGACAACCCAGCATGAGCCGCTGTTTGTGGATATGGCCACCGACTGGCGCGTGCTCGGATTTACGAGCGCGCTGGCTCTGCTGACGTGCCTGTTATTTGGCTTGGCGCCGGCAGTGCAAGCGACGCGTATGTCGCCAGGCCTCGTCCTGAAAGAAGGGGGGCGCGGAAGTTCCGGCGGCCGCGGCAGCGGCGGATTGCGGCGGGCGCTGGTGGTGGCGCAGGTAGCGCTGTCGTTTATGCTGCTGGTAGGGGGCCTACTTTTTGGCAGAAGCCTTTCCAATCTGGCGAAAGTGGATGCCGGCTTTCAGCGCGACGGAATTCTGGTGACTGACGTGGACTACTCGATGCTGAACCTGGCGAACCCGCAGCGGCTGATCTTCGGCGACGCACTGCTCAGCCGAGTGCGCGCGATCACTGGTGTAGATACGGCGGCAATTGTCGAATATGCGCCGTTGAGCGGCAACGCGGCGTATCACGATGTGTTGTTTGGAACGGATACTGAGCCAGTGGACCAAAACCAATCGACGGCATTCAATCTGGCCAGTCCCGGATACTTCGAGACGATGGAAACGCCGGTGCTGCTGGGGCGGGATTTCAATGAACACGACGTTGCCGGGGCGCCGTTGGTGGCCGTTGTGAATGAAACGTTTGCCCGGAAAATAGCCAGGACGGCAAACCCGGTGGGAATGACCTTCCGGGTGCATCGGATGGGGACCGAACTCGGCCCTTTTCAGATTGTAGGTTTAGTAAAGGATACGAAGTACCTGGACCTGCGCGAGCAGCCCACGGACATTGTGTACACAGCGATGGCGCAGAACGATCATCCGGACACCGACACGCAAATGGTGATTCGCTCGCGGATGCCGCTTTCGGAACTGGTGGCCGGCGTGAAGGACGCGGCGCAGCAGGCCAATCCCAATCTGTACGTGAGTTTCTATCCGCTGCGCGAACGCATCGAGGAGGGCCTTCTGCGGGACCGGCTGATGGCGAGACTCTCCGGCTTTTTCGGAGGGTTGGCGGTGGTGTTGGCGGTGATCGGATTGTACGGTGTGATCTCGTATATGGTGGCGCGCCGAAGAAACGAGATCGGGATTCGGATGTCGTTGGGCGCTTCGGGCGGTTCGATTGTCGGGCTGGTGCTGCGGGAGTCGCTCGCTTTGCTGGCAGCGGGTGTGGCCATCGGTTTAGTGCTGGCATTGGTAAGTTCGCGCGCCGCCAGTGCCCTACTCTTCGGCCTAAAGCCGAACGACGCCACGACGCTCTTGCTGGCGGTCGGCGTGTTGGGCGTCGTAGCACTGGCCGCCAGCTATTGGCCGGCCCTGCGGGCCTCGAAACTGGATCCGGTTCAGGCGTTGCGCCACGAATAGTGGCTCAGCGAGCGAGCGAGCCGGCTATAGGCTCGGTAACGACTAGGGATTGTATTTACCGAGCCAGGCGGCGATTTCGTTGAAGAGATCGCGGCGCTGCTCGGCGAGCTGTGGGAAATGTGGTGAGCCGGGATACGTGACCATGCGCGCGGTTTTGCCGCGCTCCTTGAGCAAAATGAAGAACTCGCGGCCCTGGAACGTGGGCACGCGCAGGTCGGCTTCGCCGTGCAGAATGAGCAGCGGAGTCGTGACCTGGTCGACGTGCATCACGGCGGAAAATTGCAGCATCGGTTCCGGACTTTTTTCCTGCAACCGAGCGTCGTAGTCAACCTGCCAGATGTCGCTGGTGGGAATAAAACTGAGCCAGTCGGTGATGCCGGCGCCTTCGATGGCCGCTTTGTAGCGGTGGGTCTGCGTAACGGTCCAGGAAGTCATGAAGCCGCCGGCGCTCCAGCCGAAAATGGCGAGGCGGTTCGGGTCGGCCCAGCCCTGCGCGATCGCGAAGTCAGTAGCGCTGTCTACGTCATGATAGGCGCGATCGCCAAAGTGCTGATAAATCGCGGAGAGGAAATCAGCGCCATAGCCTGTTGAGCCGCGATACTCGGGTTGGAGCACCACATAGTCGAGACCCGCGAGGAAATGGGCGAAGGCGTCGAAGTGGAGCACATCGTTAGATTCAGGCCCGCCGTGGGGAAGGACTAAAAACTTGTATTTCTTGCCGGGGGCGAAACCAGAGGGAAAGGTGGCGATTCCTTCGAGGGCGATGTTTTCTTTGGAAGTCCAGTGCACAACTTTGGTTTCGCCGAGCGCAACGTTGGCCAAAGTGTCGTCGCCATCGTGCGTGACCTTACGCAGTTCGGAGCCGGACGGCACGGCTACGTTGACGGCGTGGTCCGGGTCGCCCACGGTGAAGGCGACTGCGTCGGGCGAACTGGAGAACGCGGTCGTTATGGGGAGGCCTTCGACGACACCTCCGGGCCAGCGGTAAGCGGTTTCCAGTTTGCCATCGCGGAAGCGGTCTACTTCGGTGAGTACGCCTTTGTGCAGTTCGGCCCAGACGTTGCCGTGCGCGTCGGAAGACACCGTGGTTACGGTAGCGTCGAGGCGGGGAGTCAGATCGGTTGGCGCGCCGCCGTTCAGCGGAAAACTCCAAATGTGTTCGGGGGTGAGCGTCGGCGTGCTGGTGCTGGCGACGAAGATCTGTTGTTGGTCGGGTGACCACGCGACACCGGCGGTGCCGTTGGGGATTTCCGTGATCTGACGCGAACCCGAGGCGCTGCATACGTTGATGAAGGAGTGCAGGTCGTGATGGCCGATTTTAGGCGTTTGCGTGACGACTGCGAGTTGGGAAGAGTCTCTGGACCAGGCAATGTCAGTGATGAATTGCAGGTCGGGACACCACCAAGCACCTGCGGAACCGTCCACGCCAACGACGTAGACGCTGGTTTCGTCGTTTTCCACGATCGTGTGCACGCCTTCTAGCGGATCCTTGGCGCGAGGATTGGAGAGAATAGCGAAGCGCGAGCCGTCGGGCGAAATGGCTGCTGCGATCATTCCATTGGGCAACGAAATGATGAGCGTGGGTTTGCCGCTGGTCAGCGGGACGATGGCGAGCTGGCCGGCCTTTTCGAGCGGCAACGAGCCGAACAGTTCGCCATTCTTGGTGAAACCGGTGGGACGGAATTTTTCGGGCAGGTCGAGTTTGCGCGAGTTTTCGCCGGTGATGTCCGTCAGGCGCCATTCGCGCTTTAGCGGACCTTTCGTCCCCTGATTAGCCACGTCGTAGAGGATGCTCTTGCCGTCCGGCGAGATGGCAACGGCTGTAGCAAAATGCAGAGCAGCATAGTCGTCCACATTGAAGGGATGCTTGTCGGCGGCGGGCGCGGCAATCGCCGCAAATGAGAGAACTGCGGCGGCGAAGACACACAGCCACGAGCACGATCGCAAGCGCCGGCTGGTGCGATGGGCAAGAGTTGCAAAGCGATTTTTTCTGCGACGACTCTCCATCATGCATGCTCCTCCTACGTGCGGCAATGACGGAACGAAACTATCACAAAGTTGGCAGAGTTGAGGCGCTGACCGGCGCGACCGCGCAGAAGGCAGTGTTTTCCGGCGGCTGCGTGCTACAATCGCCGCGATTGGCCTATGCCTGACACAGCTTCGATTTCGCTGGGCGGAGGAGTGCTCGAGGTCATCTCGCCGGATGGCGCGCGCCGCTATGTTCGCGTAACGCAGACGCCCTTCCTGGTCGGACGTGGTTCGGAAACTGGCAACCATCTGCAACTCACCGATCGGCGTATCTCGCGCAATTGCGCGGCGCTGGTACTCGAGGGCGGCCGTCTGTATATCGAAGATCGCGGCCAGCGGCGCGGCTTGTACGTGAACGGGGAAAAGGTGGAGGGCAGCCGAGCTCTCAGCGACGGCGACTCCATCACGTTCGGGCTCGAAGATTCGTACGAGATCATTTTCCGATCCACTACGTCCAGCGGCGACGAATCCATTCCCAATCTACTGACACGCATCGAACACATCACCAGTTCGGAGCCGGCCAGCGGGGGCTTGCGCAAACTCAATTTGCTGCTCGAGGCGACCGCGCTCTTGCACTCGCAGGTTCCGCTCGATTCCGCGTTGGCCAACATGCTGGATCACGCCGTCTCGCTCACCGACGCGGATCGCGGCATGCTGTTGGAGTCCGACGCAAATGGCGCTCTGACGGTGCGGCTGGCCCGGCGCAGCGGCGGCGTACGACTGCCACCCGAAAGCTTGGCGCCCAGCCAAACGGCAATTCAGCTCGCGCTGCGGCAACACTCGCCGGTGGTGACGGAAGACATCGAGCGCGGCGAAATGGATTTGCAGGCGGCACAAAGCATCATCGCGCAGCGGTTGCGCGCGGTGGTCGTGATTCCCCTATACGCGGTGCACCGCCCCGCCTCGGATTCGGGAATTAGCCCTGCGGTGGGGCAATCACTCGGTGTGCTATATCTCGACTCGCGGCGGCCTGCAGCCTTCTCTAAGTTGGATCGCCAAATTCTGGACGCGCTGGCCGCAGACGCTGCGAGCATTCTGGATAACGCCCGCCTGGTCGTTCGCGAACGCGAACGGCAACGCATGGAACAGGAAATCAATATCGCGCGGGACATCCAGCAGGCATTGCTGCCGCGCAACTTTCCGGACCAGCCGCATCTCGCCGTCGCCGGCTGCAACTATCCCTGCTTGTCGGTCGGAGGAGACTATTTCGACGTTTTCGCGCTGGACGACAAACGAACAGCGTTTCTGATCGCCGACGTTTCCGGCAAAGGCTTGGGAGCGGCGCTCCTGACCACCATGTTGCAAGGCGCACTTTCCGGCATGACGCTGGGCACCGACCCGGCGCGCGTTTTTAACCATGTGAACCGCTTCCTCTGCGATCACGCCGAAGTCGGGCGTTATGCCACGATGTTCTTCGCCATTCTGGACCGGCTGGGCAATTTGGAGTTCATCAACGCAGGCCATCCTTCACCGTTTTTGATTCGCAATGGAGCGGCCGAAGAGGCGTTTAGCGAGGGATCGTTTCCAGTAGGGCTGGTGCCCGAGGCCGATTACGAGGTTTCCCGCGTGAAGCTGGAACCGGGAGACACACTGGTGCTGTTCAGCGACGGTGTGACGGAAGCCATGGATCCCGACGAGCAACTTTTTGGAGTGCCCCGGCTACGAGATTGCTTGAGCGGCCAGACGGGGCGTCCGTTGGATCAAATTCAAAAATGCGTGCTCGAAGCAGTCGAAAACTTTGCGCGAGGCGCCAGTCAGAACGACGACTTGACCATGCTCGTGGTTCGTTATCGCGCTGCAGCAGCCGCTGCCGGCGTCGATACCGATGCGGCGACCACCGCCGCCGCTTCGCAGACGATCTCCGCTTGAGGAACCCGACCGTCCTGCCAGTAAAGTTTAGCCCCCGTTAGCGTCCCCTCCCTGCAAAGTCTCGCACCGCTTGACGGCTTGCGTTCTCCGCGTGCCTTGGGGCAAGCTACGGCCCACATCTGGGGGACATCATGAAAAAAACGTGGATCGCTTTGGCGGCCTCGATGGTCTTGAGCGCGGGCGTCTTGCTGGTGCAAAGCGGCGCGGCGCAAAACGCCAGTGCTCCAGCAGCCCTCACGGTCATTCGCGCCGGCACGCTGATCGACGGCACCGGAAGCGCGCCGAAAAAAGGCCAGCTCATTTTCGTGCGCGGCCAACATATCGAAAAAGTGGCGAATGGTGGCGCAGAGATTCCGCGTGATGCGAAGGTCGTGGATCTGTCCAACGCCACCGTTCTGCCGGGACTCATCGATTCCCACACGCACATTTTTCTGTGGGGCGAGGATCCTGCTAAAGGCGGCTACGACGTCAACATCCTGAAAGCGGGAATCGCGCTGCGCGCTGCCCGAGCCACTTACGCCACGCGGCGAGCGCTGGAACAGGGATTCACAACATTGCGCGATTTGGAGACCGAAGGCGCGGGCTATGGCGATGTCGAGATAAAGCAAGCCATTGAAGAAGGGACCATTCCCGGTCCGCGTCTGTTCTGCGCCACACGCGCTATTTCCTCTACCGGCGGCTACAACCTGGAAGACTACGCTCCCGAATTGGACGTTCCGAAAGGCGCACAACTCGTGGATGGTCCCATCGAGGCGCGCAAAGCGGCGCGGCAGCAACTCGATCACGGCGCAGATTGGATCAAGGTCTACATGACGCATCGCTCGTGGGTGGACAAGCAAGGCAATCTAGTCTCGCAGCCCACGCTCACCGTCGAAGAGCTGAAAGCCATCGTGGACGAGGCGCACGGCTGGGGGAAAAAAGTCGCGTGCCACGCCTACAACGGCATCGGCTTGCAACGCGCTCTCGACGGCGGATGCGACTCCATCGAGCACGGCTTGGAGATTACGGACGCGCAGATTGCCCAAATGCAACGGCAAGGCACCTGGTATTGCCCAACGCTCGCTCCGTACTATGGCGATTGGGCGCCAGCCGACACACCTGGCGGAAAGCGCGATCGCGCACGCGCTGCCGTTCACGAAATTTCCTTCAAGAAAGCGTTGGCCGCGCATTTGAAAATTGTTTATGGCACAGACATGGGCGGCATCCCGTGGGATCAGCCGATTGCGCAAGAGTTCCCGCGCATGGTCGGGATGGGCATGGGTCCGATGGATGCAATCGTTTCCGCAACTTCGCGCGCCAGCGAAATGCTGGACATGAAAGGCGAGATTGGCGTGCTCGCGCCGGGAGCTTACGCCGATGTGATCGCCGTTTCGGGCGATCCGCTAAAAGATATCAACGAACTCGAGCATGTACGCTTCGTGATGCACGACGGGTCAGTATTTAAGAACGAGCTCGCGAAATAGCGTAGACGAATGTCACCCTCTTCGCGCTCAAGGGTGCGGTCTTCAGCTTCCTATCGACATAGAGAAACGCGCAGCACGACTGGCCACTCAGCTCTTTCCCGCTTCGACGTGCACGCCTTTCCAAAACGCCACGCGGTCCTTGATTTCCGTCGCAGCGGGCTTCGGTTCCGGGTAATACCACGCCGCATTCTCGTTTTTCATTCCGTCCACTTCAAGGTGGTAGTAGTGTGCCGTGCCTTTCCACGGGCACACGGAAGTGTGATTGCTCGATTTCAAGAATGACCGGTTGACGGACTCCGCCGGAAAGTACTGATTGCCTTCCACAACGACCGTGTCGTTGCTTTCCGCGATGGTCTTTCCTCCCCAAGTGGCTTTGGCCATGATCGGTTTCCTTTGACTCGTCTCACGCGAATTTACTGGCGCGGTGGCGACGCTTACGGGATTGGATGCCGAACCGTCACGGAGAGGCTACAAAACTCATCAGAGTTTTGCTGGTTTCGGGCAGGGCAACTCTGGTGACACACAGGCCTGTTACAATTTCGGCCAAATCGCATCCATTCCTTACGGCAACCTGCCCTTGCGAGGATTCCTATGGCCGAACAGAGTTTCCGCCATCACACGAAATTCGTTCCTGCGTTTCACTTTTTCGTGCTGCCCTTGATGTTGCTCAATGTCGTTCGTTCCATTCTGGCCTGGCGGCGCGCGGAATATTCGATTGGTGGGTTGCTAGGCGTCCTGGTAGCCACGGCGCTCTTTGTTGGGTTCGTCGTTGCGCGCACGATCGCGTTAAGAGTGCAGGACCGGCTGATCCGCCTAGAAGAGCGGCTGAGGTTGGAGAAGCTTCTGCCTGCGGATTTGCAGGCGCGCATTCCGGAATTCACAATCGATCAGCTCGTGGCGCTGCGCTTTGCGAGCAACGCCGAATTGCCGGAATTGGCGCGCAAAGTGCTCGACGAACACATCAAAGAACGCAAAGCCATCAAACAAATGATCAAAGTGTGGCGTCCGGATTTTCTGCGCGCTTGAATCAGCTGCGCATCTTCACAGAGGTACCTACGCCACGGCGGCAGCGGCTGCGCCTTCGATCTCCCGCACTTCTTCGCTTGATAGCTTGAATTCACCCGCGCCCATGATGCCTTCGACCTGTTTGGCGTTTCGTGCGCCCACAATCGCGCCGGTAACCGCCGGATTGTTCAGCGCCCAAGCAATGGCTACTTCACCCGGGTTGCGGCCATGCCTTGCGCCAACCCGACGCAAACGCTCCACCAGCTCGATGTTCCGCGAAAGGCGCGGCTCACGAAACTCCGGGTTGCGGCTGCGGAAATCATCCTTAGGGAGAGCGGCGGCGCGTTCGTGCGTCATCGCGCCCGTGAGCAGCCCCGAAGCCATCGGCGCATAGGAGATCACTCCGATGCTGTGCTGCTGGCAATACGGCAGAATCTCTTTCTCGACAGCGCGGCGAATCATCGAATACGGTGGCTGATCGGACGTAACCGGCGCGATCTTTTCCGCACGCTGAATCTGCGCGACATTGAAATTTGAAACACCGATCCAGCGGACCTTGCCGCTCTTCTGTAAATCGGCCATGGTGCTCCAGACTTCCTCAAGACCGTGTCCGTTATCGGAAGGCGGCCAATGCATCTGGTACAGGTCGATCACATCGGTTTGCAGACGTCGTAAGCTGGCCTCGCATTCCTCGCGAATCGACTCGGCTTTATGCACCGGCGTGATATGCCCTTCCGCGTCCCAACGTAGCACGCACTTGGTGAAGATGTAGGGTCTCTGGCCACGCCAATCTTTGAGAGCCCGCGCAACGACTTCTTCCGAATGGCCAATGCCGTACACCGCCGCGGTGTCGATCCAATTCACGCCAACTGCAAGTGCCTTGTGAATTGCGGCAATGGAGTCCGCGTCATCCTGCGCGCCCCAGGCGTAGTCCCAGCCGCTGCCCCCGATCGCCCAAGCGCCAAAGCCAACAGGAGTAATCTGCAAATCCGAGTTTCCCAGTTTGCGCGTTTGCATGTCCGAATTTTCCTCGTGGCCGAGTGGTCTGACGTGCTTCCGCAACAGACTGTCAGATTGCGCGAGCAAGTTCAAATTGGAGCGACGCTATAAAAGTCGGAAATACGGAGCGAGGCCGACCTGTCGACTAGTTGGCTAGAAACGCGACGTCGAGCGAAACACTCTCGCCATCGGGGTTTGTTACGGTCAGACGCCGCGCGCCACTGCTCAGTGCCGGAACTGTGATCAACAACGTATTCATGTCCTTGAAGCTGGCCATAGCCGGTTTTCCTCCAATACTGACGGCGATGCCGCTTTGAAATCCGCTACCGCGCATGGTGATCTGCGTGCCGCCGCCCGCCGGGCCATTCGAAGGACTGAGTGTGCCGATTCCAAGCGGAACGTCGGCTAACTTGATCACCGCAATGCCTGCATTCTGCGCCGAGCCGTCCCTCGAAGTGATGGCGAAAAGACGCTGGCCGTTCTCATCCAGCGCGAGAAAGCTGCCGTGCAACCCGTCTACATCGGTCATGAATTGTTGCGGCAGGAGAATCCGCAACCGCAACACGCCGCTGTGCGCGTCCAGAATATCCACGCCGCCTCTGACGCCGGAGGTCCCGGCCGCGCCGGTCAGATACGGTTGATAAAGTAGCGCGCCGCTCGGATGCATCTGCACACCGGGAACTTGAACGCGTGCGGGAATCTGCGCCAGTTCCGGACTGGCGGGCACGGCGGCCAGTGAGAAATCTGCGCCGCGAATTTCGGTCGTGCCATTCGCGGCCAGCGCAAACATCGTTCCGTCCGCCGCAGCGCCGAGGTCGCTGGCGGCGTCATTGGCGGTAAAGGTGGCGAAACTGCTCGGTGACGTGGCGCTCCAGGAAGCCAACGTGCCTCCCGGCGCGGTGCCATACGCGACAAACACTTGGCTTCCGCCGGAATTGGCTTGTACCAACGGCGCGCCGGCGAGGCTCGCAATTTCTGGTTCGGTGGCCGACTCGATGGTCGGCGGAGCCGCGCTCAGGTTTAACTGCCCGAGACACGACGTGCAGCCGCCGTTCGAACCAGACTCCGCACTCAGTCCCACAAAAACACTTTGCGTGCTGGTGGCCGCCACGCGCGCGGGACCAGAACTCGCATAACCAGGAACGCCGCCTACCGTCACTGTCGAGCCCGAGCCGCTGTCGGGATCGAACAAATAAATGTTCTGCGCTCCAAAATCGGCGGCAATGAGTTGCGTGTTGTCCGGCGTGAGCCCAAGGCCGCGCAGTTCCGCCGTGGGAGGCGGGCCGCCCGGAGGTTCGATGGTCTTGGGCCGAAAAGCATTCTGCGCAAGATCGAAAACATCGACGTGATCGATGTTGCTGAGATAGAGCCACTGCCGGCCTTGATCGTAAAGAACGAATTTGTCGAACGAAGGCTTTGGATAGAACGTTTCGCTCTGCAGGTACTGGAAAGACTTCTCCGCGGTGACGGAGCCCACGGGCGAAGTAATGGCAACGTCCGCTTTGCCCGGCGAGCCGGAAGGCGTTTGCAAGGTGACTCGCTCGAGGGAGAACGGATAGGTGGCATCGAGTCCCAGCGACGGCGCAAGAGACGTAACGTTCTCCACTTTTTGAACGGTCGCGACCGCATTGCCGACGCGAACGGAGATTTTCGTGGGGTCGCTACCGAAACCGTACCCGTAAATCTGCATGCTGTCGCCGCCTGCCGGCGAACCAGCATTGGGCAGGATCTGCAACACCTGCGGGCCATAGCTGAAAGCATCTGGCGCAAGCGCCAGCCAACCGCTCGGGAAATAGGCAGTCAGATTAACAGCGGCAGCGGAAGCGTTCGGGGGCGACGTGGTGTTGATTTGTGTTGTGCTCGCTTCGCTGACGCCCGAACCGGCCTGCGTGCCAAACAAAACCTGCGCACTCAATTCGTAATTCTGCCCGCTCACAACAACCGCCGTGCCTCCCGTATTCGAACCTTCGGAGGGCTGCGCCGCGGGAGCAGCCGCAAAAGCCGGGACGCTGGCCGGGAGAGAGTTGGGATTGGCGGCATCGAGAAATGCCACGCCGCGATTGGATAAACCGAAAATCAGCTTCGTGGAATCCACATCCTCAATTTCGGAGCGCCGCCTGCCAATCCACAAATCCGGCACGCGGCCGATCAAGTTGAGGCTATTGCCGTCGAGCGCCGTGATCACCGGTGGGGAGCCGGCATTTTCGCTGACATACAAGAATTGACCATCGCGGGAAAAGACCAGCCCGTTGACCGCGGTCGTCGTATAGGACGCAACCTGGTTCAACGACCCGTCGAGCAAGAAGATCTGAGTCGTCGCATTGGCCGCAAAAACGACCGCGAAGCGCGTAGCGGAGGGATTGGCGGCCACCAACGGGATGACGCCGCTGCCTAAGCCGCGAGGCCCGGTGAGCACATTGCCATTTGAGTCGTACAGCGCGAGTTCCCCACTGGAATCGTTCGCGGCGACCAGAACTTTAGATTGATCGCCAGTGCGCGCCATCGGGCCGAGCCCGTTTTGGAAGAGCTGCGGCTCCGTGGAGGTGAGATTCGTGATCGTATTCGTCGAGGGATTCCAGAAGGCCAGCAGGGCCTCACCCGTCTGCGCTTGGCGCAAACGCATCATCAGGTTGCCGCTGGCTAGCGCCAGCAACTCTTCCGGCCGATCGAAGAGCGTGTTCGGCAGCGGTAACAGTCCGCTTATTTCATAACGCGCTTTGATCTGCAGCGAGGAGGTATCAATGGCCGCAAGCTGTTCCGTAACTGTGCCGACCCAAACCGTGGAACCATCGGCAGAAAGGTCCACGCTGCTGGCGCCTGGAACACTGATTTGCGTCACACGAAAGAGCGTCGTGGAAGAAAACACTTCGACGCGGTTCATTGCGCGATTGGCTATAAACACCAGCTGCTGCGCCGCATCGTAAACGAGGTGCCGATGATGCGGCTCACCCGCCGGATCGTCAAACGTGGGTTGCGCGTCGGTTCGCACATAGCTCGTGCGCGGAAGATTCGCGACGACGCCGGTCTGGATGCCGAGCGTTAGCGCGGCGGTATGCGAAAGCGAGCCGCTCGTGCCGGTGGCGGTCACCGTGAAATTCCCTGTGCCGGCCGCTGGAGCCGCAGAAAACAGCAGCGAGGCACTCGCACCTGCGTCGATGCTGAACGGACTGGCGGGGTTCGAAGCAACACCACCGGGCAAACCGGAGAGTGCGACTTGGACAGTTCCCGAGAACCCATTTTGCGCGGCGATTGAAAGACTTATGGCCGAACTGGTCGCCCCCTGTTGTATCGCGAGCGAGTTGGCCCCAAAGGCGATAGAAAAATCGGGAGCCGGAGGTGACGGCGGAGGCGGCGTGCTCGCCGATCCTCCGCCACAGCCGCTGCCTACGGCGAGAAGACAGCCAAGCAGGAAGCCCGGGGCGCTGCGTAGCCGTCTCATCGCACCTCGCGTTTCCGTGTGCGCGGCTCGCTAGCCCGGCGACAGCAGGAAGAGACCGCGAGCCGACCCGCATCACGAAGAGGGTAGCGGGAATGAAGCTACCGAGAGTCCGGATGATTGTCAATATAAGAATATCTGAAGACTTTAATTCTATAGTTATATAAAATCTGCGAAGAGGTCTCCCCAAAGGAAAAGCGGCGCGGACGAAATGTCCACGCCGCCGAAAATCCAAAGAAATTGGTGTTAGATGGTCTTGGCGCCGACGGGAGCGGCAGAATTCTTGAACGCGCTGCCGGAATCCTTTTCCGCAGTCTTGTCGATTTCGATCGAGCCTTTGAAGTACGCGCCATCTTCGATCATGATGCGCGCGGTGGTCAGGTCGCCGTTCACGGACCCGTCCTTCTTAATTTCGATCCGGTCCTTGGCGCGAAGATTGCCTTTCACCGTCCCGAACACCACCACCTCGCGGGCGATGATATCGGCGGTGACTTTCGCGGTGGTTCCGACTGTCAGCTTCCGCTCATCGAGCTGGATCAGTCCTTCAACCGAGCCGTCGATCAGCAGATCTTCGTTGCCGGAGATTTCGCCTTTCACGTGCAGGCTGGCTCCGAGCCGTGCCGTAGCGCGGTCGGAAGGCGCAGCCATTGGACGCATGGCATCAGTACTCATTGCGGGTTTTTCCTCCCAAGTCGCCGGAGCGGGCTTCGGCGGCTGATTCGTCTGTAAAGTCTTTGGCTCCGGTGGCGCAACAGGTTGCGGCTGCGGCGTTTCCGGTTTTTTATTGCCCCACATCGGTCCTCCCAGAGGGATACCACCCCGTTCAGAATCCCGCGGGGTATTGCAAACTCTAGTCCTCGCGGCGTACCACGGCAAACGCAGAGTTGGCCGTTCGTGCGTTGAAAGTAACTAGACCAAAGGACAGGGTTTCACTTGGCCCGGCAAGAAAATTTTTCGTGAAAATCCGGTGACAGAATAAGACTGCTAGCACTGCCGGAACTTCTATACCGCACTCAACATCTACGCCGTTGGTTTTTCAGGAACCGGCTGCGTCGCCAAAAAATCGGTCTCAAAGCGCCGCGTGTAAGAGCTCAACAATTCTTCGATGCGGGATTGATCTGGCGATTGCAGAATAAAACCGGCGTGATGAAATTTCTTGACGCGGTAGACGATTTCGGGATCGGTGTACGCGCTGGTGTCCGGCTGTTCCTGGCGCGCCAGGGAAAGAATCACGGCCGCATAATTCTGCGACATCGCCGGAAGCTGGTACGGCTGCTTCCCTGCCCCGACCTCGAGCTTCGCCCATTCCCGCCAGAGATTAATTCCGGTCGCAGCTTCGATCACGTTCGCGATGTACGCGCCGCCAACGCGAGCCGCCACCTCCAGGAAATAAAATTTGCCATCCGCGTGCGATTTGAGAAACTCCGCATGCGTCACACCGCGAATAAAGCCAAGATCCTCGAGAACTTTCTTGTTCAGCGCAAGCAGGGCTTTGCTGTCAGCGGAATCTCGCGGCAACGTACGTGAAGTGAAGACGCCTCCTTGATGCGAGGTGTCCAGCGGCGGCGTGCCATACGCATGCGCCTCCGCAAACACCACTTCGCGCTCCGAAGCCACGCTATCCACATGAAACACGCTGCCTGGGATGAAGTGCTCCAGCAAATAAAACGATTGCTTATCCCCCAGCTGGTCCAGCCACGGCCACAACTCCTCGGGCTTAAAAATCTTTTTCATCCCGATGCCGGACGCTTGCGCGCGAGGCTTCAGCAACCACGGAGGCGGTACGCGCGACATAAACTCCCGGATCGCGTCGTAGTTCAACACCGCCACAAACTCCGGCACCGGAACGCCAGCTTCTTGGGCGCGCGCCCGCATGGCCAGCTTGTCGCGAAAATACCGCACCGTGGTGAGGCCCATGCCCGGAATGCGCAGGTGCTCGCGTAGCGCTGACACGTTTTCCATGTCGAACTCATCAAGGGCGACGATCCGATCGATTTGCCGCGTCCGCGCCGCATAACTCACCGCATGAATCAAATCCTGCGTTGGCAGCTCTTCCGGCATGAAAAAGATTTCGTCAATCACCTCGCGCGGCCAATCCGCGTCCCGCAATTTCTCCACGGTCAGCAAATATACCCGGCAGCCAATCGCTTTACACGTGCGAATAAACTCCTGCCCTTTTTCGTAGGAACTGACGCAGAGAATCGTAAGCGGGCGATTGTCGGCCATCGGCGACCTTATGCAGCTCCGCACGCGTGGCGCGCACGGGAGGCGGATTATAACTGCGCTCTATCGCACCGGGTACAAAAATTGCAAAAAGGGCCCGACACGCCGCGCCCACGCCGCTTCGTTGTGCTCTGCGCCTTCCACGCTCTCATAGTGCAGGTCGTCGTTCAGCCGCCAGCCCTTCTGCAGCAGCACGTCGCGAAACTGTTCAACATCTTGCAGAGTGCGGCCGCCTTCGCGTGTTCCGACATCCAGCCAAATCCGCGGACGCGACTGCGCCTCGTACTCCAGCGCAAAGCGATTCATGACCCGTTGATTCCACCACACCGACGGCGAGAGCGCGGCAATTTTCCCGAAAATGTGCGACAGCTTCAACCCGACATACAGCGAGACCAGCCCGCCTAACGACGACCCGCCAATCCCAGTATTCTGTGGCCCACTGAAAGTGCGATATTCCTTCTCAATGAACGGCTTCACTTCTTCAATCAAAAAACTCGCATAACGGTCCGCGCGCCCACCGCCCAACTTCGGCACATGCGTCGGCGTGTATTCGCGAATCCGCGCTTTCGTGTTGTACATGCCCACGATGATCAGCGGCTCAACTTGCCCCGCGCAAATCAATTGATCCGCAGTCTGCCCCACCTGCCAATCCATCCCCGGAATGAACGAAGTCGCACCATCGAAAAGATTCTGTCCATCGTGCAGATACAGCACCGGAAAATGCCGCCCCTCCTGCGACTCATAGCCCGGCGGCAAATACACAATCAAATCACGCTGATTTCGCAAAAAGCGCGAACGAAAATTTTCGTGTTTGCGAAGCGTAGGGCCGCTCACGGCACGCTGGACAGCAGCAAGTCTTTGGCTTCCACGTGCTGCCCCGATGTGACCACCAGTTTGGTCACGCGCCCGGCGATCGGCGCATAGATGTTCGATTGCATCTTCATTGCTTCCAGCGTCAAAAGTTTGGCTCCGCGTTCCACACTATGATTCGCGTGCACGGCGATGCTGCTGATGATACCAGTAGTTGGCGCGGCCACGTGTCCCGGATCCGCCGAGTCCGCCTTGGGATGCGGGCGTTCGACAACCCGAAAAAGCATCGTCCCGAACGCTCATCTCGCTCGGGGACTGCATTGAGCTCACGCAAAGAAAAAGAAACGTTACGAGGATTCGAGCGCTAACGAGAGGTCTGCGCAGCTGCCGCGCTTTGCGCGCCTTTCAGAGCAGCCAATTCACTTTGCAGCGTGGCCCAAGCTTTCGCATCCTTCTTGGTGGCATAGGCCGCATCTGGATCCGAAAAAAACTGCAGCAACTCGTCGCGCATCTCCGGCGGCACGCTTGCAAATTTCCGTTCCGCCAAACGGTCCACTAATTTCGCATGCGCTTCGTCATTCAACGCGTACTTCCCCGGCGGCGTCATCTCGCCCACATCGAAATTCTCGTTCGGCAAGTCCAGCCGCCCGTCGCGTAACTGCTCCATCAAATCCTGGTAGCGATCCAGCGTCGCGTTAAAGCTCGCGCGAAACATGTTTTGCGTTTCCGGCGTAGGCGTCTTGAACTGCAACACGCGCAGCGGCCCGAACTTTGGAATCAGCCGGTAAAGAAACGCGAAAAATCTCTCCCGAAATGTCGGCTTTGAATAATTCTTTCCCCACTCTCGCTCGTAGTTCGATTTCGAAAGGTTGTAGCGAAATCGCCGTTTCGTCATCCCCGGCAGATCGGTTTCGATCTCATCTTTCTTCAAACTCCAGGCCACTTTCGTCGCCATCGGAATTGTCTTGCTCACGGCATGGCGATAGGAGTTGAGCGCCTTGTCTTCATTCACCAACACTTCTTTCAGCGGCAGCCCATATGTCTCTTCGAACGCTCGATCCAACAATTCCTGCGCAACCTCGAATCCGACAAAGTCGTGATACCCATCCGGTGCATAGCTCTCGTGCGCCACTTCCAGCACGTCGAAGCCAAATTCTGTCTTGGTATGCGCCAGCGGATCCTGCTCGTAAGAAACGGTATCGCCGTATTTTTTCTTCAGGGGCGGATACAGCAACGGCACCGCACGATTGGTCGCCATGCGATGGCCGTCATTGTCCGCAGCGTAGTGCGCCAGCGAGCCCACGGCAAACGCATACTCGTCCAAGTCCTTCGCGTCGCGCAGCAGCGCTTGCACAAAGTCCCCACTGCGCACGTAATGCGTCAAATCGCTGAACAGATGGCTGCCATAAGGGTAGTAACCCATATCCTGAATAATCGAGCCGCCGTAGGCGTACGCCTGCGCCTCGCTCAATTGGTCTTCCGTGGAACCGGGAAATCTCGCCAACAGCAGCGGCTTGATGTGCGTCTCCCACGCTGCGTCAATAATCGCTTCGTGCGCCAGTACGGCGTAGCCCGGCGTCACGACCGGCCATATCAGGGGCGCCGCTAGAAAAAAGGCCAGGCTTGTGCGCAGTATTCTCATTCCTACTTCATTGTATAGATGCGCGTTCGTGTTCTGCCGGGTGCGCGCCGGTGGAGGAGGATCAAAAAAAGGCTATGGCTTTAACAACGGCTGCGCAAACCGAATCGGCACGCCAAAGTTCGACCCGCCGAAGCCCCGCACTACGGCGAACGTCACCCCGATCACTTCGCCGTCGCGATTAATCAGCGGCCCACCCGATCCCCCGGACGTAGTCTGCGCGTCGTACACAATTTTATCCACCAGCACGTCCCCAATGTGGCCTTGGGTCACCAACGGCCGGATCAGCTTCCTCTTTTGCAGTTCTTCGACCACCCGCTTCGGATCGCCCTCGGAAACCTGCACGATGTCTTTCACCGCATCTTCGCCGGCGCGCGCCAGAATCGCGCTCAACCCGGTCGCATAACCCAGCGAAATCAAGGGTTGCCCGCTGATCGCCGCCTCTTTGCGGCTGTCCATCTTCAGCACCGGCCGCTTCAACCCCGACAAATCCGCGTGCAGGAGCGCCAGGTCCGCCTCTTGCGAAATTTGCGCCACACTGACGGAAACGCCCGACACTGCGTCCGGAAAATACGCGGCCATCTCCGCGATCGTCGGCTGCAAACCCTGCTGCTCCGCCACGTTCAGCTCCTCGTCTTTCCACCACGGCTGCGCCACATGGTGATTCGTCAGAATGGCATTCTGGCCGACAACGAATCCCGTCCCGAAATAATCCTGCCGTACCTCCGCGGCCCGCCCTTCGAGGCTATACACCACGTTTCCGTCGCTGTCCTTCAACGGCTCGCCATCTGGATTGATCGCCGCATATCGCAACGGCCGCCGCGACGCCTTGTCAATCAGCGACACCGACACATGCAGCAGGCACACGCTCTGCGCGTTGGCGCGAATGACGGTTTCCGCCGCCGTGGACTCCCCTTCGATCCGCTTCAACCGCACTGTCGTGTCATCCAACTGCTTCCGCAGGTCCGCCACCTGTCCCGCGTCCGCGCTGGACATTTTTTGCTTCAAATCTGCGGACTGCAGCTGCAACTGCTTGCGCCGTTCGACGAGATCGTTCTGCTGCAGGTTCTCTCGTTCTTTCCGCGCGTCGGCGATCAGCCCTTGCTGCGTCTTTATCCCGTTCGCCAGCTGCGCCACCAGCGAATACGCGCGGCGCGTCTCCTTCTCTTCACGGTGTGAAAAGAAGACAAAAACGAGCGTGATCATTCCCGCGACGCCGAGCAACGCCGCCACGCCAATCTTCAACGCGCGACTCAGCGAAAACGCATCCCGCGTCATCTTCTCCGTCACAGCCAGCGCTTTGAACGCCGTCTGCGCAACTTCTTGCCCTTCTTCCGCCAGTCGCGACTTCTGTTGCAGCTCTTCGATCGCGTGCTTGGCCCGCAGTTGCACTCGCACGCGCGCCAGCAACTCCGCCGGCTCACAGGGTGACGTCAACACATCGTCGGCCCCTAAATCGAGCGCACGCGCCCGCTCCGCCGCTCCGCCGCTCACCAATAAAAGGACTCGCGTTGCGGCCGTCACCGCCAGCCCCTTAATCTCCGTCAAAGAATTGCAACACAGCACATCGGCGAGATTCGCAGAAAGCACGAACACATCCACGCCGCCCGCCTGGACCAGCCGGAATCCCTCTTCCTGCGAGGCCGCCGCACTCACTTCGTAACCAGCCGCTCGCAAATCCGTCTCGAGCTGCTGCCGCCTCTGTTCGACGGGCTCAACAATCAGTATTTTTTCGCTTTTCAAAACCAACTCTATTTCCCTCTGCCTCTTCCGGCGCGCTGCAGACTGCTTCTTTGAGACGCGCCGAATTGCTGGCCGTCACAGAACGTACATGGTACAGGATTCGCCGCCTTCCTTCGATGCGGCGAACGCCCATCCCGATGCGAGCGAATGCCGCCCGCGAAACTTGCTGCTAGAATCGTCGACGTGGCGGCTGCCAACATTCAAAAACCGTGCGAACCGGCGGAGAAAACCCACAGCTTTGTGATTGACGAGCGCGCCGCGGGCCAACGCGTAGACCGCTACCTGGCTTCGCAACTGCCCGAGCTGAGCCGAACGCGTATCCAGGAACTGATCGAAGCGGAATTAGTGCGGGTGGATGGCACCTCCACGAAAGGTTCCCGCAAACTCCGGGCCGGCGAAGTGGTCCAAGTTGAGCCTCGCGCCCGGCCGCCCGTGCAAGCCGAGGCGGAGGACATTCCACTCGAAATTCTTTACGAAGATGCTGATGTGCTCGTCGTGAATAAACCCGCCGGAATGACCGTGCACGCCGGTGCAGGCAACACGCGCGGCACGCTGGTGAACGCGCTCTTGGGCCGCGGCCAGTCCCTTTCCACCGGCGGAGACGCCCTGCGCCCAGGAATCGTGCATCGGCTCGACAGAGAAACCTCCGGGGCAATCCTGGTGGCGAAAAATGATTTTGCGCATGCCAAGCTCGGGGAAGCGTTTGCCCGCCGCGCAATCAAGAAAACGTACATCGCACTCGTGGAAGGGCTGGTGGGAGAGCAACAGGGAAAAATCGAATTGCCGATCGGCCGGGATTTGAAGCGCCGGACGCGTATGGCCGTAGTTCGGGAGAAAAGCACGGCGGGGAACATGCGCGCAAATGCCCGGCCCGCGCGAACCGATTGGCGGGTTTTGGCCCACGTCGACGGCACAACCCTCGTAGAAGTACAACTGCACACGGGACGGACGCACCAGATCCGCGTGCATTTTTCCGCTCTCAAGCATCCGGTCGTGGGAGATACGCTTTATGGCGCAGTTGAGCAGTTGCCCATCGCGACCGCCGCCTCAGCGGCCCGCAACAAGACCGCCGGAAAGGCCGCTCGTGCAGCAGTTCGAAAAATCGGCCAAGAATTGATGCCGTCGCTCGGGCGGAATTTTCTGCATGCCGCGAAGCTCGGATTTGCCCAACCGCGCACCGGCGAGTGGGTCCACGTGCGCGCACCGCTGCCCCCGGAATTGGGCAACTATTTGCGGCTGCTTGCGTCTGAATCAGGAGAAGATTGGTCGCGAATTGACGCTGCGCTGGCCGGCTTCCTATAATCAGGACACATGCAAAAAGGCTTGATTTCGATTTTCATAGCAGCAGTTTTCCTGCTGACGGCGCTGGGCGACCGCGCACAGCAACCGCCTCCCGCGCAACAGCCGCCGGCCAATCCCACGCCGCCTCCGCCAGGCCAACAAAACGGCCAGCCGCAGACCATCGTCCGCGTGGTCAACCTGGTCGACGTCCTGTTCACTGTCCTGAATCGCCGCAATAAGCTGGTCCCCGACCTGCAAAAAGAAGATTTCCAGATCTTCGACGAGAAAATGCCGCAGGAAATCCGCTACTTCAGCAAACAAACCGATCTCCCGCTGCGCATCGGCATGCTGGTGGACACCTCCAACAGCATCCGTGACCGGATCAAATTCGAACAGGATGCTTCGGTGAATTTTCTCTTCAGCGTGCTGCGGCGCGGACGCGATGAAGCTTTCGTGATGACGTTTGACGACCAGCCCGAGGTCATTCAGCCCTTTACCGGTGACCCCGGGCTGTTGCGCGACCAGATTGTTCGCACGCGAGCCGGCGGCGGTACGGCGATCTATGACGCGATTTACGACGCTTGCGAGAAGCAGCTAAGCCACCCACCGCGTCCTCCCGGCGATCAGCCGGACATCGTTCGCCGCGTTATGATTCTCATCAGCGATGGCGACGACAATCTATCGCAGCACACTCGCACCGAAGCCATCGAAATGGCCCAGCGCACCAGCGTTGTGATTTACACCATCAGCACCAGCACCCAGTGGATTCAGCTGTCGCAGACTGACCCGGACAAACTCGCCAATCGCAAGACCCATCTCACCGAAGGCGACAAAATCTTGCAGGACTTGGCCAACGAAACTGGAGGCCGCGCGTTCTACCCCTATCACGTCGACGACCTGGACCAATCCTTCCAGGACATCGGCGACGAACTCCGCAATCAATATTCGATCGCCTACATTCCGACCAATTACGTTCTGGACGGCCGCTATCACCGCATTCGCATCGAAGTACCCGACCACAAGGGCTACCAGGTGCGCGCGCGTCGCGGCTACTTTGCCCGGGCAGGCAGTACCGGGAACACTCAGCCCTCCGCCTCCGCCCCCGCACCCTCGATCCGCTGACCCTGCCACCGCTCTCGTCACATTTCTCGAACTCGGCGCACATAGAAGCGGCAGCTTCAGAATCCCTGGCCCAATTTTTTCCTCTCGGGAGGGCCCGACTTTAGTCGGGCCGTATGCCCAGCCAAATCACCGCGGCTTTAGCCGCTGCGGCGCGAATTCACAATTGCCAAACAGGGCTGTTCAATGCCGTCCCAGATTTTTGAACTCAGCGAGGCGCGTCGCGCAGCAGTACGGCATCCGACTCGGGATGCCCGCGCTCCATCGCGATCTTTGACCCGTCCTTCGAAAACCTGAACTGGGTGATGAAGTCAGAACTGAAGTGTGTGAGTTGGCGACTCGGCGAATTGTCGAGCGGCTGGAGCCACAAATTGTTCACGCCATTTTGGCGCACTGTATAGACGACGGAGTTGCCGTCCGGAGTAAAGCGCAGCGGGTAAATCGCGGCTTGATCGATGTCATGGTACGTGAATTTCTTCTCGGCAATCGCGTACAGCTTCAGCGTGAGCTTGTGGTCCAGTTCGCGCACCTCAAAGCCGGCCAGGGTTTTGCCGTCAGGCGATAAGGTTGTGATGCCGTTCGACGGACTGAGGATCGTTTCCGGAGAGCCGCCGTCCACCGGAACACGCTTCAGCGACTGGTTATCCGTTTGATCGATGTAATACAACCATTTGCCGTCAGGAGCACAGAACGGATCCGCGTCGGCGGAGCCAAACGTAAGCTGTTTGTTCTCCGCACCGGAAAGCGTCATACGCCACATGTTGAAAGCGCTTTTGGCTCCGTGGCTTACTGCGCGATAAACCAAATAGGAAGATGTTCCGCACCCGGTGACCTGATCAGCAAAATGGTTCGCGTCCGAGTAAACCACAGTTTCGCTGCCCTCCGGCTTAACCAGGCGAACGTCGGGGTACTGCGGAATGATCAAGCGGCCATCATTGGTCCAATCCCAGGACCAGAAGGAATTCCGCGACGGCAGCTGTAAGGTATGCACGTCGTCGGGATGCGCAAAATCCGCGACCTGCATATCAAATTTGCTTTGCATCTGGCTGGCCACGATGGTGCGTCCGTCCGCCGAGACGGAAGGAAATAAATACGCATTGGTATCGGTCGTCAGCCGGCGATACTGGCCATCCGGATAACTCAGGATGCCCAGCTGCACGTTCAACGCGGCAACGGCGGAATAATCCGAAACCAGCAGCGATTTGCCATCCGGCATCCACATTTGGTAGCGGTAGCTGCGCGTCGCCGGTACCGCCTCCACTTGCTGCTTGCCGGTGGCCACATCCACCGTGAGCAGAGCCGTGTTAAAGCCCTGGTCCGCCTGGGGCACCGAAATCACGATCACCTTTCCGTCCGGCGACCAGGCCGACGTGTAGTTGTTGAAGCCGCCCGGAAGCGTTTGCTCGCGAAACAACGCGTGATCCGCGGTTCCATCGCTGCGTGCGATCAGCAAATCGAAATTCGGCGAATCGTGATCTTGCCGAAGGTACGCGAATCGTTTTCCATCCGGAGAGAATGTGATGGGGCTGTCCACATCTTTCATCACCAGACGCGGCGTGCCGCCGAGCACCGGTGCGGAATAAAGCGAGGAAATAGTATGGTCCTGTTCATCCCGGCGCACACAATAGATGTAGTCGCCGTCCGGCGAAAACGTCAGGCCATGATAATTCGTCGCGGTGGGCGCCAAGACTTGCGTGTTGCTCGCCGTTGGGATGTGGCGGAGCCACAGCGACTGCAAACCGTTTTCATCGTGCACCGTCAGCAGATATTTCCCGTCCGGAGAAATAGCCGCGTGCGCCGTATGCCCGTTGTTCGTCAGATTTTCGATGGTAAAGTTCTCAAAAGGTACATGCCGCGTGCGCAGAAAGATCGAATAGATACCGTAACCGGCGGCCGCGATGACCACCAGAATGCCAAGAAATGTAAGCGCCGTGCCCAGTTTGTGTTGTTTCGCAGCCGCAACGATTACCGAGCCGCTGGATGGAGTAACTTTGGCCTCGGGTGACGGTGTAGGCGATGCCGACGCAGTTGCCGCGGAAACACGAGCCGCGGATCCTTGCGTACTCGCCGGACGGCTTCCCGAATCAATCTGGCGCTGTAGCCGCTTCAGGTCCGCGCGCAACTCGGCAGCCACCTGATACCGCACGTCGCGGTCTTTTTCGAGGGCCTTATTCAAGATGCGCTCGAGTTCCGCGGGAATCTCGATATCGAACTCGATCGGAGCCACCGGGGCGGAGTTCAGAATATTGTCGAAAACGACGGCACTGGTGGAACCCGGGAAGGCCTGCTTGCACGTAAGCATTTGGTAGAGCACCGCGCCCAACGAAAAAAGGTCGCTGCGCGCATCGATTTCTTCGCCGCGCGCCTGCTCCGGCGACATGTACTGAATCGTGCCGACCGCCATCCCGGGGCTGGTCAGCAGTGTGACGGGACCCGCGCCAATCGTGTGATCGTCGCTGGACTCGCTCGTAGGACGCGCAACCAGCTTCGCCAAGCCGAAGTCCAGAATCTTCACGCTCCCGCTTTCAGTGATGAATATATTTCCCGGCTTGATGTCCCGATGAACGATGCCTTTTCTGTGCGCTGCATCGAGCGCGTCCGCCAGTTGAATGCCCATTTCAATAGCGCGGCTGACAGGTAGCGGGCCATCCGCCAGCAGCTTGTCCAGCGATTCGCCTTCCAGCAACTCCATCGAGATGAAAGTGCGGTCGTTCGAGTCTTCGATCGCATGAATCGTGCAGATCGCAGAATGGCTCAGAGCGGAAGCGGCGCGGGCTTCGCGCACAAACCGCTCTAGTGCTTGCTTGTCCTGACGGCTGTCTTCAGGTAGGAACTTGAGCGCAACGCGGCGGCCCAGCTTGGTGTCTTCTGCTTCGTACACCACACCCATGCCGCCGGCGCCGAGCTTCCGCAGAATCCTATAATGGGCGACCGTTTCGTTAATCATGTGCACCGAGGGAACGCAAGATGTTAGACCGTCACAGTTGATGGGTCAATGCGCGTGACGCGCGGTGGAAACATTTCCAGCACGCCTTGAACAGTAAACGAAAGGACGGAAATCTCTCTTCTCAGCAGACACGACTCAGCAGTCGTGGCACGCCAGCCAATTCATTTAGGAGGCGCGCCCTCCAGAATTTCGCGAATAATTTCGCGCGCCAGCATTTCTTCCTCCGGCGGAACATACAGCGTGGCCTGGTTCCCCTGCTGCTCCACCCGCACCGGAATCTCGTTCTCTTTTAACGCCTCTCGCAGGAAGCCGGCACGTTCAGCGTCATCACCAGACCAGATCGCAGTAGTCGTCTTGCCGGTTGGCGAAAGAGCGGGCGCGGCCGCCGGCGGTGGCACGTCATCTTCAGCGGGAAGCTCGACATCCACTGGCTCCTCATCGAGCAGCTTGTCGAGAATTTTTTCAGCCGCCTTCAGGTCCAGGGAAGACACCGCCACTTCAAAGCCGAAGCGCGCTTTCCAGTCAATCGGCAGCGGATCGGACGTAGGAGCGACAGAATCTCGCCCGATGGGCTTGTCTATGAATGCGATCTCGGCGTCTCGCAATTCCTCCAACAGCGATGTGTGCAGCACCGGGTCTTCGCCAGCCCACAAGGTGACGAACGAACCCTGCATTTCGCTGGGTGTAGCCATAGCGTCCTCCCAAGTGCCTGCAGCGGTGGCGAAACCTGCCTCAGTGTACTCCAGCAGCGCTAATTCCGGTACGCGCGACCGCTTGGAACCCGACAAAAACCGGGCTGCTTTCGGGTCAGGTTCGTCCACGGCGTATGCTTCCTGCACGATCGATTCGGCCCTCTCGAATTGCGAGAAACGAATGCCGATCGCGAAGCCGATGCGCGCAGTAAAGGAGAAAAGTCGCTCCTGGCGGCGCAACGACCGATACGGAATAGCGTTCTGCGACAGGAGTTCGCACAGTTCGGCGTGGATGCGCTCGTCGTCACCCTGCCAGAACGCCACGAACGGGTCTTCGTCGGCAAGATCTTCTGGCGGCGTTTTCGCCGTGGAGGTGAGCGCACCGGCCGGCGGTTCCGCGACTAAGTCCACCTCGCAATCGGGACAACTCGTGAACCCCTCCCGATACTCGTAATGGCATTGCGGACAAAACATGGCGAGAATCTAGCATAGTTCGAATTGGAGTGGCCGCAGGATGCCTCGTATTTAGCCGATCGGTTAAATACGCCAGACTATTTCGCGAATTCAGGCGACGGGCGAAGGAGCAAAGCGCTCCGACGTGAGTTAAAACACTCATTTTCAGCGAGTTGCAGCGGCGGCAGGTGGTTGCGTCTTTTTCTGGCGCTGCGGCGTATACCCTGTAGAATGAGCGCTACTTTTAGCAGCGGGATCTTCGGTGGACCGTCGCACGCAGAGCTGATGGCGGCGTCGCGAGCGGTTCTTCTCTTCTCCACCAGCATGACGGACGACAGCAAGGCTCTAGCGAAGGGCTTGCAGCGGCGCGACCCGGAGCTGCTCGATCAACTCATCGAGCAGCATCAGCAGCGGCTGTTCCGCTATTTGATTCACCTGACCGCGAATCGTGAACGCGCCGAAGACTTTTTCCAGGAGACCTGGATTCGCGTGCTGGAACGCGGTCATCAATACGATGGCCGCTACAAATTCGAGGCGTGGCTCTTCACCATCGCGCGCAATCTGGTGATCGACTGGCAGCGCTCCAAGAAGATGCAGAGCCTCGATGAGCTGCTCGACCCGCAAGAAGGCGCGCCGAAGGAATTTCCCGCGCAGAACGAACCGTCGCCGCTGCAGTCCGTGTTGACCGAAGAACAGCGCAGCGGCGTGCACGAATCGCTGGCGCGTGTTCCGGCGATTTATCGCGAAGTGCTGTTGCTGCGCTTTCAGGAGGAATTGGGCCTGGAAGAAATTGCCGGCGTGATGGGCACGCCGCTTTCCACCGTGAAGTCGCGGCTGTATCGCGGTCTCGAAGCATTGAAAGGCGCGATGGTTGCTGGGTCAGGAGGCGCGGCATGAACGCCGAAACTCACCCCCGCGCGGAAAAGCTGATTGCGCAGGAGCGCATCGAAGGAATTTCCGCGGCGGAGCAGCAATGGCTGGCGGCGCATCTGCGGGAATGCGCGACCTGCGCCCAGACCGCACAGCAAACCAACGATGCGGTGCGTGCTTTGCGGAGCGCGGCCATGACGTTGCGAGTCCCCCGCGGTTTGGCGGAGCGGACGCGCTTCCGCGTGCAGTTGCGCGCGCAGGAATTGCGGCAACGCGAACCGAAGAGCCGGCTGCTGTGGATTATGTGCGCAGTGTCCTGGGGATTGGGCATCGCCAGCGCGCCGTACGTTTGGCAGGTGCTGCAGTGGATCGGCGACCGCACCGGCGCGCCGCGCCTGTTGCTCGAATTTGGTTTTGGTTTGTGGTGGGCGATTCCGGCGCTGTTTGCCGCAGGCGTTGTGGTCATCGAAAACCTGCGGCAAGCCAACGAACGGAACTTGCCCCATGAGTAGCACAGGCACTCTTGCCTGTGCAGCGGTGTGACGGAACACAGAAGGAATGACTTCTCTAGCACCGCGTCGCACGAGGCTTTGGGTTTGTAGCGCATCGGCACCGGCAAGAGTGCCCTTCGAAGCTCAGGGCCAGCCTGTGCTACCGAAAGATGAGGAGCGAAATGTCTGACCTTCAGCAAAAAACAACCGGCGCCTTCAATGAACGCATGCGGTTGATCCGGCTGCGCCGAAAAAAAGAAGACCTGCGCTTCTGGCAAGAGTTCAAACTCGTGCCGCGCGGCGCGATCTGGACGATGGTGATTTTGTATCTGCTCGCCATAGCGATCGGAATGAGCGCGAACTACTGGAATTTTCATCACAACCCGAGCGCTTTTTTCGGGGACCTGTATGACACGCCATTCTTGTCCTATCTAGGACTGTTCGGAGCCATTACTACTGTTGCGCTTACGATATCTTGTTTCGTTTTTCTGATCGGCTACGTCAATCGCGACGCGCGGCGCCGCGGCATGAATTCCGCGCTGTGGACCCTGCTGGTGATCGTGCTGTTACCGTCGGCGGCCTTCGTGGGCTTTTTGATTTATTTCCTGATGCGCGATCCGCTGCCGTACCCCTGCCCGCAATGCGGAAAAATGGTCGGCCCGCGCTTCAACTTCTGCCCCAACTGCAAATGCAACCTGCATCCCAGCTGCCCCAACTGCAAGCGCGAAGTGGAAGAAACCGACAAGTTCTGCCCTTACTGCGCGTATGAACTAGGCCCGGCGCAACAGACGCCGGAAGCCATTCCTAGCTAGCGAGCACCAGCCACGCGGCCAGCGCCGCGAGCTTTTCGTCTTGCGTCCATGGCGGACCGAGGGCTTTGCCGAGCGCGGTAAGCTTGCCGTTCAGAAATTCCTCGCGTTTCTTTAGACGCTGCGACGCGGCTGCGAAGAGTGTGCGTTCCGCAATTGGATCGAGGTCTAGTCTTGCGCGGCTGCAGGCATGACGCAGGGATCCGCGAAACAATTCGCCGTCCGCCGTGTGAATCAGTGCGTGGGAAGCCAGAATTTTCTGAAATTCCGGAAGCTTGCGGCCGGCCGCCAAAAGCAGCGCGCCGCCACAGAGTGAAACCTCGACCTGTTCCAATTCTTTTTGCAGTGAGCGAATTCCCGCGAAGGCCAGTTCGCGCGCTTCGGTTTCCACGCTGCGCACGAACGCAGCGGCCTCCGCTGGCTCCATTTTTTCTGCCGTGTGATACGGCTGTCGGAACCTGTAACTGAACGTCCTGACCACTTGAAGCCGGCGACGCGCGAGAACGATAGGCTCGGTTTTCTCGAGAGCGACCGCCACCATGGCGGCCCATCCGGAGTGAACACGGAAGCCAACGGCGGCGCGTTGCAAGAGTCCTCCCAGTCACTAACGCCAGGGCTTTGCGGTCTAGCTACGGGCCCGCTTCAGTACCGTTCGACGGCGAGGGCTACGGCGTTGCCACCGCCGAGGCAGAGGGCGGCGATGCCGCGTTTCAAGTTGCGGCGCTGCAATTCGTAGAGAAGAGTGACGAGGATGCGCGCGCCGCTCGCGCCGATGGGATGACCAAGCGCGACAGCGCCGCCGTTCACGTTCACCTTTTCGGGATTCAGACGCAGCTGGCGCGTTACTGCGATCGCAGCCACCGCAAAAGCTTCATTCAACTCGACCAGGTCCACGTCTTTGTCGCGGTCCCAGCCGGTCTTCGTGAGCAGTTTTTCGACGGCATCGACAGGTGCCATCATCACCCACTTGGGTTCGACGCCGCTGACGGCTTGCGCGACGATGCGCGCGATCGGCTGCTTGCCGAGGCGCTGCGCGTGGCGCTCGCTCGTAACAATTAATGCGGCTGCGCCGTCGTTCGTGCCCGGAGCGTTTCCTGCGGTGACCGTGCCGTCCTTTTTGAACGCGGGCTTCAGTTTGGCCAGCGCTTCCATGGACGTGTCTTCGCGCGGCGATTCGTCGTATTTGATGACGAGCGGCTCGCCTTTTTTCTGCGGCACTTCGATCGGCAAAATTTGCGCTTCAAAGAAGCAGGACTTGCGCGCACGCACCGCTTTCTGGTGACTCTCGACGGAGAAGCGATCCTGCTCTTCGCGGCTGATGCCGTATTTTTCCGCGACGAGTTCGCCGGTCATGCCCATGTGAAAATCTTCGTACGCGTCCCAGAGGCCATCGTGAATCATCGAGTCGACGAGCTTGCCATCGCCGAGACGATAGCCGGTACGCGCTTGCGGCAGCAGATAGGGACAGTTCGACATGGACTCCATGCCGCCGGCGACAACGAGTTCCGATTCGCCGAGCTGCACCGCTTGTGCCGCGAGCGCGACGGCTTTCAGGCCGGAGCCGCACACTTTGTTGATCGTGAGCGCCGCAACTTTCGGATTGCAGCCGCCTTTGAGCGCAGCTTGGCGCGCAGGATTCTGGCCGAGGCCGGCTTGCACGACGTTGCCGAGGATCGCTTCGTCCACTTCGCTGGCGTTCACGCCGGCGCGCCGAATCGCTTCAGCGACAGCTTTGGCGCCAAGTTCGGTGGCGGAAAAGCCAGCGAGTCCGCCCTGAAATTTTCCGATGGGCGTGCGAACGGCGGAAAGAATAACGGGAGTTTCCATGTGAGGCTCCTAAGCAGTGACGGCTACCAGTATAACGCGACGTGTCGCGAGCCGCCGCGATGCAGGCAAGAGGGCAGCTTGGAAAGAAGCGCGTGATTGTGAGCCCAACCTCTTCGTCCGCGCTGAAACTGCGAAAAGGCGCACGCGCAAGAGTGCCTGTGCTACTCGTGCCTCCTCCCCATTTTTTGGAGAGTCGGAGTGCGCGCGGCAGAGTGACGGCAGGAAGGACAAAGCCCCCATGCCGTCCTCTGGCGGATCAACTCGCGCTTGAATGTCCGGAGCACAGACCTGCTTGCAGCAGGCAAGCTGAAGTCTATGCCACGTTAGTTGGCGGCTGCGGCGGCGTCCTGGCCTTCGTCGGCACTGGGGCCGTAGAGGCCGGGGACGGGTACGCCCACCAGGCGGAAGTAGACGGTGAGTTGGCCGCGGTGATGGTAGAGGTGATTCAGGCACATGCCGCGCAGGCAGGCCACCCGGGGCAGCGTGAAGATTTCCTTGCCGCCCGCGAGCAGCTTCCAGTTCTTCATGATGTCCGCATCGCTTACCTTGGAGAGCGCCTCGCGGGCGGCCGCGCTGTGCTTGTCAAAGGCTTCGAGAAGCTCTTTGCGGTTGGAGATCTTGGGCGGCTCATAGCCCGGGCCATCAACCGGCGCGTAATCCAGTTCTTCCGTCGTGAGCGTTACGCCGATCCATTCGGGAACGGTGCCGACGTGCGTGGCCAGCCAGCCCAGCGTTCCGGATTTCTCGTGCGGCTTCCAGTTCCACTTCTCGTCTGGCACGCGCTCCAGCACTTTACGGGTGCTTTGCATTTCCTGGTCGAATTCGGGGAGCATCGATTGTCCGATGGTCATGTTGTCCTCCATGAGGGAATCAAGCTGCGGAGCACGCATCGTAGGCGAAGAAAAGGCGAAATGTCAAGCCTTTTCGTGGGCGGGTCTCGTCGCTCCGATTTGCCTGGTGAACTCTTGTACGCCAGCGGCTCAGTTAGGTGCAACTTCCCGATGGAAGGTCGCTTGTGTTCATCGATTTTCATGAAGGAGTTGTTGGCTGGCATTCAATGGCTTGAACCCACCGAGCGCCAGCGAGAGAATACCGGGATGCCACATCAACTTTCGACGAACTACCTGAGCGATTCGATTGGTTTGTTTCACTACTACAAAAAGCAGGCGGAGCGAGCCATGGAGCAATGTCCGGACGAGGCGCTGTTCGAAGCGCTGAATCCCGAATCCAATTCCATAGCAATTATCGTGAAGCACATGGCCGGGAATATGCGTTCGCGCTTCACGGACTTTTTGACCACGGATGGCGAGAAACCCGACCGGCACCGCGACACGGAATTCGAAAATGCGCCGCGGATGCGAGCGGAGTTGCTGGCGATGTGGGAGCGCGGCTGGAAGACGCTGTTTGACGCGCTGGAGCCGTTGAGCGAGGCGGATTTGACGCGTACGGTAACGATTCGCACGGAGCCGCACTCGGTGATGCAGGCGATCAATCGCCAGGTGGCGCACTACGCGCATCACGTCGGACAGATTTTGTTTGTCGCGAAGCATTTGACGTTTACGAAGACGGGGAAATGGGAATCGCTGAGTGTGCCGCGCGGCAAGTCGGCGGACTTCAACGCCAAAGTCGCAAGCGGGCAGACGTCGCAGACCGGGACGTTGTTCTCGTCGAAAAAAGCGTGACCACTAGTGCCCAATAGCGATGAGACTATCGAGATCCGCTGAGAGTTAACTTGCCTCAGGATTTGCACAGCGGCCATTTCCGCTTCCAATCAAATTGGACTACCCTAGCGTAGACGATGGCGACGCTGTTCGATCTGAATCTGCCTCCCGAGGGACCGAAATCTGGCGCTGGCCTGCTGTTGAACGAAGCACAGCGGCGCGCGATTGAGCATCGTGACGGGCCGCTGCTAGTGATCGCTGGCGCAGGGACGGGCAAAACCCGCGTTATCACCGAACGCATCCGCCATCTACTGGAAACCGATCCCACACTTTCCGGGGAAAACATTCTCGGCCTCACGTTTACGCTGAAAGCCGCTGCCGAAATGAAGGCCCGCGTGGTCAAGTCCGCCGGCGAGCGCGGCAAAGAGGTCACGCTCAAGACGTTCCATTCGTTTTGCGAAGCGTTGCTGAAAGATGTGGACGCCGACCACATCATGCTCGATCAGGTGGACCACTGGATCCTGCTGCGGCGGAATTTGCACCGCCTGCAACTCAACCGTTACCGCCGGCTCGCCGAGCCGGGACAATTCCTGAGCGACTTTATCGAGTTTTTCTCGCGCTGCCAGGATGAGTTGGTTTCTTCGGAGGATTATCGCCGGTACGCGGACCAACTGGCGGCGGAACTGGAAAGCGAACGCGCCGAACTGGAAGAAGATACGCTGCGCGAACGGCAGGAAGCGGTAGCGCGCGAATACGAAATTGCGCGAGCGTACCAGGCCAGTGAAGAACTGCTGCGCGAGAAAAAACGGTCGACCTTTGGGTCGCTGATCACCGGCGCGATCGAGTTGCTCGAGCGCAACGCCGAGCTGCGCGCCGCGCTGCAGAGCCGCTACCGCTACATTCTGGTCGACGAATTTCAGGACACCAATATCGCGCAACTTCGCTTGCTCGAATTGCTGGCCGGCGAGAGCAAAAATATTTTCGCGGTGGGCGACAACGACCAGGCGATCTACCGCTTCCGTGGCGCGTCGTTCGGCAGTTTCAAACTTTTTCTGGAGCGTTTTGCGGGCTGGCGCGAGGGCGAGGATTCGTCGCAATATCGCGTTAGCCTAACGGAAAATTACCGTTCGACGCCGAACATTCTGCGCGTGGCCAGCCAGGTGATCGGCATGAATACGGTCACCGCCGACTTTCCGAAGAAAGTTCTGAGCGCGAACCGTCCGGACGGCGAGAAGATCCGCGCCGTCGAACTTTCCGAGCCCGACCACGAGTCGCGCTGGGTAGCTTCGGAGATCGAGCGCATTCATCGCGCGGGGCGCCACTGGCGCGACATGGCGGTCCTGTATCGCGCGCATGGCCATCGCGATGAACTGGTGCGCGAGCTGAGCCGCCGGAAGATTCCGTTCGTGATTTCGCGGCTCTCGATTCTCGAGCATCCGCTGGTGAAAGATGTGATCGCGTATCTGCGCTTCATCGCCAAGCCGTACGACGATATCGCCGCGGCGCGGGTGCTCTCGGCTCCGGCGTGGGGGCTCACACCTCGCGACTTGGTACGTTTGGCCGAGCGCGGACGGAAGAGCCGCAAGAAAATCTTCGACGAATTGCAATCGCCGCAGTCCGATCTGCCGTTCGAACCCAAGTCGAACCGCGTTTCAGAACTACTCGAATTTGCGGCCGCCCAACGCAAGACCATGCATCAGCGTCCCGCTGCGGAAGTTCTCTCGGACGTTATGGAGTGGCTGGAAGTTTTCGACCGCGCCACGGAACAGGACCGCGCGTATCTCAAGCGCCTGCCGGAATTTTTGAAAACGTGGGAGCCGAAGAGCGACACGCGCAAGCTGCCGGAATTTGTGGAGTACCTGGAATATTTCGACCAAGCCGGCGGCGCGATCTGCCTGGAAGAGGATGCGCCAGGCGATGCGGTGCAGTTGATGACGGTGCATGGCGCCAAAGGCTTGGAGTTTCCACACGTGTTTGTGCTGCGCGTAAACAAGGGAAAATTTCCGGCGTGGGAACGGCCGCGCGTGTTCGAATTTCCGGCGCGTTTGATGAAAGAAGGCGGCCCGGAGGAGCATTTTCATAATCAGGAAGAGCGCCGGCTGTTTTATGTGGCGATCACGCGAGCGCAGGAACGGCTCACGATTACCGCGCTCACCGAGCCGAAGGGCAAAGTACCGCCGTTTGTGGAAGACATGCTGATGGATCCGGCAGTGCGCCGCCGCGACATGCTGCAACTCGCGCCCAAGCTGGCCGCGGTTCCGGCGCAAGCTGGGGCGTCGGGCTCAACGGTTGGCTCTGGCTCCGGGGTGAAAGCGTTGCCACAAGAGTCGCTCTTCTCGCCGAAGTATGGGAACCCGAAAGTGTTTACGCGCATCGCGGAATGGGCCGAGACGTTTCATCCGCCCTGTCCCGAGCCGCTCGAACTTCATCCTTCCGCGGTGCAGAGTTATCGTTCCTGCCCGCAGCGTTACCTTTTTTCTTCGCTGTGGTCGCTGCAGGAAGGTCCGAAGGCCACGCTGACGTTCGGCCGCGTGATTCACGGAACGATTCGCCGGATGATGGCGGAGTTTAAGCGGGGGAATCGCCTGCCGTTTGAAGAAGTCGAAAATATTTACAACGCGGAATGGTCCAACAAGGGCTACGAAGATGACTACCAGGAAGGCGAGTATAAGAAGGACGGGCTCGAACAGCTGCGCATCTTTCATCAGGCGCTGACCGGCCAGACGCTGCAAATTCTCGAACTGGAGAAGCCGTTTGAACTGCCGGTCGAAAACAATGTGATCCTCAAGGGCCGTATCGACCAGATCAATTCGCTGGGCGGTAAAGATGTGGAAGTGGTGGACTACAAAACCGGCAAGCCGCAGAAGCAAAGCGAAGCGCGCAAAGATCTACAGCTCAGCGTGTATGCGATCGCGGTGAAGGAAATTTTCGAGTACAACCCGGTGCGGCTGGTCTTTCACTACTTGCAGGACAACGAGCGCCTGGAAACGACGCGCGATGCCAAGCAACTCGACGAAACACTGCGCATCGTGCAGGAAGTTGCTGCGGACATTCGCGCCGCGAATTTCCCTCCCAAAGAAGCCTTCGCTTGCCGTGCCTGCGCTTACCGCCCGATCTGCCCGGCGCACGAAGAAGCGCTCATCTCTTAGGTAACCTCGCTGCGATTCTCCCTGCGCTACTTTTCAGGCAAGTGCCGTCAGCTTCGTAAAGAAGAGTAGATCCGATCAGCGCGCGCAAATCGGTGTATAGTCCGCTCGATTTGAGGAGCGTTTTTTTATGCGACCGCTGGAAATTGCGTTGTTGGTGGCGTTGCTGCCGGTGCTGCTCGGGTATTTTGTGTCGCGTGCGCGCAGGCCGAGCTGGTTGTGGTTTGTCACGTGGATGGCGCTCGGGTTGATGCTGGTGCAGCTGATCGTGGAGAAGTATCGCTGGCAAATGGTGCCGGTCTATGTGCTGGTCGTCCTGAGTTGTTTGCTGGCGCTGCGCAAGGCTCCTGACGCAGCTGCACCCGTGGCGTGGTGGCGCACTGCCGTACGGATCACCGGCGCGGTGGTTGCGCTCTTGCTATTTGCGGTGGCCGTTTGCCTGGCGTGGGCGTTTCCGATGTTTCGGGATCCTGCTACTACCGGCCCATATAAGGTAGGAACGATGCGGCTGTTCTTCGTGGACTCCTCGCGGGAAGATCCCTTCGCAGCTGCGCCGCACACACCGCGCGAGCTGCTGGCTGCGGTTTGGTATCCCGCGGATGCGGCAGCGGATGCAACGCCACTGCCTTTCTGGCCGAAAGATTCGGCGGCCGGCCCTGCGCTTACGCAGTTGTTGCATACGCCCGGATTTGTGTTCTCGCATGTGCGGCTGGTGAAGTCGCATTCGTATCAGGATCCTCCAGTGGCGCGGGCGGAGCGGCAATATCCCGTGCTGATTTTCTCGCATGGCTACAGCGGGACGATCTGGCAGAACACGCCGCAAATGGAAGAACTCGCGAGTCACGGCTTCATCGTTCTCAGCCTCGGCCACACCTACGAAAGCGGCGCGGTGCCCTTTCCCGACGGACGAGTCGTCTTCATGAGCCAGGCACGCATGGCCAATCTGATGAAATCTGCAGCGGGGCCGGAGATGGCGGCGCTGTTCAAACAAATGCAGGCGTCGAACGACACTGCAGAGATCAAGCGCATTTCCACGCGGCTCGTCGAGCTGGGTGCGCCGATGAACGACAGTCTCGATCTGTGGGCCGCTGATACGCGTTATCTGATGGATGAGTTGGAAAAGATCAACGCGGGTTCGAACGCCGGAGTTACCGGCCCGGCGCAGCGCTTTGCGGGTCGCCTGGATGTCACACGCTTCGGAATTTTCGGCATGTCGTACGGCGGCGCGACAGCTGGCGAAGTTTGCCTGCACGATCCGCGCTGCAAAGCGGGGCTGAACTACGACGGCGGCCAGTTTGGCGATGTGAACGGTCATCCGCTGCCGCGACCGTTCCTGTATTTCACCAGCGAAGGCAACAAGATGAATGATCCCATTTATGAGGGTTCGAACGCGGATTTGTACAGCGTCCACGTGAAACGATCAACGCATTTGGACTTTACGGATTTGAGCATGGCTATGCCGGGCTTCAAATTTTTGTCATTGCAGGGCGTATCCGTGCTGGGGCCGATCGAAGCCGATCGCATCGAGCACATCATGAACGCCTATACTCTGGCGTTTTTTGCGAAATACCTGCAGGGTCAGGCAAAGCAGCCACTGCTCGAAGCTCCGGCCGCCAAGTTTCCCGATGTCGTCCTCACAGCGCATCTGGCACCGCAAGGGCAATCTCCGGCAACAACGACGGCGGTTGCGAAATAGCCGGCGCTTCGCTTGGGTGGCTGGCAGCTATCCGCAGATCGGGAACGCAAAAGAAAAAGGGCGCTGTTTTCAGCCAGCGCCCTTCTTCAAGAAACTTTGCAACTCGAATCTTTACTTACCGCCCTTTTTCGGTCCCTTGGTCGCTTCCTTCTTGCCCTTTTTCTTCATAGCAGCTCCTTTTCACACCCAGGCGGGATTCGCATCGCCGCCGATTCGTGGCGACCTGCGCCGACGTAGCGTCGCGGCACGCCACCTCGCTCGGTATACGAGCAGCGGAAGGAAGTGTCAAGAAAATTTCGCGTGAACAACGAAGAGACGGACGACCAACAAAAAAGAGGTACGGAGAATTAGCGTGCGAGCCCGCCGGTATAGTACTTGTTCTTCGTAAGGATGGTCAGCCCTTCGCGCTTCACGCGTACTTCGATGTCGTGCGAGTCCTTGGCACGGTTCGTATCCCGCGGGACGTACGCCAGCGTGTACTGGTTGCGCGCTTCTTCGGTGATGCGCGAATAGAAATCCTGCATCGACTCGGTGTTCACCGCGTAATAGATGTCCCCACCGGTAGCGTGCGCGTATTGGGAAAGACGTTCGAAGCGGCGATCGAAAAATGCGCTGCCGATGCCCACGGCGAAAACGGAAATGCTGTGGCCGTTGAGCTCCTTGACCGTATTGTCGTACGTATTCTTGTTGTAATTCCGGCCACCGTTCAATCCATCGCTCACGATAAAAATGATCTTGCGCCGGTTGCGTGGCCGGTCCTTCAGCAATTCCGCGGCGCTAAACACGGCATCGTCGAGAGCCTTGGTGTTCTGCTCCTGAATGACCCGCGTGGATTCGGGAATGGCGGGCGAGCCGTCCACCGCATGGCCGTTGATCTTCGGCTGCGGGTCAAACGGTCCGTCGTTGGGAATCAAGCCGGGACGCCCTTCGAGTTTCGTACGTTGGAGTTCGGTGAGCAGTTTGTCCTGGTCGCTCGTGAAGCCCTTGCCGGGGTGAAAATATTGATCGAAGCGGCAAAGAAACGCTTCGTCCAGATTGCTCATGCCGCCCACGATAGCGTCGAGGCTGTTTTCCACTTGCTTCGACTGCTTGGACTTCAGGTCATTGTCAATCAACAGAACCATCGACAGCGGGAACGCTTCGGCGGTAAACACGTCAATGCGCTGTTCGACGTTGTCCTCAAACACGCGAAATTCGTCTCGATTGAGGTCCGGGACCAAGCGCCCATCCCGGTCCTTCACCGTGACCGGAAGGACGACCAGGTTCGTGTTGACCGTGATCTTCGCCCTGGCGTCGCTCAGCCGCGGTACATCAGGTGGAGGAGGCTGTTGCTGAGCCATTGTGCTTGGACTGTTCGTCTGCGGATCCTGTCCGCGCGCCCACAGCCACATTCCCGGCGCCGCCAGCACCAGCAAGCTGCCGAGTCCCGCGATTTGTCGTAGACTTTTCATGATGCGAAGGCCAAACTTCCTTTCGGAGTCTCTAAGTTGGATGTCTCCGGCTGCTCTGGCGACGCATCCATACTT
>Ga0335080_10000404_pt1 | contig 39316 bp, 37 predicted proteins | sample Lox_Sample_34_FD_206720 | JGI IMG/M metagenome (GOLD analysis project Ga0335080, IMG submission 206720) | Soil microbial communities from Loxahatchee National Wildlife Refuge, Florida, United States - Lox_Sample_3.4 | ecosystem: Environmental > Terrestrial > Soil > Wetlands | place: USA... | reverse complement strand
GTTCGGAATTGAGGGCCAATAGTTTCCTTCCAAGTTAAATTCTGGCGGAAGCAGCTACTTTACTCTAAACACCGGAAACTTTGTAAAGATGTGTAAAGATGAGAAAGAGATGCCCTGGTGTTTGTGAGACAGAATGACGAGTACTCGAGTATTTTTAGAATCAATAGGTTAACGGCAATTTTCTCTGGGGCCGGGGCGTGGTTCGCGAGAGGGATTGCAGCTCTGTGGAATGCCAAGGCGCCTCGGGTGGGTTATCGGCTGGCGTCGGGGATTTCTTCCTCAAATCCAGTCAGCGTCTCTTCGTCTACATCCCATTTCTTCAGGATGGCAAAAATAGTTCTTGACCCGAATCCAGCGCGCATCAGATTGCGAAAAACACGGGCTGCCTCTTTCTGGTCTTTGGGTTTGTTGAGCCGTTTCCGCTTCAAGTAGGAGCGCGCCAGGTCTTCTTCCTTTACCTCTTCATATGCCGAGGCGACCGCCTTCTCGATGACCTCTGCATGAACTCCCTTGGCTTTGAGGTCACTTACGACGCGCATGCGTCCGAACTTTTCGGTGTCGCGGCGATAGGAGGAATAGGCTGCCGCGTAACGGGCGTCGTTCAAGTAGCCCTGGTCCTTGAGGCGAACGATGATGAGCTCGACGAGCGTCTTGCCGAATTCGGTATCGGCTTCCACACGATTGCGCAGCAATCGTTTCAACTCAGCAACCGAGCGGCTGCGACGAGCCAAAGCACCGACTGCGTAGTCATAAAGCTCCTGCTCACTAAAAAGCTTTCTGGGGCGGGCAAATGCCATGAACTACGCTCCGCTCATCGAGGCGGTTTGGGAGCCGGTGAGGCTGGCGCGTCGGCCGAGTTGGCCGGCGCCGATGGAGGTTGTGCAACCAACGCAGCCTTGGCCGACGGGGGCAGTTTATCCGCATTGGCCACCAGTAGCGCCATCTGCCACATTTGAGTTTCGTTCAGCGACTTGCTGAACCCGGGCATTCCCGTGAGTCGAAATCCGTTAAAGATCTTCCAGTAGGTCTCACCCGGCTCGTCATCGGTCACGCCCTTGCCCTTGAAGAGCTGGGGCGGGCGGGGATACATTCCCGTAGCGATCGCGGTCTTCTGCGAATCGGGTACTCCGTGGCAAACGGCGCAATGCTGCTTATAGAGTTCGGCTCCGGCTAGATAAGTTGCCTCGGTCGGCTGAATGGGAACGGTCTTAGGCATTTCTTTGCCGATGCGAACGTGCTGAGCCTTCCGCGCCAAATAGACTTCGAATGGCATATCCGGATCGGTGGTGGCTACCGGCGCGCTTCCTCCGGCGAGATAAATGTAAATCAACGCGGGGACAAGGATGATGCCCAGCACGACGCCAGCGAGAAATTTCAAGGTCCAATCCTGCCTTTCCGATTGGATTAACTTTAGCATCTCCCAACGCAGGCAATGTGCGACCAGCATCTAAGGGCAGGAGCTTCCATCTGGCGGGAAGGATTGCGCGGACGGAAGCTTACAAGTTGCGGATCGCTTGCCGAGGTGGAGGGGTTAGCCTATTCTGGGTGGCAATTTCTGTAATACCGGGGAGAGGGAAGTTGGCCAGCGGGGTTGAGGCTCGATCCTCGAACTCAAATATGCAAATCGTCGGCACAGCCAGCGCATTTCCGGGCTACTACTACACGCAGGATGAGTTGTTGGAAGGCCTGCGCCAGTTCTGGGGAACTCGACTGGAGAAGCCCGAGGCGCTCCTCCGTTTGCATCGCAATGTCGGCGTCGACGGACGATACCTGTCGATCCCTAAAGAAGAATATCTGACGATGCGGACCTGGGGCGAAGCCAACCATCATTGGATTCGCACGGCCACCGAACTCGGAGAAAAAGCCGTAACAGGCGCGCTCGCGAGCGCGGGATTGAAGAAGCAGGATTTGAGCGCAATCTTCTTCATGTCTGTGACCGGCATATCGAGCCCATCGATCGATGCGCTGCTGATCAACAAGATGGGTCTGTGCCGCAACATTCGGCGGGTTCCGATATTCGGACTCGGGTGCGTGGCGGGAGCGTCGGGAATTTCGCGAGCGGCCGATTATGTGAAGGCATATCCCGAGCAGGTGGCCATCGTGCTGTCGGTGGAACTGTGTTCGCTCACGATTCAGCGCGAAGATTTGTCGATGGCCAACCTGATTTCGGCCGGCCTTTTTGGCGATGGGGCCGCGGCGGTGATCGTGGCGGGCGCCGAGGGCGGACTTCCGAGTTCCGGTCCGAAGATTCTGGCCACCCGGTCCGTGTTCTATCCCGACACGGAAGAGATGATGGGCTGGGATATTTCGGAAAAAGGATTTCGCATCGTGCTCTCGCGCGAAGTACCGAATCTGGTGCGCAACAATCTGAGACATGACGTCGATGAGTTCCTCGCCACGCGCGGGCTGACGCGGGACGATATCGGGAACTGGTGTTTGCATACCGGCGGGCCAAAGATTCTGGAAGCGACCGCAGAAGCGCTGGCGCTCAACAACGGTCAACTCGATGCTTCGTGGGAATGCCTGCGCCGCACCGGCAATCTTTCGTCGGCCTCGGTGTTGGTGGTGCTCGAAGAAGTGATGAAGAATCGCCGTCCGGCACCGGGAACGCTCGGTGTGCTGGCGGCGATGGGCCCTGGTTTCTGCTCCGAATTTGTCCTGCTCCAGTGGTGATCGCGGCCGGTGTAATTGGCAGGCGCCGTATTTTGACACAAATTTTACGCCGCTGGAAATCGCGAAAAGCATCGAAAAAGGGGAATGGCACGACCGCCGGTCGTGTCGCTCAGCAAGGACTTTGTGCGTTCTCAAGAATCGATTGACGTTTTCATTGTTGGCGGGGGACCCGTCGGGCTCGCGGCCGCGATTGCCGCTCGGCTCCGTGGATTGAGTGTTGCCGTGGCCGATGGCGCGGTCCCGCCCATCGACAAGCCGTGTGGTGAAGGCTTGCTGCCAGATGGCATCGCGGCCTTGCTCGGACTGGGCATCTCGATCCCGGCAAATGCGTGCCAACCCTTCCGCGGGATTCGCTTTGTGAGCGGCGATCAAAAGGTAGAAGCAGTTTTCCCGCGCGGTAACGCCTATGGGATTCGTCGCACGGCCCTGCATCAGCTTCTTGTGGATCACGCGTCCACGTGCGGCGTTTCCCTGCTCTGGCAAACACCTGTCGCGGGAGTCAGTCGGGAGGGTGTTTTCCTGTCGAATGGTTTCGTGCCGGCTCGCTGGATAGTGGGCGCAGACGGGACGAATTCCCGAGTCCGGCGGTGGGCAGGACTCGATCGCTATCAGAGGGAAGAAACTCGCTTCGGATTCCGGCGCCATTATTGCGTCGCACCCTGGACCGATTTTATGGAGTTGCACTGGGCCAACGACGCTGAGAAGAATGATTCGCAGATTTACGTGACACCCGTCAGCGGGAGCGAAGTCTGCGTCGCCGTTGTCAGTTCGGACCCACATCTGCGGCTCGATGCGGCGCTGGGGGATTTTCCGGAGCTGGCCGCGCGGCTTGGGCAGGCGGAGGCAGCTTCGAGCGAACGTGGGGCTATCACCGTAAGCCGAAGATTGCGTTGCGTCTGCCGCGAGAATGTTGCGCTGATCGGAGACGCGTCTGGCGGCGTCGATGCCATCACGGGCGAAGGCTTGTGCCTCGGTTTTCGGCAGGCCACATTGCTGGCCGATTGCCTCGCGCGATACGATCTCGCGCGCTATGAATCCGAGCATCGCCGGCTGCTGCGCCGGCCCGCTATGATGGGCCGGATCATGCTGCTGATGGGTCGCCACCCAGACGTTCGGCGCCGCGTGATGCAGGTCTTCGAATCGAGTCCGCGTACGTTTGCCCGAATGCTCGCCATGCATGTTGGCGACGGTTCGACGGGCGATTTCGTCGCGAACGGCATCTCTCTTGGGATGCGGCTGCTCATGGTATGAGCTGGCGCCGGTCAAACTTCACAACTTCGCAAATGCTGACGAAGAAAGGTCTATTCATTGCGGCGCTGATTTTCGCTATGGCGCCCGCCCACGGGCTGGTCGCGCAGACTGCGCCACCTGTGCGAGCTGTGCACCAAGTGGAGTTGCGAGTCGATCCTGCTCAAAGCGGCGCCACCATCTCACTTACGGGCAACTTCCATACCGTGGAAGGTTCTTTCACTTTGAAACGCGGCGCCGTACAGTACGATCCAGCAACTGGCAAGGCCGACGGCGAGATCGTATTCGATTCGACGAGCGGCAAAACGGGCAACGATGGCCGCGACCGCAAGATGCACAAAGAGGTGCTGGAAAGCGCCCGCTTTCCCGAAATCTCGTTTCATCCAGATCGGGCCGAGGGTACGCTCCCCGAATCCGGCGACTCTACCCTTCAGGTGTACGGACTCTTTTCCATACATGGGGCGGATCACCAGCTTACGATTCCGGTTACAGTGCACTTCGAAGGAACGAACTGGACGGCAAACGCAGCGTTCCAGATTCCTTATGCGAAGTGGGGGATGAAGAACCCGAGTGTACTGTTTCTGAGAGTGGCGGGCGTCGTCGAGGTTCAGTTCCATGCGGGCGGCGTCGTCCGATGATTGCGTCGGGGGACGGCTGCCAAGCGCGCGGAGAAGAGTGTCCGCGCCACACTGGTTGCCCGCGGCTGCTATTTGATTACGCCGCGGCTTGAGGCCTCGATGAAGTGGATCAGGAGGTCGACGTCTTCGCTTCGGCCGGCTTCGGCCTTCAGCTTCTCCAGCGCTTGCGACGTATTCAGCTTGGACGCGAGCAACACGCGATAGGCGTGATGAATCTTCCGGATGCGCTCTTTCGTGAAGCCCCGGCGCTCAAGCCCTACGGCGTTGAGTCCATAGGCATGAGTTCCGCGCTCGGCGGAGGTTTTTGAAAAGGGGAGCACGTCGCGCGTGATGGTGGTGCCTCCGCCGATAAAAGCATATTTGCCGACGCGCACAAAGTGGTGCACCGGGCAAAGGGCGCCGACTGTGGCCCAGTCTTCGACGGTGACGTGGCCGCCGAGTGTGGCGGCATTGGCCATGATGACGTGGTCGCCGATCTGGCAATCATGCGCTATGTGCGTGTACGCCATGATCAGGTTGTGGCTGCCTACCCTGGTGACGCCATCGGCCTTGGCGGTGGCGCGATTGATGGTGACGTACTCGCGAATCTCGTTGTGGTCGCCGATTTCGAGGCGCGTCCGCTCGCCCTTGTAGGAGATGTCCTGGGGAGCGAGGCCGATCGAGCAGAAAGGAAAGAAATGATTGTGGGAACCGATCTTCGCCGGTCCCTCCATGGCGACGTGTGAGATCAGGCGGCAGCCTTCTCCGAGCTCGACGTCAGATCCAACAACACAGTAAGGACCGACTTCACAGGAAGGGTGAATCCTGGCTTTTGGATCGATTATCGCCGTAGGGTGAAATGACATTTCGCAATTTGTGTAATTTCGTATTTGGGTAATTTGAAAACTTGCAGATTCGAATTGTCTGGCTATCTAATTACAGCTCTGCTCCTGGAGCCTCTGCCGTACCCACATTCGGAGCTCGCGGGACGAGGCGGCAGGTGACGGTGGATTCGGCGGCGACTTTGCCGTCGACATAGGCCTTGCCCTCCAGCCGCGCCGCGGTCATGCGCCATGCGCGCACTTCGACTTCGATACGCAACTGGTCGCCGGGAACCACGGGCCGGCGGAAGCGCGCCTTTTCGATCCCGGTAAAGACCATCAGCATCTCGTCGCGATTGGGGACTTCTGTTAGTAAAAGCAGTCCGCCAGCCTGCGCAATCGCTTCCACGATCAGCACGCCAGGCATGATCGGCTTGTCAGGGAAGTGTCCCTGAAAGAACGGCTCGGTGATGGTCACATTTTTCAGAGCGACAATGCGTTTCATGCGCTCGAGTTCCAGTACACGATCGATCAAAAGAAACGGAAATCGATGCGGCAAGATCTTGAGGATGTCATTAATTTCCATCGCGGTCTGCACCGGCTCCGGCTCATAAGGTGTAGCGTGTGTGGTGTCGGTCATGCGGTTTGGTTCGAGGCGAAGATTATACTGTAGCGCACGTCTGATCGATGGACCATGGCAATCCGAAAGGAAATCATGAACGTTCGTAGAGCCGCGTTTGCCGCAATCATTCTTCTAGTGAGCGCGTCAGCCGCGCTCTGCTCCCAGACCTCTGGAACGCCGTCGGCGCAGCCCTCGGCATCGGCGGCACCCGCGCTGCCGGCTGACATCCCGACGACCGCGGAGCGCTATGCGTTGCTGCTCATGGGGAGTTTGGCTGGGCAGCAGGCGGTCTGGACCGCCGACGACGGGACGCTTCATCTCTTCTTTCAGTTCAACGACCGCGGCCGCGGACCCAAGACTACTTCAGTCATCAAGTTCGACTCGAATGGAGTACCGGTTTCAGAGACCGTAAAGGGCAATGACTACCTGAAGTCTCCCGTTGACGAGACATTCACCAACGCCGGCGGGACTGCGCAATGGAAAAACACGGCCGAGAAAGGCGAAAAGAAACTCTCCGGGCCCGCGTACTATGCGCCGCTGAATGGAGCGCCCTCTGAATTCGGACTGCTGGCGCGGGCGGCATTGAAGAACGGCGGCAAGATCGCGTTGCTACCCGAAGGAGAGGCCCGGGTTCGGCGGGTGACCGAGGTCGATGTCGAAGCGGGCGGGCACAAGAAACACGTCACGCTCTACGCCATCGCCGGACTCGATTTCTCTCCCACCTACGTCTGGCTGGCAGACGAGGGTTGCGAGACATGCAGGGTCTTCAATAAGGACATGTTTTTTGGCTCCGTCGAAGAATGGAGATCGATTGTCCCGGAAGGATGGGAAGCCTCCATCCCCACTCTGCTAGCTGCTCAAAGCAAGGTCAAAGATTCCCGCTCCGCCGATCTCGCTGCCAAACTCCCGCATCATCCAGAGCATGGAATCATCTTCACCAACGTTAACGTCTATGACGCGGAAAGTGAAGAGATACTCCCTGACCGCTACGTCTGGGTCAAAGGCCAACGTATCTTTAAGATCAGCGAGCGCATGCCGGCCTTGGGCGAGATGTGGCAGGAAATCGACCTAACGCCAGGCGTGCCAGGGAGCGTAAAGCCCGATTCACCACAAATCATCGACGGCCACGGAAGAACTCTGCTTCCCGGCCTGTGGGATATGCATGCCCACGTCGACGACGACGATGGCTTGCTCAATCTGGCCGCCGGCGTGACGACGGTTCGCGATCTCGCCAACGATACCGACTCGCTGCTCGCGCGCCGCCGGCGCATCGCCGAGGGAAAGGAAATTGGCACGCGCATCGTGCTGGCGGGCATCATCGACAGTCCCGACGCATATCACGGCCCCACTAAAGTCCTCGTCTCGACCGAGAAAGAAGCCCGAGACGCCGTCAACAATTACAAAAAGCTAGGTTACGTGCAGATCAAGATCTACAGCTCCGTCAAACCTGAACTGGTTCCGGCCATTATCGACGAAGCCCACAAGAACGGCCTGCGGGTGAGCGGACACATTCCCGCAAATATGATCGCCGACCAATGCGTGCGGTTCGGCTACGACGAGATCCAGCACGTTAATTTTCTGGTGCTGAATTTCTTTCCCGAAATTAAAGACACGAACACCATCACGCGATTGACCAAGCCCGGCGAAGTTGCTGCGGGTCTGGATTTGAATTCTGAGAAAGTCCGGTCGTTCATCAAGTTATTGCAGGAGCATCACACCAAGCTCGATCTGACGCTTTCGGTTTTCGAAGATAAATACATCGCGCGCATTGGAGAAATTCCTCCCGGCTTCCGGGCTGTTGCCAGTCGCCTTCCTGCGCAGGTGCGCCGTGGCCTGCTGACGGCGGGGATGACTCCACCGCCGGGGATGGACGATACCTACCGAAAATCCTTTGCGAAAATGCTCGATCTCACGGGCCTTCTATCTCGCTCGGGGCTGTCCATTGAAGATGGCACGGATAACATGGCCGGTTTCGCCCTGCACCGGGAACTTGAACTCGACGTTATGGCCGGCATTCCCGCGGCTCAGGTTCTCCAGAATGCCACACTGAATGCCGCGAAGATCATGAGCATGGATAAAGACCTGGGATCGATCACGCCCGGCAAGCTGGCGGACCTCACGCTGGTGGATGGAGATCCGACGAAGGACATCAGCGACATCCGTAAGACCGTCGTTACGGTCAAGGATGGGGTGCTGTATTACCCTAACGAACTCTACACAGAGCTGGGTGTCATTCCCTAGATAGCGAAGGCTACTTCACGCCCTTCGATGCGTCCCACGATCCCTGTTCCTTGCGCACCATGACGATTTCGCCGACATGATAGGCGTTGTGGGTTCCGATGCGGGCGATCGTCGGCGCCCACTCAGCCAACTGCTTTTCATCTGCCGTTTCGACCAATTTCTCGAGTTCAGTCATGATTGCGTCGAGGCGCTGCACAGTATCGGCCCACTTTTTCGCGTCGAACTGGTTGAAGGTTTGGTCGTTATTGCCGTCGAATTTCGCTTGCGGCTGCCCCTTGAATTTGGCGAGGCTGCGCTCGTTCCAGTAGACGAGGTGATAGGCGAGCTGTCCGACAGAGTGATTGCCGTGTCCGTCGGTCCAATTGGCTTGTTCCGGCGTCAGGCCAGCGACCGCCGTGTTGGCGTCGACAAACCAGTCTTTCTGATTGTGGGTGGTCTTCAATTGCTCGAGGAGGATGCTTCTAAGGGTGGGCGCGTCTTTTTTCCCGTTGTCCTGCGCGACAGCTTGCAGTGACAGGGCCAAGAGAAGAAGAACAACGGCTCGCTTCATCGGTGCTCGCTCCTTTTTGATTTCTTAGACGCGGTTGCGCAGGGTTGGCTAGCAACTATCCGGCGTTATGTGAATCCGCCGATAGGTAAGCATAATCCAACTGGGCAAACAGCTCACGAAGGACGAAGTGAAGGAAGGAACGATGACTAAACCCGCCGGAACCCACACTCAAACGAAGACTGCCGTCTCGGGAGAATGCCTCGATCAGATTTTTCGCACAGCGCGCACCCACAACGTCTGGCTGCCGAAGCCGGTTTCCGCCGAACTGTTGCGCGAGATTTACGATCTTGCACGGCTGGGCCCCACGAGCGCCAACAGCTCGCCGGCACGCTTCGTCTTCGTGACAACGCCCGAGGGCAAACAGAGGCTGAGACCGGCTCTCTCGGCGGGGAACCTTGAGAAGACAATGGCAGCTCCCGTCACGGTCATTTTTGCGTACGACACCGAGTTTCACGAGAAGCTTCCCAAGCTTTTCCCGCACAAAGATATGCGCTCGGTGTTCGCGGGCAATGTTTCATTGATCGAAGCCACTGCGCTGCGAAATAGTTCGTTGCAGGGCGCATATTTTATGCTGGCGGCGCGCGCTCTGGGGCTCGATTGCGGTCCGATGTCGGGTTTTGACGCGGCTAAAGTCAACGCCGAGTTTTTCCCCGATGGGAAGTGGAAGGCAAACTTCCTTTGCAACCTGGGCTACGGAGATTCAAGCAAGCTCATGCCCCGCGGTCCGCGGCTCACCTTCGAAGAGGCAAGCGTAATCCTGTAAGTTCCGTCAGGCGCCGGGAGCGAAGCAAATGAAAAAGGCCAGCTGGGGCTGGCCTCTTCCCGATTTTCGTACATTTGGGCCGCAGGTGGATCTGCGCTTACTTCTTGGGAGCGATCGCGTCTTTCGCGGCTTTCGCGACGCGGAACTTCACAACGGTCTTCGCCTTGATCTGAATGGGTTCCCCGGTTTGCGGGTTGCGTCCCATGCGGGCTTTGCGATGCGCTTTCACCAAACGGCCCAGTCCGGGCACTACGAATACGCCGTTCTTCTTTGTCTCTTTGATCGCCGTGTCGGCGAGGTGTTCCAGGAAGGTTGCCGCGGTCTTGTTGTTGGAGCCGAGTTTCTCGGCCAGATGACGGGTGAGTTGAGTTTTGGTCATACCACTAGCCATGAATTCCTCCTTCGGAATACTTACTGAATGTTGATTTCGACCGCATCTTAACGCACGTTCCTGTGGAAAACTAGCAAAATATGCAGATTTTATGCGGTTTTTAGAAAGGTAACCCCAGAAAACTGGCCAAAATCGCTGGTTTGAGCGTTCCAGCGCTGCGGAAAGGCCAGTTTAGAGAAAAATGGCTAGAGCTTACGGCCACGCATGACCGTCACGGAGGAGCCATCGGCGAGAAATGTCGATGACGGTTTCGCGCTGAGCACGGCTGCGAATGCCGCGCCATAGAGTTGCTCGGCATCTCCGACGAATTCAGCATGTTGCGCTTGCCAGACGTTCCATGAGGGATGGATGACGTGATACTCCACGCAGCCGCCATCGCGCTGCGCCGCATATCCCCAATAGTGTTCGCTGATGAATTGTTCCTCGGAGCCATCCTTCAAAGGCGCAGCATTGCCTTGCGACTCGAAACGCATTTCGCTCCAGACCCCGTCGGATCGCCAGCGGTAAGAGGCGGAGATACTTCCATTTTCATTCTTGACTATGTCGTGCGCCATTGGCAGGGCAGCGTAATTCTCGTTATAGACGGTGCGCGCGACCAGCGCAATTGCGCGGCGCGGGACGATCTCGCGGATGAAGACTACGCCGCGACGAACGTCGCGCTGGTGGCGGCGTCGGACGTAGAAACGGAGGTTCGCCTCGGTGAAATCCGAGTGGAAGGGTATCCGGACGCCGAAAACCTTGGTGTTTACGAAGCGGAATCCGACCAGGCTGACGAAGGCCTTTGAATCCCAGTAATCGAGTTCGGTACCGCGCGGGATGTAGGGACGAAGAAGGTCTGGATCGACCTCGTAGTTCAACAGCGCGAGATCAAGCCATTCCGCGGTCAGGAAGATTCGATCGGAGTCCACGTGTTTATGATGGCAAAAAGAAGGGCGGGATTCAGCACCTCCAGAGTTCTTGTTTGCGAAGCGGTGCGCATTCGGTCGCCGCCAAAACGATGCCGGCTTTGAAAATATCGCCGGGACGGGCCTAGCCCCGCGCCAGTTCGTTTACACTGGAAGCCCATTTCCATTGATCGAGGAGAATTTCTCTATGCCCGAAGCGACCCTAACTGGCTCCGAGTTCAAGAAGCAACTACGGGGCGGCAATCCCAAGATGGGCCTGTTTCTGAACTCCCACAGCCCCACCATCGCCGAACAGCTTGCGCACAGCGGCTACGACTGGCTCCTCGTCGATACCCAACACGGACCCATGCACTACGAAAAGCTCTCCGCGATGCTCTGCGGAATCTCGAACGGCGGGGCTAAGTCGCTCGTTCGCGTCGGGGGATATTCCGACCGCCCCGGCATTCAACAAGCGCTCGACCTTGGCGCCGACGGCGTTCTCATCCCTTACATCAATACCGCGTCTGAAGCGCGCGAGGCCGTCAGTTGCGCCAAGTATCCGACCGTAGGTACGCGCTCCGTCTACTTCCCGCAGCGCAGCATGGATAAAGGCGGTCTCCTCGGCTATGCCGGTAGTTGGAATAACGAAGGCATCATCGCTCTTCAGGTGGAAACGGCCTCATGTATCGACAACATCGCCGAGATCGCCGCCGTCCCCGGAGTGGATATTCTTTTTCTCGGTCAAAACGATCTTTGCATGTCGATGGGACTCTACAACAAGTACGAGTTTCCGCACATGTACACCTCGCCGGAGCTGAACGCGGCCACGCAGAAGCTGATCGAACACGCGCGGAAGAACAACGTCATTCTCGGCCTGTTCCTGTTCGGCACGGCGCGCGTCGGCGAATTTCTGGAAAAGGACTTCACGTTCATCAGCGTCGGCAATGACCTGCACCATGTGCTGACGCAGACGGCAGCCTACGTAGGCGACATCGAGAACATTGCCAAGGAGAAGGGCAAGGCGTGGAAGCGACGTCCGACAGCGCTGTTCTAGGAGCCGCTCCAGATGAAGGGTTGGTTGGGTCCAGGCTGAGGCGTCCCGCGAAATGCCATATCCAGCACAGCTTCTGCTGACATGCCGCTCTCGCGCAAATGGCGAATACTGACCGCATCGCTGCGCTTGGCAAGTCGCGCGCCCGAGGCATCACGCAGCAGTTCGCAATGAAAGTACTCTGGAGGCGGAAAGCCCAGCGCGCGCTGCAGGAGAATTTGCCGGGCCGTGGACTTCAATAGATCCTCGCCGCGCACGACCTCCGTGATCCGCATGGCGGTGTCATCAACTACCACCGCGAGTTGATAGGCGGGAACATCGTCGCGCCGCCAGACTAGGAAATCTCCAAAATCTTTTCCTGGCAGGTAGCGCCTCTTGCCCAGGTTCAAGTCGGTGAATGCGAGAGCCTCTTCCTTATTTTCGTCAGAGATGCGAAATCTCCAATTCACTCCTGCCGGTTCCCGGAAGCTGGCGGCGTCGTTCCGACTACGGCAGCGCCCCGGATAGAGCGGTTCGTCGTCGAGATCGTTGGGAGCGCTGGCTGCCTGCGCCAGGTCTTTACGAGAGCACGTGCACGGATAGATGAACCCTTCATCGCGCAGGCGGCACCAGGCATTGAGGTAGAGAGCGCGCCGCTCGCTTTGGGTGTAGGGCCCGTAGTGTCCGCCACAGTCGGGGCCTTCGGTCCAATGCAGGCCGAGCCAGCGCAGGTCCTCCAGCATGGCCTGCGCATATTGCAGCCGCGAGCGCTGCGGATCGAGATCTTCATTGCGCAGGATTAGAGTTCCGCGGTGTTCGATCGTACGCTGGCTGGCAATCCAAAAGGTGCGCGCGTGTCCGATGTGCAGGAAACCGGTGGGCGAAGGAGCGAGGCGTCCGCGATACGCTGACGGCAAAGTCACAGGCGAATTCTAAATGGGCTTTTCGGCGAGCGCGCTTAGGATTGTCCGATTCCGGACTATGGCCGGAAAAAGTGGACAGTCACAACCCGCCGGTTGCGTGGTTTCCTCTTCCGAATCATCGGTCACAGTTGGCAGCCGCCTTGCGAGTTAGATGTTACAGGTCGAGGTGCATCTCCATGAAAACGCTCCTGCAAGATGTGCGTTACGGACTGAGGATGTTGCTGAAGAGCCCGGGCTTTGCCGCGCTGATCGTGCTTTCGCTGGCGCTCGGAATTGGCGCAAACTGCGCGATTTTCAGCGCGATTAACGCGCTCATGTTGCGCACGTTGCTGGTTCACAATCCGCAGGCGCTTTACCTGCTGCAGTGGACGATGAAATCGATGCAGACCGACCCTTTCATGAACGATCTGGAAGGCGACGAAACGCAGGATGAGCAGACCGGAGGAGCCACCAGCTACTCGTTTTCGTATCCGGCGTATCTGCGAATCCAGAAGAGCAATGCGGTTTTCAGCGACACATTCGCGTTCGCAGCCAATGAAGAGCAGGCGAATTTCGGTGTGGATGGAAAGGCAAGTTCTGGCATCGTGCAGGGCGTTTCCGGGAATCTGTTTGCCGGGCTGGGAGTGTTGCCGACGCTGGGGCGCACGATTCTGCCGAGCGATGACGATCGTGGCGCCGCGCCCGTTGCGGTGGCGTCGTATGCGTTCTGGCAGACACGGATGGGAGGAGAAGCAAGCGCCATTGGGAAATCGATTGCGGTCAATGGAACTCCCCTGACCATCGTCGGGGTCGCAGGTCCGCAGTTCCAGGGACTCGATCCCGGAGTGGCGCCGGATTTGTGGATTCCACTCGCCGGGTATGCGCGGGACTGGGACAAGAGCAGCGTGCCGGAGGCGCAAGGGAATTTGCTGGGCGACGACAAGACGTGGTGGGTTGGGGTGGTCGGAAGACTGAAGCCGGGAGTTTCCACGCCCGCGGCGGTTGCCGCCACGAATGCGCTGTTCAGCCAAAGCGTTCATGCCTACATTCCAGCTTTACCTGCGGGAAGGGACATTCCGCAATTGACTATGATGCCGGCGGCGAGGGGCCTGAACAGCCTGCGCGATCAGTTCTCGAAGCCGCTGTTCCTATTGCTGGGGATGGTCATGCTGGTTCTGATGCTGTCGTGCGCGAATGTTGCCGGACTGCTGATGGCGCGCGCGGCCAGCCGGCAACGCGAAATTGCAGTGCGCATAAGTCTGGGGGCGACGAAGGCACGGGTCATTCGCCAATTGCTGACGGAAAGCGTGCTATTGGGCGTGATGGGAGGCGCGGTGGCGCTGCTCGTCGCCCAGTGGGCGAGCCGGTTGCTGGCCGGCCTGTTGTCCAGCGGACGCAACCCGGTCCATCTTGCTCTCCAGCTCGACCTTCGCGTTCTGGCTTTCACCGCTGGAGTTTCGATCCTGAGCGGAATCGTTTTCGGGATGGCGCCATCCCTGGCGGCGATTCGCGTGGAACCGCTGACGACGCTTAAGGAGAGCAGCGGAACTGCCACCAGCGGCACACGGAAATTCCGGTCGGGAAAGATACTGGTTGGCGCGCAGGTCGCACTCTCCCTGCTTTTGTTGGTTGGAGCCGGCGTGTTGCTGCGCTCCCTGCAAACGCTCGAACGGGTCAATCTTGGATTCGACCGGCGAAGCGTTGCGCTGTTCACGGTGCGTCCGGGGCTGAATGGATATAGTGGGGGGAGGCTGGAGTCCTACTATGAAGAACTGGAGCGTAGAGTGCGGGCCGTCCCCGGTGTGCGCTCGGTCGCGTTCGCGCAGAGGAATCCGATTGGACAGGGGAGTTCTATAACGACGGTGGAAGTGCCCGGATATACCAAGACCGGAAAACCCATCAATGCCTGGCAACATGTGGTGGCGGCAGGATATTTCGAAACATTAAGAATTCCGTTGCTGCGCGGCCGCATGCTGGGCGAGCAGGACACGGCAACCTCGGCTCCGGTGGTCGTCATCAACGAGGCATTCGCGAAGAAATATTTTCACGGGGACAGTCCCCTGGGGCACGAGGTGCAATTTGGCACGCATGTGCAGCCACGGCCGATGCAGATCGTGGGCGTAGTTGGGAATGTGAAGTACGGGCGCATTCGTGAAGATGCGCCGCCGACCGTGTATGTAGCCTATACCCAAGCCCGGAGCGTTCCCCCATTCATGACTTACGAGCTGAGGATGTCAGGGGGCAAGGAGGGCATCGTTCGGGCGATTGAAAATGAGGCGCGTGCACTGAATCCCGAGGTGCCAGTGGTAAACATGCGGACGGAAGATGAGATCGTCGATCAGGTGCTTTATCTGGAGCGGACATTTGCGACTTTGAGTTCGGCATTCGGGGGACTCGCGCTGGTGCTGGCATGTGTCGGTATCTATGGCACGGTGACCTACACGGTGGCGCAGCGGACCAATGAAATCGGCATCCGGATGGCGCTGGGGGCGGAGCGGGCAAAGATTTTGCGAATGGTTTTGTGGGAAACGCTGGTGGTCGTCGGGGCTGGGCTGTTCGCCGGGTTGCCGCTGGCGTGGGTTGGCGCGAGCATGTTAACCGCAGAGGTGTACGGTCTGTCGCCGCATGATCCGCTGACGATGACCGTGGCCATGGTGGCTATCAGCGGGGTGACCATTGCGGCGGGGTCAGTGCCAGCGCTGCGAGCAGCACAGATCGATCCAATGCGTGCGCTGCGATATGAATGATTGCGGTAATGAGGGCGCGGGGTGGGAGCCTGCGCCCTGGTCGTTTAGCGGGCGCCGACGGGTGCCGGGCTACGCCTTTCCATTGGCACGAATTCGCGGGTCTCGTGGCCAATCCAAACCTGACGCGGGCGGGCAATCTTCTGCTCGGGATCGTTGAGCATTTCCTGCCATTGCGCCAGCCATCCGCAGGTGCGCGGAATGGCGAACAGGACGGTGAACATCTCCGGCCGGAAGCCCATCGCCTGATACATGATTCCGGAATAGAAATCGACGTTGGGGTAGAGCTTGCGTTGCACGAAGTAGTCGTCCTGGAGCGCGATGCGTTCGAGTTCGAGCGCAATTTCGAGTTTGGGATTGTGGCCGGTTACTTCGAATACGCGGTCCGCCGTCCACTTGATGATCTTGGCGCGCGGATCGTAGTTCTTGTAGATGCGGTGGCCGAAGCCCATCAGCTTGCCTTTGCCTTCCTTGATCTTCTTGATATAGGCCGGCACGTTGTCCTTGGTGCCGATTTCGTCGAGCATGTGCAGCACCTCTTCGTTTGCGCCCCCGTGGAGCGGCCCGGCGAGTGCGGCGGCAGCGGCGGCCGTGGCCAGATAGGGATCGGTTTGCGAACTTCCCACCGCGCGCATGGCATTGGCGCTGCAATTCTGCTCGTGGTCGGCGTGCAGGATGAAAAGAATATCGAGAGCGCGGGCAATGACGGGATTTGCCGCGTATTTCGGCTCGACCATCTTCCAGAGCATGTTCATGAAATTTTCAGGATAGGTGAGGTCGTTATCGGGATAGACGTAAGGGAATCCGACGCTATGCCGGTACGACAAGGCGGCAATGGAAGGTACCTTGCCGATGATCCGTTTGATCTGATGCAGGCGAATAGCGGGATCGTGAACGTGACGCGACTCCGGATAGACGCCCGAAAGCGCGGCGACCGTGCTTACGAACATAGCCATGGGGTGCGCATCATAGCGGAATCCTTCCATGAACTTTTTCGTGCTCTCGTGGATCATGGTGTGGTGCGTAATCTCATTAACCCAGTCTTTGAGCTGGAACTCGGTGGGCAGCTCGCCGAACAGAAGCAGGTAAGCCACTTCGAGGTAGGTGCAGTGTTCGGCCAGCACTTCGATGGGATATCCGCGATAGCGCAGGATGCCACGATCTCCGTCGATATAGGTAATGGCGCTGCGGCAGGAAGCCGTGTTCACGAAGGCGGGATCATAGGTCATCAGGCCAAAGTCTTCCGGGCCGGTCTTGATTTTGCGCAAATCCATCGCGCGGACGGTTCCGTTCTCGATGGGCAAGGTGTAGCTCTGTCCGGTGCGATTATCGGTGATGGTTAAAGTATCTTTCTCTTGCGGCATACCGGAGCTCCTGAGATCGATGGTTTGGACAAAAACTGTGCCGGGTGAAGGGTGTCCTCGGGCGGCGCCCATTCGCACAGACAGTAGCGGCTCAGGTACGGCTGCGCGGTGAGCTACGTCACATGTGAGTGTGCTCTGTGCCTGCCCGTCCTTTCATTATTATGCCACCGGATTATGCCAACGGCGCAGCGGGAAAGGCGGGCGGACGATGGCGGATTCGTTCGGAAGGAACTGCGGGGCGGATCATTCGTTGGCCGCCCGGCGCGGCGGTTTGAGGCAGCGGGCGAAAATGGCCGACACAGCTGGGATTTCGTCGTCCTTGAGGCGAATCGCACTGCCCAGCTTCTTTAACGCGGCATTGAGGCTCGGCGGATCTCCCGCGGTTATCTCCATGACGTGCTGCCACTCCCGCGCCACCGGAATCCGCTCATCGCTTTCCGCGTCTTCGCAAAACTGGTCGGCTGCCTCAGGGGGCGTGCCGTACTCATCGGCCACGTCTTCATGAAAATATCCGCGCAGAAATGTGTGCAGTGCGGGAAAATTCTCGGCCGTAATCTCAACTCTCGAATTGGCATCGTGCGGTTTCATCAGCGGCACTCCGGATAGGAAGTCAGAACATAGTACCGGCTCGCCCCCGCGTACTTTAACACCACCAGAGCATGCGTGCATCGCCGCGAATGGACCTCGCCCCTGTTCATGGTGCGTCCAATCGCCTCGGTCCCGTCATAGTCGAGCACCAGGTTGGGATGCCTGTCCTGGCGGAGCCAGCTCTGAATCTGGTCTTGCGACTGCGCAATCGCGGCGCCTACTACGTGCTCAGCGGTCGCGCGATCTGTATATGTTGACGCTCCCGTGATATTTTCTTCGCGCCGCAGCCGCCGGCGAAGGTCCTCTTCGCTCTGGCCAACGTGCTTGCGAAGAATGTGTCCACCGGCCCGTTCGTCCTGACTCAGATCGCGGCTCGGCCCTTCGAGCAGACCCTTTTCGTGCCGGGCTGGCTGCGGTTGGGAAAGAACCCCGCTCGCGGCCGAATTTGTCGCCGAGGGCGGCTGGCATGAACCGAGTATCAGGGTCCATATCAGGGTCCAAAGCGCAATCGCTAAGCCCAGAGCGCGCGTGATTCGAAATAACGTCATTCGCTTCCATTCGCCGCCAGTCGCTCCTCAACCGCGCCCTTCGGCTGCTCGATTACGGTAAAGATTCGGGAATTGTGCTACTAAACAGGGTGTGCGGGCAAGTCTGCTCGATTATTTCGACGATTTGGAACGCTGGGGTGACGCCCCAGCTTATGTGTACCCGCACGGATACCGGCATGAGCGCTGGTCGTACGCGCGCCTTGCGGCAGTCGGGAACCAATTTGCGCGAGAACTTGCGGCACGCGGAGTCGGCAAAGGCGACGCTGTTCTCCTCTGGGGCTCGAATTCTGCGGAGTGGGTTGCCGCATTCCTCGGCTGCGCCTTTTCCGGAGTAATTGCGGTTCCGGTCGATGACGCCTCCGCACCAGATTTCGCGCGGCGCATCAGCCAGCAAGTTCGCACCCGGCTTGTCTTGTGTACGCGGCAACGCGCCGATGTTTTCGGCGACGCCGGTCTTGCGACGATCGATCCTGCCGACTTACCCGCCGCCGTTGCCCACCACTCCGCGGACCGCTTTCGGCCGATTGCGATTCAGCCTTCTGACACGCTGGAAATTGTGTTCACCTCAGGCACTACAGCCGAGCCCAAGGGGGTCGTGCTTACTCATGCCAACATCACGGGTAACCTGGCTCCCATCGCGACGGAGATCGCGAAGTATCGCAAGTACGAACGCTTCTTTCATCCTTTGCGTTTCCTCAACCTGCTGCCGCTGAGTCACGTCTTCGGACAGTTTCTGGGAATTTTTCTGCCGCCGTTGCTGGGAGCGACGGTCGTTTTCGAAAGCACTCTCAATCCAAGCGAGATCATGGCGACGATCCGCCGCGAGCGCGTCTCCGTGCTGGTCACGGTCCCTCGACTCATCGACTCGCTCAAACAGAAGATTGAGCGCGACCTGGAAGCGATCGGCCAGCGGGAGGCGTTTGCTGCTATCTACGAACGCGCCGCCACTCAGCACTTTCTCCGCCGGTGGTGGACGTTTCGGTGGATCCGCAGTCGGTTCGGATGGAAATTCTTCGCCATCATCAGCGGGGGCGCGGCACTCGATTCCACCACGGAGGAATTCTGGCATCGGCTTGGTTATGCCGTTGTCCAAGGATATGGGCTCACCGAGACTACTTCGCTTATCAGCCTGAATCATCCTTTCCACACCAGCCGGGGCTCGATCGGCAAAGTTTTGCCCGGACGCGAACTGCGGGTTGCGGACGATGGCGAGATATTAGTGCGCGGCAGCGGCGTCGCCAGCGGCTACTGGAACGGCCGTGAGCTTGTGCCGGTGGCGGGCGAGGAAGGCTGGTACGGCACCGGCGACCTAGGCGCACTGGATGCGGGCGGCAATTTGTTCTTCAAGGGACGCAAGAAAGAAGTCATCGTCACGCCCGCCGGGATGAATGTCTACCCCGAGGACCTGGAAGCGGCGCTGCGCGGGCAGGAGGAAGTGCGCGACGCGGTCGTTGTGGGCATCGAGCGCGGAGGCAATGCCGAACCTTGCGCGGTCCTCATTCTGAAGGAACGTGCGGATGGAGGCGGAGCGGCCGCAAAAGAGGCAGTCGATCGCGCCAACCGGACGCTTGCCGAGTATCAGAAGATGCGGCAATGGTTCGTGTGGCCGGATGATGATTTCCCGCGCACGTCGACCGGCAAGCCGCGCCGTAACCTGATTCGCGATGCCGCCGTCACGTCGGTGAGCGGCTCCGAAAGCAGGCAAGGAAGCCAGGCGATTAGCCCTTTGGCCGAGCTGGTCGCGAAGGTTACGGGCCGTGTGACGCCCACGCTCTTACCCGGCGCCGATCTCGAGCGTGATCTCGGCCTCAGCTCACTCGAGCGCGTTGAGTTGCTGGGAGTGCTGGAGGACCGCTATCAAATTGACCTGAGCGAAACCAGCTTCGCGAGTGCCGCGACTGTGGCCGACATCGAGACGCTGCTGCGGGAGAAGCCTGCGAGGAGTAAGCCGGACGAAGGAGCTCACGCTGGGGGCGCTGAGCGCGGTGGTTTTCACTATCCTCGTTGGACGCTGCAGTGGCCAGCCACCTGGCTGCGGCTGGTTGCCCATTACCTGCTGCTGCGGCCGGCGGTGTTTCTTCTGGGCTGGCCACGCGTGATTGGACGCGAAAACCTGCGCGGTGTTTCCGGGCCGCTTCTCGTAATCTGTAATCACATCGGGGACGTGGATGTCGGCTTCGTTCAGACTGCGCTCCCGGCGCGGATTCGCCACAGGCTTGCGACGGCCACCGGCGGCGAAGCTTTGGAGGCTCTGCATTCACCGGCAGCAACCCGCAGCCGGCTGCGGCGCGTCTACGACAGGGTGCAATGGGCGCTGGGCGTCACCCTGCTTAACCTATTTCCGCTGCCGCGCGAGGCTGGCTTCCGTAAGAGTTTTGCGTATGCCGGCGAAGCCGTCGATCACGGCTACAGCGTTCTGGTTTTTCCGGAAGGGCGGCACACCGAAGATGGTAACCTGCGCCCCTTCAGGACTGGCGTCGGCTTGCTGGCCAACAATCTGGGTATTCCGATTCTCCCGATGCGAATCGATGGATTGTTTGAAATTAAGGAGACCGGAAAGAAAATTGCGCCGCCGGGGAAAATTCACATCCGCATTGGCAAGCCGGTGCAGTTCGCGGTCGAAACGCCGGCGGAAGAAATCGCGCGCTTGCTACAGAAGGTCGTGGAGGGTCTTTAACTGAACGGTTCAGTATCGGGGCAAGACTACGCCATGCCGGCAGTCATGCTCTGCTTGTCGAGGCCGCTCAGCCGCCGCATCTCGCTCACCAGCCATTCGACTTCGTGCTTGTTGCGCACAGTCTTGCCGAGCGTGAGTTTCTTTCCATCCCGCAGCGTCATTTCAATGTCATAGTAAGGAGTTCCCGTGCCGCCGCCTTGCTGGGCCGTGATTTTGTCCGTTATGTTGGCGATATCAGCCAGCGCGATCTGCCGCATCTTTCCTCCGCCAAGCAGTCCCGACTGTAGTGTGAATGAGCTGCCGATTACAACACGCGTAGTGCCCAGCCACATCTGGACGGCGATGTAGCCGAGCAACAAGCCGAAGCCTCCGAAGGCAACCGGGAAGATGAATGGCGCGCGCGTGTGGGTGAGGAAGTAACCGATTCCGCCGAAGATGGCGGCGAAAACGGTTACCGAGACTGCAAAGCTCTTGTTGCGCGCGGCGGCAAAGTAGAACTCGGTTCCATCCGCAACCGGGCGCACTTGTATGGTGGCTTGCGGCGGGGGCGTTATCCCGATTGCCGGCGTAGCGAAGACCTCTTCTTCGGAGGCTGCTTCCGCTCCGGCAGGAGTCTGCGCAGTACGGAATACCGGGATCTCGAATACATCGTGATAGTCGACGCCGGGAACATCAGCCGTGGCTTCGAGGAGCCAGAGGAATTCGTCGCGCGCGCTCAGTTTCTCGGTCGGCTGCGCATTGCGGGGAATCTTGAATGCCACTGGAATCGTTGTGCCGTTCGGCCCCGGACATAGCTGGCCGGGATTCAGTTCCGCCTCGTCGCGCCAGAGGATATTTTCGTGGGTCGTCTGGTTGTTGCCAGAGCCAGTTTCATACTTGTGCACGCTGGAGAGGCGCAAAGTCACGCCATGATCGGGCGAATGGGGAAAGCGCGCCTGGATTGAGCCTTTCAACTCGCGCCCGATAACCCCGGGAACACCGGCCATCTCAAAATACGTTTTGCCAAATTCGAAGAATGCGATGGTCTGGCGGATGGCGTAGATCAGCAAAAGAATTCCAACGGCCGGGAAGAGCAGCATGAAATAAATGCCGGGGCCTTTGTCCTTTGCGGCAATGGGTAGGGCAAAGACCGTGATGGTCCACGAGATCACATTCCAGAAGGTCGCGAAGACCCAGCTGCTGACCATGCTGACTTGTGTCCTGCTCTTAACGCGGCCCGAGGCCCAGTCAGCGCGCCAGAGCCAAGGCTCAGTGGGATGTTCCGCCTGTAATTGTTGCTGGCGGGCATAGCGCTTGCGGCCGGTGAAGACGAGGAAAAGGAGGCCAAAGCCGACGCCGCTGAAGATGATGCCGAACATCATCGGATACCAGAAGGACTGGCCTCCGGGCGGAGCCCCCATCTGCTTGATCGCCTGCGAGAAGGCGAACAGTCCAAAGCCTGCAAAGGGCAGCGCAAACAGACAAATCAGCACGACACCAAGCGTGGCGGCCCGATTGTTGGATACAGCGACAGAATTCACGCCTTTATTTTGAGGCAGAGCGCCCTGCTCGGTAAGAGGCAGGAAGGCGGGCAACCAAAGTAATATCTGCGCGCGGCGAAGATTAGCGCCGCTGTCTATGCCCTTTCATGTTTGTCCGGGTAGAAAAAAGCCCGAAAGGCCATCGTTCTTACCGGGAACTGGGAACTGGCGGCTGAGAGCTGATTTACCGCTCGCGCTTCGGCATAAAGATCCACTGCAGCACCGAGCTGACCAGGCTCATCAGGACGGCTCCGATCAGAGCGGGAATGAACCCGCGCACCGCGAAACCATCTACGAATTGCGCCGCCAGCTCGAGCATCAGAGCATTGATCACGAACCAGAAGAGGCCCAGCGTCAAAATCGTAAGCGGGAAGGTAATGATCTTGAGGAGCAGTCCGACGGTCGCGTTGATGAGGCCGATAACGAGCGCCGCGATCAGAGCGGCTTTTGCGCCACTCACGTAAATGCCGGGCACAAAATGAGCGACAATCCACAACGCAATCGCGCTTAGAATCCAGTGGACAAGCAGACGCATGAAGGCCTCTCAGAAGAGGATTTTGCAATTTTGTAACCGGGCAATTTGGTAATTTGAACCCGGACACTGCGCGCGGGAAACTACCAAATTACAGGTTGTGAAATCACAAAATCTGTTCCGCCACTATACACCGTGAAACCTTCCGACAAAAACGGCGCCCGCAAAACCAATGCCGCGAGGCTGCTCGATCAGATGGGGATCCGGTACGAACTGCGGGCGTATGAAGTCGACCCCGAGGATCTTGCTGCTGAATCGGTGGCCGCCAAAATCGGCCTGCCTGCCGAGCAGGTATTCAAGACGCTGGTGGCCAGGGGCGATCGCAACGGGATTGTCATGGCGGTCGTGCCCGGCGACCAGGAACTCGACTTGAAGGCATTGGCGAAGGCCGCAGGAGAAAAAAATGTCGAACTCGTGCCGGTGAAAGAACTCCAGGCGCTGACCGGCTACATCCGCGGGGGAGTGACGGCGCTCGCCGGCAAGCGCGATTATCCCGTGTGCGTCGACGAGACGATCGAGTTGTTTGACGTCATCTCAATCTCGGCGGGGATGCGCGGGCTGCAGATTTTGATTGCGCCTGCGGATTATCTGAGGGCGGCCAAAGGAACCCTTGCCGCGCTGGCTCAGCCGAAGAAGTGAGGAACAGCCTGTCAGTCTGATTTCACTTCCGCGCGCCGCAAGTATTAAACTGAAATCCGCGAAAAATCCGCGCAGATCCGCAGTGTAAGAATTTCCGAGGCTATTCATGCCAGTTGCTACCCGCACCAATCCGCTCTCCTTCCTTACCGACCAACTCGACGAACTCCGGGCCAAGGGCACGCACTTCAAGCTGCGCGTGCTCGAAGACGAGCAGGCGCCGGTTTGTACGTTCGACGGCAAGCAAGTCATCAATCTCGCATCGAACAATTACCTCGGCCTCACTACGCATCCCAAACTGCGCGAAGCCGCGCTTGAGGCTACGCGCAAGCTTGGAGTCGGCTCCGGGGCGGTGCGCACCATTGCCGGCACCATGCGCATTCACATGGACCTCGAAGAGAAGATCGCACGCTTCAAGAACGTCGAGGCCTGCGTCGTCTTTCAATCCGGATTCACCGCCAACGCCGGCACGGTCTCGGCTTTTCTGGGCAAGGATGATTTCATCATCTCCGACCAGCTTAATCACGCGTCGATTATCGACGGGGCACGCTTGTCTCGAGCCAAGATACTGGTCTTCAATCATAAAGACGTTGTGCATGCCGAAGAGCAGCTCGCCAGCATAAAAAATCAGCCCGGCCACAAACTCCTCATCACCGACGGCGTCTTTTCCATGGACGGCGATATTGGCGCCCTGCCGGGGCTCTGCGACCTGGCCGAGAAATATGGCGCGATCATGATGGTCGATGACGCGCACGCCTCGGGCGTACTGGGCCGCCAGGGCCGCGGCACGATTGATCACTTTGGGATGCACGGGCGCGTTGACATTCAGGTCGGCACGCTTTCAAAAGCGATTGGCGCGCTGGGCGGCTACGTCTGCGGCACGCGCGATCTCATCGACTTTCTTTACCATCGCGCGCGGCCGTTTCTGTTTTCGACCTCGCATCCGCCATCGGTGGCCGCAACCTGCATCGCGGCGTTCGACGTTCTTGAAACCGAACCCCAGTGGATGGAGCAGCTCTGGGCTAACACGCGCTTCTGGAAAAAGGAGCTGGGCCTGCTCGGCTTCAACATAGGAGGCCAGAACACCCCCGCGAGCGAAACGCCGATCACGCCGATTATCATCGGTGACGGTCGCCTCACGATGGAGTTCTCACGCGAGCTTTTCAAGGAAGGCATCTTTGGGACGGGAATCGCGTTTCCGACAGTACCAGAGGGCAAGGCCCGCATCCGCACCATCATGACTGCGACGCATACGAAAGAAGAACTGCAGCGGGCGTTGGAGGTGTTGGGGAGAGTTGGCAAGAGGATGGGGATTCTGGGTTAGGAGTTCGGATAGCGTCTGCAAAGAGCCTCAACCGCGGAGTTCACGGAGGAAGGACCTCAGCGTCCTCAGTTCTTTGCGGGTCCGTCCTCGACTATCGCTTCCACAATCCCGTCAATCGTGTCGGTCACGCGCTTGGCCGGGAGGTTGAGGTTGTTCGACATAATGGAAAACACAACGGATTGCCCTGACTCGGTTGCGGCATATCCGGAGAGTGCTCGTACGCCGCTCAGCGATCCGGTCTTTGCGGTCACGCGTTTCTGCAGGCGGGGAGCAGTCAGGCGTTCGGAGAGCGATCCGTCAACCCCGGCTACCGGAAAGCTCGCCTTGTAAGCGGCGCCCCATGGTTGCGATGACGCATAACGCAGCAACTGCACGATTGCCTGCGGAGTGACCAGGTTCTGGCGAGAAAGGCCCGAGCCGTCAAAAAACACGTACTGATCGCTCGCTACGCCCGCCTGGGTCAGGAACTGCCGGAGCACTTCAAGCCCGCCTTCGACGGTGCCGGCATTGCCGCGCTCCCGGCCCAGCAGACGCAACAGAATCTCGGCATGCAGGTTCTGGCTGATCTTGTTGATCACGCGCACGTCATCCGCGAGCGGTCTGGACTCGTAGCTCGCCAGCGTAATCGGCTGCTCCGTCTTCAGAGGGTGCGCGGAAATTCCGGAGAGAGGGCTCGCTTCGTCGTTTCCTCCGCGCGAGGGCGCAACCGCCGTCGCCGTGAAAGTGGAGATGCTGGCGAGTTCGGTGTGGTGCGTCCGCTCATGGCCGTAAATCGCGATGCCACGCTTGTCCAGCAGCTGCCGAAAGAGCTCGGCTGCAAATGTCGCGGGCTCTTCAATCGCCAATGCTTCGCTCGCCCCGGGATCGTCCAGTGGCAAATTACCCCACAGGGTGACCGTGGTCGATCCCGGCTCGCGGTTCACGAAAAACTTTCGCGGAGTGCCCGCCGGCGTCGTCACGATCCGGTTGTCGATACGGTAGTAATCCGCGAACGGGTTCAGGCTGACAAACGCCTTTTCTCCGGCGCGATCGGCCGGCAGAATCTTTACGAAGATGACGTTATCGTTGACGGTCAAGGCGGAAACCGGAGCCCCATCGGCCCACACCAGATCGTCCTGGCTCCATCCCTCGCCGTAACGCTGAAAGGCGAAGTAGGAATCGTCGGCGACCACATCTCCGTCCACCACCTTCACGCCCTTTGCCACGAGCGCGTCGGCCAAGCCTTCGAGCGCAACGAGCGCGTCATCGCTGCGCTGCGTCTTGCCGTCATAGGGCAGCGCGCGACCGGAGAGGTTCGGATCGCCATGGCCCACCAGCACGAGATCTCCATTGAGCCGCCCGTAGCGATCGAGCGTGCCGGTTGTTTCGACAGTGGTGCGGAATTTGTAGTCCGGGCCAATCAGCGCCAGCGCGGCGGCAGTCACGAAGAGCTTCGTGTTCGACGCCGGCGTGAACAGCTTGTCTGAGTTCTGAGAGTACAGCGTCTTGTCGGTCGCGAGGGACGCGACCTCAATTCCCCAGAATCCATGCGCGAGGTCGGGAGAATTCAGCAGGGCCGCAATGCGTGCTTGTAACCGTTGAGCCGCGGGCGAGAAGGGTGTAACGTTGGGCGGGACCGGCGCCGAGGACGAAGCCGCTGTTCTTGTGGGAGGCGCGGCCGTTTCGGATGAGGAGGTGGCAGCAAACCCCGCTTCGGATGCGCGCAGAAACATCGCAGCGGCGAGCAAGATTACAAAAAACACACCCACGTCTCGTCGCTGCGGGGACATGGCCCAAATTGTAACATCCGCGAAAATACAGGCGTTTTAGAATAACGGCACATGCGCGCAATATTTCAATGGAAGATTGGTGGGCGCGTTCTTGAACTTGGACGCCGCACCCTGATCATGGGCATCGTGAACGTTACGCCCGACTCTTTTTCGGACGGCGGGCTCTATATCGACGCCTCCAAGGCCGTTGCTCACGCCGTCACTCTGCTGGACGAGGGTGCATCGATCATTGACGTCGGAGGGGAATCGACGCGGCCGGGAGTGCTGGTGGCCAATGGGCCCGGGACGAGTGCTCGATCGGCTCCGGCGCCCTCTTCTCCCGGCGCAGCTGCGGCGTCGGCGCCAATATCGGAGGAAGAAGAGCGAAAACGTATCCTGCCGGTGATCCGGGACTTGAAGAAGCTTCGTCCGCAGGCGGTCATCAGCGTCGATACCTACAAAGCCGGTGTCGCGCGCGCCGCGGTCGAGGAGGGCGCCGAGGTTGTGAACGATATCAGTGGATTCCGCTGGGATCCGAAGATGGCCAAAACGCTGGCCGAGCTGAAAGTCGGAGCGGTGCTCATGCACACCCGCGGCCGTCCCGAAGAGTGGCGCGCTCTTCCCCCAATTGGCGATCCGGTTCTGCTCGTCAAACGCGATCTTCGCCAATGGGCCGAGGCCGCGACCTTAGCCGGAATCAAGCGCGATCATCTCGTGCTCGACCCCGGATTCGGGTTTGGGAAGCGCCTGGAGGAGAATTACCCACTGCTTGCACATTTTGCCGAGTTGCAGCAGATGGGCTTTCCACTGCTGGCCGGGGTTTCACGCAAGTCTTTTATCGGGCGCGCACTCGCGCGCGATGGGCAGGATGCGCCTGTCGAAAAACGGCACTATGGAACACTGGCCGCCGAGGCCACGCTGATTTTGAAGGGAGCTCACATCATTCGGACACACGATGTAACGTTGGCATCGGAGGCGGCGAAACTGGTGGATGCGATTGTCGCTAGTGGAGGGTAGGAGAAGTCAGAAGTAAGAAGTCAGATTGCAGAAGTGAAACCATGCCGCAGGAAACTTAGCTGTTGGCTGGCAGGAGTCTGCTTCCGCAATCTGACTTCTTGTTTCTGCGATTGACTCACGCCATGGCGGCGGCAGCCGCGCTTGATTTGAACGCGGGAAGCCGTATCTCGAACACCGCCCCACCCTCGGGACGGTTGAAGCATGTGATCTGTCCCTTGTGATCCTGGACGACGCCGTAGGTAGCGCTCAACCCGAGTCCAGTACCTTTCCCGACTGGCTTGGTTGTATAGAAAGGATCGAACACGCGTCCGGGATTTTGCAGACCGGGCCCGCTGTCAGCAAACTGCACAATTACGTCGTCGGTTTCGCGCCACACGGCGATCTGCAGGCGCCCGCCGCCCACTTCCTGCAACGCGTCAACCGCATTTTCCACGATCTGCACGAACGCCTGGAGAAGCTGGTTGGAGTTGCCGAGAACGCGGGGAACATTCTCCACGCTTTCGACTGTCAGGCTGATGTTCCTGTTTTCGAGTTTGAATCCCTCCATTTGGACGGCGCGCTGCAAAAGAGGCTTCACGTCCAGCGGAGCCTTTTCTCCCGGAGTCTGTTGCGCGAAACTCGCCAGATCGCCGACTAACTCGCGTGTGCGGCGCGCCTGCTGCCCGATCTTCTGCGCATTCGCCAGTTGCTCAAAGGTGAGGTTGCCGCTGGCCGCCATCCGGTCGCTGCTCTCGAGAATTGCCGACAGCGGATACTCCAGTTCGCTGGCCGCCAGGGCAACCAGCTCGCCGAGCGATGCCAGTTTCGCCTGCAAGATCGCGCGCCCTTGAAGACGTTCGAGGTTATCGAAGCTCTGCCGCGACTGGTTGAGCAGCTCCACCAGGCGTTGGTCGAGCAGGTATTGTTTGAGAAAAATAAAGGAAGCGAGAACCGCCACGCCGCCCATCGCCACCCCAAAGCGAACGTGGCGAAGGTAGGGCGAATCATGACTCAGAAAAAGCGCCGCATATCCGAGGACCGGCAATGAAAGCAATGCCAACTGGGCAAAGACCGGAGCCACCAGGCCGCGCCCCTTCGAGCCCGACGGAAGGTTCATGCCGTCTGCAAGTGCGTGCCGTCCGACCAGCGTAACCGCCAGGAAAGCGAGCACGGAGGCCAGGAAAGGAATGTCATACACTCCCCCCGTGTGGTAGACGCCGCGTGCAATGGCTGCGTTCATCGCTTCTGACGCAAAGGTATAAAGAAAACTGCCGGCGAAGATACATCCATAGACTTTGCGCCACGAGCCCGAACCCGAGAAGTATGCGTTAGCCGACAGTCCAACCAGCATCATTCCTTCCACCACGTAAAGCAGATCCCAGCGCAGGGTATAGAGCGCAACGTTGGTGACCAGATATTCGTCGGGGAAGACGAAGAACGCGTAAATCACCACCCACCATCCAAGCAGGATGAGAATATTCAGGGTGTTGACAAAGCGTCCGTCATTGCCGTCCGCATCGCTGGGCCGGATGGCGACTGCAGCCATCATTGGCACCACATGCAGAAACAAGACAATGTCTCCCACATAGGGATCCGGTATCGACTTGTGGAGGACAACCTCGTACCATGCCCAGCAAGTCAGATTGAAGCACCACATCGCGAGACTGGCGGTGACCAGTCCCCAGAACAGGCGCAGGTGTCCACGGCTGTCATAAGCATTGCGAAAAGAAAAATAGATAGCGGCAAGTAACACCATCAGCGGAACGAGATTCCCGATGGCGACGCGGAAAAGGGTCTCCGGAAAGACCATGGGCGCGAGCGCAAAGGCGACAAGCAGGCCAATCCCGCAGATGATCGACGAAATGGGGCGGAGGGACACCACCCCGTATCTTAATGATTTTGGAACGTTATGTTGAGATCACGGCGGCGTTACCACCGGTTACCGAAGTAACCGGGATGATTTGTCTCCCGCTCCCGGCTCCCGACCGGGGCGCCGTGACCGACATCACAATCCGAGGTGATCGCCCGGACCACGGCGGACTGCTCCCCGGCTGCTAAAATTCGGCTCATGGCATTCCCTGTAAACCGCCTGCGCCGGTTGCGCCAGAACGAAACACTCCGCTCCCTTGTGCGCGAAACCCGGCTTACGCCGGAAGCGTTCGTCTATCCCCTGTTCGTCTGCCCCGGCAAGGGCATTCGGAAGGAAGTCCGCTCCATGCCCGGGGTCTTCAATCTGTCAGTGGACGAGGCGGTCAAAGAAGTGCGGGAAGCCCGCAGCCTGGGAGTGCTCTCCGTCATTTTGTTCGGTTTGCCGGAAAAGAAAGATGAAGTGGCGACTGGCGCCTGGGCAGAAGACGGCATCGTGCAGCAGGCGGCGCGGGCGATCAAGAGTGAGGCGAGAGACGTGGTCGTCATGGGTGACGTCTGCCTGTGCGAATACATGTCGCATGGACATTGCGGGATCGTGCGGCAGGCAGGCTCGCCGCGTTCGCTGGGAGCGGCGGCCGCCGACAAGGCTGCTCCAAAGGAAAAAGCTGTCGTGGTTAAGGACCGCAAAACACTGAACGCGGCTATCGGCAATGTCGCCCGCGCCGCGCAAGACAACTATGAGATTGTGAATGACGAGAGCCTCGAATTGCTCGCCCGAGCCTCGGTTTCGCTGGCCCGGTCAGGAGTCGACGTCATCGCCCCTTCCGACATGATGGACGGGCGGGTCGGAGCCATTCGCGCCGCCCTCGACAAAGCGGGACTCGAGAACACTCCCATCCTCTCTTACGCGGCAAAATTCGCCTCAGGCTTCTACGGCCCTTTCCGTGAGGCTGCCGACTCCACACCGCAATTCGGCGACCGGCGTTCCTATCAGATGGACCCGGCAAATTTCCGGGAGGCCATGAGAGAGATTGCTCTCGACATCGAAGAAGGCGCGGACATGATCATGGTCAAGCCCGCGCTGCCTTATCTTGACGTGATCGCTGCAGCCCGCGACCGTTTCGATCTGCCGCTCGCCGCCTATCAGGTCTCGGGCGAGTTCGCCATGATTGAAGCCGCTGCCCGCAACAACTGGATCGACCGTGACCGGGTGATGATGGAGTCGTTGCTAAGCATCCGGCGCGCAGGCGCCAGCATGATTCTGACTTACTTCGCCAAGGATGCTGCGAAGCTGCTGGCATAGAGGAAAGATCTGAAGCGACCCCACTCGTTCCCGCGGCAGGGAACGAGTGGGCTCGCCCTTATTCCACAAGTCTCACCGACAAAGTGTTCCTCAAGATCGTCTGTGTTTGCGGGGCGAGGTCCGGATCCATCCCGCCGCTACAGAGTTCGAACGAGTTCGATCCTTTGTGCAGCTTGTTCGCCGGCGGGCCATCGGTCGGAAATACCGCCCACCGATAGGTTCGAGACAAAAACGAAACGAAGTTGACGGGGTAAACAGCTTGCGATCCGTATGCCTGGCACGGCCCGCCATTCACGCTCAGACCGACCACGTAGTAGACAGACGCCAATGCATCGACGCCGCCGCTGTTCGTGAAGTCCTCGCTCCAACTCACGATGACCGGAACCGGGGTCGCCGGCTCCGTCACAAACACCTTTTCTCCCGAGAAGGAGCAGCACGGACCATTGAATATTAGGGGAGAGTTCGAACGCACAATCTCGTTTGGCGGAACGGCATAGGCATTCGTCGCTGCCAATGCCAGCAACAGCCCGAAAGACACCAGCCACAGACGTTTGAGTCCAACGTATTTTTTTGCCAGGTTCACAGTTTTCTCCTTGATGTTCTTCTCCGTGGGCCACAGGGTCCAGCCTTTACTTCGAAATGCGCACTTCGAGAACGTTGAACCCGATCGAAATGGCGTCGGTATCCTTGCCCAGCCCTCCGCCGCAAAGCGTGAAAGTATTCGTTCCACCGTTCATCTCCGAGGCAGGAACAACAAACTGAAGCGTGCGCGAATCCCAGGGCTCATTCCCCGGGGTGTAAACATCCTGAACGAACGATCCTCCTCCATAGAACTGGCAGGGTTCGTCGTTCACCATCAGGCCGGTCACGATCGATATAAAGGGATCGAGCCTGAAATCGGTGCTCCAACTCACCACCACAGGCGTCGGTTTGCCCTTCTGAAAGATCGAAACTGTCTCGCCCCACGAATTGCAGCATTTGCCAGTGAAGACCTGACTGTCTGTGCGCCGGAAGACTGGCTGCGGGCCGACCGCGTAAGCTGATGCCGCCATCCCCAGCACAAGCATCCCCAACACAAATAAGATCGTGGCGATGTAAGCTACTTTCTGCTTGCCAAGTGTCGCTAGAATTTTCATCTCTCGCTCCGTTTTGAATTCTGAATGGTTAACTCCCTCGGGAACCTCCCTCGGGCGTGGCGCCTTACTTCGAAATTCGCACCGCCAGAGTGTTAAAGCCCAGTGTGATCTTCGAGCTACCCTGCGGCCCGCCACCGCATAAAGTAAACGTATTGGTTCCTTTGACTAGGCCATCGTCCGGCAGCACGATCCATTCGAGCGAGCCGACCAAAAACGCTGCCGAATCCTCATGGTTTTCGTGCAGGCTGTGTGGTCCGAGATCGGTCCGGCAGGGGCCGCCATTGATCATCAGTCCCAATGTGAAGGGTTCCACGTTGAACTGGTCGATTGGCGTCAGTTCGAAATCGGTCTCAAACGTAACTACCACTGCTGAGATTTTTGCAGGCTCGGTCACCGACACACTCTCGCCCCAGGAAAAACAGCACGCTCCTGTGAAGACTTGGTTGCGTGTGACGTTAAGCACTTCTTTGGGTGAAACCGCAAAAGCAGCGCTCGTCAGTGCAGCTACCAGGCAAAGAAGCGGAAGACCGCGCAGAATCTTCCAAGCCGTCCGCTTCGTTTCTATCCTCCGTTTAATTCGTGTTGTCATAATGCTTCTCCTTATTCCTTACCGATTTCTTACGCAGTACGAATGCAGGCGCGAATAGCGTCCTTGTCTTCGCAACCAGGCGCGGTTAGTAGGCCGTTGTGTTGAAGCAGACAGCTATCGCTTGACCATGACGCGATCCGTCAGCATTCTGTTGCCACCTCATGGCCGACGGCTCGTTCCAAAGATTGCTCACCGGTGTCCGGCAGAGGCGCGCGCGTGAGAGCCGAGAGGGAGTTGTCGACTTCCCAAAGCTGGTACTGAGTGTGTACAACCGCGGGATTGTTGCGCACCGCCTGGATTACCGGATGATTCAGGTAACTCTCAGCAGTCTCACGGCTGGCAAATAGATAAATGCCTCCCATCTCGAACTCGTAGTCCTGCTTGATCCATATCTTCCAGATCAGGCCTTCTACCGAGGCAATTTGGGAAGCCGCTTCCCGGCAATGAGCGAGCAAGGCATCCGGCTGTACCCGCAACTTGAAGCGCAGATGCAAAACTGTGTAAGTGGCAGAGTTTTGTTTTGGCATGTTGTCTCTCCTTGTATCGATCCCCGTATTTATCCCCACACATCACTTGGAGATGGTCACCGCCAGCGTGCGGAATCCGAGCGTGATCGTGCCGGTGACGTTGGTGCTACCACCACACAGCGTGATCATATTGCTCCCCTGGATGAGGCCATCGCTGGGCTTTCAGGTCGTCGGCGGGCTCGACGATCCACTGCGTCGTTTGCGAATCGAAGAAGCCGTCGGAGGTGCTGGTTGGCGCCCTGAAAGGAATTGTTCTGTTCCACACGCAGCGCTTCGGTGGGCGGAACAGCGAACGCCGGCGTCTGCATTGCCGCCACCACTACAAGAGCCACCAAAAACATCGCCCATGGCCTCGTCTTCATTACTTCTGCTCCTTCATGCGCGGTATCTACTCTGTCCCACACTTCACATATCGAAAATCGCGGTGACAAAAACGACATACTTGCGAAACAGAAAAGAGATGAGACCCCGGGGGGGCAGTGGAGTGGGGTGGGACGAGAACCTTTGCCTGGGGAGAGCTACCCTCTGCGCGCCTGCAACAGAAGTAAAATAAGACCCCAATCGTCTCTATGACGTTGGGAGCCGGGGTCCCGCGCAGCTAGCGGATCTTCTGGTAGAGTTCCGTCACCTGTCGTTCGGTGTCTTCAATCGAGCCCGAATTATCGATCACGAAATCGGCGGCTTTGAGTTTCTTCTCGTCAGGCCATTGGGCGGCCATGCGGCGCGCCACCTCAACTTGCGCGGCTTCTTGAGAAATGCCGAGCCGGCGGGCTAGCCGCTCAATACGTTGTCCGGGATGACAAGCGACCACGACCAGGTAGTCGAAGCGGCCGGCAGTGCCAGCTTCAAGGATGAGCGCGGCCTCGACAATCGCAATGGCCTTCGGGTCTCGGGCCCCGATGTCCATCATCCATTGATTCTCATGCGCAATTACGGCAGGGTGGACGATCGCATTCAGCTCCTTGACTCGAGGAGATGCTCCAAAGGCAGCCTCGGCGAGCCGGGGACGGTTGATGGTCTGGTCAGGATTAAGAATCCCAGTACCAAACTGCCGAACGACCTGCTCATACACGGGCCGCCCCGGTTCCATCAGCCAGTGGGCAATGGCATCGGCCTGGATGAGGTGGGCCCCCAGCTTGACGAACATTTCGCCCACGACCGATTTTCCGCTGGCGATCCCGCCGGTCAGCCCAAGCTTGATCATTGACGAAACGAATTTAACATGGAGAAGAAATTCAGAAGTAAGAAGTCGGATTGCAGAGCGAAAACCAGGGGTTTAGTTCTTCAATCTGACTTCTCACTCATGACTTCTTCGAAGCTTGGCGGCTTTGACTGTATTTGCCATGAGCATGGCAATGGTCAATGGACCAACGCCTCCCGGCACCGGTGTAATTGCTCCGGCCACGTCGGCCACTTCGGGATGCACGTCTCCGACAAGTACCGATCCCTTGGCCAGGAAAGTCTCACGTCGCCGGGCGTTTCCCGCGATTGCGCCTGCGAACAAGCGGTCGAACTCCACGCGGTTCGTCACACGATTGATGCCAACATCAATCACCGTGGCGCCCGGCTTGACGTATTCGCGCGTCACCATTCCCGCTCGCCCAATCGCTGCGACCAGAATGTCTGCCCGCCGGCATACTCCCGGGAGATCATGTGTCTTCGAGTGGCAAACGGTAACGGTCGCGTTTTGATTGAGCAGCAGCATTGCAACCGGCTTGCCGACGATGTCGCTGCGGCCTACAACAACCGCCTCCCGTCCGGCCACCGGAATTCCGCTACGCCGCAGGATCTCCATGACGCCCGCCGGTGTGCAGGGCACGAGCCCAGGCCGCTGCGTAGAGAGGTACCCAACGTTCATGGGATGAAATCCATCCACATCTTTGGCGGGATCGACCGCCAGCAGTACCGTTTTTGAGTCCACGTGAGCCGGCAACGGCAGCTGGACGAGAATCCCATCAATTTCATCCCGCCGGTTCAGCGACTCGATCAACGCCAGCAGCTCCGCGGTGGTCGCCGATTCCGCGGGCAAGTGCTGCTCGCTGTGAAGTCCAACTTCCCCGGAGCTCTTTACCTTGCCACGAACATAAACTTCCGACGCCGGATTATGCCCAACCAGCACGACCGCCAGGCCCGGCCGAAGCCCGGAAGCGGCGAGCGCCTTCACATCGGCGGCGACTTCCGCGCGAATTTCAGCAGCTATTTTCGTGCCATCCAGGATCTTCGCTGCCATTGCGCCTCGCAACTGTTGAAACGGAACCAGCGATTCTATCGCATCGTCCGATTGGTCACCGAGAGCAGAAAAGTCCGCAGGCCGGCGTTACAATGGACCCGCCATGATTTCCCAGGATCTTCTCGATATGCTGGTTTGCCCGGTCTGCAAGAAAGCGGTGGCTTTAGTCAACAACAACGCGAGCCTCAAATGCAGCGAATGCCGCCGCGTTTATCCGATTCAGGACGACATTCCCATCATGCTCGTCGACGCTGCAAAAATCGACCCATCCTAAAAGAGAACGAGGTTTGGCGGATTGCCCAGGCTTGGAGCGCAGTTTTCAAGGCAGGGCAGATCGGTAGCGCCCGGAAGAGCGAGATTGCCCCAGGCGTGGTTCAAAGCGTACCGGTTGTGTTCGCGATGGAGCCACTTTAGTGCTATGTCTTCCATCACACTTGCAGAGCGGAAAAGCGCTTTTTGTGTCGCGCCAAAACGACGCGCTGCGTCATTTTGTCAACCGTTTGGTTGGGTGACAAGCTTCGAGGGGGGAACGAGATGGTCCGCAACCTTTTGCAAATTATCGGGTTCTTTTAACCAGCAAGGTAAGGGAAGCCCTTAGGGCGAAGTACCATCGTTACGGCATTCGGATTGCATGCAACGAACTAGGTTGCCGATGACTCTAATGGGCTAGAGAGTAGCTGAAGGTGAGGACAGGATGAAAGACAATATGAGAGATCGGTTTACGGTGACGGAGCTGTCAGCTTTGCGCAATGATCTGCTGCAGAGCGGCATGCTGGACTCACGGGAAGCCGCCGAAGTATTGCAGGTCTTCCTGATGGGGCGCGGCTACGGAGTTTCACCGGAAGCGGCGATTGATGCTGTTGGCCGGGTTGAGATGGCCGGTTGCTCTCTGCCGGTGCTGGAGCGGGAGCTGGAGGGCTTGGCGCTGGTAATGTAAAAAGTGAGATCGGGTTTAAAGTGAAACTGACCCCAGCTTAACCCAGCATTTGGGCAGTTTCTCAGTACGAAAAGCCGGGCAAATCGCCCGGCCTTTTGTTTTTTGTCAGACAAGGCCCTAGGCTTCCTCGGCGTCGTCAATCCCGATTTTCGACAGCCGATAGCGCAGGGCATTGCGCGACAGCCCGAGCAAGCGCGCCGCCTGAGATTTATTCCCGCCAGCGCGCTTCAGTGCCTCGCGAATCATCTCGTCTTCCCATTGATCGAGCGTCATGCCGTCCGGCAGAAATCGCTCTCCCGCGGTGCTGCGATGGCGGGGAACATCGAGTTGCACGTCGTCCACGGTAAGCTCCGGGCCGGCCGCCAGCGCGCAGGCTCGTTCGATGACGTTCTGCAATTCGCGCACATTCCCCGGCCAGTAGTGGCCCAGGAGAACCTGCATGGCGGCCGGGGAAATTCCGCGCAGTTCCCTTCCCGAGTCTTTCGCAAAGCGCGCCAGAAACAGGTTGGCCAGGTCCGGAATGTCTTCCTTACGTTCCCGGAGGGGGGCGATATCGATCGGCACCACGTTCAGCCGGTAATAGAGGTCTTCGCGGAAAGTTCCCTGCTCAAGGGCGGCGCGCAAATCACGATTGGTCGCGGCCAGCAGGCGAACGTCAACCTTTACGGTCCGCGTTCCACCCAGTCGCTCGAATTCGCGCTCCTGCAAGACGCGCAGAAGTTTCACTTGGATGGCGGCAGGCACGTCGCCAATTTCGTCGAGAAACAGCGTGCCTTTGTCGGCCAGCTCAAATTTTCCCGGCTTGCTGGTGACCGCTCCCGTGAACGCGCCCTTCTCGTAGCCGAATAACTCGCTCTCCAGCAAGTTCTCCGGGATGGCCGTGCTGTTGATCTTGACGAATGGACCGGAAGCGCGCCGCGACTTTTCGTGGATGGCGCGCGCGATCAGGTCCTTGCCCACCCCACTCTCCCCCCCGAGCAGAACCGTGGAATTGGTGGGCGCCACGCGTTCCACCGTCGCCAGCACTTCCTGCATTTTCGGGCTCCGCGCCACGATATTGGGATGGCTATACTTCTGCCCGAGCGCTTCGCGCAGCGACCGGTTTTCTTCCTGCAAACGCGAATGGTCAAGCTCCTTGTGCACGACCATCCGCATTTCGGCGAGCGAAAATGGCTTGAGCACATAATCGCCGGCGCCCGCCTTCATTGCCTCGACGGCGGTTTCAACCGAGCCAAATGCGGTCATTACCACGATCGGCAACGCCGCATTCTGCCGCTTCGCCGCCTGTAAGAATTCGAGCCCGCTTATTCCCGGCAGCTTAAGATCGGTCAGCACGAGGTGCACGGCCTCGGAAGCAAGCAGCTTCAATCCCGTCTCGGCATCGCCGGCGGAGAGCGTCTTGAACCCGTCTTCGCCGAGATTTAGCTCCAACAGGCGCCGCATCTTGGCTTCGTCTTCAATGATGAGAATGGTTGGCATTTTCGTCGTTCGCTGTTTGTCCTTCGTCCTTGGCGCTTCGTCCGCGCTTTCGATCAGACGTCTTCTTGACCCGCCATGGCATTTCGTAGGGGCTGGGATTCCGCGGCTCCGACTAGTGGAAAGAACAGCGTGAACCTAGCTCCACCGTCCGGCGCGTTCTCGACCCGAATCGACCCCTGGTGTCCATCCATAATCTTCGACACAATCGAGAGCCCCAGCCCGACCCCGGTTTTCTTGGTCGTCACAAAGGGATTGAATATCTCCTCACGCAGCTTATCCGGAATACCCAGGCCGCTGTCCGTAATAAGCAGTTGCACGCCCTCGCGACCATTCAGTGTTGATCTCCGAGTTTCCATTCGCAGAGTGCCGCCGTGCTCTTCCATCGCCTCATAGGCATTCTGCACAAGATTGAGAAACGCCTGCTCGCACAAGCTCTCATCGAGCGGGACCATGGGCAGGCCATCGGCGTAGTGCTTCTCAACGCGCACCGGTTTGCCCTTCCAACGGAAGGCAACAATCTCCAGCGCCCGATCGGCCACCGCAGTGAGGTCTCCAGGCTGCAATTGCGCGTGCAGCGGGCGCGCAAAGTCCAGGAATTCAGTAACCAGCGCGCTGAGCCGGTTGACCTCGGTCGAAATGTAACCTGCCAACTCGCGCGGCAGCTCATCTGATGCCTGCAGCTTCTGCGTGAGCATCTCCGCCGACCCCTTGATCACGCCCAGCGGATTGCGAATCTCATGGGCGAGGCCCGCCGAAAGTTGCCCAAGCGCCGCCAGGCGCTCGGAACGCCGCGCTTCGGCCTGGGCTTGCTCCAGCCGCCGATTCGTTTCTGCCAGCCGCTCCGCCAACTCGCGATAAAGCTGAGTTTGATGCCGGCGCTGCTCCGAAAACCGGTTGACCACCATCGCCGCCAGAAAGAAAAACATGATGCGCAGCACCAGGTAGCCAATCGCCTCGCCCGTGATCTCGTATTCCTGCATCGCCGGGTACAGATATGAGCAATAGGCGGCGGAGGCAAGCAGTGTCCAGAACAACGTCATCCAGGGCCCGCAATAGAGTGCCGCGGTAACAATCGGCAGATAATAAATCGGGTAGTAACTGCTGTTGATACTGATTTCGCCGGTGTGATCGATCAGGATGGTGGCGAGCAGGATTTTCAGGAGGATGACGTACATTACGCCGCGCCGTTCGAAGCGCGCGACCATCCGGCTTTCCAGCAGCTGCACAGCGCCAATCGCGAGCAGGATGACCTGTTTATGCCACTCCAGTTGGGGAGGCAGGGCCGCGAGCACTCCAAGGAAGACCAGCCAGATAATCAGCCAGATGGTATCGAGCCGGCGCAGGCGCCGGGATTCGGAATCGAAGATGGGAGGCCCAGGTTCCACGCAGCATCCATCCAACCTTAGAACAGGCGCCGCCGTCAATTGGAGCGCCGGCCGCCCGCGCGCTCGAGGCGAATGCCAGGCTTGCGACCGCCCGCGGACATAAGCTTTTCCAATCCCTAAGATAAATAGTTTCGATTTCCGCGCACGCAACTCCGAGGCTAATGTTATGGTGCGCTCGTTCCATGAGTAAGGAGCCACAGTCGAAATGGTAAGAACGTCGGCGGTAGTCATCCTGGCGTTGATCGTGTGCCTGTTGGCGGTTGGCGCGCACGCGCAGACTCCCAACCCAACTCGATCTGCGTCGGCGTCCCCAGCGGCTGGCGACACAGCGGCCAAGGTCGACGCTGCAAAGATCGCCAGTCTCGAGCAAGCGGTCGCTGACGCCAAGTCCGCCGGCGACAACGCCTGGATGCTGATGAGTTCGGCCCTGGTCCTGATGATG
>Ga0335080_10000403_pt1 | contig 39335 bp, 32 predicted proteins | sample Lox_Sample_34_FD_206720 | JGI IMG/M metagenome (GOLD analysis project Ga0335080, IMG submission 206720) | Soil microbial communities from Loxahatchee National Wildlife Refuge, Florida, United States - Lox_Sample_3.4 | ecosystem: Environmental > Terrestrial > Soil > Wetlands | place: USA... | reverse complement strand
TGACTGATCACCGACATCACCATGCTCATCATCACCTGCAGTCGGCGCAACCGGCGGCTTTCCTCGACCCGTTCATTGTCCTCGCCCCGCTGGACGTCCATACGGTCCCCTGAATCTTGCTCTTTATTCCCACACGTTGGTTGGATGTGGATTCGCCCCCACCCGTTGCGCCCACTCTGCCATTGTGCCAGCTTGGGCGCACGATGCAAGCTGCCTTTGACATTCAACCCTGGTGACCAGCGAGACAAGGAGAGGGTGACTGCCGTAATCTGTTAACAGTGGTTTCCAGGGAGGATGCATGCCTGATCCCATCACCCAGTCCCCTCAGCCCGAGCCGGACGAGAAACTCGTGAAGGTTTTCGATACCGAACAGGAGAGCGAAGCGATCGTAGTACAGGGTTTGCTTCAATCGGCGGGCATTGTCTCGGACTTGAAGTCGATTGACGCAGTACAAAATGCCTTTCCCGGCGTGGGGGGCTCAATGATTCTCGTCCGCGAACAGGACGCCGTCGAATCCGAGAAAATCATCGACGAATACAGAAAATTGCCGCCCCTCGACGATGAGACTGCCGACGTTACTGGGTAAGCGCGACACCCGGCGTCACGGAGTTCCCGTCGAGATAAAAGGTGACTGCTCCATCCTCGTCGGTTCGAAATGTCCCAACATCCGCTTCCTGTAACCGCTCGAGTACTTCGCGCCGGGGGTGTCCGTAGACATTGCTTGCGCCCACGGAAATGACCGCGTAGCGCGGATGCACCATTGAGAGCAGTTCCGCAGAAGTGCTGGTCGCACTACCATGATGAGCCACCTTAAGCAGCGCGGCCTCCGGATGCTCCCGTACGACTCGCCGCTCGGCTTGCCTTTCGGCGTCCCCTTCGAGCAACGCGACTGTCACTCCGAAGGCGGCCGTGAATACTAGGCAGTCATCGTTCGGTCGCATCGAACCCGTGCTCTGGTCGCGTCCGGGCGCCAGTATTCGAAGGTGCATGCCGCCATAGTCGAATTCGTCTCCCTCTTTCTTTATCGAGACTTCGATGCCGGCATGGAGGGCGTGCGCGACGATCGTTTCCAGTTCGCCCTTCGGATGGTCAATGCTGATCCACAACTGCCGCGGATGAAAATTCGCAATGATGGCGGGCATCCCCCCCATGTGGTCGGCATGCGGATGCGAGATCACGACGCCATCAAGATGATCGAAGCCCCGATTCCAGAGATAATTCGATACCACCTGCTCCCCGATATCGAACTCCGAGTGCATCCATTGTGGCAAGCCGCCCGCATCCACCAGCAATGAGCGGCCGTCGGGCGTAACTAACAAAATGGAATCGCCCTGTCCTACATCAATAGCCGTCATCTCCATGACACCGGGCCGAGTGTGGGGACGGGATGGTACAAATGCAATCCACGATGCGACGCCAGCCAGCACGACTACCGACCCGATAGCGAGAATGCGCGCTCTCCGCGCGGCGAAGTGGGCCAGAGCAAGCGCAGCGAGCGCGGCGAGGATCGTCGCTGTGGATGGCATTGCCACACGCAGGTCGGCAAATGATGCTCCCTCGTGCCCCGCGCTGCCCAGCCAGTGCACCGTCCCTGTGATGGCGTCGAGCGCAAGTCCGGAAACCCAAACCGCGGGTCTCGCCAGCGTGGGGGAGACATATCCCAGGCCGATAGCCGCCGCCGCGGCTGGCATCAGCACCTGCGTCAGCGGGATGACCGCAAGATTTGCTGGCATCCCCATGGTGGTCGCACGATGGAAGTGATAGGCCATAAGGAGCGCCAGTCCTGCCTGCATGAGCGCCGCGATCAACACCATGGCACCGACACCGATTATGATGCGCATCAACAAGGCAGGCACGACCCAAGCGGCGCGCTCTCCGATCACGGGCACCAGGCGCCGGGCAATCAGGCGGAGATCCAGCCGAAATTGCGCTGCCGCAGGCGCAACGTGTAAGTCGTAACTCGTCGACCTCAACAACCGCAAACCACGAGCGAATGGGAGCGTGCTGCGCTCAAGCAGTGGTTCGCCAATTCCAGCAATAATAAAGATTGCCAGAAACGTCAGTTGGAAACTCGCTCCGAACACCGCACGCGGGTCGGCAATGAGAACTCCGATCGCCGCCGTGCCTATGGCGTTCAGCATGTTCCGCTCGCGATAGAGCAACCGCGCTCCCAGATACGTTGCCAGCATCAGAGCCGCCCGCCACACCGGGGGCCCCACTCCGACAACGAACGCGTAGGCGAACGCAACCACTACCGTCGTAATCGCCGCCATGGCAGGATCGAGGCGAAACTGTCGCAGCGTCCAGAGAATAGCGAATGCGAGAATACTCAGGTTCATTCCGGAAACGACGAGCAAATGATAGGTGCCAGATCGCTGAAACTCGGCGCGCGTTCCATTGCGCAGGAAGGATTCTTCCCCGAGCACCATCGCATCCATGAGCATGGCCTGCGGGGCTGGCCAAAGCTCGTGAATTTTCCGGATGATGCTGGCATGAACGCGGGCCCGCCAGAGTGCGGCACGATTGCCCCTGAACCCGGGGATCTGTTCCACATCTGCTATCTGCGCCGAGCCCAGCATGCTGATCCCGTTCTCGCGCAAATACCCCTCGTAGTCGAAAGCTCCTGGATTGCGGAAATTTCTTGCCGCATGCAGCCTTGCGCGAATTCGAAAGCGCATGCCATACGGAAACGCGGGCGAAGGCGCGCCCATTTGCGGAACCTCGGCAGGTGGCGAACTCTCACGTTCGTAAAGGGCGAGCCGGATTCCCCCCTGAATCGGGAATGTCGTGCCGTCGCTCTCAATTGCTTCGGTTTCCAAGTCCAGCGACTCGCGAAACGAGCGCGGGCCAAAAGAGCGCGCATAGCCTTCTCGAATCACATGTCCGGTCAGCGTGACGGGCCGCCCATCAGAGAGCGCGCGAAGTTGTGGATTGTCGGCAGGGTTTCCGCGATTCTGGATCAGAAAAGCACCAAAAAGAAACCACACGCCAAGCGCCAAGGCTCTCGCCACCCAGACCCGGCGAGGCAGAAACCACAACGCAGCCACCGCGAACATCAGAATCGCGATCGTCCACCAGGCTGGCGGACGCCAAGCTCGGACACCACACCACAGGCCGAAGGAAAAGACGAACGCGGCCCAGAGGAGCGGCTGCCGCGGTAATGCTGATTCCCGAATCAAAGCGATCTCTGCGAAAAAAAAACGGGTGGAGCCCGCGGAACGCCGGCTGGCGGCGAGCCGCCATTCACCCGTCTCCAGGAGAAACCCACGGTGCAAAGAAGTCAGCGCGACAGCAGCATCACCGATTCGATGTGAAACGTCTGCGGAAACAGGTCGAATAGGTGCGCTTCTTCGATCCGGTACCCAGCCGCGAGCAGAGGGACAAGGTCTCTGGCCAGAGTCGCCGGATCGCACGAAACATAGCAAATGCGCTGCGCACCGAGTTCAATCAGAGAGCCCGTCACCGCTTTGCCGGCGCCCACGCGGGGGGGATCCATAACGACCAAGTCCGGTCGTTTCCGCACGGCGCCGCTTCTCAGATAGTCCTCGGTGCGCTTGCCAACCGCTTTTACACTCGCAGGTGCATTCTGCCGCAGGTCTTGAAGGGAAGTATGTGACGCCTCTACAGCAAAAATGTGATGAAATTTTCCCGCTAAGGGAATCGAGAACAACCCGACACCCGCATACAGGTCGAGCGCGACCGTGCCACCTTCGGCGCTGGTAACGACTGATACCAGTTCATTTATCAGGTGCCGGTTAACCTGGAAAAATGCCCCGGCGCTCACTTGATATTCGCCCTGCGCGGTGCAATAGCGAATGGCCTTTGCGCCCGATTGCGCGAGCGGCTTCACCTCGGCTGGTGCTCCTTCTTCCAATTGGCGCCTGGACGGGAAGAATTGAAGCCCGACCAACTCTGGCAATTCTTGCCGAAGCGCCTCTGTCCAACGCAGAAGGTCTCTCTCGTTCGCGCCGGGCTGGCAATAAGCCCAGCCCAGCAGATGTTCATCGCTGGCATCAGCGAACAATTCCAACTCCTCAATCGCCGCCGGGCAGTTCAGCCCTCTCAACTCGCTGAGTCGGCCGATCGTCTTGTTAATCAGCGGCGAACTGATCGGACACTCACCCACTGCCAGAAATTCGTGCGATCCAAAACGATAAAAACCGAGCGCGAACGCCCCCGTCGCGCGTGCCTGCAGCCGCGTCCGATTGCGATAATTCCACGGTTCCGACCCATGCACGCGAATCTCATTTCTCAGCGTAAATTTGCCGACGCGCTCGAACGTCTCGCGCAGAATCTGCGTTTTGAATTCGAGTTGCCGCTCATAAGAAATGTGCTGGTAATGGCATCCACCGCATTGCTCGAAGTACGAACAGGGCGCCTTCACACGGTCAGGCGACGGCTTGAGGATGCGCGTGACCGAGGCCCGTGTGAAACCGGAATTCTCTTGCCGGATCTGCGTTTCGACCTGTTCCCCCGGGAGCACAAACGGCACAAAAACCGCCATGCTTCGGCCATCGGGGGCCGCAGGGGTACGGGCCAGCCCATCCCCGCCGTAGATTAGTTTCTCGATAGAAAGCTGCACCAGTTGCCCCTTGCGCTCATACCGACCGGGGTGCTGAACCGTCCGCAGAATACCCCGGCCTCTTCCAGGAATGCCTAGCGCATGTAGAACAAACTCAATCTCGGGATGCCGCTGCGCTCGAGCAGGTGCTTGCGAACATATTGCTGGTGGAGTTGCTCGACCTGCGTCGCGTTCATGTTGCGTCGATAGGGCGCGATATCGCGATCGGCCTGCGCACGAACCTCCACCAGATCTTCATCGGGTATTGCGGCCATCAGCACGGCGAGAAGCTTTTCTTCCAATACCGTCAGCCGGCGTTCGAGATCTTCAAGCCGAGGCGGTCTCTCGCTCGATTCGATGCCGGCGGCCATTTGGTACAAGGTGGTGGCCGTTTCACCGCCCAGCGCAGCAACGGACAGACCCGGGCGCTCCGGAGCTAGGGCAGCGGAGTTCATTCTCTGAATGCGACCAGCATTTTCACGGAGGAAAGTTGCGATCTGCGCCAGGTCGAATCCTGACGAGGATTGCAGAGTACCTGATTCGCCGCCGCCCGCCTGTAATTCCTCCGCGGCGGCCAGGATTGCTTGCGAGCAATATGCCAGACTATTTACCTTCTTGGTCTTCGACGGCTTTTGATCGTACTTGTCGAACACCTCATCGATCCCGCGTAACACCGCCTCCAGCGGAACACCCGCGTTCTTCCAGGTTTCAATCAGCGCCCAGTCGAGGGTCGAGAGTAGCAACGCCGTACCGCGCCGCCGCTGGTAGTGCTCTTCGATTTCAGTGAAGTAGTTGAAGTAGCTTTCCACGACTGTCCCGGCTCTTAAACCCAATCCTGAGCCATGTTGCGTGTGGCATACGGTTTCGCAGGCAGACTCTTCGCCAGGGCGACGGGACCGACAACCCGGCTCATTTCCCCTTGGAAGCTTTTCCCGAGGGCCAGGGCTTCGCGTTGCGGTCCGACGCCGGATTGTCGACCGTCGCCTTCGTAGCCTTACCGCCGGGGCGCGTGGCATCCTTGCGAAACGGCTGGTTGCGCTCCCAGATGAGGCGTAGGCCTTCCAGCGTCAGGAACTCATCAACGTCTTTGATGAAGTGTGACGCGGTGCCGATCAGCGATCCCAGGCCGCCCGTAGCCACGACGTGCGTCTCGGCTCCAAGTTCATCCACGAGCCGCTCCAAAATTCCATCCACTAGGCCGAGGTAGCCGTAGTACAGACCGGACTGCAGACTCCCTACGGTCGTCGAGCCAATCACCTGCGCTGGCTTGCGCACCTCGACTCGTGGCAGCCGTGCAGTGCGCTGAAACAGCGCGTCAGCGGAAATACCGATGCCGGGACAGATCACGCCGCCCATATACTCACCCTTCTTTGAAATGCAGTCGAAGGTGGTGGCTGTGCCGAAATCGACGATGACGCAGGGACCGCCATGTTTCTCAAACGCCGCCACCGCGTTCACAATTCGGTCGGCACCCACTTCGGCGGGATTGTCGTAGAGCACGGGCATGCCGGTTTTCACCCCCGGCTCAATAAACAACGGCCTGATCTTGAAATAGCGTTCGCAGACCTGCCGCAACACCGGATCAAGCGGCGGCACAACGGACGAGACTGCGATTCCATGCACGCTGGACACTTCCAGATTGTCGATCGAAAAAAGATTGCGGAAGATGATTCCGTATTCGTCCACCGTGCGCGTCAGATGCGAACCCACGCGCCAGTGCGCCGCCAGTTGCTGGTAGCTTTCCGCTTCCGACGTCAAATCCGCGCCCGCGTGCGAATGCGCAGTAGGAGTAAAGACGCCCAGCACCGTATTCGTATTCCCGATATCAATGACCAGAAGCATAGAGAGATTTTGTAATTGGGAAATCTTGTGATTTTCTAAATTTGAAAATCACGTAATGACTTGTGGATCGTTCCTGATCGAGCAAGTGCTCGCAATCGCTGGTCAACGAATCCTGCATCAGCTCATCCCAATTACCCAATTATGAAATTTACTAGATTAGGAAATGATCTTCACCGTACCACTCAACACCGGTTGCACTCCATCCGCCGCCCGCACCTGCAGAAATCCGCGCGTATCCAGTCCTTCCGTAGTGCCCTCGACCTGGCCGTTCTCTTCGATGCGCACTTGCCGTCCGCGCACCGAAGAAGAATTCTTCTCAAACCGCTCGATCACGGAAGCTCGTGCCGCGGGCGCATTCTTCAAGAGAGCGCGATATTCGCGGTCGAGCGATTTTAGCAAAGCCGCACACAACTCCACCCGCGACCACTCCGTCCCGGTTTCAAGCCGGAGTGATGTTGCCAGCGAGCGCAACTCCACGGGAAATTTGGCCTGGTTCACGTTGATGCCCACGCCGACCACCAGAAAGCGCACGCGCGTCGCTTCGGCGTTCATTTCGGTGAGAATCCCGCAGAATTTCTTGCCGGCATAGAGAACATCGTTCGGCCACTTCAGATCAACGGCGCATCCCGCCACGTCGTTGACTGCTGCCGCGACCGCCAAACCGGCCGCCAGCGAAAAGATTAGAGCGTCCGAAGGCGGCATCGATGGCCGCAGGATCACCGAACAATAAATTCCAGACGACTGGGGCGAATGCCACGAATGGGCGCCGCGCCCGCGCCCAGTCAACTGCTCTTCGGCAAGAAATACGCTCCCTTCGGGCGCTCCTTCAGTCGCCGCATTCATGGCCTCCGAATTCGTCGATCCAATCTTGTAGTAGTGGTGGATCTGCTTCGAGAAGATCGTGCCTTTCACCAGCGGCCCGACCATTTCCGGCAGCATCAAATCGGGCACCGCACGCAGACGATATCCCGTCGCCGGATGTCCCGCTACATCGACGCCTAGCCCTCGCAATTGCTGTATCACTCGCCACACTTCAGATCTGCTCGTACCAAGCTCTTCTGCGATTTTTGTGCCGCTGGCAACCACCGTGGCGTGATCCATGAGTAGGCGGACAACGCGCCCGAGACGCACATCGGTGGGTTTGTGCTGCGCGGGAGCACGCCGGGTTTTAGTGGAAGTCGTGATGGTGGGAATTATAGGCCTTGTTCGCTGTCCGTTATTCTGCGTTTCGCCTTTTGCTTTTCGCACTGCGCAGCACTTCTCGTAAAAATACAATTCCCGGGGTGCTTGGCGATAGCTTACGAGGTATAGCCGACAGCAATCTACGCCGGCACAACACGCATACTCAGATCCACGGTCGCGAAGGAATAGGTGAGCAGACCCACGGAAATGAAATCGACGCCGGTTTCGGCGTATGCTCGCACATTCTCAAGCGTGATTCCGCCGGCACATTCGACCGGAACCCGGCGCGGCTGGCGCGAGCAGATCTCGACCGCTTTGCCTACATTTTCGACGCTGACGTGGTCCATTAGGATTGCCTCCGCCCCGTGGTCGAGCGCCGGTTGCAGATCGTCGAGCGAACGCACTTCGATCTCCACCGGTTGGCTGCCGCGCCGGTTGCGGAGGGCGCGTTCGAGAGCGGGAAGAATCCCTCCCGCCAGCGTGATGTGATTGTGCTTGATGAGCACGCCGTCGGAAAGGTCGAGACGATGGTTCTGGCCGCCACCGCAGCGCACCGCATACTTGTCAATCAGGCGCAGGCCCGGTGCTGTCTTGCGCGTATCGAGAATGCGCGCCCGCGTACCGGCAACCGCATCCACAAACTTCCGCGTCACGGTTGCAATCCCGGCCATACGCTGGAGAAAATTCAGGATCACGCGTTCGCAGGACAACAGAACGCGCGCATTATGCCGAATCACGGCAATCTGCTGGCCCGGGTGAGCGTGAACCCCATCAAAGATCGAGGGATGACTGGTCACTTCATAGTGCGAAGTGACTGCCCCATCGAGGTAAGCATAGGCCTCCAGAATGCGCGGAATCGAGCCCAAACCCGCCAGGATGCACTCCTGCCGGGCGATGATCGTCGCCGACGCGCGCTGATTCGGATCGATGCAGGCATAACTCGTCGCATCGCGCGTGGCGCGATCTTCATTCAGCGCGTTTTCAATAATGGCGGTAATCCGTCGTGAATTCCAGTCCATAGAAACAGCTGCCAGTTAGCTATCAGGTCTTAGCAGCCCAACTCCTTCATTTTCGCCACCGTTTTCTCCCGCATGACTTTCAATTCTTCCGCCCGAGCCCGCAGGCCCTCCACTACCTTCGGCGGCGCTTTCGCAAGAAATTGCTCATTGCCCAGTTGCCGGTCGCCGTTTGCGATTTCTTTCTCTAGCCTTTCCAACTCTTTCCTTAATCGCTCGCCTTCCACCGCCAGGTCGATCTTTTTTTCATAGATAACATGCACATCGAACCGCGCTGTGCCGCGAGCGCCGGCCAGCTTGGCCAACGATGATTCGACATACTTCACCGATTCGGCATTGGCCAGCCGCTCCACCGCGCCCTGATTCTCTTCGATCAATCGTCGAATTTCCGGCTCGCTCGCAAATACTTCGATCGGCACCTTGACCTTCGGCTCAACTTTCAACTCCGCTCGCAGATTGCGCACGCCGACGATCAAATCCTGCAAAACGGACATCTGCGCCTCTGTCGCCAAATCAATTTGTTCGTCATCGGCCGCCGGATACGGCGCGAGGGCAATCGACTTCAGTGGCGGCTCGCCCGCATACATGGCGTGCCAGACTTCCTCCGTGATAAATGGCATGACCGGGTGCAGCAATCGGAGCGCGCCATCGAAGAGGTTCACCAGGTTCGCGCAGGCCTTCCGCGACGTCGTCGAGTCCGTCCCCTCCGCCAGGCGTGGCTTGACCAGTTCAAGATACCAATCGCAAAATTCGCCCCAGAAAAAATCGTAGATGCGGTTTGCCGCTTCGTGAAACCGGTATGTCTCAATCGCATCGTTCACATCACGGGTCGCACGATTAAAGCGGGACAAAATCCAGCGATCTTCCAGGGTCGAAGCCTGAAATCCCGCAATCCCCCTGCTCATGGGGGGCGGACAGTTCTGTCCGCCCGCGGGTCTCAAGCCCGGCGCAATCCGATCCACATTCATGAACATGAACCGCGCCGCGTTCCAAATCTTGTTGGCAAATGCGCGATACCCTTCCGTCCGGCTCTCGTTGAACGCGATGTCAGTGCCCGGTGCTGCCATCGCGGCTAAAGTAAACCGGGTCGCGTCGGTGCCGAAACGTTCAATCACCACCAATGGATCAACCACGTTCCCCTTGGTCTTCGACATCTTTTGCCGCTCGGCATCGCGCACCAAGGCGTGAATGTAAACATTTCGGAACGGAACGCTGTCGTCCTTCTTGTCGCCGTAGCCGCTGGCTTTCTTGATCCCCGCATCCTGCTTATGCCCGTCCATGAAGTGGCACCCGAACATGATCATGCGTGCCACCCAGAAAAACAGGATCTCGTATGCGGTAATCAGCAACGTGGTTGGATAAAACACCTCCGCATCACGCGTCTTTTCGGGCCAGCCGAGCGTCGTAAATGGCAAGAGGCCCGATGAGAACCAGGTATCGAGAACGTCCGTATCCTGCTCCAGTTTTGCCCCACCGCACTTGCACTTTGACGGCGTTTCCCGCGCAACCATCACTTCATTGCAGTCGCTGCAATGCCACACCGGAATCCGGTGTCCCCACCAAAGTTGCCGGGAAATCGTCCAGTCGTGGATGTTGTACATCCAATTCAAGTAAATCTGCTTGTAGTTCTCCGGTACGATCGTGATCTCGCCCGACTCGACCGCCTGAATCGCCCTCTTCGCCAGCGGTTCGATCCTTACAAACCACTGCTCCGATAGCCGCGGTTCCACCGCCGTCCCGCAGCGGTCGCACTTGCCGAGCGGCACCGTGTAGTTCTTCTCCGCAACCAGGAAGCCCTGCTCTTTCAGATCCGCCAGCACCGCCTCGCGCGCTTCATAGCGATCCAAACCCTTGTAGGCACCGGCATTTTCATTCATGCGCGCATGTAAATCCATGACATCGAGCTGTGCCAGGTTGTGCCGCTTCCCGGCCTCAAAATCATTGGGATCGTGCGCAGGGGTTATCTTCACCGCGCCGGTGCCGAACTCGGGCTTGGCAATGTCGTCGAGAATGATCGGAATCTCCCGCTTCATCAGCGGCAGCAAGACCTTCTTCCCGTGCAGATGCATGTAACGCTCATCGGCGGCGTTCACCGCAACCGCCGTATCGCCGAGCATGGTTTCGGGCCGAGTGGTTGCTACTGTGACGAACTCCTGCGGGTTGGAGCCTGTCACCGGATACCGAATCTCCCACAACTTCCCTGCCACCTCTTCGTGCTTCACCTCGAGATCGGAAATCGCGGTCTCGCAGCGCGGGCACCAGTTCACGATGTACTTGCCGCGGTAAATCAGTCCTTCCTCGTACAGACGCACAAATACTTCGCGCACCGCGTGCGAAAGGTTGTCGTCCATCGTGAAATACTCGCGTCCCCAATCGACCGATGCGCCGAGCCGTTTCATCTGGTCAAGGATCGCGCCACCGTACTCGCGCTTCCATTCCCAGACGCGCTCCACGAACTTCTCGCGTCCCATGTCGCGGCGCTTTTTGCCTTCTTTCGCCAGTTGCCGCTCAACCATCATTTGCGTCGCGATGCCGGCATGATCCGTCCCCGGTAGCCACAGCGTGATGAACCCGCGCATCCGGTGCCAGCGCACTAAAATGTCCATCTGGGTCTGGTTGAGCATGTGGCCCATGTGCAGGCGGCCTGTCACATTCGGCGGCGGCAACAGCAGCGTAAAAACCGGACGGGTCTCTCCCGGCCCGGGTGTTTCGACGTGGAAGAGCCTTTCTTTGACCCAGTATTCTGCCCAGCGCGCTTCAATCGCGCCCGGTTCGTAAGCTTTCGGCAAGTCGTGAGCCATCTTGGGTCTTACTGCTCCTGTGTCTGCGGTTACCGCGCTCGCGTAAGAACCGCCGCCCGACGCGTCTCCGGACCGCGCTCTCCCTGCGCAGAGGGTCTGCCGTCCAGCCGGGCGAATCGACAGAACTGTCGGCACATGGGGAAACCATTGATTTTACAGGCGTAAGAAAAAAGGGGTCAAACCGGGGCATCGCACCCAGGGATCAAAACTCGAGATAAGAGCTCTGTCCGCCACGCGAAATTGGCTGGGCCCCACCCGTTCCCGTTGCCGGCAGCATTGTTTCGGTTGCCGTTGCGTGCAGATTTTCCCACGCTGCCTCGGTCAAGGAAGGTTGCGCCCCCACCACGTCCCGGATCATTTGCCATGCCGCGAGATTGAGGGCGCCTTCCGGGGCCGGGCCCATCGCCAGCGAAACAGCGCACTGCGGACAGAAACAGATTCTCCGCGCCGAAGATTTCTGCCGGGGGCGAACTCCCGTGGTCTGCGCGAACAGAAAAACCGCCACGGACTTCTCGCCCGTTTCAAGTTCCCGATTACACCGAAGACAAAATGGCGTGTCCAACGATCCCTTTCCCGCTAGGCGCTCTCGCCAACGGATTGGAGATACTGTCTCGAATTTTCCCCTGTTGAAACAAGTATGCAGACGGATTCCCATGCCCTCGTAATTAGCGGAGAAATCTTCTGTGACGTCTACTTTGCGGCCAGGTCCGGGAACCGTTCCCGCCGGACGTATGAACCAAGCTGTGCTCTAGCCAGATACAGTCGCGATCCCGCACTCTACTGACATGCCTGGATCACAGCCTGCCCGCGACTCCACTTCGTCACCGCGTTTGCGATTGTTGCGCGGACGCGAGCAGGCCGCGGCCGTCTGCTATCGGGTGGGTAGCCGGGAAATCGAATTCCTGCTCGTCCGTACCCGCGGCGGCCGCTGGACCTTCCCGAAGGGCGGCCTTGAACCAGGACTGACCCACGCACAGTCCGCGGCCCTGGAGGCCTTCGAGGAAGCGGGCGTGCATGGCCGTATCGAGGTCACCGCTTTTGCCCGCTATGTCCACCAAACCGAGTCCAGATCAGCAGTAAAACCCGTTCCGGTTCTTGCCTTCCTTTGCGAGGTGCGACGTCTCGTCAAACCGCAGGAGTCGAAGCGGAATCGCACCTGGTTTCCGGCCGAGAAAGCTAAACGCCGGCTCCAGCAGGGCCGCACCGCGGAATGCGGGATGGAACTTGCCGCGGTGGTGGATCGCGCAGCGGCAAGGGTACGGCGGCTACGGGACGGTGAGCGCGAAGAGGCACGCAGAGCACAAAAAGATCCGCTTCAGCACGTCTGCCTCGAAGCTTCCCCAACTGTGCCGGAATCGGGAGCCTTGACCGCCGCCATCGCGGGTTTCCTGCGGCGCCAGGCGCGAACCTCGCCGGCAATCGACGCAACTCTGGAAGCGCATCTTCAGGGAGCTCTCTCGGCCATACCCGCCCCGCACAGGACTCTCCTGAGACTCGGCAGCGGTAACAGAACCGCCATTCATGCAGCCCAAAACGTGACCGCCATAGACGGTCCACGGTAGAGGCTCCTCTCCGACTGGCTCGAAGACTGCAACATGCCCGCCCGGGCAAACCCAGCTGCCGAACACGTGGAATTTGGCGAACCTGAACGGGGGGTGAAATTTAGCCCGTCCGTGCTAGAGACAATGGCCTATTCCGCGATACCATCTTTCCGGGATGCAACGCGAGGCCATCGTCGAACCCCGCCAGGAGATTCTGCGCACAGCGGCCCGTCTGTTCCAGCAGCGCGGCTATGACGCGACTTCAATGAACGATGTTGCAGCTGCCCTCAAGTTATCCAAGGGTGGCCTTTACCACCATTTTCAGTCGAAGGACGAGATCCTGTTTCACATCATGTCGCATGCGATGGATATCACCGAGGAACGCGTTATCAATGTCGTGCGCCGCCTTGAAGGCGCCACCGAACGCCTGCGAACGCTGATCCGCCTTCACATTGAAGTCGTACTGAGCGTGGAGGATCGCGGAATCACGGTGATGCTGCACGAAAACCATCCCCTGCCGCCGGCGCTGCGACGAAAAATTAATGGTCGCAAGAAAGACTACGTGCACTTCGTAGAGAACCTGATCTCAGACGTGCAGCGGCAGCGGGGATCCCCTTCAACGGTAACGCCGCGAGCCGCCGCCTTCGCCCTGCTTGGCATGATCAACTGGATCTATCAGTGGTACAACGCCGCGGGCACACTTACCGGCGATGCTATCGTCCGGCAATATACGGAGATCTTTTTTCGCGGCGCTATCGGGTAAAAGTTCTCAGACACCTGTTCTTGTTTCCTTGTTCTAAGTTGGCTCGTTTCTTTCACATCGACGACCTTGGCCGTGAACGCGCCGAAGGCGGCAAACTCTACCTGGAGTTTCTGCGCGTGCCCGCCCTGAGCGCGGGCATTTATGTTCTGTCGGCGGGAGCTGAGGACCCGCAGAAGCCCCATCACGAAGATGAACTCTATTATGTGATCCGCGGGCGGGCACATATGCAAATCGGGTCCGAGCAGGCGGACATCCGGCCCGGTTCCGTGATCTTTGTCGAGGCTGGCCGTGAGCATCGCTTTTGCAACATCCAGGAAGAATTGGAGGTTCTCGTTTTTTTTGCCCCGGCAGAGCAGGAGTAGACAAACGGCCCGGTTGTGGGCTTCAACGGGCACTATCTTCCTTCTCCTTTTTTACATCCCATTGACCACCTCGCCGGGTTACACTGCTACCCTGCCTAATGCGGCGGGTGGGCGTGACTTCCCGCGTCCGGCGGGCCGTTTCAGAGGAGGATGGCATGGTTGCACGGGGCAAGGCTACACCAGTTCGAAGCTTCAATTCGCTGTTTTTCGCGGGTACCTGCCTGCTGCTGGCGGCAATTGCCGCCGCCCAAACCGGAGCATGGCTCACCCATTCTCACGACGAGCAACACACCGCGCTTTCAACTGTCGGATCGCAACCGCTGAGTTCGATTCACTGGCATGTACCTGTGGATCTACACCCTCCGCAGGGCGAGATTTTTATCCACTATGGTTCGCCGCTCGTTACCGCCGCCAACACCGTGATCGTTCCGGTGAAGACGGGGGCCAACAGTTTTCGCGTCGAAGCCCATGACGGCGCAACCGGCAAGCGGCTATGGACACAGACGACCGGTTACCAGGCTCCCGGAGCCGATTTTGTTCCCGGCATGGGGCCGACGATTTCCGGCAGCCAACTCTTCATTCCCGACATCGCGGGTCGCGTCCTGTTGCGTCAGAATCCGGACCAGCCAAAAGGTACCGTCAGCCGCCTTTATTTTTACGGCGTCAAGAATTTCAATCACAACCCAGCCGCCTACAAGCAGAATGTGCAGATCGATACGCCGCTGACGGCGGATGCCAGCGGCAATCTCTTCTTCGGATTTCTTGCCCTCGCTTCCACGCCCATCAACCTGCAAAGCGGACTGGCTCGAATTGCCGCCAACGGTGTGGGTGCGTGGGTCTCGGCAGCGGCGCTCAGCGGAGACTCCTCGATCACCGAGGTCTCGATCAGTTGCGCTCCAGCCCTCTCGGCCGATGGCAGCATTCTCTATGTCGCGGTCGATAACGGCTCCTACGGATATCTTCTGGCCGTGAACAGCACGACTCTTGCTCTGATTCGGCGCGTGCGGCTGACTGATCCCGCCTCGGGTATGGACGCTGCAATCTATAGCGGAAGCTCCTCTACGCCCACGGTTGGGCCCGACGGCGAGGTTTACTTCGGCGTGCTGGAGAGTCCTTACGGCAGCCACAACAACCGAGGCTGGCTGCTCCATTACAGCGGCGACCTGTCCAAGACCAAGACTCCCGGCAGTTTTGGCTGGGATGACACACCATCGATCGTTCCTGCATCCCTGGTTTCAAAGTACAAAGGGAAATCGCAATATCTGCTGATGACCAAGTACAACAACTATTGCGGCCTGGGCACTGGCGATGGACAGAACAAGATCGCCATTCTCGATCCCAACGCCAACGAAAATGATCCAATCGTTCCCACCACGCACGTGATGAAGGAGATCCTGACGATCCTGGGCGTCACGCCCGACCCCGATTGTCCCGGTGGAGTCCACGAATGGTGCATAAATTCGGCGGCCGTTGACCCTGTCAACAAGGCCATTCTTGCGAATAGCGAGGATGGCTACCTCTATCGCTGGGACCTGACAACCAATAAGTTGTCGCAAGAAATCAAGCTGTCCACCGGAGTCGGCGAGGCCTATACACCTACCGTGATCGGAGCCGATGGCACGGCTTACGCTATCAATGAGGCCGTCCTCGATGCGGTTGGGACCACGCCCTGACAGAACTAGAGTCTGCCGATTCTTGGCCGCCGCACCGCCAGGCAAGAAGAACGGCCCGCAAGCTCAGCCTGCGGGCCGCCCGGTGGACTGTTTGGGATTGACTGAGGTGGTCACTCTCGTGGCCCCTCGCTACGACCGTCCCGTTACGCGAAAACCGCGCGCATCGGGAACCCTGGTCATTCCGGTGCCGGTCACTGCTTGTGCCCGGCGGATCAGCCCAAACTCACGGATTGTTTGCGAGGACTGCTCCCGATTTCCCCCGACCAAAGGGTTCCTCGGAAGCTCCGCTTAGAGCAACCGCCCTAAGACTCAGCCACCTCACCTGGTCTGGTAATGCCACAACTATGACTCTCTGAACTTTGCATCCGACCACCTCCTCTCCGGTGTAAGCGCAGAGTAGTCCAAGTCCGCCTCGACAGTCAAATGACCGTCCGTGGCGCGGCCGATTCTCGACTAACCCGAATGGAGCCGTTGACGGAGCATTTGCGGCCATGCTAGCTTGCTCGCTGCTCAACGACTTGCGAAGGTGGGGCTTCTCAAGCCGGCAGTCTCATTCCGTTCGTCGCTCTATTGTTACGTGATCTCATGACGATTGGTTTGTTCCTGGTCCCAGGCCGGGTTCAACCGAGAGTGTATCTCTACTGCTCTCGCCACGTCGTCTGATGGCGACGGCGGGGACCGGCGCAAGGTGAATAACGCATTCTGCCGGCGACCGCGGCATTCCCAGACAGTTCGTTGCTAGGACCGTGCTTTCAGACGAGAGATTTCGGCCTTTGTCGATAGGTCTCCCGTTATTTCGATTTTTTTGCGTAGCTCGATTATTGCCGTAGGCGTTAGAGGGCTGTTAACAAATACCTTCCCGGAGGATCTATGACTAGGAGATTGCGCTGGCAGGCCTGGATGGCCTGTTCTGTGGTGCTTTGTGGAGCAGTGGCAACGCAAGCGCAAACAGCGAGCGCAAGCGCGACCACAACCTCGATATCGGACAACGCGACCGTGCCGCGGCTGATCCGGTTCTCGGGCGTGGCGCATGACGAAAATGGCAAGCCGCTCGGCGGAGTGGTCGGAATTACCTTCTCGTTCTATGCAGAAGAAACGGGCGGTGCCGCCCTTTGGATGGAAACGCAGAATGTGCGGGCCGATGCCGGCGGTCACTACTCCGTGCTGCTCGGCGCGGCGGAGCCGAATGGCTTGCCGGCGGAGTTGTTTGCCTCCGGGCAGGCGCGGTGGATCGGCGTGCAGGTTGAGAAGCAGGCGGAACAAGCCCGCGCGCTGCTTGTAAGCGCTCCCTATGCTTTGAAGGCAAAAGACGCGGAAACGCTGGGCGGGCTGCCGCCCTCGGCATTTGTGCTGGCAGCTCCGGCGTCCGCAAGCGTCGACAGATCGCAATCGTCATCCAGCTCTGCGGCAACCGCGAATGGCGGGACAGCCAAGCCGAATGCCTCCTCTGTGACCACGACCGGCGGAACAGCAAACACGATTCCCATGTTCACGACCTCTACCAACATTCAGAACTCCATCCTTACGCAAACTGGGACCACCGCCGTGAATGTGAGCGGGACACTGAACATGCCCGCTCTGGGCACGGCAACGGCGAGCAAAGGTTTCAACTCCCAGCCGCACAATTTTGTGGCGTCGGTCTTCAACAGTTCCACCAAGAAGGCGGTTCCGCAGACCTTCCAGTTGCAGGCCGAACCGGTAAACAACAACACCAAGTCGACGGCGTCGGGCACGCTCAATTTGCTGTACGGAAGCGGGACAGCGGCACCAGGTGAAACCGGGCTGAGCATTAGCAACAAGGGCGTGATCACGTTCGCCCCTGGGCAAACATTTCCGGGCGCCGGCTCGCTCACCGGCATCACCACCGCCACCGGCAGCGGCCTGACCGGCGGCGGCACATCGGGCACGCTGACTCTGAGCCTGATCCAGTCCTGCGCCTCTAAGCAGGTGCTGCAGTTTAACGGGACAGCGTGGGCATGCAGCAATGCCGGCGCCGGCACCGTGACCAGTGTCGCTACCGGCACGGGGTTGACCGGCGGCCCCATCACTACGACCGGCACGATTGCCATCAACACCGCGGTAGTGCCGCAGTTGAACGCTGCAAACACCTTTACGGGGAATCAGGCGGTAACCGGCAACTTGTCCGCCACCGGCACGGTCACCGGCGGAACCATCGCCTCGAAGGGAGCCGTCACCGCCCTCGGCGACGTCCGCGTGGACTATAACGACAAGAACACGGGCAGTTTCACGCCGGGCCTTCGCTTCGGAGGCCCCTATAGCACAGGCGAAGGCATCGCATCGGCGCGTGCAGGAGGGTCGAACCAGGATGGCCTCGATTTCTACACCTCCTCCACGCCCCGCATGTCCATCACCAACGACGGCAGGGTTGGCATCAACACGTTGCCGGACAGCAACACGCAGTTAGCAGCGACTACTCCTCTTGATGTCGCGTTCTACGGCATAAGCGCAAGCTCCGGCGCGTCCACCATAGCTGGGCTTGCCAGCAGCACCAGCGGTGCCGCCTGGGGTGTGGCGGGGACCACCGAAAGCACCTCTGCAAACGCCTATGGCGTAATCGGCCAGGCAGCCGCCAAATCGGGGAGCGCGGTTGGAGTGTATGGCTACTCATCCTCTCCCGAAGGTGTGGGTGTGTTTGGCCAGCGCGAGCAAGAAAGCACGACCGGACAAAACCTCCTAAGCGCCCGACTAGATGTCTCGGGAATCGGCGTTTGGGGCGATGGAGGCGTACAAGACGACAGCTTCGGACGTAACGTCGGAGTGGTCGGCACCGTAGATGAAGGCGTGGCCGCTTTTTTCGCCAGCAACTCTTCCTTCCCCATCCCCACCGTCATTATCGAATCCTTGAACAGCAACTCCGACCCGTTTTTCGCGGCAGGAAACGGTGGCTCGTGCAGGGTTGACGTCAACGGCAACCTCAACTGCACCGGCACCAAAAACGCCATCGTTACCGTCGACGGCGGAGCGCGCATCGTCGCCATGTCGGCTATCGAGTCACCCGTCAACTGGTTCGAGGATGCCGGCGAGTCACAGTTGTCCAGCGGAACGGCCGTGGTCGAACTCGATTCGACCTTCACTCAGACTGTCAACACGGAGATGAAATATCAGGTCTTCCTCACCCCTTACGGCGATTGCAAGGGCCTCTACGTCACCAAGCGCACGGCCAGTTCGTTCGAAGTTCATGAACTGGGCGGAGGCACCTCGAACCTGAGCTTCGGCTACCGCATCATGGCCGTGCGCCGGAACTATGAAACCGTCCGCTTCGCCGACCACACCCGCGACATGGACGCAATAAAGCGGATGCAGGAACGAATGAAGGCGCCCGGCGCGAAGTCAGTCTCGCACGACCCGAAGAAAAGGCTCCCGCTCGCGCCGCCGAAACAGGCCTCGCTAGCGCAAGCGCCAGGGGTTCACCGATAATCGGCCCGATTCGCTGAACTAGAACAGAAGTTCCGCAAACTGAAAAGCCCCCGCTGACGCGGGGGCTCTCCTATGAAACTGATCTTCCTGATTAAGACGAATTCGTTCTAGCTGCCGCCTGCCACCATCCGCAGCTTTTCCGGCAGGAAATGGTACGGCGGCCACGGTCCGCTGACCACCATCTGGCAGTTTTTCAGTTGTTTGGCGGCGGTCGAGTACCGGTTTTGGTATTTTTCGATCGATTTGCTGTCAATCAGGTGGGCAATGTCGAGCAGCATGCCGTCGGCATCGACGCGCTTGCAGCTCACTTCTTCTTCGAGAGGGTTGAATAGCTTGTGCACCTGTACCGACAGGGCGCGGGCCTTGGTCTGGCGCTCGCGGTCGCGCGACGCCTTCTCGCGGAGTTTGGCCAGATACTCGCGTCCGACCGTGTCCGGCAGGACGATCTCCTCCATGGCCGCGCGCAGTGAACCATCCCGCACCGTCAATCGGATGCGCATTTCGGACTTGCCGCGCAACCGCTCCACACTCTCGCAGAAGGTGCGCCGGTTTGAACGCACAGCCTGCCGGATGGCATCTTCGCTGTCAAAGATGGTGCCGAACCGGAAGGGCAAGACTGTAGCCGTTCGAAAACTCTGGCTCACGACGCGGGCGTGCTCAAGAACCGCTTTTTCGTCAAGCTTGCCGGTTGCTCGGTCGAATTCACTGACAATGACTGCGAAATCCCCGCTCGGGTAACTCATAACCGGAGCAGCGTTTACGCCTTGAATTCCATCGAGAACGAAGGGACGACGGGCACGGACACCATTTGGGAGCGTCTGGTGTTCCATAAGGCAGTACGCATACCACGACATGCATTCTCTCCGAATTGCACCGGGGCTAATGGGCACCCCTTTAGATTTTTTTGAAGCTTAGGGTTGCTCCTACCTGGACGAACGATTTGGCTGTTGTTGAGACGAGATGAACGCGAAGCGCCGCGTTCTAGGCTGATATTACTGCGGTGTTACGTTATTTGCAACCTTTCTTACCGTAGTAGCATCGTTTTTGTCTCATTTCGCTCACGAGTACGCATTTCGTGGCGCTAGCAGAGCGCTTCGCGCGACTCCGATGACCAGCGGACTGCCCGTGTAAGTTCGAATGGGAGTGGCCTCGATCAAGTACAACCCCGAGTCATGATTCTATCGATCTAGTGCGTCGGCATGAGCCAGAAGGTGAAGACGGGAATTGAGGCCGCCGTGATCTATTTTCCCTCGGCGCCTCGGTTTTTGGCTCGATCCTGCAATGCGACCGTAACCACGCGCAGCATGTCCTGCGTCGGGGCCGGCTTTCCGGTCCAGATCTCGAATTGCCGGGCGGCCTGGTGCACGAACATCTCAACTCCTGGGATCACGGCGATTCCCTTGGCACGGGCCACTTGCAACAGGCGGGTTTCCACGGGATCGTAGACCATGTCAAACACAAACTTGGCCTGGATTTCATCGTCTTTCAGAGGGCACTCACGCGCCGAACCCATTCCCAGCGGAGTCGCATTGATGATGACGTCAAAGGCAGTCTTGCGCAGGTCGGCACGCTTCAAGGAGCGAGCCTTCGCTTGCCGGGCGAGTTTCTGCGCTTTCGCCAAGGTGCGATTCAGCACCCACACTTCCGCGCCGCGCTCCTTCAGTCCGAAGACAGCGGCCCGCGCCGCCCCCCCAGCGCCCAGCACCAGCACTCTCGCGTTCTCGATGGTGAGGCGTTGCTCGAGCGGGCGCACGACACCCGCAATATCGGTATTGAAACCGTAGAGCTTGCCGTCCTGACCGCGGACGATCGTATTGCAGGCGCCGATCTTCGAGGTGTGCGCATCGGTATTATCCAGATACTGGATGATTGCCTGCTTGTACGGCATGGTGACGCTTACGCCGTACAGCGGTATCTCGCGCACGCACTGAATCAGATCCTTCATCGTCTTCGCATGCAGCGGGACGTAGACGCCGTTTACGTTCTCGCGGCGCAAAGCCGCGTTCATGATCGCAGGCGAGAGGGAGTGTTCGACGGGATCTCCCGCAACTCCATACAGGCGGGTTGCCGCATCGACCTGCTCGATCCGGTAGATGCCCCGCAAGTCGCGCACGCTGATTTGGCCGGGCGCGGTCTTTTGTTGAGCGCTCACAGCACCGAAAGTGAACGCGCTGCCGGCCCGCACGCCCAGCACACGGCTGATAATGCCCTGCTCGCCCATGCACAGTCCGACCAGCGCGTGCTTGTCGCTCTGCATCTGCAGGAATTTCATCATCGTCACGTTGTCGGAAAGCGTGGTTGCGGTAGTGACGATCTTGTAGAAGTCCGCCGGAATCTTCAGCATCTTCTCGAGCGTTTGTTCGAGGTTGCGCGTGGCGCGAAAATCATGGCAGGAAACGATCAGCCCGGCGGTCTTGCGCAGGCGGACGAGGGCCTCAGGTTTGGTCTTGAGCGCACTCTCCAGTTCTATGTCCACCATCTCACAACCCGCAGCGGAAGCCTTGCTCAGAATTTCCAGTTGTGCCGCCCGCGATCCCTTGAACTTGCCGCCATTGTCGGCCCGGCGGCAGGTTGCAATGGTTGTAACGTACAGGTGGGTCTCAAGAAAACGGCGAATCTTGCCGAGTGCTGCCAGCGGTTGCTTCAGATAGTCCAGCCGCAGCTCCACAAAGGGTTGATCGCGCGCCATTGACTCTAGAATGTCCAGCATCTCGTCGGTGTTTTCCGCACTGATGGCAAGGCAGACTTTGGCAAGCCGCAAGGGCAGCAGACGAGGCGCGAAGGTAGACGATAAAGCCAAGGCCATTCTTTGGCGGACGGCGCGATATTACAAGGGGCTAAGCCCAGATGCAACAGGCAGATGCCGGAAACTCCGAAAAACTTTGGGCGGCCAGGTTCCTGACACCCTCGTAACCTTGACCCCACCCCCTGCACTTGTTACTTTTCGCCTGTAACCCTTGTTTTCCCAAAAAGATAGCTGGACCGGAGAGACGGGCGAGCGTTGGGAAACGGAGGCAAGATGAAGAAAACAGGATTCTTAGTTTTGTTGGCGGCCAGCATGGCCTGCGCCCAGACATCCCTCACCTCGACCATGGTGGCCACGCCGGATGCTTCGGGAATCGTCCCCACCACACGAAGTGTGCCATTTGTGCGTTACCAGACGCCGACGGCTGCCGACCTGGATTGTGCGGGCTTTATTTCCAAGTCCCGGGTCAGCGACGCCAACTACGTCAACGGGGGCCTGGAAACCCCCACCGATACCAAGTTCGAGAGCGGCGAGATCGTTTATCTGGCCGGAAGCATTTATCAGGTCGGCCAGCTTTACTCCATCGTTCGTGAGTTGCGCGACGTTAATGAATATGAGATCTATCCCGGTATGAGAAAGCTGCTGACCTCAGCCGGCCACCCTTATGCCGAAGTCGGCCGCATTCGGGTTGTGGATAAGCGGAGCCATAGCGCAATCGCCGAAGTCGTCTCCAGTTGCGATTCGATCAACCCGGGCGACGTCGCTACGCCATTCGTGGCACGGGAGCCGGTTGCATTTCACGTTCCCGGGCACTTTGACCGCTTTGCGCCGCCCACAACAAGTCTGACCGGCCGCATCGTCCTCGCCAAGGATTTCGATCTCGTGCTTGGCACCGGTGCAACGTTGTATCTTAACGTCGGCGCCAATCAAGGAGTGAAACCCGGGGACTATTTCCGCGTCGTGCGGTCTTATACGGCTACATTGCAGAACCCGGTAGACTCGCTCGCCTTCAAAACTCAAATTTCGGAAGATACCCAGAAGCGCCCACCGACAATTGAGGGCAACTACCTCACCCACGGCCAGGGCCCGAACATCCACGTTGGCGACCTGCCTAAGCGCTCCGTCGGCGAAGTCGTTGTCCTGAGTACCACGCCGACATCCTCGGCGGCCATGGTCGTCTTCTCCTTCGAGGACGTCTACGCCGGTGACAACGTCGAGCTCGATAAGCAGGAATAACGCGGCTTCTACGCACACGAATCAACTTCTTTCAGACAGGGGAGACGAAAGTCTCCCCGTTTTATGTTTGCGGGATATCCGCAAGACCTTTTTCCTTGCAGGTACTTACCTCGGGTGCATCTGGGGAGACCTGGCTCTACACGCGAAAAGGATGGCTGACAAGGAGCTCGCGCAAGAGCGTACCTATCTCGACGGGCAACTCTACGAGGAACAGCCGCACCACGACCCGCTTCTCGAATTAGGATAGGGTTGGGTCGGGATCAAGAGTTGTTCGCCAAACGACAAACGCGGGCCAAGTTGCCCGCGCTCACGCCAGTCAAAAACCGAAGTGGACCTGGCGGCAGACTTCCGCTAACGATAAAACCGAATTTGCGAATCGCCGGGAATTAACCCGCCTGCCACGATCATCACCACCACCACCAAAGCCAGTTCCATACCACCCCTCAGGACCAACTGCCAGCCACTAGATTACGGCCTTTTGCTGAATCGACAAGGGTACAAACGTGCCATCCACGAGAGACCCACTCTCACAAGCCCACGCAAGCTTGCTTGCCATTCCTCATACAAACGTCGGGTTTCCCCTCTTGCCAGTCTCCTCCCTGCGAGAAACATTCACCTGGAGACACAGTCATCTCCGAATACTTCGGCCTCAAATGCCTCGATGGTCGCCGACTTCTCCCAGGCATCCAGCGGTAACCCGGCCTTCCTGCAGGTCTGTTCGAGAAATGTCTCGCGATCCCAATCATGCTCAACCGGAACCTGCGGGAGCAGCAAGCCGCGCCGCACCCCATCCGAGATGGACAGCCCATGACGTCCAACTTGCACCTGCGTGGCCTTAATCGGGAAAAAGAGCGAGAGGATGCTGAGCGAGATTCTCAGTTCGGAAGTCTCTTCGGCCGCTACCGGCCAGAAGCGAGAGTCTTCAAAAGCAGCCGCGCATGCCGTCTCTGCCACTGCCCGGGACAGCGGAAGCATCGGTTTGGCGTAGCCGACACACCCGCGCAGCTTTCCGAGCAAATATAGGGTTGTAAAAACTCCTCGCGGTTGTTCGAGCGCCGGCCAAAGAAGGGACGAATCCGGACTGATTGTCCGCCAGTCCGGAAAGGGTTTGCCGGCAATCCGCAAATCGATTGCCTCATGCGCGATGGCCAACAGGATCCTGCGTTGTTCTGAAGAATATTCGGGCGCGCGCCAGATGGAATTCCTATGGTCGGCCTCAGCCAGGTTTTCAGACGGTTTGCACATCGCGTTTCCTCCGCCGTGTGAGGACGAAGGCCCGCTTTTTGCGACGCCGCTCAGACTTCTGGTCGATTCGTGACCAGAATGCGATGAAGTAATCAGCGGCCGAAACCAGGGACAAGAGCACCATGAACCAGATGGCGAGAAACGCGATCCAGTAAACGGGGAAAATATAGACGCTTCCAAGCGGCCATTCATGCCAGCGTCGCGCCAGGATCACTGCAACCACCGAGATGATCTGCACCAGCATCTTGAACTTGCCCAGTTCGCTGGCCTGAATCGTGAAGCCTTCCGAAGCGGCAATCGAGCGCAGCCCACTCACCAGAAATTCGCGCCCAATGATCACGACGGCCATCCATGCCGGCACCAATGCCGGATTGAACTGAACCAGCGTGATGAAAGCGGCCGCAATCAGCAACTTATCCGCCAGCGGATCGAGCAGCATCCCCATAGTTGTAATCTGCCCACGCTTGCGGGCCAGGTAGCCGTCGATGCCATCGGTGATGGATGCAAGGATAAAAACGGTCGAAGCGAGTATCTCTCGTTCCCCGTTGCTGTCGGAAAACCGCGGACTGCAAAGAATCCAGATCAGCAGCGGAACGGCGGCCACTCGGGTGAGCGTAATGTAGTTAGGAAGGTTCACACAGACCGCAGGGCCACCGAAGCAACCTAAGCCGATTATCCTCTACATCCGCGGTCATGGCAACGGTGTCGCAATCCGTGGAATTACAAACTGCGAGGCCGCGACCCCGTTCTGCAATTCGCGTTCATCTGCACCAAGGGCAACGACGCGACCGCTAGGAGGCTTTCCCCATGTTCTGCAGCAGGCCACCGACAAGTTCCATGACGCTGTTGTGAGCTGGAACCTGTCCATTCGGCGTCAGCTTGTCGATAATGCTCGGCAGCAATTGCGCAATCGCTCCACCAGCCATGTCCGAAGAGATCCCCGCCTTCGCCGCGAGCGCTTTCACCTGGTCGCTGCCCAGCACCTGGCGAATCTGATCGGAGGAAACCGGTTGGTTCGGCCCAGTCCCCACCCACGACGACGCTATCGCTCCCAACCCCTTGTCGTGAAAACTCTGCACCAGACCCTGCAAACCTCCGGGCTGGTTTTGAATCATCTGTAATAAGCCCGACGCCATCGGATTGGAACTGCCGCCCAACACTGCCCCGAGCGCCTGATTTTCGAAATTATCGAGTAGCCCCATAAACCCCTCCCCCCAAATCTTGGCTGGAAATTCGCAGCCAGGGAAGCGCCGAAAACTCCTGTACGGCTTTCCGGCGCTTCTTGGCTCCGGCAAACGTTATTTCTGTTTCGCGATGATCTTGTCCTTGATCTTGTTGTAGGTTGCCTGGGGAAGAATTTTCTTCTGCACCAGGTCTGTCTTCTTCGCATACGGGCGGCCATCGATAATCTTTTGCGAGTATGCCGCGCCGATTCCCGGAAGTGCATCCAGTTGATCTTTCGTGGCCGTATTGATATCGAGCAGGTCCGCGTTCGCCGCCGACGCCGTTGCCTTGGCCGGGGTCTTGGCCGCTGTTTGCGCGACCGCCATCCCGCCAATCAAACTCAATGCAAAAACTGCCACCAGGATTCTGGTTATGAGGTTTCTAGACATTGCTCTCTCCTTTTTGTCCCGCTAGTGATGGTTGCCTTTCCGGACAAAGAACTGTTCCTGCCGACTGCCGGGGCGAAGGAAAAACGCGAAGGAGGGATCTGTTACCCCACCCCGCGATGCGCCTTCTTACTCTTTCTGAGCTTCCTTGTAACCCGCAGCTTTGGCGTCGGCTTCACTCATGAACTTTCCCTCTTTCGTCTTGCCATACCAGCGCCCGCTCTTGTGATAAACACCCGTGCTGGTGTTCACCCAGACTTTGCCGCCGGCCTGCGCCGCAGTGATGTCGGAACTCGAAGCGGCGGGTGCAGCGGCGGCGGCCTTCGCCGGCTTCGATGGTGCTGCCGCGGGAGTCGCTGCAGCTGCCGGTGCACTGGCTGCCGGTTTCGCCGCAGCAGGTGCTGGCGCTGCTGCTGGTGCCGCCGCCGGTGCTGCCGCTTTCGCCGCCGGTGCCGGGGCCGCGTCGCTCGTCTCCGCTGCTGCCTTCTTGCTCTTCCTGGATTTCTTGGCAGCTGTGGCGGAAGCATCGTTCGCTGCTGTCTTATCGCTCGCTGCCGGTGCGGCGTCGGTCTCCGCCGCAGCCTTCTTGCTCTTCTTGGATTTCTTGGCCGTCGTAGCCGAGGAATCGCTCGCTGCGGTCTTATCGCTTGCTGCCGCTTTATCGGCGGTAGCTGCACTATCTTTCTTGCTCTTCTTCGATTTCTTGGTGGTTGTGGTTGTAGTGGTGTCAGTGCTGCCGGTCTGGGCTGCTGCCAGCACCGGCATGATGGCCATGCTGAACAGGAAAGACAAAATTGCCATCCACAGAGTAAGTCTGTTCTTCATTTCTTATTTCCTCACATGAGTAAGAGGCAAATCGCCCCAATTTTATGGATCGCTTGCTTAAACCTATGTTCTTCAAAAAGGTTGCGCGGGGAACCCCAGAAACATTACATCGCGAGAAGAGCGGGGTCAACAGGGACGAGCACGGATGCGGCTGCTCGATCCCGACGCCGCCGGCGGCGGCGCCAGGATGAGGAAGCCGTCAAAACCTATGGCTAGGCATAGATTCCGCGCTGGCGGATCGTGTAGGCCACGCGATCAATCGCCAGCATGTAGGCTGCAATCCGGTTATTGACTCCATGGGTCTCAGCGTAGCGCACCACATCGTCAAACGCCGTCACCATGATGTCACCCAGGCGATCGTTAACTTCCGACTCTTTCCAGAAGTAGCCCTGCCGATCCTGTACCCACTCGAAGTAAGAAGTGGTCACGCCGCCGGCGTTCGCCAAAATGTCGGGAATCACGAACACTTTTTTCTCGGCCAGAACGTCGTCGGCAGCCGCCGTCGTGGGCCCATTCGCGCCCTCGGCCAAAATCTTGCACTTTACCCGGTCCGCATTCTGGCTGGTGATCACGTTTTCTGTTGCCGCCGGAATCAGGATTTCGCATTCCGTCAGCAGCAAATCGGCCGGGTCGTGCTTCTCGGCTCCCGGAAAACCGTGAATGGTGCCGTTGCGCTGCCGGAATTCGCTCAGTTGTTCGATGTTGATCCCGTTTTTGTTATAGAGGCCGCCACCCACTTCGAGAATCCCAATCACCTTATATCCGACGCCCGCCATCAGCCGGGCAGCGTTCGAGCCGACATTCCCGAATCCCTGCACGATGACTCGCGACTGATCGCGATTCAGTCGGAGTTTCTTGATCGCCTCGTCGCACACCATGAGGACGCCGCGCCCGGTCGCTTCGCGGCGGCCGCGGGATCCGCCAATATTGATCGGCTTGCCCGTCACTACTGACGTCACCGTCTGCCGGGCATGCATGGAATACGTATCCATCATCCACGCCATAATCTGCTCGTTGGTGTTGACGTCGGGCGCCGGCACGTCCTTCTCCGGCCCGATGAATTCAAACAGTTCCGCCGTATAGCGGCGCGTCATGCGCTCCAGTTCGCCCATGGACATCTTGTGCGGATCGCAGATAATTCCGCCCTTCGCTCCGCCGAACGGAATGTTCACGACCGCGCACTTCCACGTCATCCAGCTGGCCAGCGCGCGCACTTCATCCAGGTTGACGTCGGGAGCATAGCGCACGCCGCCCTTTGCGGGACCCCGCGCAATCGAATGCTGCACCCGGTATCCGGTAAACACTTCCAGGTGCCCGTCATCCATCTGCACCGGAATGTGCACCGTAATCTCTCGGCTGGGGCTGCGTAGCACGCGCCACAGGCCCTCATCGAGGTTCAACTTGCGGGCGGCCAGGTCGAAACGCGCAGCCTGCGCCAGCCACGGATTAGTTTCTTGTTCCAGATCGATCGTCTTCATAAGTCTCCAAAAAACTCCTTAAAATGATTGCCGTCTGATTTCTGAAGATAGGTGTCCTGTCCCAGGGAAAACCTTCGAAAGTATATGAGCACCCGCAGAACCTAGGCAAGTTGCCCGCGGTTCCAGTGAGGCGCCTCTTGCTTAGATCGTAAATTCCCCTCAAGCTATATAATCCCGTTTGCGGATGGCACCCGTTTCGGGAGACGCCCCAAAACCACTTGCTGAGCCAGGGCATAAAGCTCGGTCCATACGAAATCATCGCTCCGCTCGGGGCCGGAGGGATGGGTGAGGTTTACCGCGCTCGTGACACACGCCTCGGCCGCGATGTCGCCTTGAAAGTCCTGCCGGAGTCGTTTGCTCGCGATTCCGACCGCCTCCGCCGCTTCGAGCATGAAGCGAGAGCCGTCGCAACGCTGAATCATCCCAATCTTCTTGCAATTCATGATATCGGTGAGCATGAAGGCTCGCCTTTCATTGTCTCTGAACTTCTCGAAGGCGACACTCTGCGCTCTGAGCTCGAAACCGGTCCGATTCCATCGCGCAAGGCGTCCGACTACGCTGCTCAAATTGCACAGGGACTGGCGGCCGCCCACGAAAAGAACATCGTACATCGCGATTTGAAGCCGGAGAACATCTTCATCACCAAAGAAGGCCGCGTCAAAATCCTCGATTTCGGATTGGCCAAACTCGCGCCCAGTGGCCGCGAAGGCAAGTCCGCGTCCGAGGGCCTGACGCTCACCAGTTCTCCCACCGAAGCCGGGCTGGTGATGGGCACAGCCGGCTATATGGCGCCCGAGCAGGTGCGCGGCGCCGTGATCGATTCGCGCACCGACATTTTTGCCTTCGGCGCCGTGCTCTACGAAATGGTTTCCGGCCAGCGCGCCTTTCGCCGTGACACCGCGGCTGAGACCATGACCGCAATCCTCAAAGAAGAGCCGCCCGATCTTAACGAACTGCCGCATCCCGTTTCCCCCGGGCTCGAGCGCATCATTCGCCGCTGTCTCGAAAAGCAGCCCGAGCAGCGTTTTCAGTCCGCCAAGGATCTCGCCTTTGCCCTCGAAGCTTTAACCGGCACGACATCGAAGACTTCCGCCCAGGCTGCCATTGCCCCGCCAGCAAGATCACTCAAGCCCGGCTGGCTGGCATTCACCGTCGTCGCCGCCCTCGCCCTCGCAACCGGAGCCGCCATAGCCTGGCGTCTGCGCCCCGCGCCCGCTCCGCCGGCTACGTTCACTCGCGTCTCATTCCATCGCGGCGAGGTCATTCGCGCCCGCTTTGCTCCGGACGGCCAGACCGTCGTCTACAGCGCCGATCTAGAAGACGGCGGCCGCGACACCTACGTCATTCGCCAGGAATATCCGGAATCCGTTTCCGCGGGTCTGCACGGCGGCCTGTTGCTCTCCATTTCAAAGCAAAACCAGGTGGCCGTTCTCCTCAACGCACATTTGTTCGCTCATTACCAGTCGATTGGCACCCTCGCCGTCTCCCCGCTAGGTGGCAGCGCGCCGCGCGAACTTCTGGAAAATGTCGCCGACGCCGATTGGACTCCCGACGGCAGTCAAATGGCCGCCATTGTCGCTAACAATGGCCAATGGCAAGTGCAATTTCCTGTCGGCAAGGTCGTTCTCGAAACCGAGCATTGGATCTCCGAGATTCGCGTATCGCCCAACGGCCAGAAAGCTGCGCTCTTTCGCCATCCCATTAGCAATGACGACCGCGGCGACGTAATCTTGATCGACCGTAGCGGGCATGTCGAAACGCTTTCCACCGGCTGGGAAGCCTTGGAAGGATCGGCTTGGGCCCCATCCGGTAAGGAACTCTGGTTTTCCGCCGCGCTCTCGGGCGAGCAATTCTGCATTCACGCCGTCACGCTTTCGGGCTCCGAACGAACCGTTCATTGCAGTACCGCGCCGACGCGAGTTCTCGACATCGCGCAGTCAGGCGGCGTACTGGTCTCAGCTGAGGAGCGCGAGGCCGGAATGACGCTCCTTGAACATGGCACCAGCAAGGAACACGCCCTGAACTGGCTCGATTACCCGGTTGTACCAGTGCTGACTCCCGAGGGCAGCACTCTGCTGTTCACCGATTCTTCTGAGCGCGCCGGTAATACCTACGAGGTCTATGTCCGCAAAACCGATGGCTCCGCGCCCGTGCGCATTGCCGAAGGCGGTTACGGCTCCGACATCACAGCCGACGGAAAATGGGCCCTCGTCGCCATGCCCGACGATCCTTCTGGCCGCATTCGCGTTGTTCCCATCGGCCCCGGTGAAGCCAGATCTCTGCACTGGGATAACTTTCACGCCGGCTGGGCACTCTGGTTCCCAGACGGAAATCACATCCTCATCTGGGGCAACAGGCCGGATGAAGCAAGTCACGTCTACATTTCCGATCGCAATGGTGCGCCGCTTAAGCAGTTTTCGAAGGGCGATGCACCGTTCGGAATACCAGCCCCCGATGGCAACTCCGTCTTGCTTTTTGAAAACAAAGCCTTCGTCATCCGGTATCTTTCAAACGATGACATCAAGCCAGTGCCCTCCATTCATCTTGGCGACCAGCTCCTCGCGTGGAGCGCCGATTCCAAGCACGTGTTTGTGCAGAACGCCGTTTCGACCGGCGGCAACATTTACCTGGTTGACGTTGACTCCGGCCAACGCCAACTCTGGCAAGCTCTGGCGCCAAGAAACACCGTCGGCCTGCAGCCCATGTACACTGCCGCCGGCATCACCCCGGACGGGCACTGGATGGTCTACGTTCATCGTAATTATCTGGGCCAGCTCTACCGTAGCGACACCATGAAATGAGCCGGTTTGGCGGCGCGAGCAAGGCCCGTAGCGCCAAGCGGAAGCCGACATGCGATATCCGGAGCCACGCGAGGGATCTCATGTGACGTTTTGGCAGCTAAGGATTCAATGATTTAGATGTCTCAATGATTCAATGCCTCAATCACCACCATGAGAAATTACTCAATTACAAACCGCCCAATTACTCAATGAAATGATCCGCCCCGACTTCAAGGAATTTTCCCGCCTCGCGAGCGCGGCTACGCTTGTACCGGTGGCAAAGTCCATCCCGGCTGACTTGCTTACGCCTGTGTCTGCATTTCTCGCCGTCGCCGCCCGCGAGCCGGACGCATTTCTCCTCGAATCTGTCGAACGTGGAGAAAGAATCGGCCGCTATACCTTTCTCGGTGTCCGGCCGTTTCTACGTGTGGAATCACGCGGCTCGCAAATTCATATTCAACGCGGGAAGAAGAGAGAGGGCCTCTCCGGGAACGTTCTTACTGTCATTAAAGATCTTCTGCGCCAGCATCGTCCTGCTCAGATCGAAGGCCTCCCCCCGTTTACTGCCGGAGCCGTCGGCTATTGCGCCTACGATATCGTCCGCCAACTGGAAAAAATCGGCGACCGCGCTGAAGACGATCTCGATGTCCCCGACTGCATTCTGATGTTCTTTGATCGCGTCCTCGCCTTCGATCATCTCCGCCATCAGATTCACATCGTCGCGTCGGCCGACGTCAGCGGGTGCAGGTCGGAAAAAGCTCGACGTGACGCCTATGGGCGCGCTCAGCGCGACATCGCGCGAATTGAGCGGCAGCTCGCCACCGGATGGAAGCCCGCCAACTGGCCCAAGCCTTCCGGCAAGCCGAAGCTGACAGTTCGCGCTCGCACCCCCAAAGCAAAATTCCTGGGTAGCGTTCAGCGCGCCAAGGAATACATCGCCGCCGGAGACATCTTCCAGGTTGTGCTCTCACAGCGGTGGGATTTCGAACCGGGGATCGAACCTTTCGATCTTTATCGCTCCCTGCGCACCGTCAATCCTTCTCCGTACATGTATTTTCTGCGCTTCGGCGCAAGGGGAGCGACCGGCGCCGCCCCTCTCCACGTCATCGGTTCTTCTCCCGAGATGCTGGTTCGCGTCTCTAACCACCAACTCGAATATCGCCCTATTGCCGGCACGCACCCGCGCGGCAAAGATGTAGACGAAGATGCCGCCATCGAAAAGAAGATGCTTTCTGATGAAAAAGAGCGCGCCGAGCACGTGATGTTGGTAGACCTCGGCCGCAACGATCTGGGCCGTGTCAGCGAGTACGGAACTGTAAAGGTTCGGGATCTTATGTATGTCGAGCGTTACTCCCACGTCATGCACATCGTTTCCGCGCTCGAAGCCCGTCTTCGCCCCTCGCTCGATGCCATGGATGCCTTCGCTGCCTGTTTTCCGGCGGGTACGCTCAGCGGTGCGCCCAAGGTCCGCGCCATGCAAATCATCGAAGAGCTCGAGCCCACCCGCCGCGGCATCTACGGAGGTTCCGTCCTTTATGCCGACTTCGCCGGCAATCTCGATTCCTGCATCGCAATCCGCACATTGCTTATGAAAGGCAAGAGAGCTTACTTGCAGGCCGGTGCCGGCATCGTGGCCGACTCGAACCCCGACAGCGAATTCAGAGAAACCGAAAACAAGTCCCGCGCCATCCTTCGTGCCGTCGACTTGGCCCGCCATCGCTAGTTTTTCGATCTGGTGCGGGCGCCGGGCCCGCTAAAGAGACCTCGCTAAGGTAAAGATCCTTATCGACCGGTACAGGGGGCGGGGCCCTGACCTTCCTGCGATACGAACCGAAAATGAAGGTTGGCGCGCCGCGCGTTGCTCCGCTCAAGGTCATCGGCATAAAGACGTTGTTCCGCCGGATTCCCCGGATCACAAAAATCGTGCCGCACACCGCATCTATTGGCATCCAACGTGTTCTTACGTTTGTACTGACGGAGGGATGAGATGCGTAAACCACAGAATCTTGTTTTTTCTCTCGGGTTGCCGGTTTTCCTGCTGACTCTCCTGGCTGCAAATGCTTCCGCGCAGCTCGCAGGCAATGCCTTCTTCGGATATTCCTACGACAACACCGCCATTTCTCAAGGCGACGGCGGAAGCCTCAATGGCTGGGATGCATCGCTCGAAGGCAAGTTCGCGCCCTGGATCGGGCTCGTGCTCGATATTGACGGGCACTACGGCTCGCGTGGCTACACTGGACTTTGCGGCGGCATTCCTTGCTTCGTGGGCGCGAACGTCGCCGAGCACACTTTCCTGTTCGGGCCGCGAGTCTCGGTCACCGTCTCTCGCTTTCGTCCCTTCGGCGAGTTTCTGATCGGCGGAAGCCATGTCAGCCGCAGCAACGGCATTTCCGACTCGAACACCTCATTTGCGAACGTGGTCGGTGGAGGCCTGGACTACAAGGTCTTTGGACCACTCTGGTTTCGCGGTCAGCTCGATTGGGTCGAGACACGTTTTTACGGTTCTACCCAGAATGGCGTGCGCTTCTCAACCGGCGTATCGGTCCACTTTTGAAGCAAGACGATTTCTGACGCGGCATTACACTGCTCGTCTGATGCAAAGAAATCAGACCTGATTCGGGCCCAGCGGATCGGGCTCCCGCACCGGGACGTCGGGATTTTCAGGATCACCGGGCGGCTCCCTTACGGGCGCAGGCGCAGGTTCGGGCGGCGGCAAGGGATCTGGCGAAGGCAGAGGATCGGAGGGGGCTCGCAAGTTCGGAAGGGTTTTCGCCGAGCTTGTCATTCCCTGATTTTCTGGAGTCCACGTTCGTGAGTGCGGGCGGATCATCAATCGGACCACACTTCAAAAATTGTGGTCGAAGGGCAAACGGCTGGGGATTTCCAGCGCTTGCGGGCGGACTTGTTTTCGTGACCGCTCCTTCTCGGGCTGGTTCTGGCCGGCGGAAACCCGATTGCGATGGAGACGCGCCGCCCACCGCTCCCACCACTTGGCAAATTCGCGATTCTTCTTCTTGATTGAGAATATCGACATGATTTCGTCATTCTGACCGTAACCAAGCACGGCCGTCGATACGCGATTTGCCCTAAGCCAACACGAATTGAACTGTAGGAAAACGGGCGCGTAGCGCGATCCCTCCGGCGAAAGTGTCTAAGAAAAGAAATATCACCCGAACTTGTCGTTTACGCGCGCCGGACTTGTGCAATCTGAAATTGCTCGCTGTGTTCGTAACACTTCTCCAGAATTTCGGCGACCTCAACTAAAGCGTGGTTCGAGTATGTGTTCGTTCGGTCGAGAAATTCGTCAAATACTGAAGGCTCGATGAGCCGTTCGACCGCGGGCGCAATTTCCCGGAAAGACCGCACGACAATTCCGTACCCGTTTTCCGCAACCCATTCGGCGTTGTATCTTTCCTGCGGAAGGGTCTTGTTGTTGCATTCGACAATCACCGGAAGATGGAATTGGAGAGCTTCGCTGATCGAGCCAGGACCAGGTTTGCCGATGAAGAAATCCGACAGAGCCATGAAGTGTTCAACGTTCTGAGTGAATCCAAGCACCAGCTTGGGTCGTCGCGTTTGGAGCGCCTTGATCTCAGCCTCGAGCTTCTGATTGTGTCCGCAGATCAGGATGAGCTGCACGTTGCTTGCGCTCTGCTCAAGCCGCCGGACGATGTCGACCATGACATTCGATCCATGCCCTCCGAACAGCACAATTCCAACGCGGCAATCTCGTTCGAAGCCAAATCGTTTGCGCTCGGCGATTCGTTCGGCGCTGGTGAACGCAAATGAACCTTTCTCGTAGAACTTCGACTTGAGAACCATGCCGGAAGTGAGAAAAACGCGGTCGGAAGCGTGCCCCAGCGCGACGGCTTGTGCCCGGGCACGCTCCGTGCCAGCAATGATGTATTCGCTCTGGCGTTCAATCCAGAAATGTGGCGGATAATCGGCCAGATCGGTGATCAGTGTAACGAAGGGCACGTGGTTTCCCGCGCTCTCTTCAAGACTCTCGGCCAATTCCCGGTTGAAGTGCGGAATCACCGACAGCACCATGTCGGTAGGATGTTTCTGCCAATAGTTCCTCAACACCCTGACGATAGGCCGATGATAGAGATAAATCGTCGCCTGCAAAACGCGGAGAAGCTGCGGAGTGAAACGCGTCCAGCCGTGACGCAGGATCTGATTGTAAGCGTCCTGGATTCGTATGCCGGTGAAGCGGCGAATCAGGTCAAGAGGATCTAACAATTCCTGAATGTCGAGCAATTCAACGCGCCACGGTTGAGTTGACGAGTGCTGATTCGGGGCTTCGAGAACGCTGCGAAGAGCTTCTGCCGCGTTGCGGTGTCCGCCTCCGGCATGGTGAAACACGATTGTCAGTCTGCGCAAGCGTCTCCTGTTATCAGCCGCCAGGTTTCCGGGGCTTAATCCGCCGACAATGATTGGTACTCGCTTTCGCTTTTCGCTTCGTCCTCGGCGCCAAGGTCGAACAGTTCGGAGTCCGCAGCGTTCGAGGACTCTCCAGAATGAGACTCGCCTCCCGGCACTGGTTTTTCTTCCGTGCCAGGCTCGGCTGCATATTCATGAATCAGGACGCCCACTTCGCCGACTGTGATGTAGGTTGGATTCTCGTCGATCCACGCGCCGCTGTTGTAGTAATCGATGCCGTTTTCGCTTTTGTGGAGTGCAGCGTGGGTGTGGCCGCAAAAAATTCGCGCCGCCTGCAGATGGCGCGCGTGCGCGAGAGCCCCTGCGGCCACTTTGGACGACAAGCGAAGCCAGCGCGTGTTCAGTCGATCCAGAAACCGCGTGAGAATCTTGTTTTTCGAATCCCATTTTTGCAACTGCAAATAGAGCAGCGTTCCTATCCAGTAGCTCAGGTTCACGTTGTTCACGGAAAAGCCGTCGAACTGGTGCCCATGGATGGCGATATGGCGCAAGCCCAGGTAATTCCATTGATACTCCTGGTACACGCGCACACCGACCAGATGCGACATGATTTCGGCGAGACCGTGATCGTGGTTGCCTTCGACCCAGACCACTTCAACGTGCCGCTTGGGATTCGAGAGTTTGCGGATGAAGCTGAGGAATTTCCAATGCTCTTTTTTCAGACGGCCAAAGTTCAAGTCAGCGAAAATGTCTCCCAGCAAGATCAGGCGGCGGTAGGAGTTTTGTTGGAGCACAGCGAGCGCCTCGCGGGCGCGACTCATATCCGCGCCAAGGTGCAGATCCGACAAAATCAGCGTGTCGTAGTGCCCGGCCATCACACGCAAATTGTTTCGAACAATTGTTACGAGGTGATTAATTAAGCATCAACGAGACAGGAGTGGGTAACCCGATGGTAACCGAGAAGTACCGTCTGAACGGGGGGTATTCGGGCGGAACAGCTTATCCGACACCGATTCTGGCCCTTCGGTCAGTGGGCCGGGGGAACATATTCTTTCGGAGGAGCTGCTCCCTCGCCGAAGAAGAACGTTTCCATCTGCTTGACGATTACTTCCTGATCCTGCTTGCGGGCGGGGTTCAGCCGATATTCGTTCAGCAGCATTTTGCAGAATTCCATCCACTGGTTCCATGCCTGCTGCGAGACGTGCTCGTAGATCCTCTGGCCAAGTTCGCTGTCGAAAGGCGGTTCGGAAAGACCAGGAAGTTGCTGTTTCAGTTTCGCGCAAAAAACCGTTCGCTCGGACATAAAATTTTCTTTTGAAATTATCGCACACGCCCTTTCCCCTTTCGCTATCCGCTCATCGCTCCCAAATGGCCTGTTCACTTTGACTAGCGATACGGCGAGCGGCGAAAGGCGAGGAGCGAATCGCAAGTTGTCCTCCGCAACGGAAGAATTTGTGAAATTTTCATTGACAAATTACATACGCATGGCAATATCTTGTGTCAGGACAGCTGCTCATACCACAAGTTGAGTAGCCCGGGCATCAAGGTGCCCTGTTGAGAACCTTGGGAGAACAAATCGTTCAAACGGAGGAATGCTTCATGGCAACCAAGAAGAAAGCCGCCAAGAAAAAGAAACACTAATTGCGGACGATGCTCGTCCAGAAATCCCCAGAGCCTCCCGAAAGAAGCACCTTTCGGGGGGCTTTTCCGTCGCGGCCGGGCATTGGCAGGAAAACCAGGGACAGGCAAAAATCGCGGTCTCATGGACAAGCCTTCAGTTTTGACCAGGAACCGTCGCGGGCATGACGTTTGCCTTAACTCCGATTTCGCAGCCGCAATACGGACAGAACTTGTCGCCAACATTCACACTGTGCTGGCAATGCGGGCATACCGGACTCAAACGATAGCGGCACTGCGGACAGAACCCAAAACCGGGTTCGACAACTGATGCGCATTGCGGACACGTCGAGCGCCTCGGTTTCCGCAAAATGAAATACAGGACAATGCCGAGCGCATTGGGAACAAAAATCGCGAGCAGTGTCCAGACCACGCGATTCATACCGCGGCGGCCGGCGTCCCGGTTCACATAACCAATGAGCAAAACGTAGCACCCCAGGAAGGTGCTCGCGATGATTCCCAGCAGTATCCTGGCTGGCATTGGAGGCGGGTTCTTGTCGCTGTGCATGGCGAACATCAGCCCCGCGAAGGCTCCCACAAAAGCGAGGCCCGCGAAAAAATAGACCCAAGGCGCGATGATGCCGACCTCGTCCCTAAAACTTGTCGATGATTCGTTCTTGACCGCCATGCCAACCTCCTGAGCTCGATTCAGCCAAAATCGCTCGTTGTTGTTCGACATCACTCCTAAAGCGTGCCGTTTCGATCTGTCAGGTGCGTGCCTCGCGCGAGGAGTACAATCCCTGCCAGAATCCCCGGCATAAAACAAAGAACCGCAAAAGGGATCTGCCAGATCGTGGGAGAAAGCCTTGTCTGGCGTCCCAGCCAAGCCAGTGCGCTCCAGAAAGTAGCGGTTGTGAGAGCACTCCAAAGCGTTACAACCACGCAGCAAGTTGAGATAACCCAGACGCGTTCCTGGCGGAAGTGCAATTCGTCCGCGCGCCGGCGCACCCGCAACTTCGTCGCGGAAACCAGATCCGTGCCCGCCATGATCGGAATCGCGCGCAGGGCCTGAATCGCTTCCCGCGACCTTTCGGCGAACTCGCGACATGAAGAGCAGGTTTCCAAATGCGACGCCAGCCATAGCTGTTCTTCGCCAGAGGCAACCCCCGGACCCGAAATGGCGATCAGCAGCCGCGCGCGTTCATGAAGGTCGGAGTTCACAACCTGACTCCTTTCAGCAGCGGTCCCAGAGCACTCAATCCGCGATAGATGCGCGACTTGACCGTGCCAAGCGGTGAATTGGTAACGTGGGCGATCTCTTCCAGCGACATCCCTTCCTGGAAACGAAGCACTAGCGCCTCGCGATACTCGGTCACGATGTGCTGCATGCTGCAGGAAATCTGCTCGCTGAGCTCGTGTTGAATTGTCACGTCGAGGGCCGAAGGCTGTCCGATGTTGGGGATGTCGAACGGAGCACCATCGTCGTTATTCGCCGGGGCGTCGAGGCTTACGGTTTGCTTGCGGCGCATGTGATCAATGGCCAGGTTGCGGGCAATGGCGAAAAGCCAGGTGCTGAACTCGTGGTGGGCGTCGTATTGGCCACCGCGTTCGAGCACGCGAATCCAGGTTTCCTGAAAAAAGTCTTCCGCCAGGTCGCGGCGTCCGGCCAAATGCACGAGATACCGCAGCAAGCGATGCTGGTATTTCTCGATCAGCTGATCAAAGAGATCGGGATCGCGACGTTTCAGCCCACGAGCGATCTCGGTGTTTTCATCCCTCATCGGACTCACGAAATAGCAGGTAGTCGCGTTCATGCTAACGATAGATACGTGCGAAGGCCAAGGAAAGACGCCGGGCTCTTTCGATGGCCCTTAAACCATTGAGACTAATTGGGTTGATAACGCTCGCGCGTAATTCCTCGGCGCCTGGAATGGCGGTACAGTCCGGCTCGGCGTAGTGGGCTTTCGAAGACAAGTGATCCTCCCGGCGCTACTGCCTCCGGAATCTTGCCCCAGAGGATAACGGCAACCGAATAACACCGCACCGATAGCATGCTGGATGCACAGGTTGGCAACTCTGTACCTTTGGGGGTTGTCGCGCCTGCGCGGGTCGTGCTAGAAACGCGTATATAGTGTGACGGATACCGTGTCCATGGCTCAACGACAAAAAGCCTTGAAAGGATCCAAGCGCAACGCTGAGGTCATCATTCCCGACAAGCTCTACTTCCGAATCGGGG
>Ga0335080_10000401_pt1 | contig 39385 bp, 37 predicted proteins | sample Lox_Sample_34_FD_206720 | JGI IMG/M metagenome (GOLD analysis project Ga0335080, IMG submission 206720) | Soil microbial communities from Loxahatchee National Wildlife Refuge, Florida, United States - Lox_Sample_3.4 | ecosystem: Environmental > Terrestrial > Soil > Wetlands | place: USA... | reverse complement strand
TAGGCGATGCCGGTGAAGAGGCCGAGGCCGATGACGAGTCCGTCCCGGAGTTCGATCGCCTTGTCGCCGCCGGCCACCAGGCCCCAGATGCCGACCATGGCCAAGGCGAGGCCGAGCAGGAACGTAGGATCGAAGCGCTCGCGCAGGAACAGGAAGCCGGCGATCGCGACCCAGATCGGCGCGGTGTTGCCGAGCAGCGTCGCAGTCGCGACGGTCGTGATGTGCAGGCACCAATGCCAGGCGATGAGATCGGCGGCCAGCGCCAGGCCCGAGAGCACGGCCAGCATGAGCGCGCGGCGATCGTGGGGGAAGAGAGTCCGTTCCGCCTTCGGCCGCCCATCGCGCTGCATCCAGAGGAAGAAGAACGGCAGCGCCAGCGCCATGCGGTAGAATCCGGTCGAGGTCGGGCCGACCTCGGAAAGCTTCACGAAGATCCCGGAGAAGGAGATCAGCGCCGCGCCGACGATCAGGCCCGGCAGCGCGAAGCGATGCGCCGTCGCGGTCCCGGCGGGCGAAGCAGAGGTCGGGGAGGCGGCGTAGGTGCCGGATTCGGGCATGAGCGAAAAGTTGATCGGATGGCCGGCGGCGGTCGGGTGACAGCTGCCGGGCCTTCTTCTAGTCTTGGCCGACGACACTGGTCAATCGCGTACGGCAGCAGCATGGCGGGCGATACCGGCGGCGCCGTCCCGGATCTCCTCGGCCCTGGTGACCCGCCGCCCTTCGAACTGGTCAATCCCGAGGGACGCGGCCGCCTGGTGCTGTTCAGCGATCACGCCGGACGCGCCATCCCGCGGCGGCTCGGGACCCTCGGCCTCACCCAGGCGCAGCTCGACCAGCATATCGGCTGGGACATCGGCATCGGCGCGCTCGCCCACCGGCTCGCGGCGGCGCTGGATGCGCCGGCGGTGCTCTGCACCTATTCGCGCCTGGTGATCGACTGCAACCGGCGGCTCGACGACCCGACCTCGATCGCCCAGGAGAGCGATCGCATTCTCGTTCCCGGCAATCGCGGCCTTTCCGCGGCCGAGCGTAAGGCGCGGCAGCAGGCGATCTTCGCGCCTTATCACCGCGCGGTCTCCGACGTGATCGCGCGGAAGATCGCCGAAGGCCCGGCGCCGGCGATCCTCTCGCTACACAGCTTCACGCCGACCATGAACGATTTCGCGCGGCCCTGGCATGTGGGCGTGCTCTGGCACCGCGATCCGCGCTTTCCGGTGCCGCTGATGGCGCGGCTGCTCCAAGAGCCGGGTCTCATCGTCGGCGACAACGAGCCCTATAGCGGCCGCGACGAGCACGGCTATTCGATCCCCGCTCATGCCGAGGCCCATGGCCTGCCCCATGCCCTGATCGAGATGCGCCAGGACCTGATCGGCGACGAGGACGGCGTCGCGCGCTGGGCCGACTGCCTGGTCCGGGTCTTGAAGGATGTCCTCGCCGACGAGAGGGTCTATGCCCCGCGGGGTTGACCGGTGCCGCGGCGCCGCCGATCATGCCGCCAACCCAGTCTTACGAGGCGAACATGGACGAGAAGACCAAGACCGAGCTGGAAGCCGCCGCATTCCGGCGCCTGGTGCAGCATTTCCGCGAGCGCACCGACGTGCAGAACATCGATCTCATGAATTTGGCCGGCTTCTGCCGCAACTGCCTGTCACGCTGGTATCGCGAGGCCGCCGAGGAGCGCGGCCTCAAGCTTCGCGATCCCGAGGCGCGCCAGATCGTCTACGGCATGCCCTACGAGGAGTGGAAGGCGAAGTACCAGAAGGAAGCGACCCCGGCCCAGCAGGAAGGCCTGAAGATCTCCCACAAGCACTAGGCTGCCAGCAGCCGTTTCAGGAACGCGTCAACGTCCTCCTTGAGGCGCTGCGAGAGCGAGAGCAGGCCGCGCGCCGCTTCCGAGACTTCGTTGGCGGATTGGCCGGTTTCCTCGGCGGAGTGGCGGACGTCCTCGATGACGCCGGAAGTCTCCGCGGTGCCGCGCGAGACGTTCTGCGCGCTTTGCGCGATTTCGCGGGTCGCGGCGTTCTGCTGGTCGACCGAGGCGTTGATGGTCGCGACCACCTCGCTCACCTGGCCGATGGTTTCGGAAACCGACTGGATCGCCGTGACCGATTCCTTGGTCGCACCCTGGATCGCCGCGACCTGGGAGGAAATTTCCTCGGTCGCCTTGGCGGTCTGGTTCGCCAGAGACTTCACCTCGTTCGCCACCACGGCGAAGCCCTTGCCGGCATCGCCGGCACGCGCCGCCTCGATCGTGGCGTTCAAGGCGAGCAGGTTGGTCTGGCCGGCGATCTCGTTGATGAGGCGCACGATGTCGCCGATCTTCTGCGCGGCTTCGGTCAGCTCCCGCACCTTGGCGCTGCTGGCGCCGGCTTCCTCGACCGCTTTCGCCGTGATCTCGGAGGAGCGCTGCACCTGGCGATGAATCTCCGCGACCGAGGCGGAGAGTTCCTCCGCCGCGGCGGCGATCGACTGGGCGTCGCCGGTGGCGGCGCTCGAAGCATTCGCCGCAGCGCCGACCCGCGTCGCGTTCTCGCGGGCGGCCGTCGCCATGGTGCCGGCGAGCGAGGCGGCGCGGTCGGAATCCGCGGTGACGCGCTCGATCAGCGTCCGGACCGCCTGCTCGAAGTTGTTGGCGACCTCCTGCAGCATGCGCTGCCGGTCTTCGCGGGCCGAAGCCTCGCGGGCGCGGATCTGCTCGGTCAGGCCCTCGGCCTCGCGGCTGGCGGCCTGGGCCTTGGTGAGGGCACCCTCGGAGGCGAGGAGGGCGCTCGCCATGTGATGGGAGATCCAGATCAGCACGCCGGCCTCGATCAGCACGATCACCGCATGCAGCACCACGCGGAAGAAGTCGCCGCCGTTCGGGAACACCGCCGCCGGCAGCAGGAAGTTGAGTGCCAGATGATGGACCGCGACCGTCACGGTCGCGATCAGGATCACCGGCCAGTCGCAGAACGCGGTCAGCATCGCCAGCGAGGCGAAGAAGTACATGTGCATGTCGATCTGCCAGGGATGGCCGTCCATCACGGCGACCAGGCAGGCGACCGTCAGCATCATAGCCGCGGCGAGGAAGTAGCGCAGCGTCGGACCCTTTGTCGCAAGGGTCATGCCGCCGGTCGCCAGTGCCAACACGGCGCCGATCGCGGTCAGGATGCCGAGCCCGCCCTGGCGGAAGAACTCGATGCCGGCGATCAGGGGAAAGTGCAGGCAGATGTAGATCCCCAGCAGCTTTGCGGTCTTGGCGCGCAGGGTTTCGACGGCGTTCATCAGGTCCTCTCAGGTTCGATGGAGCGGGTCATGTCGGCGCAGCCGACGGCGCCGTCGGCGCGGAACACCAGCGTCGCGCCGGCGCGGTAGAGCTTGGCCGCGAAATCGGGATCGTCGGAAACGGCGATGGGCGTGCCGAGCCAGCCGCCGAAGGTGACGAGACGGCCGTCGGCGGCGGCGATCACGCGGAGAGCATCAGAGGACTTTTGTCCTGCCAGATAGACTCCAAGCGGCACGCCCGGCTTCGGCTGAGGCCGCAATTCCGCGGCGCCAAGCCCGATTGTCCCGGCCAGGATCAGAAGTCCGGCCGGCAGTGCTGCTTTGATTCTGTTGATCGTCGGCAAGTCCGTGCAATCCTGCATAATCACATAGGCAGGACTATGCTCAGAGCGCTGTAAAGTAAGTCTTAATTCCGCGCCGACACGTCGCCCGTGGCGCGTCCGGGAGAAGGCCTCCGCCGCCGCAGCACGATGATGCCGAGGCCGAGGATCACCACGGCACCGCCGAGGATCAGGCTCGGCGGCAGCGGCTCGCCGAGCTGCGTCGTTGCGACGATCACGCCGAAGACCGGCATCAGCAGCAGGAAGGGCGTCAGCTCGTCCACGCGGTGGCGCATCAGCAGCCAGTACCAGATGGCATAGGGCAGGGCGAAGCCGAACAGCGCGATGCCGAGCACGGCGAACCAGGCGCCGGTCGGCACGCTCTCGATCACCTGCAGATGGCCGGATTCGAACACCAGCGAGGCGAGGACCATCTGCGGCGCCGCATAGCGTGCCATGGCGGTGTAGAGTGTCAGGCCCTGGTCCCGCGCCACCACCGGAATCGCCGCCTGGCAGATCGACCAGGAGGCGACGCCGATCAGCATATAGAGAAGGCCGAGCCAGGCATCGGTCGCTTCGGGTCGACCCACCACGATGGCGACGCCGGCGAGGCAGACCAGCGAACCGGCGACGTTCTTCAGGCTGAACTTGTCGCGCCCCATGAACCAGGAGGCGACCACCGCCACGGGAAGCTGGAGCTGCATCGCCAGCACCGCCGTCGAAGCGGGCAGCAGCTTCAGTGCCAGGAACACCATGCTGGTCTGCAAGGTGGCGCCGAAGAGGGCGAGCAGGAAGAGGGTGGTGCGCGGCGTCTTCGCCCGCGGCACGAACGGCGTGCAGCAGAGGGCGACGATCGAATAGACCATCGCCACCAGCATCAGTGTCGGGAACCAGGCCAGCGTCGGCTTGACCATGGTGTAGATCGGGCCCCAGAGGATCTGGATCAGGACCGCGAGGGCGATGTGCGACGCCGGCATGATCTGCTCACTGACTGCAGGGGCGGCACTCTGCCCGGTTTCCCGGAACGCGGCAACGACACCCGTTATCCACCTTTTCCACAGGCTCCTGGCGATTGCCGGGGGTGGGGCCGGCCGCTAGATTGCCGGGCTTACATCCCGAGTCGCCGAATACCTACGGAGCAGTACCATGGCCGATGCCGGCGGAATTGCCGCTGACCGACTGAAGTCGTTCATCGAGCGAATCGAGCGCCTGGAAGAGGAGAAGGCCGCGATCGCCGGCGACATCAAGGAAGTCTATTCCGAGGCGAAATCGTCGGGCTTCGAGACCAAGATCATGCGGCAGATCGTGCGCCTGAGGAAAATGGAAGCCCAGGAGCGCGCGGAGCAGGAGCAGCTCTTGGACGTCTACAAGCAGGCAATCGGCATGATGTAGCCCGGCGCGGATCCCCCGCGTCAGCTGCCGACGGCGGCCAGAGTCTGGCAGGCCTGGTCGGTGGTCGGCCCGGTCCCGATCGTGCCGCCGAGCTGCCCCATCAAGTCCTGGAACTGCTTCGACTCCCGCACCATGGCGGCGCCGAGCTGCTCCAGCGCATCGACCTGATCCCGTTTCAATGACCAGCTGGTCTGCAGGTTCTTGAACGTCCGCCGGCAAATGGGGTCGGCGATGAAGTCGAAATCGACCCGGACCTGAGTGGTCGTGACCTGGGGCCCGATTTCGTCGTGCAGGATGTCGCCGAGCCGGTCCTGCAGCGCGAAGGATGTGCCGTCGATCGGTGAGCCGATGGTGGTCAGCAGGGTCGAGATGGCGCCGGGAGGCGTCGAGCTCAGGCCATAGGTCTGGTCGGGCTCGGAGCGGGCGTTCACCACCACGAAGACCACGTGCTTCAGGTCGCTCCGGTTCTGACGCCGCAGGATCGAATCGTACTGGTCGAGGCTGGTCAGCAGATAGAGCGGCTCGGTGAGGCCGAGATTGTCGCTGACGCCGCCGTCCAGCAGCTGGATATAGGGGCTCTGGCCGGTCTCGTTGAGATAACCGAGCTGGATCAGGCCGCGGCGATAACGGCCGGGATTGCCTTCCTGGTCGCCCATCGCATTCTGGAGGGTGGTCGGGCGCGGATGTTGCTTGCCGTCGCTGCCGTCAAAAAGATGCCAGCCCGAGAACTGATTGGTCGTCGCGGCGGTCTGGGCGGCGCATGGCGCGCGGTTCTTCAAGGTGAGAGCGGTCAGCGCCACGGGAAAGGCCGCGGAGGCCGCCACCGCGTCGGCGACCTTGAGCTTGGCGAGGTCGGAGCAGATCAGATCGAACCGGTCCTGGGTGAAGGAGAAGACCGCGCCGTTCGCCATGTCGGAGCCGTTGAGCACGACCAGCGGGCGGCGCTCCTTCGCGCCGCTGGCCGCCTGCGCCTTCTGCGCGTTGTCGAGCATCGTCTGGAAGGTGGCGTGGTCGAAGACGTTGTCGTCGAGATAGTCCCGCAAGGCGTCGATCCGCGCATAGGACGGCGTCGCGAGGCGGACCCAGGTGACGGGCGATAGTGCCTCGGCGATCAGCGACCCCTGCACATTCCGCTTCAGGAAGTTGCTGGTGAGGAGCGGCAGGCCCTGCCGGCCGTAGAGGCCGTAATAGGCCGCGGTGACGCTCCCGCCGGAGACCGAGGAGATGAGGTCGATCTGGTCGGCGAAGTTGACGGGTGCACCCGCCGCAGGGACCGTCGCCGTGGCCAGACCCTGCAGCGCGCCGGTCGCCAGCGCGGCGGCACGAGTCCCGCCGCCGGAGAAGGTCACCACCACGAAAGTGTCCGGTAGCGCCTTCGGGGCGATCTTCTCCAACGCGGCATAGCGATAGCCGGCGGAATGGTCGATGGTCGCGAGTTCGGTCGTCCGCTCTCGGGCGGCGCAGCCAGAAGCCAGCAGCGCCAGGCCGAGGAGCAGGAGCGCCCGAGGCGTCATTTGGCGCGGCGGCGTGCGGTCTTCCTGCCGGTCTTCTTGCGGCCTGTCTTCTTGCTGGCGGTCTTTTTCTTGGGCGCGCTCTTCCTGCGCGCGGCCTTCTTGCCGGCCGATTTCTTCTTTGCTGCCTTCCGACCGGTCTTCTTTGCAGTCTTCTTTCCGGCGCGCTTTGTGGTCTTCTTGGCGGCCTTCTTCTTCGTGGCCTTCTTCTGGGCGGCTTTCTTCTTCGCGCGCTTCTTCTTTGCTGCCTTCTTTGGGGCGGGCTTGGCTTCGGGGCGCGGCGCGGCCGGTGGCGCTGCCGGAGCCGGTGGTGCTGCCGGAGCCGGTGGGGGTGCCGCGACGGTCGGTGCCGGCGCGGCGACCGCCGCCACCAGCACGATCTCCAGGGGCTGCTCGAATGGCGCGTCCGGGCAATTCAACTCGGCGCTCGCCGCGATCGTGTTGCCCGATCGCACGGAGAACTTATTCCGGCCGATCTCAACCTCGAACGGTTCGCCGGTCCGGCCGGCCGGCGCATCGAAGACGTCGTTCACAAAGACGTCTTGCTTGGGCGGTAAATTTGCTGGTCCCCTGACCAATACCCAGGTGGTCGGCATCGCGGCTCTCCTGGCATTGACTGTGACAGATCAAAGCGCGCGCAATCCACCGTTGTCAAGCGCGCCTCCCCGAGTCCACCGCCGCCCAAGTCGGTTTGCCTGCCGCCGCTCGGCGTGCTTCATTGCGCGCATCCCGTCACACACCATGAATGGACTTCGCCATGACCCAGCATCCGGCAATCGCTCCCGGCCGCGTGGCCGTCATCACCGGCGGCGCCAGCGGTATCGGTCTCGGCGTCGCTAAACGCTTGGCCGGCTTGGGCATGCGAATCTGCCTCGCCGATCTCGGCGGGCCGAAGCTCGACGGGGCCGCGGCCGAGGTTGCGAAGCTCGCCAAGGGCGGCAAGACCGACGTCCGTGCCGTCCCGACCGACGTCAGCAAGCGTGAGGATCTCCGGGCGCTCAAAGCCGAGGCCTATTCCGCCTTCGACGACGTCGCCCTGCTGATGAACAATGCCGGCGTCGAAGGTGGTGGCGGACCCTGGGAGAACTATGCCGGCTGGCAGCACCTGCTGGCGGTAAACCTTTGGGGCGTGATCAACGGTGTGCATGAATTCGCACCCGACATGATCGCCGCCGGCAGGCCCGCCGCCATCGTCAACACCGGCTCGAAGCAGGGCATCACCACGCCGCCGGGCGACACCGCCTATAACGTCACCAAGGCGGCGATCAAGGTCGCGACCGAAGCCTTGGCCCATGCGCTGCGCAACCAGCCCGGCTGCAAGGTCACGGCGCATCTCCTCATCCCCGGCTTCGTCTTCACCGGCATGACCGCCCGCGGCCGGGCCGAGAAGCCGGCTGACGCCTGGACCCCCGACCAGCTGGTCGATTTTATGCTGCCGGCCTTGGCGCGTGGGGAGTTCTACATCCTCTGCCCCGACAACGCCGTCACCCGCGACATGGACGAGCGCCGAATGCAATGGGCGGCCGACGACATCATCAAGAGCCGCCCGGCGCTGTCGCGCTGGCATCCTGAATACAAGGAGGCCTTCGAGGCCTGGATGAAGGCGCCGCGCGGCTAGGCTGCGTTCCGGCCGGTTTGAGGCGCGTCAAACCGGCCCCTTGTCCTCCCGCGTATGATGCCTCCAAGATGACGGCAAGCGAGGGCGAAGACCCTCGCCAGCGGGAGGCTTCGCGGATGTCGGCCAAGTTCGATGCCATCTATCGCCGGTCGGTCGCGGATCCGAACGGGTTCTGGGGCGAGGCCGCGGGCGGGATCGACTGGCTGAAGCCCTGGGAGCGGGTGCTCGACGACCGTAACCCGCCGTTCTATCGCTGGTTCTCCGGCGGCAAGCTCAACACCTGCTGGAACTGCCTCGACCGCCATGTGGAGGCCGGGCGCGGCGACCAGGTGGCGCTGATCCACGATTCGCCGGTGACCCAGAGCGTGCGACGCTTCACCTATCGCGAGCTGCGCGATGCCGTGGCGCGATTCGCAGGTGTGCTCGCCGGGCTCGGCGTCGCGAAGGGCGACCGTGTCATCATCTACATGCCGATGGTGCCGGAAGCCGTGGTCGCCATGCTGGCCTGCGCGCGGCTGGGCGCCATCCATTCCGTGGTCTTCGGCGGCTTCGCATCGAAGGAGCTGGCGAGCCGGATCGACGACGCCAAGCCGAAGGTGATCCTGACCGCCTCCTGCGGCGTCGAGGTCTCGCGCATCATCGCCTACAAGCCGCTGCTCGACGCAGCGATCGACCAGGCGAAGACGAAGCCCGAAAAATGCGTCGTGCTGCAGCGGCCGATGGAGGAGGCGAAGCTCGTCACCGGCCGGGACATCGACTGGCAGGAAGCGGTCGCGGCGGCGAAGCCGGTCGATTGCGTGCCGGTGGAGGCGACCGACCCGCTCTACATCCTCTACACCTCGGGCACCACCGGGCGGCCGAAGGGCGTGGTGCGCGACAACGGCGGCCATGCGGTGGCGCTGCACTGGTCGATGGAGAACATCTACGGCTTGAAGACCGGCGAGACTTGGTTTACCGCCTCCGACATCGGATGGGTGGTGGGGCATTCCTACATCGTCTACGCGCCGCTCCTGAAAGGCTGCACCACCATCCTCTACGAGGGGAAGCCGGTGGGGACGCCGGATGCCGGCGCCTTCTGGCGCGTCATCTCGGAGCACAAGGCGCGAGCGATGTTCACCGCGCCGACCGCGTTCCGCGCCATCAAGCGCGACGATCCCAACGCCACGCTGCTGAAGCACTACGACCTTTCCGGATTCCGCGCCCTCTTTCTTGCCGGCGAGCGTTCAGATCCGCCGACTCTCGAATGGGCCGAGCAGCACTTGAAGGTCCCGGTGATCGATCACTGGTGGCAGACCGAGACCGGCTGGTCGATCGCCGCGAATTGCCTCGGCATCGAGCTCCTCAAAGTGAAGCACGGCTCGCCAACCCTGGCGGCTCCGGGTTGGAACGTGCAGGTGCTGGACGAGGAGGGGAATCCTGCGAAGCCGAACGAGATCGGCAACATCTGCTGCAAGCTGCCGCTGCCGCCGGGGACGCTGCCGACCCTCTGGAACGACGACAAGCGCTACGTCGAGAGCTATCTGACGCGCTTCCCCGGCTTCTACCAGACCGCGGATGCCGGCATGCTCGATGAGGACGGCTATGTCTATGTGATGGCGCGGACCGACGACATCATCAACGTCGCCGGCCACCGGCTCTCGACCGGCGGCATGGAGGAAGTGCTGGCGAGCCATCCCGACGTCGCCGAATGCGCGGTGATCGGCGCCCATGACGCCTTGAAGGGCCAGGTGCCGGTCGGGTTCCTGGTGCTGAAGGCCGGGGTCGAGCGCCCCGACGACAAGATCGTCAGTGAAGTGGTGCAGTTGGTGCGGGATCGGATCGGCCCGGTCGCCGCATTCAAGACCGCGACCGTGGTGAAGCGGCTGCCCAAGACCCGTTCCGGCAAGATCCTGCGGGGCACCATGCAGAAGATTGCCGACGGCCAGGACTATCCGATGCCGGCCACGATCGACGATCCCGTCGTCCTGGGCGAGATCGACGACGCCCTGAAAGAGATCGGCTACGCGAAGAAGTGACGCGGACTGTCACCCGCGGACGTGATCCGCGGGTGACAGTCCGATATCCGGTAATCAGCGGCTGTTGCCGCGACGGTGTTGACCGCCGCGATTCTGCCCACCGCGGTTCTCACCGCCGTGATTCTGCTTCGAGTGGCCGCCCTGGCGATGCTGGCCCTGGCGCTGCTCGCCGTTGCGGCTCTCGGCATGACGGGCGTCGCCGCCGGAGCCGTGGCTCCGGTTGCCGCGATGACCGCCGCCGTTCGCCTTGCGCGCCGCCTGGCCGGGACGGCCCTGATGCTGGCCGCGGCCGCCGCCGCGATGATGCGCGGGGATCCGGTCGCGATCATTCGACGCCGTGCGCGGGTCTTCCGGCACGCCGACGAAGGGATGGTCCTCGACCACCGGCACCTTCATGCGGGTGATGCGCTCGATGTCGCGCAGCAGGCCACGCTCCTCATGATCGCAGAAGCTGAACGCCACGCCGGTGGCGCCGGCGCGCGCGGTGCGGCCGATGCGGTGGACGTAGGCCTCGGGCTCCATCGGCAGCTCGTAGTTGACGACATGGCTGATGCCGTCCACGTCGATGCCGCGGGCGGCGATGTCGGTCGCGACCAGCACCTTCACCTTGCCGTTCTTGAAGGCGTTGAGCGCCTGCTGGCGGGCACCCTGGCTCTTGTTGCCGTGGATCGCGGCGGTGCCGAAGCCGTCCTTCTCCAGCTGCTCGGCGAGGCGGTTGGCGCCGTGCTTGGTGCGGGTGAAGACGATGGCGCGGCTCATGTCCGGCGCGCCGAGCAGCTGCGCCAGCAAGGCGCGCTTGTGGCCGCGGGCGACGAAATAGACCTTCTGGTCGATCCGCTCGGCGGTGGTCGATTGCGGCACGACTTCGATCCGGACCGGGTCCTTCAGCAGGCCCTTCGCCAGCTCCGCGACGTCGTTCGGCATGGTGGCGGAGAACAGCAGGGTCTGGCGCTGCTTCGGCAGCAGCGGGACGATGCGGCGGATGTCGCGGATGAAGCCCATGTCGAGCATGCGATCCGCCTCGTCGAGCACGAAGGTCTCGACGCTGTCGAGCTTCACATGGCCCTGCTGGATGAGGTCGATCAGGCGGCCCGGGGTCGCCACCACGACGTCGATGCCCTTGCGCACGGCATCGACCTGCGGGTTCTGGCCGACGCCGCCGAAAATCTGCGTCGAGCGCAGCGGCAAATGCCGGCCGTAGGTCTTCAGGCTCTCGAGGATCTGCACCGCGAGCTCGCGGGTCGGCGTCAGGATCAGGGCGCGCATCGACTTCGGATTGGCGCGCTTCTTCGCCTCCATCAGCCGCTGCAGCATCGGCAGCACGAAGGCTGCAGTCTTGCCGGTGCCGGTCTGGGCGAGGCCGAGCAGATCGCGCCCGGTCAGGAGGTGCGGGATCGCCCGCGCCTGGATCGGCGTCGGCCGCTCATAGCCGGATTCCTTCACCGCCTGCATCAGCGGCGCGGTCAAGGAGAGGTCGGCAAACGCCGCGATCTCGTGAGGGGTATTGGTATGCGTGGTCTGGGTGTGCGTATGCGTGGTCTGGGTATGCGTAGTCAAAGCCGGTTTCCTTTCGGCAAGTGTCATCTGCCGAATGAACCGCGACGCGCAGGATTGCGCGCGGCGAAACGCCGGCGAGCGAGCCCGAGGCGCGCCGCTCGAGAACTATGACTGGGTTGATGTATCTCAGGACGGGCGCCCCGATTGAACATTCAGAGGGGGCGCATGCGCGCAGTCGCGAGAAATGCGTCGCTCATATGGAGGAATCGGGCCGGCTTGTCAAGCGACGGTCGGATCCGCCCTTGTCGCAGACCCGGCCATCCCGTTGTTCCGCCTTGATTACTGCGGCTTGATCCAGTTGATCGTGCCGGTCCATTTCATCTGCTGGACGAAGTCCTTGTAGCCGATCTCGTACTCGCCGTTGACGTCGAGCTTCTGCGCGCCCGCGTCGGCATAGGGATCGGCGCCGACCTGGTATTGCCGGGGATCGTTCACGATCAGCTTCAGGTCATCGGGACCGCCGTCATAGCCGATCACCAGCACCACGTCCTTTCCGCCCTTGTCGCTGTCGGTCATCTTCGGCGGCTGCACGATGGCGACGAACGGGCGCTCGAAACGGATCTCGTGGATCGCATCGATCGGCGAGAGGACGCCGTGCTGCTGATAGCGCATCACCACCGGATCCTCGCCGAAGAACTTGTAGGCGAAAGGCGAATAGCCCTGGAGCAGCTTCAACGTCGCCGCCTCGCCGGACGTCCCCTTCGGCGCCTGGCAGGCCTGCACGCCGGTCAGGAAGTCGGCGAGGCTGCACTGCCAGTTGTCGGCTCCGTAGAGCGGCGGCACGTTGTAGAAGTCCATGATCATCTGCCCGACTGCGGCCCAGCTCCAGCCCGCCTCTTTCTCGGCGATCGCCGGGATGTCGAGCGCGGCGTGGGTCGGCAGCACGTCGGGGACGTTGTCGGCCCGCGCCATCTGGACCGGCGCAAGCCCGAGGTACCCGGTCGCGAGCGCGGCGAGGCCGGAACGGAGGATGTACCGTCGAGAGCGAAACATGGCTTTCAGCTTTCCCTGGTTGGCGCGCCGGGCGAGACGGCGGTATGCGCCTGAAATATGGTGATCGCCGGGGCGCGGCCCCGAACCCTTCCCCGATTGCCGGTGCGCAAGACTCGGCGAAGGGGACAACAACCCGGCCGGGCGGAAGGTTGCACATAATTCGATGGTAGAAAACGCTGAATGCGCGCCTTCCATGCGGGGGATTCCGGCGGTGATTCTGGCCGGCGGGCGGTCGCGCCGGATGGGCGGCGGCGACAAATGCCTGCTGGCGCTCGGCGGCCGGCCGGTCCTCACTCACGTGATCGCGCGGATCCGGCCGCAAGTCGCGGCGTTGGCACTCAATGCCAACGGCGACCCCGCGCGCTTTGCTGCCTTCGATCTTGCCGTGTTGCCGGACAGCGTGCCGGATTTCGCGGGACCGCTGGCAGGCGTGCTGGCGGCGTTCGACTGGGCGGTGCAAGTGGCGCCGGAGGCGGGCCATGTCCTCACCGTGCCCGCCGACACGCCTTTCCTGCCGCGCGATCTTGTCGCACGCCTCGCGGCTGCGATCGACGCGACGCATGACACGGCGCTGGCGGAGAGCGGCGGGCGGTTGCATCCGGTGGTCGGGCTGTGGCCGCTGGCGCGGCGCGACGCGTTGCGCTTGGCGTTGGAAGAGGGGCTGCGCAAGGTCGAGGACTGGACCGGACGGCTGGCGGCCGCGCGCATCACATTCGATGCCGTCCCGGTCGATCCCTTCTTCAACGTAAACGACCCGGACGATCTCGCCGCCGCAACCCGGCTACTGGCGCGTCCCGATTAGGCTGGGGCTATTCGGGTTCGGCAACGAGCAGGGTGACCCGGTCGGTGAGGATCAGCACCTTGCCGGCGCCCTCGAAATTGACCGTGACGCGCCGGCCGGTGACGGACTGGATCTGGCCGAGGCCCCAATCCGGCCGGTCGGGGTGGCGGACGAACGTGCCGGGCGTCAGCAGCCCAGGCTCCGGTCGATCCGGCGCCGAATGATTAAGCGAAGGTTGATCGGGTCCCGCGCGAGTCATATTTGGCGACCTCCATCACACTATAAGCGAAATATCTGGCCGCTTTGCCGCGAAACGGTAAACTAGTCTGCCGGTCCTGTCCCGCCCAGCGCGGATGGTGACCGGGAATTCATCGGGGATGTTGGGGACGATATCGGCCTATGAAATTCGATCTGCAAATCCTGGAGCTGGTCTGCTCGCGCCTCTGTCACGACCTGATCAGCCCGGTCGGCGCCATCGGTAACGGCCTCGAGCTCATGGAGGAAGAGGGCGACGACGACCTGATGGCGGACGCCCGTCGGCTGGTGCAAAGCAGCACCCACCGCGCCTCCAGTCTGCTGCAGATGTATCGCTGCGCCTATGGCAATGCCGGCAACCAGCCAAGCTTCGGCGCGGCCGAGGCGGTGAAGCTCGCCAAGGACGCGATCGAGGCGAGCCGGATCGACTTCAAGGCGGCCGTGCCGGTCGGATTGTCCTGGCCCGCCGGCTTCGGCAAGCTGCTGGTCAACGGCATCCTGACGGCGGTCGAATGGCTGCCCCGCGGTGGCACTCTGTCGCTGACAGCAAACCTCGCTGGGGAGGGCGACGCCGCTGCCGACTTCACCATCACAGCCGAGGGTCAGCAGGCGGCCTGTTCCGATGAATCGGCGCGCTTGTTGCGACTCGATCGACAGGGAATTGATCTTACGGCACACAATATACAGCCATACTTGACCGGGCTCATTGCCGCACATCACAGCTATCGACTGGAGATTTCGCAACCCGTTGTGGGAACAGCGATTTTGACGGCGCGCCGGGACGCCTGAATCGGGCTAAAGCCGCGGCATTTCGGCCATTTTGGCTTCACCGTATATTAATGCTTTTCTGAAAATCTGCAGTCCTAATCCGGCCCTGAAAGCGGTCGGAGCGGTCTTGACCGCGCGTACCTCAAACGGGGCGACAGCTATGGACGATCTGCTTAAGGAATTCCTGACCGAGACCTCCGAAAACCTGGCGGTGCTCGACGTCGAGCTGGTGAAGCTCGAGCAAAACCCGAACGACATGGAGTTGCTCGGGAACATCTTCCGCCTCGTTCACACCGTGAAGGGTACTTGCGGGTTCCTTGGCCTGTCCCGCCTCGAATCGGTCGCGCATGCCGGGGAGAACGTGCTCGGCAAGGTGCGCGACGGCGAGATCGAAGTCGGCGCCGAAGCGGTCTCCCTCATTCTGGAATGCCTCGATCGGATCCGCACCGTGATGCAGGACCTCGAAGCCACCGGCTCGGAGCCCGCCGGTGACGACACCGATCTCATCAAGCGCCTGAACGCCTTTGCCGAGAGCGGCGGGGCTTCCGCGCCGGCCGCCGCTGCGGCGCCGGCTGCGGCTCCCGCGGCCCCGGCGGCGCCTGCGGTGCAGGAGAGCGGCGCCTCGATTTATGAACAGATCGGCGGCATGGGCACGGTCGATGCCGTCGTCGAAGTATTCTTCAACCGCCTGCTCGGTGACCTCCGCGTGAAGCAGGCGTTCGAGAACGCCAGCATCGATCACCTGCAGGGCCAGATGCGCGACTATCTCGCGAAGCTCTGCGGCGGCCCGGATTCCAGCGCCAAGTCGGCGCTCGCCGGTCGCGGCCTCAACGACGTGCAGTTCGACGCCGTCTGCGGCCATATGCAGGCGGCGCTGAACCAGCTCGAGGTTCCCGCCAATCTCTCAACCCGCGTCATGGGCATGGTGTTCGCCACCCGCGACGACATCACCGGCGGCGCGACCGCGGCGCCTGCCGCCGCGAAGCCGGAAGAAGCGCCGGCCGAATCCGCGTCGAAGCCCGCCAAGGCTACCGCCGCTGCAGCGAAGAAAGAAGGCGAGGGTGGCGCGACGGAATCCGTCGCCAACCAGACCATCCGCGTCAACGTCGAGCTGCTTGAGAACCTGATGACCATGGTCAGCGAGCTCGTGCTGACCCGCAACCAGGTCCTGCAGATCCTCAGGAAGCAGAAGGACAGCGAGTTCGCCGCGCCGCTGCAGCGTCTCAACCACGTGACTTCCGAGCTCCAGGAAGGCGTGATGAAGACCCGCATGCAGCCGATCGGCAACGCCTGGGCCAAGCTGCCGCGCCTGGTGCGCGACCTCAGCCACGAATTGAAGAAGAAGATCGACCTGGTGATGATCGGTCAGGAGACCGAGCTCGACCGCCAGGTGCTCGAGATGATCAAGGACCCGCTGACGCACATGGTGCGGAACTCGGGCGACCACGGTCTCGAGACGCCGGAGGAACGGCGCCGTACCGGCAAGCCGGAGACCGGCAAGATCACCCTGAACGCCTATCATGAGGGCGGCCACATCGTCATCGAGATCTCCGATGACGGCAAGGGCCTGCCGATGGATAAGATCAAGTCGAAGATCATCCAGAACGGTCTCGCCAGCGAGACCGAGCTGGAGAACATGAGCGACCAGCAGATCCAGCAGTACATCTTCAAGGCCGGTTTCTCGACCGCTGCCAAGGTGACCGCGGTCTCCGGTCGCGGCGTCGGCATGGACGTGGTGAAGACCAACATCGAGAAGATCGGCGGCACCGTCGAGCTGCGCTCGGTCGAGGGCAAGGGCACCACTTTCTCGATCAAGATCCCGCTCACCCTGGCGATCGTCTCCGCCTTGGTCGTTGAGTGCGCCGGCGAGCGCTTCGCGATCCCGCAGATCAGCGTGGTCGAGCTGGTGCGCGCCACGGCGAACGGCGAATTGAAGGTCGAGAAGATCAAGGACACGCCGGTCCTGCGTCTGCGAAACAAGCTGCTGCCGCTGGTCTCGCTCCGCGAGAAGCTGGAGCTCGGCGACGGCAAGGAAACGATCGAGAACGACACTTTTATCGTCGTCACCCAGGTCGGCACCTACAATTTCGGCATCATGGTCGATCGCGTGTTCGACACCGAGGAAATCGTGGTGAAGCCGGTGGCGCCGATCCTGCGCCACATCTCCATGTTCTCCGGCAACACCATCCTCGGCGACGGCAGCGTGATCATGATCCTCGACCCGAACGGGATTGCCGAGGCCTCGGGCCAGATCGGCATCTCGGACGGCGGCGAGGCGGCCGATGCCCGGGGCGCGAAGTCGCGCGGTCACGGCGAGGAGGCGGTGCCGCTGCTGCTGTTCCGCACCACGTCCGGCGTGCCGATGGCGGTGCCGCTGGCGCTGGTGGCGCGGCTCGAGGAGATCGAGAAGAAGGCGATCGAGCGGTCCAACGACCGCTGGGTCGTGCAGTATCGCGGCCAGCTGATGCCGCTCATCGCCATGAGCCCGGAACAGGACATGTCGATCGCCAAGGACGGCCGCCAGCCGGTGCTGGTGTTCTCCGACCGCGACCATGCCATGGGCCTGATGGTGGATGAGATCGTCGATATCGTCGAAGCCAAGCTCAACGTCGATCTCGCCGCGGAGCAGCCGGGCCGTATCGGCAGCGCGATCATCGCCGGCCAGGCGACCGAGATCGTGGATGCCGGCTACTACCTGAGCCAGGCGTTCAAGGATTGGTTCGGCTCGCAGCAGCAGGACACCGTCGACACCGGCAAGCGCCGTCGCGTGCTGCTGGTCGATGACAGCGCCTTCTTCCGGAACCTGCTGGCGCCGCAGCTGACCGCTGCCGGCTTCCAGGTGATCACTATGGACTCCGCCGACAAGGCGCTCGCGCTCTGCGAGGCCGGCGACGAGTTCGACCTGATCATCAGCGACATCGAGATGCCAGGGATGAACGGCTACGAGTTCTGCGAGTCGGTGAAGAAGAACGCCCGCTGGCAGACCACGCCGATCATCGCGCTATCGTCGCACGCGAGCCCGAAGGATATCGCGCGCGGCCGCCAGGTCGGCTTCGACGACTACGTCGCGAAGTACGACCGTGACGGCCTGGTTCACACCATGAACGAAGCGCTCGCCGAATTGAGAGGTGCCGCATGAGCAAGACCACCGGAATCGAGACCGATCTCGCGGCGGGGGCCGCCGCCGGCTCGAACGAACACCGCGACTACGTGACCATGTCGATCGGTGGCCAGCTGTTCGGCATCCCGGTCCTGAAGGTGCAGGACGTGCTCGGGCCCCAGACCATCACCCGGGTGCCGCTGGCGCCGGTCGAGGTTGCGGGCTCCCTGAACCTGCGTGGCCGGATCGTGACCGCGGTGGACGTGCGCCTGCGCCTCGGCCTGCCGAAGCGCGACAGCGACAAGCACGCGATGTCGGTCGTCGTCGAGCACGAGGGCGAGCTCTACAGCCTGCTGGTGGATACGGTGGGCGAGGTGCTGAGCCTGGAGAGCCGGGACTACCAGCGCAATCCCCCCACCCTTAATCCGAGATTGCGCGAGTTCTCGGATGGGATATATCGTCTGAACGACTCGTTGCTGGTGGTCCTCAGCGTCTCCTCGCTGCTGAACTTCGGCAACCGGGCGGACGCCGCCTGACCGCTTTGCGCTTTGCCCGCTGAGGCGGGGTCGCGGATACCCGGCGACCCCCGCCATCGGACATACCAGAGTAGGGGCGGAGCAGGGAATGGGGACCCGGTTCGCCTGAGCGGCAGACGGAGCTACTCTGATGAAGTCATGTCTCATCGTCGATGATTCCAAGGTCGTGCGAATGGTGGCCCGCAAGATCATCGAGGGCCTCAATTTCGCGATCGAGGAAGCCGACAACGGCCAGACCGCGATGGACCAGTGCCTGAAGCGGATGCCGGATGCGATCCTGCTCGACTGGAACATGCCGGTGATGAGCGGAATCGACTTCCTGCGCAGCCTGCGGCAGATGCCGGGCGGCCAGACGCCGATTGTCGTGTTCTGCACGACCGAGAACGACATCCAGCACATCCAGGAGGCAATCTCGGCCGGCGCCAACGAGTACATCATGAAGCCCTTCGACAGCGAGATCATCGAGTCGAAGTTCACCCAGGTCGGACTCCTTTAACTAGAAATCATCGGCACCAGGGAATGCGGTCGGAGACCCAAGCATCAGCGGCTGGCGGTGGCCCCTATAGAGTAATGATCGTGGACGATTCCGCGGTCATCCGTGGCCTCCTCACGAAGACGGTTGAGACCGACGCGGAGATCAAGGTGGTCTCGACGGTCGGCAACGGCCAGGCGGCGATCGATGCCCTGAAGCGCACCGACGTCGACATCATCGTGCTCGACATCGAGATGCCGGTGATGGACGGGATGACCGCCCTGCCGAAGCTCCTCGAGGCGCGGCCCGGCGTCCAGGTCATCATGGCCTCGACCCTTACCTTGAAGGGTGCCTCGGTCAGCATGAAGGCGCTCTCGCTCGGAGCCGCCGACTACCTGCCGAAGCCGACCACCACGACCGGCCTCCACAACGCCGACGATTTCAAGCGCGAGCTTATCGAGAAGGTGAAAAGCTGGGGCCTCGTCGCCCGCCGCAAGCGCGGCCTGCCGCCCGGCACCGCTGCGGCGCCGGGCAGCGCGGCAGCTCCGGCGGCGCCGAAGAAGCTGTATACCGGCGAGGTCAGGCTGCGTCCGGCGGCGACCGTTGCAGGACGTGTCGATTGCCTTGCGATCGGCTCCTCCACTGGCGGTCCCCAGGCGCTCTTCACTTTGTTCCGCGCCTTGGGACGGGTGGACAAGATGCCGGTCTTCGTCACCCAGCACATGCCCGCCACCTTCACCACCATCCTGGCCGAGCATCTGGCCCAGGCCGCCGGCATGCCGGCGGCCGAAGCGAAGGACGGCGAGGCGGTCGCCCCCGGCCGGATCTACGTGGCGCCCGGCGACTTCCACATGACGGTGGAGAGCCAGGGCGCCGGCATGGTGGTCAAGCTGAACAAGAACCCGCCGGAGAACTTCTGCCGTCCCGCGGTCGATCCGATGCTCCGCTCCATCACCAAGGCCTACGGCCCGCGCACCCTGTTTGTCATGCTGACCGGCATGGGGCAGGATGGGTTGAAGGGAGCCCGGGACCTGGTTGCGGCGGGGAGCACCGTGATCGCACAGGACGAAGCCACCAGCGTGGTGTGGGGCATGCCGGGCGCAGTCGCGACCGCCGGCCTCTGCACGGCCGTGCTGCCGCTGAACGAGATCGGGGCCTATGTGAAGAAGGCCCTGATGAGGACGGCGGCATGACCGTGACTGACTTCGACTTCATCTGCCAGATCCTGAAGCAGCGCTCCGGTCTCGTGCTCGGCAACGACAAGGCCTATCTGCTGGAGAGCCGGTTGCTGCCCGTCGCGCGCAAGTATCGCCTCGCCTCGTTCGAGGACCTGGTGCGCCTGATCCGGGTCAAGAGCGACGAGGCGGTGATCAAGGACGTGGTCGAGGCGATGACCACGAACGAGTCCTTCTTCTTTCGCGACACCAAGCCGTTCGACCAGTTCAAGCAGATCGTGCTGCCGACCATGATGGCGGCGCGCTCCAGCAAGCAGATCCGGATCTGGAGCGCCGCCTGCTCCAGCGGCCAGGAGCCCTATTCGCTGGCGATGATCCTCTCCGAGATGTCGGCGCAGCTTGCCGGCTGGAAGATCGAGATCGTCGGCACCGACCTTTCGACCGAGATCCTCGACCGTGCCAAGGAAGGCGTCTACTCCCAGTTCGAGGCGCAGCGCGGCCTGCCGATCACGCTGCTGGTGAAGTATTTCACCCAGGTGGGCGACCGCTGGCAGATCAGCCAGAAGATCCGCGGCATGGTGCAGTATCGCGAGTTCAACCTGCTGAACGATCCGAAGGTGCTCGGCCGCTTCGACGTCGTGTTCTGCCGCAACGTGCTGATCTACTTCGACCAGCCGACCAAGGCGAAGATCCTGAACAGCATCTCCGGCCTCATGCCGGACGACGGTTTCCTGTTCCTCGGCGGCGCCGAGACCGTGCTTGGCATCACCGACAAGTTCCAGCTCCTGGCCGGCCAGCGCGGCGTCTATGGTTTGGCGCCGGCGTCGCACAAGCCCGCCACCGCGCACCGCGCCTGACCGCAGGCGACGCTCCCGAACGATTTCCAGAAATGGAATGCCCGGCGCGAGGCCGGGCATGACGTCCGATTGCTTGAAGAGCGCGCTCAGGCGCTTTCGGCGGCCTTCGCGGGCTGGCCGGCGGCCTCGGGATCGCGCAGCACGTAGCCGCGGCCCCAGACCGTCTCGATGTAGTTCTCGCCGCCGGTCGATTGCGACAGCTTCTTCCGGAGCTTGCAGACGAAGACGTCGATGATCTTCAGCTCCGGCTCGTCCATGCCGCCGTAGAGATGGTTCAGGAACATCTCCTTGGTGAGGGTGGTGCCCTTGCGCAGGCTCAGGAGCTCGAGGATTCCATATTCCTTGCCGGTCAGGTGCAGCGGCTGGCCGCTCACCTCGACGGTGCGGGTGTCGAGGTTCACCAACAGCTTGCCGGTCTTGATCACGGAATCCGAATGGCCCTTGGAGCGGCGGACGATCGCCTGGATGCGGGCGATCAGCTCGCGCCGGTCGAACGGCTTGGTCAGATAGTCGTCGGCGCCGAAGCCGAGACCTTTGATCTTGCTGTCGAGTTCGGACAGACCGGAAAGGATCAGGATCGGAGTGTTAACGCGCGAACTCCGCAGGCGTCGTAACACTTCGTAACCGTCGATGTCGGGCAGCATCAGGTCGAGAAGGATGATGTCATAGTCGTAGAGTTTGCCGATCTCGAGCCCGTCTTCGCCGAGATTCGTTGAATCAACGATATAACCTTCCGCCTTCAGCATCAGTTCGATGCTCTTCGCGGTATTGGTATCGTCCTCGACTAAGAGCACGCGCATGGCGTCAAATCCCTTATGTCCGTCGTCGCCGCTCGTTTAACCCTGTGAATATTAACCATTTGGGCAGGCAATTGTAAAGAAAAGCTTGGCCGGCCGGGCTTGGTTCGGGGTTACATCAGAAGCGATCTGACTTTTGTCCTAAGATACTGATTTCCCCCGACTTCCGGGGGAATGCTTAACGCGTACTCTCACAGCCCAGCATTAACCGAGGGTTAACGGCGTCGCCCCTACACTCAGTCCCGAAAGCGGAACCCGGGCCGGTCTCAAGAACCCCACGTGATCAAGAATCTGGAACCATTGATGCGGGAAGTGACCCGCGTGCCGGACGTGACCGTTTACGGCAAGGTCGCCGCCATACTGGGCATGCTGGTCGAGATCGCCGGCCTCGAGGATGCGCTTTCGATCGGATCGCGCTGCGACCTCCTGGACCGCACCGGCAACCGGGTGCCGGCCGAGATCGTCGGCTTCCGCGACGGCCGGGCGCTCGCCATGTCCTTCGGCGCGCTGGACGGCATCGGCCTCGGTAGCCAGGCGCTGCTGGTCCACGACGAACCGGTGGTTCGGCCGACCTCCGCCTGGCTCGGACGGGTGGTCGATGCCCTGGGCCGGCCGCTCGACGGCAAGGGGCCGCTCCCGCTCGGCCCGGCCCCCATCCGCATCCGCAACGCGCCGCCGCCCGCACATATGCGGGCCCGGGTCGGCGGCAAGATCGATCTCGGGCTCCGCGCCATCAACACCTTCACCTCGGTCTGCCGCGGCCAGCGGCTCGGCATCTTCGCCGCGTCCGGGATCGGCAAGTCGGTGCTGCTCTCGATGATGGCGCGCTACACCTCGCTCGACGTCAACGTCATCGGCCTCATCGGCGAGCGCGGTCGCGAGGTCCAGGAATTCCTGGAAGACGAGCTCGGCCCGGAAGGCCTGGCGCGGAGCGTGGTGGTGGTCGCGACCTCGGATGAATCCCCGCTACTCCGCCGCCAGGCGGCGCAGATGACGCTGGCACTCGCCGAATATTTCCGCGACCAGGGCCAGCAGGTGCTCTGCCTGATGGATTCGGTGACCCGCTTCGCCATGGCGCTCCGCGAGATCGGCCTCTCGGCCGGCGAGCCGCCCGCCAGCAAGGGCTACACGCCGTCGGTCTTCGCCGGCCTGCCGCGGCTGTTGGAACGCGCCGGGCCCGGTCTGGTCGGCTCCGGCAGCATCACCGGCCTCTTCACCGTGCTGGTCGAGGGCGACGATCACGACGAGCCGGTGGCTGACGCGTGCCGCGGCATCCTCGACGGACACATCGTGCTCGAGCGCGCGATCGCCGAGCGCGGGCGCTATCCCGCGCTCAACGTGCTGCGTTCGCTTTCCCGCACCATGCCGGCCTGCAACAACGAGCAGCAGAACGACATGATCCGGGTCGCCCGGCAGAACATGTCGGTCTATGACGATATGGCGGAGCTGATCCGCCTCGGCGCCTATCGCCGCGGCACCGATCAGACGGTCGACCGCGCGATCGAGCTGCGGCCGGCTTTGGAGAAGTTCCTGTCGCAGCGCCGCGACGAGCGCTCCGACCTCGAGACCGGCTATCGCGAGCTCGCCGGCATCCTCGGCCTGCCCTACGGCGAGGCTGGCACTCCGGGTGGCGCATCCGGCGGCGAGGCGGCGGCATGAGCGGCCTCGACCAGATGCTGCGGCTGCAGAAGTGGTCGCTGGACGAGAAGCGGCGCCAGGCCGCCGATCTCGAGGCGCTGATCGAGCGGCTGCGGGGCGACGTGCGGCGCCTCGACGAGGAGGTCGCCAGCGAGATCGAGACCGCCCGCAACGACCTCGAGCTGCAGCGGGCGCTGCCCGACTACAAGCAGGTCATGGCCGAGCGGCGCGAGCGCATCTTGAAGTCGATCGCCGACCTCTCCGCCGAGCTCGAGAAGCTGCGCGAGCAGATCATGGAATCCTTCGCCGAGCTGAAGAAGACCGAGCAGACTATCCAGAACCGGCAGCAGCGCCAGCGCGTCCAGCAGCGCCGGCGTGAGCAGAACCAGGCCGACGAGATGGGCCTGCAGATGCATCGCCGCAAGAAGGACACGACGCTCTAGGCGTCGCTCCGCGCTTCCCGACAACCTCCTTTAGATTCGCTGGGTCCCACGGGGAACTCCGCCGGGATGCGCCGCTTATCCCGTTTATCGCAACCGGATATGCATCACGGATTTCAGCAGGAGGAATGCCATGGCGCAGACCATGCCGCGCAGCCAGGATACCTTGAAGAAGGACGAGACCGTCAGCCTGATCGCCTCGGATAAGGTTCGCGGCACCAAGATCTACAACCGTCGCCACGAGCATGTCGGCGAGGTCGAGGACATCATGATCGACAAGCTCTCCGGCGTCGTCGCCTATGCGGTGGTCGGCTTCGGTGGTTTCCTCGGCCTCGGCGAGACGCGCCGCGCGGTTCCCTGGAGCGTCCTGCACTACGACACCACAGACGACGGCTACGTCGCCGATGTCGATGACGCGGTGCTGAAGAACGCCCCCAACGAGATTCCGGCGGGCGACGCCTACTACCGCGACGTCGATTGGAACAGCCGGATCTACAGTCACTTCGGCGTGCCGCCCTATTGGATTTGAAGCGGCCCCGGAACCGAGCAGAGGAGAACGCTCATGAACAGACTCACCCGCAGTCTTCTTGCGGCCGGCGTCCTGTCGGCCGCTGCCCTGGCCAGCCTCCCGGCCGGCGCCCAAAGCACCACCGTCGCGCCGGCGACGCCGCCGCCACCGGCGACCACCACCGATACCTCGAGCAATACGTCGAACAGCATGGGGATCGGGACGGCGGTCCGCAACGCGGACGGTTCCTACAACGCCAGCGCCGTGATCGGGCTCGATGTCCGCAACAGCAACAATGACAGCATCGGCTCGGTCCGGCAGCTGATCGTCGACAAGAGCGGGAAGGTCTCCGGCGTCGTGGTGGATGTCGGCGGCTTCCTCGGGATCGGCGCCCATCCGGTGCTGCTGCAGTGGAACCAGGTGCAGCTCGCCGACCGCGACGGCAAGACCATCGCCGTCGTCAATGTCGACAAGGACACCCTGAAGCAGATGCCGGCCTACAAGTCGTAGGACGGATGAGAGAAGGCGACGAAGGGCCGGCGATCGCATCGCCGGCCTTTTCCTTTACGCCCACAGCCCGTTCAAGACCCCGCGCCTGCGATGTAAGCATTTGGCAACGAATGCAATATTGCCATCGGCGAGGGCCAACCGATTCTGCGATTCGTCAAGGTCCGGTCAAGGTTGGCAAGGGAGAGTATAGCGCACTTTCGATCCGGCAACAACCTCCGCGCGAGAACTCAAAACACATTCAACCCAGGCGAATTCCGCTCGGGGTGGCGTCAGGCGGTGAACTGGTCGTGCGATTGCCGGAGCTCGTCGAGCGGCGAGACCGGGAAGGTCTCGACCGTGCGGAACTCGACGCCGCCCTTGCAGCCGCCGAGCTCCAGCGCCTGTTCGAAGATGCCGGAGATGTCTCGGCGCTGATCCGGGCCGAGGCGCCGGCGGCTGCGGATCATCAGGTCGAAGCGCTTGCCGCGGATGAGGCCGTCGAGCTGGAAGGCGCCGAGCGCGGCGAAATTCACCTCGACCAGGAAGCGCGTGCCGCGTCCCTTCTTCTCCTCCTCGGGATCATCACCGCCGCCGCCATGGCGGTAATAGAGGTTGATCTGGGTCAGCCCGATGCGCTCGTCATAGACCGGCAGGAAGAGCGCGCGCCAATCGACCGCCGGACGGTCCTTGGCGAGTTCCGTCAGCTGGGTGAACTCGTCCTTCAGACGCTTCACCGTCTCGTCCTTGCCGTCGCCGAGCTTGCGCGATGCGAGCAGAGGGCCGAGCAGCTTCTCGACCTCGCCGCTGCGGAAGGCGGCGATCGCGTTGGCAAGGCCGGCTGCCAGCTTCGGGCCGGTCTGGGGAATCCCCGGCGGCGGCGGCACGTTGGCACTCTCGGATGCCGCTCCGGCGGCGGTCGGGCCGCGCAGCACCGCCAGGAGATCGTCCAGCGTCGGCCAACCGCGCGACAGGAACAGCATGGCCTGCTGCGGTGTCGTGATCGCGGGCACCGCCACCGCATTGGGCGGGTCGGTCGGCTCCATGACCAAAGCGACCTGGGCGCCGACCGGCAGCCGCGTCTTCTGCTGCATCATCACCAGGCCGGCCGGCGTCTCGATCACCGGATGTCCCGCCCGGGTATAGCCGAGCACGCGGCCGAGCAGTGGCGCCGTCGCGCCGGTGAGCCGCGCCGCATCGGGCGCAATCTCCAGCGTGCCGCCCTTGGTCGGCAACACGGCGACGACATGCAGCGTGAGTTCAGTCCCCGGGGCGAGCACCTTCACCGGCGCCGTGTTTGCCGCCGCGGCAGCGAGGGCAGGGCCGGCAGCGAGATTGGCGGCCAGCAGGGGGTTGGTATGCAGTGCATTCGTGTTGATCGCGCCGGCCGCCGCATTGCCGCTGATGACAATGGCCGGAGCCGCTGGTGTTCCGGGCGCTGCGCCGGCCGGCGATGCGCCACCCGGCGATGTGCCCGGCGTAGCACCCGGCGACCCCGTCGTCACCTTGCCCGTCTCGGCATTGGCCTCGGCGAAGAGCGCCGCGATGCGGGCCGCGATCTCCGGCTGCAAGGTCGTGCCGACCGACGGCAGGATATTGCCGGAAAGCACCGCAGCTTCCACCCCGGCCGCCGATAGCGGCGGCGTCGCTTGACCGGCAACCGGTGCAGCCGAAGTCGTCGCGCCGGTCGGCAAGTCGGGGAAGGATTCGGCGATCGCCGTCGCCAGGGATTGCTGGGTCTGGACCAGGATCTGCGCCTTCGCGGCGGCATCGGTGGGAATCGGCGTCGCCGTCGGCGGCGGCACGAAGGCTTCCGGCTCGGCGATCGGTTCAGGCAGCAGCGCGGTCGCGGCGGGCGCTTGCACCACGATCGCCTTGACGCTGGTGCCGACGACTTCGATCGGCGGCGGCGAGGCGGGTTTCGGGCTCGGTTGCGTCGTCGTATCCGTCGTCGCGCCGCGGGTGGCGCCGGAAGAGGAGGGCGCCGTGGCGCTGGTGCTGCCGCTGCCGCCGGAGGCGGACGTGGTGGTGCCGGAGGCGGGCGTGGACTGGTGCTGGTTCCGCAGGTTCTGGCCCTCGACCGCGAGGATCAGAACCTGCAGCCGGTCGCCGGCATTGCGTACTTCCAGCGTCACCGTGCTGCCGGCCGGAAGCTGGGCCGAGGTCGCGACGTTGACCGTGCCCTTGTCGGTCGCGACCTGGGTGAGGCCGTCCGGGCCGCGGCCCAGCACCGTGCCCTTGAGGATCGTCCCCGGGGTCAATCCGATGAGGCCGCGGGGCGGGTCCGAGATCACGCCGGTGACCAGCGTGGGTCCGGCGACTCCCGGCAGCGTGCGGCCGATCGGATTGAAGATGTCGCTCATCAGGGACTGCGCTTGGCCTGTCGGGCGGCGCCCGCTGCGGCGCCTGGGGTGGCGCCTGCGGTGGCATCGAGCACCTTCTTCGCCAGCGTCTCGATGTCCTGCGCGGCGGGGCTGTTGGGATAGCGCGTCAGCAGCGGCGTCTGCGTGGAGATGGCGTCGCGCACCTTGGGGTCGCGGCGGATCACGCCAAGCAGAGGCGGCCGGCGCTTCAGGAACCGGTCGCAGGCCTTCGAAAGCGTCTCATAGGTGCGCTGGCCGATCTCCCGGCTTGCCGCCATGTTCACCACCACGCCGATCGGGAGCTCCTTGCTCTGCTCGCCGGCGTCGAGGGTCAGCATCTTGATGAGCGCATAGGCGTCGGTGAGGGCGGTCGGCTCGTCGGTGGTCACCACCAGACAATAGCCGGCGCGGCCGGCGAGATAGCGCACCGGACGTTCAATGCCGGCGCCGAGATCGACGACGACCCGGCCATAGGAGCCGCTCAAGGCGCGCAAGCCGGACGACAGCCCTTGCAGCCGGTTGATCGGCATGCTGGCGAGCGTGCCCGAGCCGGAGCGTCCGGCAATGAGGTCGAAGCCGCCGTTGGGATAGGAGATCACCGCGCGGCTCAGCGGCAGGTGTCGCTCGAGCGCGGTGCCGAGGTCCATGCCGGGCTGGATGCCGAGCTGCACGTCGATGTTGGCGAGGCCGAGATCGCCGTCGAACAGCAGCACCCGTTCGCCGAGCTTGGTCAAGGCCTGGGCCAGCGAGATCGAGAGCCAGGTCTTGCCGACGCCGCCCTTGCCGGAAGCGACGGCCACCACGTTGACAATGGCATCGTCCGCGGGCGTGGCCGCCGCGCGGACAGGAGAGTCATTCATGTCTTTGATCCACTTGACTTCTTCCGGCTTGCGGACGCCCCGCGTCCGAAATCCGGCCGTCCTCGCGCGGCCTGGTCGACTCGCGCGGTGCCGCCTTCATTCTGCGCGCGTTTCGGACCTTCCGCCATCTCTTGCGGCATGATCAGCCGCGCCAGCGCATCGGCGCCGAAGAACATCAGGCCGTTCGCGATCTCCGGCGAGACGCCGAACTCGGCGAAGCCGAGCTTGCCGCCCTCGGCTGCAGCCAGCAGCCCGCCATAGCGCCGCGCCGCATCGATCCTTGTTGCGATCAGGCGCTGGCAGCCGATCTCGGCGTAGAGCTGGCCCTGCTCGGCGCATTCCGAGACGTCGCTGCCGGCGGCGAGGGTCAGCACCGGCTCGGCCTTGGCGGCGGCGGCGAGGTCGGCCAGCGCCGCGAGATCGTCAGGCTTCAGCGGATTGGTGCCGGCGGTGTCGATCAGCACCAGCGCATCTTCCGGCGCGGCATTGACCGCGCGCTTCAGCGCCGCGGCGTTCTTCGCCTGATAGGCGGTGATCCCCATCGCCTTGGCATAGGTCGCGAGCTGGTCGATGCCGCCCGCCTTGGCGAGGTCGCAGGTGATGGCGACCACCGGCCACTTGGCCGACTTGGCGCCCGCCGCGAGCTTCGCCAGGGTCGCCGTCTTGCCGGCGCCGGGCAGGCCGACCAGCATGATCGGCCGCTCCGGCCGCGCGTCGAGGAGCGCGTTGTAGGAAAAACGCGCGCGGAGTGCCGCGCCCAGCGCCTGGCGCGGATTCTCCAGGAGGAAGTTCTCGGCGAGGTGCAGCAGCCGCTCGGTCAACAGCTCGGGCACGCGGTGGAAGTCGAGCGCCGCGGCGATCGCGTCCATCGGGTCCTGGGCGAGCAGCGGCGCCGGCTCCAGGATCGCCGCGCGGTCGAGCGCCGCGGTGATCTTTACCGCCTTGCCCGACGTCTCGGTGTTGAGGATCACGGCGTCGGGCCCGAGCTCGTCGCGCACGAGCCGGATCGCCTCGCTCATATTCGCCGCGTTGAAGGTCCGGAGACGCATGTTGTAAGCCGGTTATGGGGCGTCAGATCTGGCCCAGGGTGCGGATCTTCGCCTTGGCGTGGATCTCGTTCTGCGACATCACCATGGTGGTGGAGCGGAACCGCTCGACGATGGAGCGCACGAACGGGCGGATGCCGGGGCTGGTCAGCAGCACCGGCGTCTCGCCCATGATGGCGAAGCGCTCGAAGTTCTGGCGCACGGTCTGGATGAACTGCTGCAGCTGGCTCGGCGCCATGGCGAGATGACGCTCCTCGCCCTCGCCGCGGATCGCCTCCTGGAACGCCTGCTCCCATTCCGGCGAGAGCGTGATCAGCGGGATGACGCCGCCGGCATCGGTCGCGGAATCCGAGAGCTGGCGCGCCAGCCGCGCCCGCACATGCTCGACGATCGAGGTGATGTTGCGGGAATAGCCGCAGGCCTCGGAGACACCTTCGAGGACGTTGGGCAGGTCTCGGATCGAGACCCGCTCTCCGAGTAGGGTCTGCAGCACGCGCTGCACGCCGCCGACCGAGATCTGGCTTGGGATCAGGTCGGCGACCAGCTTCTGGTGCTCCTTCGGCAATTCGTCAAGCAGCTTCTGGGTCTCGGCATGGGACAGCAGCTCCGCCATGTTCTCCTTCACGACCTCGGTCAGGTGGGTCGTGATCACGGTCGAGGGATCGACCACGGTGTAGCCGCGGAAGAGCGCTTCCTCGCGTGCGCCGGGATCGACCCACATGGCCGGCAGGCCGAAGGCGGGCTCGGTCGTCTCCTCGCCGGGCATGCCGATCTTGTCGCCCCGCGGGTCCATCACCATGATCATGTTCGGGCGAAGGTCGCCGCGCCCGGCTTCGATCTCCTTCACCCGCATGACGTAGGAGTTGGCGTTGATCTGCAGGTTGTCCTGGATCCGGACCGCGGGCAGGATGAAGCCCATCTCGCTCGCGAGCTGGCGCCGCAGCGCCTTGATCTGGTCGGTCAGGCGATGGCCGCGCTCGGTGTTGATGAGCCCGAGGAGGCCATAGCCGAGCTCGAGGCGGATCGCGTCGATGGTGAGCGCGGTCGAGATCGGCTCTTCGAGCACCGGGGCCGCCGCCTGCTTCTTCTTCTCCTGCTGGGTCGCGTCCACGACCACCTGCTTCTGGTGCCGGGTGACCAGGAAAGCGGCGCCGCCCGCGAGCAGCGCCAGGGCCAGGAACGGAATGGTCGGGATGCCGGGCAGCATCGACATCACCGCCATCAGCACGGAAGCGAGGCCGAGCGCGGTCGGATAGTTGGAGAGCTGCTTGAACAGCATCTTGTCGGTCGAGCCGATCATGCCGGCCTTGGTCACCAGCATGCCGGCGCCGGTCGAGACGATCAGCGCCGGGATCTGGCTGACGAGGCCGTCGCCGACCGTCAGCAGGGTGTAGGACTTGGCGGCGTCGCCGATGCTCAAGCCTTGTTGCACCACGCCGATGATGATGCCGCCGATGATGTTGATGAAGACGATGACCAGGCCGGCGATCGCGTCGCCGCGCACGAACTTGGCGGCGCCGTCCATGGCGCCGAAGAAGTTGCTCTCGTCCTCCAGCAGCTTGCGGCGGGCACGGGCCTCGCCCTCGTCGATCAGGCCGGCGGAGAGGTCGGCATCGACCGCCATCTGCTTGCCGGGCATGGCATCCAGGCTGAACCGCGCCGAGACCTCGGCGATACGGCCGGAACCCTTGGTGATGACCACGAAGTTCACCAGGACCAGGATCGCGAACACGATCAGGCCGATGACGTAGTTGCCGCCCATGATGAAGCCGCCGAACGCCTGGATGACGTGGCCGGCGGCGGCGGTTCCTTCATGGCCGTGCGCCAGGATCAGGCGCGTCGAGGCGAGGTTGAGCGAGAGCCGCAGCATCGTGACCATCAGGAGGACGGTCGGGAAGGTGGAGAAGTCGAGCGGCCGCTCGATCAGCAGCACCACCATCAGGATGAGGACCGAGACGGTGATGGAGAAGGCGAGCGAGATGTCCAGCAGCCAGGCCGGCATTGGGAAGATCAGCACCGTCAGCACGGCGATCAGCGCCAGGGCGAGCAGGATCTCGCCGCGGCGCAGCGTCGCCGTGATCTTCTGCAGGTTGATGCCGGCGGCAAATCCGCCGGGTTGGGCCTTATTGCCCGCCGGGGCGGCGGCCGCGTTGCTGATCTCGGTCATGCTCTGCTACCCGATGACAATCACGCCCGCGCTGCTCAGGCCGAGGCCTGGTCGATCTCGCCGTGGGACGGCGGCACCATGACGCCTTCCTCGCTGTACTGCTTCAGCTTGTTCCGCAGCGTGCGGATGGAAATGCCGAGGATGTTGGCGGCATGGGTCCGGTTGCCGAGGCAGTGCTGCAGCGTGTCGATGATGAGGTCGCGCTCGACCGCGGCGACGGTGCGGCCGACCAGTACCGCTGTGCCGGCGGCATCGGCCTCCTTGGCGGCGGCCTCGGCGGCGGTCGGCGCTTCCGCCACGCGCGAGACCGGCAGTCCGCGGCCGCCGGTCAGCATGATCGCCTCCGGGCCGATCACCGGGCCGGTCGCCAGCAGCACCGCGCGGTGCATCGTGTTCTCGAGTTCGCGCACGTTGCCGCGCCATTCATGGGTGGCGAGGATTTTCTGGACGTCGGGGGCGATGCCGGTGATCTCGATGCCGTTCGCCTGACCGTATTTCTTGGCGAAGTGCTCGGCCAGCACCGGGATGTCGCCCGGGCGTTCCCTGAGCGGCGGCAGCTCCAGCGACATCACGTTCAGGCGGAAGAACAGGTCCTCGCGGAAGTTGCCCTTCTTCACCTCGTCCTGCATGTCGCGGTTCGAGGTGGCGATCAGGCGGATGTCGACCTTGACCGGTTGCGAACCGCCGACCCGGTCGATCTCTCGCTCCTGCACCGCGCGCAGCAGCTTCGCCTGCAGCCGGGGGTGCATCTCGCTGATCTCGTCCAGGAGGAGGGTGCCGCCGTTGGCTTCCTCGAACTTGCCGATGCGGCGGGCGACGGCGCCGGTGAAGGCGCCCTTCTCATGGCCGAACAGCTCGGATTCCAGCAGGTTCTCCGGGATGGCGGCGCAGTTGACCGAGATGAACGGCTTCGCCGCGCGCTTCGAATGGGTGTGGATGTAGCGCGCCATCACCTCCTTGCCGGTGCCGGATTCACCGGTGATGAGGATGCTGGCGTCGCTCGGCGCCACCTGGTCGGCGAGCTTCAGAACCGCCTTCAGGTTGGGGTCGTTGAAGATGAAGGCCGAGCTCTCCTCGGCGACGGCGGCCAGCACGGCGGCGATCAACTCGGCGTCGGGGGGCAGCGGGATGTACTCCTTGGCGCCGGCGCGGATCGCGCGGACCGCGATCTCCGCCGAGGAGCCGATGCCGCAGGCCACCACCGGCAGGTTGATGCGCTCGCGCTTCAGGCTCTCGATCATGCGCTGGACGTCGAGGTTGACGTCGAACATGACGAGGTCGGCGCCCTGGCCGTTCCGGAGCGCATGCATGGCCTGATCGACGTCGTCCACATGGGCGACCTTCGCCCCGCGGGAAAGCGCGATCTTGCCGGCTGCGCTGATATGGCCGTCCAGTGAACCGACGATGAGCAATCGCATGAGAAGGTCTCCCTAGTCGAAATACTTGACCCGCTGGTTCGCGGGCAGAATGGTGTTGAGGACGAGCTCGAGGCGGCGCGGATTCTCCTGCCGGCCGATCGAGAGCGAGCCCAGGATGTAGATCTGGTTGATCAGCAGCTCGGTCGCAGAGTTGCGCTCCAGCTTGGAGGCCAAGGGCAGGAAGACGACGTTCGCCAGCACCGCGCCGTAGAAGGTCGTGAGCAGCGCGACCGCCATCGCCGGGCCGATCCGATCCGGGCTGTTGAGGCTGCCCAGCATCTGCACGAGGCCGACCAGCGTGCCGATCAGGCCCATGGCGGGCGAGACCTCGGCCGCGCGGCGCAGGATGCCGGTGGAGCGCACGTGGCGCTGCATCATCGCATGGGTCTCGAACGTGAGGTTGCGCTCGATCTCCTCGACCGCGATCCCGTCCACCAGCATGGTCATGGCGCGGTGCAGGAAGGGCTCGGCGCGTAGGCCGTAGAGCTCCGATTGCAGCTGCAGGATGCCGCGGCGGCGGGCGCGCTCTGCCAGCTGCAGCGTCTGCATCGCCGCCTCGTTGGGCGTGTGGCTCGGGCGGAACAGGGTGCGCAGCATGATCGGCTGCGCCTGGATCACCTCCTGCACCGAATAGCTGACGGCGGTGACTGCGAAGGTACCGATCACGACCAGCAGGATGGCGCGCGCGTCCAGGAACGCCAGCCAGGTGCCGCCAAGGAAGATCGCGGCGCAGATCAGGCCGATCGCGCCGAACAGGCCGAACAGCGTCGCGAAGTCGAGCGAACCCTGGTTCGGAGAGAGACGCACCGGCGTCTCGCCGCGGCGCGTGAAGCTGTCCGCCTCCAGCGCGGGCCGGGTCTCGGTGCGTTCGCCTGCCGTGTCAGCCATGGCGCTTCATCCCGTTCGGTCTGGCCAATTCCATCATCACGCGCTGCGGTCGGTCTTGATGATCTCGGTCATGGTCACGCCGAGGCGGTCCTCGACCACCACGACCTCGCCGCGCGCGACCAGGCGGTTGTTGACGTAGATGTCCACCGCCTCGCCGACCTTGCGATCGAGCTCGACCACCGCGCCGCGGCCCAGCTTCAAGAGCTGGCTGACCTGCATCTGGGCACGTCCCAGCACGGCCGAGACCTGCACCGGCACGTCATAGACGGCGTCGAGGTCCTTGGTGCCGCCGGACGCCCGGCCGCCATCCGCGCCGTTCTCCTGAACCTCGCCGCCGCCACCGCCGGCGGCGTTCTCGAATTCCGTCAGTTGCAGATTTTCTTCGTCGCCCATATCCCGCTCCTAAACCTTCTCATGCGCCGCAGGCGCGGCGCTCCCGCCGGATGACTTTTCCGAGACCAGCGCCTGCTCCATCGCCGCCTCGATTCCGCTCCAGATGTCGGCCGCCGAGCGGATCATCCCGCCCTGGGCCCATTCGATCCGGCAGTCGCCGGCCTTCAAAGCATCGTCGGCGACCACCATGACCCGGCCCTCGAAGCCACGCTGCCCGGCCAGGGCGTCGATCCGCTCCACCAGTGCCTCGCGCTGGTCGGACGCGACCCGCACGGTGAAGCGCGGCTCGGTCTTCAGCATGTCGAGGGAGCGTCCGAGCAGGCCCTCGATCTCGGCGAGACCGTGCCGGCGCGCCAGCTCCGGAAAGAGCCGCCGCGTCATGGCGAGGCTGAGCTCGACCGCGGTCTCGCTGAGGGCGCCGGCGCTGGCCTGCACTTCCCGATCGATCGCGGCGAAATGGTTGCCGATCGCCTGCAGGGCATTCGCGGTCTGCTTCTCGATCTGCGCCGTCGCTTCCGCGCGGCCCTTCGCCGTGCCCTCCGCGAGCCCCGACTTCCTGGCCTCGGCGACCGAGGCCGCGAGCTCCTCCTCCGAGAACATCGGCGGCGGGGGCGGTGGGGGCGGGGCCTCGACCACGACCGGCTCCGGCTCCGGTTTCGGCGCGGGCTTCGGCCGGTCGAAGTCGTTGTCGAAGGTGAATTTGCGGATCACGGTCAATGCTGGATTCCTAGTAGATCAGCTCGTCTTCGCCCTTCTTGTCGGTAAGGACGATCTCGCCCTTCGCGGCAAGCTCCTTGGCCATGGTGACCATCGCCATCTGCGCCTCTTCGACGTCGCGCAGGCGGACCGGGCCCATCGCCGCCATGTCCTCGCGCAGCATCTTCGAGGCGCGCTCGGACATGTTGTTGAGGAAGAGGTCGCGCAGGTTCTCGGAGGCGCCTTTCAGCGACATCGGCAGCTTCGCCTTGTCCACGTTGCGGAGCAGGGTCTGGACGCCGCCCGGATCGAGTTTGCCCAGGTCCTCGAAGGTGAACATCAGCGACTTCACCTTCTCCGCGGAATCGCGGTTGCGCTCCTCGAGGGCGGTCATGAAGCGCTGCTCGGTGGCGCGGTCGAGGTTGTTGAAGATCTCGGCGATCATCTCGTGGGCGTCGCGGCGGCTGGAGCGGGCGAGGTTCGAGAGGAACTCGTTGCGCAGCGTCCGCTCCACGTCCTCGAGCACGTCCTTCTGGATCGCCTCCATGCGGAGCATGCGCATCACCACTTCCATGGCGAAGGCTTCCGGCAGCAGCGCCAGAACGCGCGAGGCGTGGTCGGAGCGCACCTTGGAGAGCACGACCGCAACGGTCTGCGGGTATTCGTTCTTCAGGTAGTTCGCCAGCACGGATTCGTTCACGTTGCTGAGCTTGTCCCACATGGTGCGGCCGGCGGGACCACGGATCTCCTCCATGATCGCGTCGACCTTGCTCTTGTCGAGCACCTTCCCGAGCAGGCGCTCGGTGGTCTCGAAGGTGCCGGTCAGGGCGCCAGTCGAGGAGATCTGGTCGGCGAACTCGACGAACAGGCGCTCGATCACCGTCGAGCTGACGGTGCCGAGGTTCGCCATGGTCTGCGAGATCTCCTTGATCTCGTCGTCATGCATCAGGGCGAAGAGCTTCGCGGCGCTCTCCTCGCCGACCGACATCAGCAGCAGCGCCGCCTTCTGGGCGCCGCTCAGCGATCGGTAGTCGTCCTTGGCCCGCATCTCGGTATCCCGTGTCCTGCCCTATTGGTCCGCGTTCATCCAGCCGCGCATGATGTTCACGGCCTGCTCCGGATGCTGATCGACGAGGTCGCTGATCCGCTTCAGCGAGGAGGCGCGGACCCGGCCCTCGACTTGGTTGATGTCGATCATCTGGTCGATCTCCTGGGCCATGCTCTCGGCTTCGGCCAGCGCCTCCGCCGTGCCGGGCAGCGTCTGGGTCGAGCCGGGCGGGCCGGGAATGGCGAGCGCCGCGGCGGCGCCTGGCGGCAAGGCGGCGCCCGCCGGTCCGGCAAGCGCCAGGCCCGGCTGGGCGATGCCCGGGAGGGCCAGCATGCGATTGAGCAGCGGGCGCACCACCAGCAGCAGCACCAGGACCGCGATCACCGAGAGCACCAGCAGCTCGGCGATCCGCATCAGGTCCTCCTTCTCGAGGCCCATCAGCTGGAACGGCTGCGGGCCGCTCTCCGGCAGGCTGAACTGCATGTTGACGACCTGCACCACGTCGCCGCGCTTCTCGTCGAAGCCGATCGCCGACTTCACCAGGGTGCCGATCTGGTCGAGCTCCTGCTGCGAGCGCGGCGCATAGACCTGGGTGCCGTTCGCGTCCGGCTTATAGGTGCCGTCCACCAGGATGGCCGCGGTCAGCCGCTTCACCGTGCCGGTGTGCTTGACCTCGACCTGCGTCGTCTTGGAGATCTCGTAGTTGACGGTCTCCTCGTTGCGCTGGTTCTGCGAATTGCTGCTGTTGCCGTTGTTCGCCTGCTGGGCCGGCGGGTTCGGGATGTTGTTGGCGACCGAGACCGAGTTGTCCTGCTGCTTCTCCTGGCTGTTGTCGTTCTCCTCCACGGTCTGGGTGGAGCGCACGACCTGGCCGTCGGGGTTGAAGTTCTCGGTGTTGGTGGTGACCTGGTTGAAGTCGAGATCGGCGTTCACCTCGGCCCGCACCTTGTCCGGCCCCAGGGTCTGCGCCAGCAGGTCCTCGATCGAACGGGTGAGGCGCCCCTCATAGGAGCGCCGCATGTCCTCGAGGTTGGCGCTGTCCTGGGCGTCGTCGCCGGCGCCCCGCGCCAAGAGGTTGCCCTTGTTGTCGATCACCGAGACGTTGTTCGGCTTCATGCCGGGCACCGCCGAGGCGATCAGGTGCTGGATGGCGCTCACCTGCTCCTTGTCGAGGGTTGAGGATTGCAGCACCAGCACGACGGACGCGGTCGGCTCGGCCTGGTCGCGGGAAAAGAGCTCGCGCTTCGGCATGACGAGGTGGACCCGCGCCGACTTCACCTCGCGCAGCGAGCGGATGGTGCGGGCGAGCTCGCCTTCGAGGGCGCGGATTTGGTTGATCTGCTGGACGAAGTTGGTGGTGCCGAGGGCGTCGGCGCGGTCGAAGATCTCGTAGCCGATCGAGCCGCCGGAGGGGATGCCCTCGCCGGCCAGCGAGAGGCGCAGCTTCGTCACCTGGTCCTGGGGCACCAGGATCTCCGCGCCGTCGGACTTCAGCTGATAGGGAACGTTCTGGGTGTCGAGGCGCTGGACGATCGCCGCCGAATCCGTGGGATCGAGACCGCTATAGAGCAGTCCGTAGCCGGGCGAGGTCAGCCGCGCCACCACGAACACGAAGAAGGCGATCAGTGCGAAAGCGACCGCGCCGAGCATCGCGAGGCGAAGCGGTCCCAGGTTGCGCAAGGTCTGCAGCAGCGAATTCACGTCTTACTTCCCTCGTCGCGCGGCGTCCCTCTCGAGCGGGACTCCGAATTCTGTGATCGACCAAACTCGCGGCAAATGCGCCGAAATTACCGCTAAAATTTTAGGCGAATCCCGATCTTCAACTCGCAGAACCGGCGCTCGCGGACCGAAGCTAGGGCTCAACCTGCTAAGAAAGCCTTAACACCGGGAAAAACTTGCCTAGCGCAGTGTGAGCAGTGCCGAGTCGGACGCGAGTCGCATCGGAGTCGAGTGTGAGTTGGACGCGTCTCAATCGCTGATCCGCTTCGTAACGGCGATCCGTCCGACGATGCTCTGCAAATCCTTCCTTGACCCGAAGCACAGTCTCGGCAACTATATTTCGATGAAGGTCGAAATAGCAGCGCGCCAGTTGGAGTCCCTCGGCAGCCCGGTGCGGCTGAAGCTCTATCGTGCGCTGGTGCGCGCCGGGGCGGATGGCCTCGCCTGCGGGGCGCTCCAGGCGAAGCTCGGCATCGCCGCTTCCACGCTCTCCCATCACCTGCGTCATCTGAAGGAGACCGGCCTGATCTCCCAGGAACGCCAGGCAACCACCCTGATCTGTCGCGCCAATTATACGGCGATGAACGATCTGGTCGGCTATCTGGTCGATGAGTGCTGCATGGATTCCTGTGCTGCCGCAGGCAAGGCGGCCTGATCCCCTTTTTTTGGCTTCTTAATTCGATAATTCTGGAAATACCATAGGAGAACGCGATGCATCCGATAGAAGAATCGGCAATGGACGAGTTGCCGGTGGCGGTGATCGGGGCCGGCCCCATCGGCCTTGCGGCCGCCGCGAACCTGGTCGCGCGCGGCATGCCCGTCAGGGTGTTCGAGACCGGCAAGGCGGTCGGCGCCAATCTCCGCGACTGGGCGCATGTTCGCATCTTCACCACCTGGGAGCAGAGCGTCGATCCGGTCTCGCGCAAGCTCCTCGAAGCGGGGGGCTGGACCTTGCCGCAGGCCGACGCGCTGCCGACCGGCGGCGATCTCTGCGCGCTTTATCTGGAGCCGCTCGCCGCGGCGCTCGGCGGCGCGGTCGAGACTGGGGCAAGGGTAGTGAAGATCGGGCGGCGCGGCATCGACAAGGTCGCGAGCAGCAAGCGCGAAGCGCATCCTTTCGAGCTGCGGATCCTCGGCTCCGACGGCCGCGAGCGCACGGTTCTCGCCCAGGCCGTGATCGACGCCTCCGGGACCTGGCAGAATCCAAGCCCGCTCGGCGGCTCCGGCCTCGACATCCCCGGCGAGGCGGCGCTGCAGGACCGGATCGCCTACGGCATGCCCGACGTGCTCGGCGCGCGACGCGCGCGTTATCCCACGAAGCGCATTGCCGTTGTCGGCGGCGGCTATTCCGCGATCAACGTGCTGCTCGATCTGGTCCGTCTCGGGGAGCAGGCGGGTGCGGCGCCGCTCCATTGGGTCGTGCGCGGGCGGAACATGGCGCGCATCTATGGCGGCGGCGATGCCGATCAATTGGCGGCGCGTGGCCGGCTCGGCCAGCATCTGCAGCGGCTGGTGGAAAGCGGCCGGATCAATCTCGTGACCGGCTTTGCAGCGACCGCGATCGAAGATTCGCCGGACGGCCTCGTGCTCTCTGGCATGGTTGACGACAATGTGTCCCGCCTTCCGCCAGTGGACGAGGTGATCGCGGCGACTGGCCAGCGTCCCGACCTCGACATGACGCGCGAGCTGCGTCTCGAGCTCGATCCCTGGCTGGAGAGCGTGAGGCCCTTGGGGCCGCTGATCGATCCCAATATCCATTCCTGCGGCTCGGTCCCGCCGCACGGCCATCGGGAGCTCGCGCATCCCGAGCCCGGCTTCTACACGATCGGCGTCAAGAGCTATGGCCGGGCGCCGACTTTCCTGCTGCTGACCGGCTATGAGCAGGCGCGCTCGGTCGTCGCGGCTTTGGCCGGCGATCTCGCAGCCGCCGACGACGTGCACCTCGTTCTCCCGGAGACCGGCATCTGCGAAACCGATTTCGTCGAGGACGGCGCCGCCTGCTGCGGCGGCCCGGCGGTCGAGAAGGGGGAGGCCTGCTGCGTCGCCGACGAGGTCGCCCTTTCCGCGGGTAAAAAAGGGTGCGGCTGCGGGGTCGCGGCTTGACGGCATCGGTTGCGGATGCGGCGGCGGACATGAGGCCCTCGCCGGGGTGGGTCGTCACCGCCCTCGGCCTCACCCAGATCCTCGCCTGGGGCTCGTCCTATTATCTGCCGGCCGTGCTGGTGACTCCGATCGCGGCCGATACCGGCTGGTCGCTGACCTGGGTGGTGGCCGGGCTCTCGCTCGGACTGCTGACGGCGGGTC
>Ga0335080_10000399_pt1 | contig 39402 bp, 26 predicted proteins | sample Lox_Sample_34_FD_206720 | JGI IMG/M metagenome (GOLD analysis project Ga0335080, IMG submission 206720) | Soil microbial communities from Loxahatchee National Wildlife Refuge, Florida, United States - Lox_Sample_3.4 | ecosystem: Environmental > Terrestrial > Soil > Wetlands | place: USA... | reverse complement strand
GGGCGCGAAGGTAGAGGTGAAGTCCGGCGTGGTCTACGAGAAGCAGACCTATGAAGGCGTGCCGCTGGTGTTCCGCCTGGTCGGACAAAAAGAAATCGAGACGGTCCGCATCACCTGGCCGAACGGCCTGATCCAGAACGAGCTGAATCAGCCGGTCGATAAGGTGGCGGCGATCAAGGAAGCGCCGCGCCTGTCGGGCTCGTGCCCCATGGTCTTCACGTGGAACGGAGAGCGGTTCGTGTTCATCACGGACGTGTTGGGCGTCGCGCCGCTGGGGGCGAGTTCCGGCGACGGGCGATTCTTCCCCGTGGACCACGATGAATACGTCTCGATACCGGGTAATCATCTGCGCGAACGAGATGGCGCGTATGAAGTGCGGATGACCGAGGAGCTGCACGAGGTTTCCTACCTGGACCAGATCAAGCTGCTGGCGCTGGATCATCCGATACGCATGGAGATCGTCACCAACGAGAAATTCAAGTCGCCCCCGTTCCCGGAGTTCCGCTTGTTCGGAGTGGAACAGCGGGTTTATCCGAGGCGTGCCCTGGACGACCGCGGCAACAATGTGCTTGCGGCGCTTCGGCAACGCGATTTCACTTATCCCGATGCATTCCGGAGGAACTCCGCAGGCGTGGCGGAGATGCACCATTTGGATCTGGATTTTGGCGGCGCCGCGGCTTCTAATCATGCGGTTCTGGTGCTTCACGGCTGGGTGGATTGGGCCGATGGAAGCACATTCCTTTCGGCGATGCAGGAGCAGCGTGATCTAGTGTTCCCCTACCTTCAGGTGAAAGACGCGGAGGGCAACTGGAAGACGGTGATCGAGGACATGGGCATTCCGTCGGGTAAGCCGAAGACCATGGCCGTCGACCTTGCCGGTAAGTTTCTCTCTGCGTCGCGGGAAGTCCGGATCGTGACGAACCTGTGCGTCTATTGGGACGAGATTTACTTGATTGAAAGCGATGCTGCGACGGACAGCCGGCTGACCGCTGCGGGACTGCTTTCCGCGGATCTGCACTTCCGCGGGTTTTCCAAGGCGAAGATAGACCCCGAGCGTAAACAGCCGGAGCAATTTGACTATCGGACCGTGAGCGGGACATCCATGTGGAATCCGACGGCGGGCAATTACACGCGGTATGGGGCAGTAGAGGATCTAATGCAGGAGGCCGATGATCGGCTGGTGATCATGGGGTCGGGCGACGAGGTAAGCCTTCGTTTCAACGCCAATGGTCTGCCGCCGCTGCCTGCCGGATGGAAGCGCGATTTCCTGCTGCTTGTGGACGGGTGGGCCAAGGATGCCGACGCCAACACGGCTTTCTCCCAGACGGTGGCGCCGCTGCCCTTTCACGGGATGAGCAGCTATCCGTACCCAGCGGGGGAGAAGTATCCGGAGGACGCCCTCCATCGGGAGTACGTGAGAGAGTTCAACACGCGGCCGGCACTCCGGCTGATTCGTCCGCTGCGCGGAGGTACCGAATGAGACGGGCAGCAAAGTATGGACTGGTGCTGCTGATCGTCAACAGCGCCTATCTCGCGGCTTTCGCGCAGGCCAGCATCTTCTATGAAGCCAACGTGCTGCTGCACCTGGGGCTGGGTTTGGCGCTGGCGGTGGCGGCCATCGGCTGGTTGCATCGGTATCCCCGGGAGTGCGGCGCGTTCATCGCATCGGCGGCCGCGGCGATGTATCTCGTATTCCGCGGCAACCTGGTGGAGCACCGTTGGGCCCTGGCGCTGCACATCTTGCTGGCGCTGGCGGCCCTTATGATCATCGGCCTGCGATACCGGATAGCCTTCGTGGGCGTAGCCTGCGTGCTGGCCGGACTGGCGCTGGCGGTGGTGAACCGGCCTCACCAGCGCATCGAGAACCCTCCGACGGCGCCCCTTTCCATGGACGAAGAGGGCGCGGGCGCCAAATCGCCCTTCGCGCCGTCATCCGCGCAGACCAATACCGGAAATATCATCCCCTCGAACTTTTTCATGGATTCGGAGGCCTGCGGCCAGTGCCACAAGGATATCTACGAGCAGTGGAAGAGTTCGATGCACCACTTCGCCTCGTTCAACAACCAATTCTACCGGAAGTCGATCGAGTACATGCAGGACGTCGCGGGCACGCGGCCCAGCAAATGGTGCGCGGGGTGCCACGACCACGCGGTCTTCTTCAATGGCCGCTTTGACCGGCCGATTCGCGAGCAAATCGACACTCCGGAGGCGCAGGCCGGGCTGGGCTGCATGTCGTGCCACGCGATTGTCCACGTGGGCAGCTCCATGGGCAACGCCGATTTCCGCGTGGAGTATCCGCCGCTGCATGAGCTCGCCTCCAGCCACAACCGCTATATCCGCGCGCTGGATTACTTCCTGACCTATCTGAACCCGAAGCCGCACAAGCGCACCTTTCTCAAGCCGTTCATGGCCGACCAGAGCGCCGAGTTCTGTGCCGCGTGCCACAAGGTCCACCTGGATTTTCCCGTGAACAACTACCGCTGGCTGCGCGGCTTCAACGATTACGATAACTGGCAGGCCAGCGGTGTCTCGGGGCAGGGCGCGCGATCGTTCTACTATCCGGCCAAATCGCAGACTTGCGCGGATTGCCACATGCCCCTGACTCCCTCGCGGGATCCCGGGAATCGCGACGGCAAGGTGCACTCGCACCGGTTCGCCGCGGCAAATACCGCCGTGCCATACGCCAATCAGGATCCGGTGCAGTTGCGGGCGGCTGAGGAGTTTCTAAAATCCGGATTCATCACCGTGGACATTTTCGCGGTCTCGCCGGCGACAGAAACGGGCGGACAGCCGATGCGGCGGCGCAGCGACGCGGTGCAGGCGAGCTCGACATTCGCGGTCGGCGAAGAAGCCGAGCAGAACGTGGCAGCGGTGCTGCGGGACGTCGGCAAGGTGGCGGCTCCGGTGGACGCGTCGGGCGTGCGGCTGGAGCAGGGAAGTACCGCCCGCGTCGACGTGGTGGTTCGCACCAGGAAAATCGGCCATTTCTTTCCAGGCGGCACGGTAGACGCGTTCGACACCTGGCTCGAATTGCAGGCCCAGGACGGTGCAGGCCGCACGATCTTCTGGAGCGGTGGAGTGACCGATGGCGGGAAGGGGCCGGTCGATCCCGGCGCACACTTCTATAAGTCGTATCAGCTCGATGGGGAAGGCAATGCCATCAACAAGCGGAATGCGTGGCAGGCGCGCAGCCTGCTCTACGTGCGCCTGATTCCGCCGGGCGCGGCCGACACGGCGCACTTCCTGGTCAAGATTCCGAAGGGCGCGATGGGGCCCATCCGTTTCACGGCGAAACTGAATTACCGGAAATTCTCCTGGTATTATACGCAGTTCTCCTATGCAGGCAAGCCGAAGCCGGGTCAGAACCCTGCCCTATTGGGCCTGAATCACAACGGGATGGAGTATGACTTCAGTCCGGAATTGATTCCAGCAAATGTCTCGGGGAAGATCCGCGGACGCACTCCCGACCTGCCGGTGATCACCCTGGCACAGGCGAGTGCATCGGTGCCGCTCGGGACTACGGTGTGGACCCCGGTAGTCAGAAAGCAGGATCGGGAGCGCTGGAACGATTGGGGCATCGGGCTGCTGTTGCAGGGCGATCTCAAGGGCGCCGAGTACGCGTTTCGGCGCGTGACCGAAGCAGAGCCGCAATACGCCGATGGCTGGCTCAACGTGGGCCGCGCGCTGGTGCAGGAAGGCGAGACCGAAGCGGCGCGTCCGTTCGTGGAGAAGGCGCTGGCTTTGGAACCCAACCTGGCACGCGGACACTTCTTCCTGGCGATGATCCAAAAAGCGGCCGGCGATTACGATGGCGCGCTGCGCAGCCTGCGGCGGACGGAGCAGCAGTACCCGCGCGATCGGGTGACCACCAACCAGATCGGCCGGATCCTGTTCTTGAAACGCCAATACGGAGATGCCGCGCAGGCCTTGCGGAAGACCCTCGCCGTGGATCCCGAGGACGTGCAGGCGCACTACACGCTGATGCTCTGCTATCGCGGGCTGGGGCGGATGGACGCCGCCGGGCGCGAGCAGAAGCTCTTCCAACGCTTCAAGGCGGATGAGGCGTCGCAGGCGATCACGGCGAAGCAGCGGCTTTTGAGCCCCGAGGACAACAATGAGAGGCAATCGATTCACGATCACGTCAGCGCTCCTATTGCTGACAGCGCCGGCGATCTTCGAGCTTCGCGCCGTTGACGAGCCGGTGCGGTTCACCGATGTCACCGCGGCCGCCGGCATGCATTTCACGCACAACTCGGGACGCGCCGGCAAGAAATGGCTACCTGAAACCATGGGCGCCGGGTGCGCGTTCTTCGACGCCGACGGCGACGGCTGGCTGGATATTCTGCTGATCAACGGCAAGGATTGGACACCGCGCGGACGGCGTACCACCGCGGCTCTGTACCGCAACAACCACGACGGCACGTTCACAGACATCACGCGCGGCAGCGGGCTGGATGTCGAGATCTACGGCCTCGGCGTGGCGATCGGCGACTACGACAACGACGGCCGCGACGACGTCTACATCACCACCCTCGGCGGCGACCGCCTGTTCCACAACGAAGGCGGCGGGCACTTCCGCGACGTGACGCGCGAAGCGGGCATCAAGAACGAGGCGTTCGGCGCGAGCGCCGCATGGTTCGATTACGACCGCGACGGCAAGCTCGATCTTTTTGTCGCCAACTATGTCCAGTGGACCGCCGCGGGCGACCTCTGGTGCTCGATCGACGGAGCGACGAAGTCTTACTGTACGCCGGAGTCGTACAAGGGCTCGGCGCCGAAGCTGTTTCACAATCTGGGCGGCGGTAAGTTCGAAGACGTGACTGCCAAGGCCGGCCTGGCGGATGCGACCAGCAAATCGCTGGGGGTGGCGGTGCTGGATTACAATAGCGACGGCTGGCCCGACCTGTTCGTCTCCAACGATACGCAGCCGAACAAACTCTACCGCAATCTCCACGACGGGCGCTTCAAGGAGGAAGGGTTAGCCGCCGGAGTGGCCTTCGGGGAAGACGGCGTAGCGCGCGGCGCCATGGGGGTGGATGCGACCGACTACGATCGCTGCGGCCGCCCGCATCTCATCGTCGGCAATTTTTCCAACCAGATGCTGGGCCTGTATCATAACGAAGGCAACGGTCTGTTCGTAGACGAAGCGCCGCAGTCAACCGTGGGGCGCGCCAGCCTGCTGACGCTCACCTTCGGTCTCTTTTTCTTCGATTACGATCTGGATGGCTACCCCGACATCCTGGCGGCCAACGGACACATTGAAGAGGAAATCGGGCGGGTGCAGCCGAAGATCCAATACGCGGAGTTGCCGCTGCTGTTGCACAATGCGGGCCGGGGGAAATTCGACCCAATGAGCGCGTTCACCAGGCCAATGGTGGCGCGTGGGATGGCCTACGGCGATTTCGACCGCGACGGCGATCTTGACGTGCTGTTTACCACCAACCACGGTCCGGCATACTTGTACCGCAATGACGGAGGTAACCGCAATCACTGGTTGCAGCTCAAACTCGAAGGTACCAAAAGCAATCGGAGCGCCCTTGGCGCCGTCGTACGCGTGACCAGCGCCGCAGGCACGCAGTGGCAGACGGTCCACAGCGGATCGAGCTATTGCTCGGCGAGCGATCTGGCCTTGACCTTCGGGCTCGGCAAAGACGCCTCGGCGTCCGCCGTCGAAATCGAATGGCCCAGCGGGGGCAAACAGAAGCTCTCCAACGTGCAAGCCAATCAACGCCTGATAATCAAAGAAGAATGAACGACATCCTGGCCCTGTCCGGCCTGGCGCAGGGCCGTCTGATTCGCGAGGGCGAAGTGTCTTCGTCCGAACTGGTGGAAGCGCATCTGGAGCGGATCGATTGCGTCAACCCGATGCTGAACGCCGCGGTCGACGTGCTGCGCGAGACGGCGTGCCGCGAGGCGCGGGCGGCGGACGAGCGGCGCCGGCGTGGGGAGACCTTGGGGCCATTCGATGGCGTTCCGTTCTCCGTCAAGGATTCAATCGAGGTTGCCGGATGCGTGTGCACCGCGGGAACCATAGGCTTCCAGAACGCGCCGCCCTCACCCCGGGACGCCACGCTGGTCGCCCGGCTGCGCGCCGCGGGCGCGATCCCAGTCGCCCGGACCAATCTTCCCGATTTGCTGTTCGCCTTTGAAAGCGATAATCTGTTTCGCGGCCGTACCAACAATCCATACGACCTCAGCCGCACTGCCGGGGGGTCCAGCGGCGGAGAGGCGGCGCTGATTGCTGCCTGCGGATCTCCGTTTGGTCTCGGAAGCGACGCAGCCGGCAGCGTCCGTGTGCCAGCCCATTATTGCGGAATTACGAGCATCAAACCGACCTCGGGCCGGTTGCCGCGCACCGGGCACGTTCCTCCTCATGGAGGGTGGATCGAGACACTCTGGCAGATCGGCCCGATGGCGCGGCGTGTCGAGGATCTGCTCGCGCTGATGCAGATCCTCGTCGGCCCGGATGGTGAGGATCACACCGTGGTTCCCATGCCGTATGGAGGCCAGCCGGACGTCCGGCGCATCGCGTTTTTCACGGATAACGGGATTGCGCCGCCTGCTCCAGAGACCGTGGAACTCGTGCGCAAGGCCGCGGGCGCGCTGGCGGAAGCGGGTTTCATCGTCGAAGAGCGGCGTCCGCCCGCACTCGACCAAAGCTATGACCTGGAAATGAAGCTGCTAGGACCCGACGGCGGCGATAGCCTCCGCGAGTTCCTGCGAGCGATCGGGAGCACGAGGACGCATCCGCTGCTCGAAGGCTGGATCACCAAACTCGAGCCCTACCGGACAACCGTTGCCGGCTTCAGCGAGTACTGGGCCCAGCTCGACCACTTCCGTGCGGGCATGTCCGTGTTCCTCAACGACTTCGACGCGATCCTTTCGCCGGTATCCTCTGGCCCGGCCCTGCCGCACGGAACATCCATCGAGGACGCAAATTTCCGCGGCTTCAGCTACACCATGACCTATAACCTGACCGGCTGGCCGGCGGCTGTAGTGCGGTGTGGCGCATCCGCCGAGGGCCTGCCCATCGGAGTGCAGGTTGCCGCTGCGCCGTGGCGAGAGGATGTTGCAGTGGAGATCGCACAGCGGCTTGAAGGCACGTTTGGCGGGTGGCAGGCTGCGCCCTAGCTCGCTATCTGGATTCGTCGATCACTTCGATCGCATTCACGCAGGCATAATTCCGTGTCGGCGCTAGGGCGATATTCAGTTTGCCCTGCGCGTCCGGTTCCAGACCGTGAGCGGTGAACGCGGTCGCGCGTCCGGCGCCTTTGGCTTCCTTGAAAACGTCAAAGCCGTGGCGCAGCACCACCCCGTTGCAGAGAATATCGAACACGCGGCTACCGACCCCTCCGCCGGGCGGTGTGCCGGGGCCAAACCAGGCCTCGGCGGCGTAGATGGTCATCCCATATCGTCCCGGAGGAACCGGGACGACATAACGGAGGTTCCCAAAGCGTTCGCCTCGGAAGAGCTCGGAATCGGGAGCATCCTCGACCGGCTTGGTTCGCAGGACCGTTTGCCCTCCGCGCGCGTACCGGTCCGGCTCCCAGACGCGCCCCTGCTTGTCGGTGTAGGCGCGGTCGAGCGCGACCATCCGGACGGGCTTGAACTTGCCCGCGACCCCTGGAGTGATTTCGATGGCGCACAGTAGCGGCGGATTGGTGAAGGGCTCGAACCGAAGATGGAGCTTCCCGTCCGGCGCAGCCGAAATATCCTTGAACGCGCGGACGTCGGCGGTGCTCGGACCGGCTTCGCTGATCACGTCGAACTCGTGCAGCACCTCGCGGCCGTTGATGTGCACGTTGAAGACGCGGCTCGACTCACCTCCGCCGGCCACGTTGTTCTCACCGTACAGGGTCTCGGCGAAGTGAAGTCGCAGCTCATACACTCCCGGAGCCAGCGGAATCGCATATTCAAAGGCCCCTTCACGGCGGCTCTGATAGATCCGCGGCTCGCGTGTGCCGAAGATCGGGTGATCGACGGTTTCGAAAACGTGCCCGCCCTGAAAATAACGGTCCGAGTGCCAGACCCGTCCCAGCCGGTCAGTGTAGTCGCTGCCTAGATGTCCCGCCAGGATACGAACCTCGTCCGCGCCGGCAGCGAGCGGCGGCGAGTTGGCTGAGGGAGTCGTCGTGGCCCTCAATGCCTTTCCGATTGGTGCCTTCCACAACGCAATAGCGGTCGTACAGAAAACCAGAAGGAGCACGGCCGCGACGGTCAAGCCCCGATAAGTCCGGGCGGGCGGAATCGTCACACCCGCTGGAACCGCAAACACCGTTCCGTTGGTCGATTCTGGCTCCAGATGGGACTTTGCCGGAGCGCCATTCGCGGTCGCTTCTTCCTGCGCCACAAGGGCTATGGGACTCAGGCTCGGTGTGGTAGCGCCACGCACCAGGAACTGCGGCGCGTACTGACCGGGTGGCATATCGATCCGCATCGGGTGCTCCGCACCCTCCGCATCGTAATACTCGCGCAGCCGTTTGCGCAGCCGATGGGCCTCCACCCGCACAATCGAGTCCCGCTTCTGGTCGAAGTCGGGCGGACGCCCCAGCGCATCCACCGCGATGTTGTATTCCTTGATCTGTTCGGCTGTCCCCTCGAAGTACTTCGTGCACACGTATGTCAGGAGCAATGCCAGATTCGGCGCTCGATGAAAGATCCCTGATCCCAAGATCCGTTCCAGCTCACGTCGTTCTTGCGCGAAGTCGGCTGACGTCTGCATGGATGTCGCCCCCTGAGGCGGATTTGATGGCAAGTATACACACGCGGCGAAGCAATCTTCAAGTCCGATTCTTAACGTCGAGAGTTCCGTTAACACTTGCGCAGCGCCAGCGTTAACGCGGCGCTGCCACCCTTCGCGGCCTCTCTTACGGCATTCTGAGGTTTGGACTTCCGAAGTATGGCTATGGCTCTATCCGAATGGTTGCAGTTACTTCCGCCGTGGAGGGGCCCTGGTGGGATATCGCACGAACATCGTAGCTGCCGGGAGGGATCGAGGCCGCCGGGATGGTCATCACGTAGGGAATCCGCCCCTGCGGATCGGCGTCGGGGAGAAGCATCGGCACCTTGGTGAGGCTCTTTCCGGACTGGAGGAATTCGATTTCGACGCCGGGCTTGCCCGCTATGGCAGGATCCTGGTAGACGGTGAAGAAGAGGCGCAACATCGCGTTGGCGTCCTTCTTGACAACCGTGTCCAGCGTGGGCGTGATCAGCCCGCCCTGGAAAACAAAGGGATCGTTCGGGTCCGTTCCTTTCGCATTCGGCGTGTAGGAGCGCACCACGGCTAGCGACGAAATGCCTACCCCTGGGCTGGTGGCCGGCACGGCGAAGTCCGTACGCTGAACTCCCGCCTTATTGCTGTGGCGGTCCATGACCACGCTCTCCAAAGTATATTTGCCGGCGGGCAGAGTGACCGTCATCTTGTCCAGAAAATTCCCGCCCTTAAGCTGCTCCGGGGTCACCACGAAAGACCGGTCACGCGACAGCTTTTCGACGACCTCGCCCTTCGCGTCCTTGACCAGCGCCAGCAGCGAGCAGTGCACGCTTTGCGAATTCTTCCCGGAATCCGCTACTGGCTGTAGCTCATGCAGCGGTACTTCGACCAGCACCAGGACCGAGGTCCCCTGCGGCCGCGCCTCGAGCCGCAGACCTCCCGCGCGGAACTTCACATCGTCGGCCGGTTTGCCATCGGAGAGCATCTGCAACAAGGCCACTTCGAAGGGCTGTACGCCTGCACCGCGGATGTCGGGAGGCAGGGCGAAGTATCCGTTGCGCGCATGAATCACCAGGTCTTTGCGGTTGGCGGTCACCGAGAGCTTGCGGAAACTGCCGTCGTAGTTCTGAATTCCGGGGTTGTAAGACAGCTCGTAGTAGCTGCTGATCTCCTCGTTGACGTGGTGCAGCGGAACTCGCAGGTCGTTGCTATCGCCGATCAGGAAGCCACCAGTGGATTCGGCAAGGTCGCGGATGGCCTCCTGCACGTTCGAGCGGGCGGAGACCTCGGCGTTATCGGACGACATCACCTGGTCCTTGGTGACCGGACCCTCAGTCTGGGTCATCGTGGTGGCGCTGGCGCGGGCGGCGCCTCTCAGTTGACTCGTGGCGGCGGCCGTTTGCGCTCCCACCATCACGCCGCGGGTATCGATGGAATAGAAGGTGACATTGGAGCGGTTCGCGGTGCTAATAAGGCTACGGAAGGGAGCGTCCAGCTCCGGCCCGCGGTACATGCCCCAGGTGAAATAGACGATCGACTTGCGGCCGGGCATGCGGCGTTGCCCTTCGACGAGCGCGCGCAACGCCGAAAGCGTCAGCCTCGTGCCTTGGTTGGCGGCGGCGGCGTCCATGCGCAGCATGTCGAGCATGATGGAGGCGAGCCGGGCCTGCAGGGCCTGGTCACCGTTGGACACGGTCTGGCTCGCGGTTGCGCTGGCGGCGGCGAGTAGGTCGGAATCCTGGACGCCTCCGTTCTGGCCGCCGAGGTTGCGCTTCAATTCGGCCTGGATAGCCTCCGATTCGGATGCCATGGTGGGTCCGCCAAGTCCTTCCGTGGCCCGCTCGATGGCCTTGGTGAGCGCCGCTTTGTCGGTGGTGAACTGCTGCAGCACCAACAATTGGGCGCTGATCACCACCACGGAGTAGAAGACATTGGTCCCTTGGCCGCCCTGGACGAGGTCGAGCGCGGCCGAGCGGGCGAGCTTGCGCTGGCTGGCCTCATTCATGGATTCGAAAGCCAATGTCACCAAGCGCACCTGCCGCAGCGGATCCAGCGTGGTCTTCGCGCCGCCGCTCGCGATGGCTTCCGACCCGGCGACCAGCCGGAATCCGGTCAGGGTTTGTTTGGCTCCGCTGTCGAACACGTTGAGGTCGGACGGCTTGAGGTCGGTCACCGGCTTGCCCTTCTTGTCGCGGACGATCAGGTCGAGCAAGACTTCTTCGGCAGTGGTTCGAAACGTGGGTGCCTGCGGATTCGCCGGCTGCTGCGCGGGTATAGGCCAGGGCAACAGCGCGGCCGTCGCAAGGGAGGTAAGCCGAAGCCACCGGGTTGTCATAACGCCTCCATTACTTCGCCAGATCCTGCAGGCGCTTGAACTCAGCCAGTTCGCGCGCCGCTTCCTCTTTTCTTCCCAGCCGCGAGTATGCGGATGCGAGGTTGTAACGGGCCTCCACGCTGGCGGGTGCCAGCTTGACTGCCTGCTCGAGTTCAAACGCAGCCCGCGCAGGATCTTCTCTGGCCAGCATAACTCTGCCCAGAGCGACGTGCGCCGAGTAGTCGCCGGCGGCGGCTTTGACGGCCCGTTCGGCATATTCCAGGGCAGGCACGGTCTCTTCGCGCTTCAGATAGATTGTGGCCAAGCCGACCAGCGCAGGAATATGGTCGGGAGCCAGAGCCAGAGCTTTCTTGATCTCCTCGATGCCGCGATCGGTATCCTGCGTATTCAGGTAAGCGCCGAACCGGAAGTGGACGTTGGGCTCGGCGGGATACTGCTGCACCAACTCTTCGAATTTCCGGATGGCGTCTTTGGAATCGAATTCCATGGCGGTGGCCATGGCATCCCCGAGCTTGAAGACCAGCTCGCGGTCGGCTTCCGGCACCTCGGGCGGGAGCAGTGGGCGGCGCAAACCAGCGATGCCGGCCGCGGCGACAATCTCGGGCGACTTGTGATCGACCCGGGTGAGCTCGGTGAGCATGGCGACAGCCTTTTCGAAACTGCCGGTTTTGGTAAGGACCAGCGCATAGTGAAGCCTGGCGGCGTGCGCCAGTTCAGGCGGCTCCTGAAACCTTGAGCGCTCGACCTGGATCAGGCACTCCACGGCGGCGTCGTAGCGGCGTAGCTTGTATTCGCAAAGGCCCGCCATGGTCCACGCCGGCGCGCTATCCGGTTTCAACGCGCCGAGCCGGCGGAAGGTGGCGGCGCACTCGGTGTAGCGGTCGAGATCGTAGGTAATGGAGCCGAGATTCCAGAGTCCCTCGTCCCAGTCGGGCTTGAGTTTGAGGGCCTGCCGGTACAGGCTCACCGCCTTTTCCAGTTGCCGACCGTCGCGCGCGGCATCGGCCTGGCGGGCGAGTGCCTGGAACGTTGGCGGAGCCGTCTGGCTGGGTGCCGGGCGGACGCCGGCGAGAAAAGCGAGCATCCAAACGGATACCGGGAAGCCTCGCATCTACCGTTCATCGTACACCTCAGCCCCGCGGGACGCATCGGAGGTGTACGTCCCGCAGGGCTGCGGGTCATCAGAAGAAGAACTTCAGCGCCATTTGGACGACGCGATGCCCCTGCTTCTGTGTCACAGAGCCGAACAATGGCGTGTTGACCTTGAGGGTGTTGGGATCGAAGCCTAGGGTAAGGTTGCTTCCGTTGAACGACCACAACGGGTGATTCAGGAAGTTGTAGCCATTGAACCGGATCTGGATCTTCTTCGCTTCCTTGATTTGAAAATTCTTGAAGAGGCCCATGTCCCAGTTGAAGAAGGCCGGGCCATAGATGGCCGGCAGAACGGTGGGACCGTTCTGCCCGACGCCGGTCGGCAGCGTGAAGCAATTCGGATTGATGTACTGATTGGTTCCGAGGCCAGACGCCGGATTGCAGGTCAGCACCGGGTTGAGCGCGATATCGGTGGTCCCCAGCAGAGAGGCGTTGCTGATGTTGAAGGTCGTACCGGGGATTTTCGCAGCGTTGGTCTGCAAATTGAAGTTGGCGCCATTCCCGATATTTTGAAATCCCGAGAGGTTCGCGCCGCTCTGCGCCTGCACGATGCCCGAGACCTGCCAGCCGTTCACGAATCCGCCGGCCAGCTTGTCTTTCACCGGATTGCCCAGCTCTATCGAATACGCAATGTTGAAGATGTGGGTGCGGTTGGACGGCAAAACACCGTAGTTGTTATCCAGGTTGAACTGGTCATGGAAGCTGACAAGACCCATCGCCTTGCCGAAGGTGTAATTCATGTTGATTGTGTATCTGCCCTTGGTTCGGATCCAGGTCAGTTGCAGGGCGTTATAGTTCGAGTAGGCGTTGTTTGTAGCCAGGTAGAGGTCCGAGAATCCCTTGAGCGGACGGAAATTATCCGCCGTCAGAGAGTTGGGATCGACGCCTCCGTTGTTCTTGGCGAGCATGGAACCTACGGGGACCAGATTGATGTTCAGGGTATTGAATCCCGCGCTGCCGCCATTGCCGGAACTCGGAATATCGCGGGTCATGTTGCCGACATAAGCGACTTCGAGCAGGCTCGACCAAGGCAACCGCTGCGAAACCGTAAAGCTGTAGCTATCCGTGTGGGCCTGCCGGTCATCTTTGCTGTCCACGGCGGACGGGCTGGAGGCCTGGTCGGCGACATTCAGCGTGTCGAGATTCCTGGCCAGCACCGGCACGCCATTGACGTTGGCGCCGAGGTTGCGCGATACGACTCCGGCCGAGACATCCAGGCCGTTGGTGAACTGGCCGGCGTGGTAGTAGTATCGGCCCCATCCGCCGCGCAGAACGGTCCTGCCTGATCCTAAGACGTCGTAGGCGACGCCAAAGCGAGGCTGATAGAAGAGCGCCCGGGTCGGAAAGCCGCCCAGCGGCACGGCCGGATTGCGCTTGTTCCATTCGAATCCGCAATATTGCAGCGGAGTGCAACTCGAGCTGTATTTTGAGTAATCGAAGATGGAGTAACCGTAGCCTAACCGGTCATACCAAGGTTGGAAGTGGGTGAAGCGCAGGCCGTATTCCACAGTCAATCTGCGATTGACTTTCCACGAATCCTGCACGAAGCCTTCATACGTGTTGTAGGCGATATCGTTGATGCGGTTGAAACTGGTCTCCTGGTAGCTGTTCAGAATACCGAGCAGCTCGTCGGCATAGGCGCTGCCGGTGCTATTCGGATTGCCCACGTTGAATTCCAGGAAGCCATTGGTGTAGTTGTTGGCCGGCTGCGCGTTGCGGATCCACTCCCAGAAGAAGCCGCCCTTAATGGTGTGGGTCCCCCACACCTTGGTCATGGTATCGCTGAAACTGGGCATGTACTTGTTCGCGTACAGCCCCTGGGAAGGTCCGCCGGCTTCGAAACCGCCCGGATTGAAGATCAAAGCCGCTTCGCCGCCGCCCCATCCGCCGAACGCGGGAATCTGGGCAACACCGTTCTTGAACAGGCCCTTGTAGTTGTAGCCGACCTTGCTGCGATCAACTTTCGAAGGATCCTCGAAGACATTCGGGAACCCGATGAACGTGTAGCCAAAGACAAACTCGTTGGTCATGCTGGGGCTAAACACGTGGGTCAAAGACGCGGAGACAGAGTCGGAGCGATTCTTTCCTTCAACCGGCGTGGGGTAGGGAACCTGGCCGCCATTGCGCCACCACAGGCCGACCGGGAACAACTGAGTCTCGCGTTGCAGGTTGTAGCGAACGAACAGCTTGGTATTATCGCTGATGCTGTAATCAACTCGCGCCATCCACTGAGTGTTGTTCTGGTTGAAGGTTTCGGCCTGCACGTAGTTGAATCCGCCCGTGGAATTTGAATCGGCGTTCGGCTGCGGAAAAAGCTTCATCATGGCCTGCGTGTTGGGGTCGATCAGGTTGGACGGGATGATGCCACCCGGAAAGGTCGCCTGGTTGACCTGTCCGGGAGGTCCGCCGGAAGCGGTGATGTTCCCGAGTTTGCTCAACTCAGCCGGCGAGAAATTGCCGTTGATCATGCCTGGGGTGGCCACGGTAGCGCGCAGCAGGCCGGTATCGAGCACCTGGTAGAAGTATTCGTAGCCGGTGAAAAAGAACAGCTTGTTACGGTTCTTGTTGAATTTGGTGCCCGGAATCAGGACGGGTCCACCGATTGTGCCGCCCGGATAGTAGTATTTGTTTTCCGGCCGGGGCTGGCCGTTGGCGTTGAACTGGGCATCGTTGGCGTTTAACGCATAGTTGCGGGCATAAATGAAAGCGGAACCGTGGAAGTCGTGGCCGCCGGACTTGGAGACCGACGTAATCACGGCGGGTCCTTTCTGGTTTTCGGCGCTGAAATTCGAGGTCAGCACCTTGAATTCTTCCACCATGTCCGAATTCGGATTCACCGGAGTGTCACAGTTGCAGCCCGGATCTGAGACGTGCGCACCATCGGCGGTGATGTCGAGCGAGTTGCCCGGCAGACCGTTGTAAGAAAAGGCATTATTGAGCGGGCTCTGGCTGCCGGCATCGCCGTTGGCATTGATGCCTATGGTTTCGCCGGTATAGTTGGCTTTGTTCGACGTGCCGTTCGCGATGCCGAAGCCCGGCATAATCTTGATGAACTCGGCGGCGTTGCTACCGGTTTGCACGTAGCTCTGGAGTTCCTTGGTTGTCAGGGTCGCGGATTTCTCGCCGGAGTCGACGGGAGCGATCTGGTCGACAAGACCCGTGACTTCGACCGCTTGGGAAGTGGAACCGACCTGAAGCGATACGTCGAGGTTGCGCTTCTCCCCGCCGCCAAGGGCGATACCCAGCGCCTTATACGTAACAAAGCCCTTAGCCTCAACCGCGATGGTGTACGTCCCTACCGGAACGGAGGCAAAAGTGAAGTACCCGTCATTGTTGGTCTGGGTTTCACGCTGGGAACCTGACTGTGCGTCGGTCAGGGTGACTTTGGCCTTGGCGACGACAGCAGTCGAAGGGTCAGTCACGATCCCGGTCAGAGTGGCGTAGATACCTTGAGCCGACAGGTTGGCTGCCAGAAGGACAGCCAGCGCCATGCCAGCTATCAACTTGGTGCAGCCAGCCCTCCACAAGCTTTGAATTTCTCTCATTTGGACCCATCCCTCCGAGGTTCCACCGTAGTATAAAAGCACTACCCGCGTGACGAACTACAAATTTTCCATCTTTGGGTTAACAAGCCCTTTGGAACCTTAGCATTAACGAATATAGGGGTAGTCGTATTAGGAAGGGGCCAAAAAATGCTGTCGAGTAATTCTGCACGTGCCCCGCAAAGCCGTGAATGTACTAGGTTGACGAAAGTAGACCAACTAGTACCGGGCAATGCCTGGTCCACAGGTGACCTTATATACGACGAATGGCTTGCGGTCCGAACGTTAACCGTTGAACGTGAAAAACCTCAACGTTACCGCAGTGTTAACGGTCGGTTCTGCTTGAATCCGAATGACTTGCAGCCAACTAGGGTGTCCGGTGGCCGTGTTGATGATAGAATCCTTCTCCGGGGTATTCCAGTCTGTCCGTGTATCGTCTCGGGTTCGTTTTGCTGATCTCGGCACTAAGGGCGCAAACGCCACCACCCGTTTGCGCGCTGGAGCGGGCAATCCAACTTCATCAAGCCGGCGATTATGCGGCGGCGGCGCGCGAGTATCGCGCCTGCGTCGCGATCGATCCGAATCGTGCCGAGACGCGGTCGAATCTTGGCGCCGTTTTGGTGAAGCTGGGCCGGTACGAAGACGCGATCGAGCAGTACGGGGAGGCGCTTAAGATCGCGGCTCCGGAAATTGTGCCTCAACTCCGCTTCAATCTTGCCTTGGCCTATTACAAGTCCTTCCAGATCAACGAAGCGGCCCTGGAACTGGCGGCACTTCAGAAAACACGACCTTCCGATTTGAACCTTGCGCTCCTGCTGGCCGACTGCCGCCTTCGGACCGGCGAGTTTCGCCGTGCAATCGACCTGCTGCTGCCTTTCGAGGCTGCGCAGCCGGACCAGCCGGCGCTGGATTATGTGCTCGGGATGGCCCTCATTCGCGATGGACGGGTCGCCGAAGGGCAGTTGCGGGTCGACCGGATTCTGGGCCGTGGAGAATCCGCGGAGGGACACTTCCTGCTGGGGAGCGCGCTTTTCACCGCTGGGAATTATCCGGCCGCAGTGAAGGAATTCTCGAAGGCCGAGGCTCTGAGTGCCGATCTCCCATCGCTTCAGTCTTACTACGGCCAAGCTCTGCTGTTCAGCGGTGATGCCGACGGGGCAATCGAGGCTTTCCACAAGGAACTCGCCGCGAACCCGAACGATTTCGACGCCAATTTTCAACTGGCATCGATCCTGGCGAATCGCGGGAAGCCAGAGGAGGCGCGCCCACTGCTCGAGCGTGCGGTGCAGGTCCGCCCCGGTTCGAAGGAGGCTCGCACAGCCCTCACCAATGGCTTTCCGGTAGCCAAGGCTCAGGGCGATGAGGGTGTTGCCCCCGGATCCGCAGCGCCGGCGATTGCGGGCCTGGATCTGGCGCACCTTTCCCGGCCTACGGTCCTGGTGTTCGGCAGCTACACCTGCCCGAAATTGCGCAGCTCCGCCGCCGAATTGAAGAGGATTTCGGAGCAGTATCGCGACCGGATCGAATTCCGCCTCGTGTACATCCGCGAAGCGCACGCGGCAGACGGCTCCGGTACGCAGTGGCAGAGCACCATTAACGAACGAGACGGAGCGGTGCTCGCGCCTGCGCGCGATCTCGCCGAAAAGCGCCAGCACGCGAACCTCTGCGTTCGCAAGCTCAACCTGCCGTGGCCGGCTGTCGTGGACGGCATGGATGGCCTCGCCGAAGCCGCCTACCAAGCCTGGCCGAGCCGCGTGTACGTTGTGGATCTGGGAGGCCGCGTCGTATTCAATAGCCGGCTGGGTGAGCTCGACTTCCACGCGGCCGACCTGGAGGCTGCGCTTCGTGAGATCCTGGCAAAGAGGTCATCGGATGCGCGCCCGCATTAGGACGGTCTGCGTGGTTGCGGGCCTGGCATCCCTACTGGCGGCACAAACTCCACCTTCCGGCGAGGCAATCCTGCGCCACGCAATCCAGCTTCATCAGGGAGGCGATGTCGAAGGCGCGGTTCGCGAATACCGGGCCTACCTCGAGCAGAACCCGGATAGCGTTATGGCCCGATCCAACCTGGGCGCGGCGCTCGCCAGGCTCGGCCGATACGAAGAAGCCATCGGCGAATACACGCAGGCCCTCAAGAAGGATCCCGGCAACCTGCCGGTCCGGATGAACCTGGCGTTGGCGTACTATAAGACAGCGCAGATCACGGTGGCGGCGGAGCATCTGGCGGCGGTGGTCTCAAAGCAGCCCGGCAACCGGCAGGCGGTTTTCCTGCTTGCGGACTGCGCTTTGCAGCTCGGTGAAAACCAGAAAGTGATCGAGCTGCTGGCTCCGCTCGAGAAGGAATCGCCCGACGACAAATCCCTGATCTACCTGCTGGGCACCGCCTACGTCCGCGACAAGCAGCCCGCGCTCGGGCAGGCGCTGGTAGATCGCATCCTGCGAGACGGCGATTCGGCAGAGGCCCGGCTGCTGCTGGGCACCACGAAGATGAACGCACAGGAATTTGCCGATGCCCTGGCCGACCTGAAGAAAGCGGTCGAGCTCGATCCGCGGCTCCCGGACGTCTATTCGTATTATGGGCTGGCCCTGTTGTCGACCGGCGATATGGCCGGCGCTGCGGATGCCTTTCGTAAAGAGCTGGAGTCGAATCCGAACGATTTTGTGTCCAACCTTCAATTGGGCGTAGTCCTGAAACAGGATCAGAACTTCGATCAGGCGCGAAGTTATTTCGACAAGGCGCTGCGAGTCCGCCCTGGCGATCCGGGGGTGCGCTATCAGTTGGCAACGCTCGACCTGATGACAGGCAAGCTCGATACAGCCTGCGCCCAGTTGGAACAGTTGACCAGGGAGACGCCGAACTTCGTGGAGGCGCACGTTTCGCTCGCCACGGTCTACTACCGGCTGAAACGCAAGGCGGATGGCGACCGGGAGCGGGAACTGGTGCTGAAGCTCAACGCCGAGAAGCAGGCGGCTCAACCGGGCGCCAAGATTCCATGAGGCCTGCGTGCTGGATATTCGTGCTGGCCGTCTGCGCGGCGGCAGCGCCGTCGGACGATCGCGATTGCGCGCCATGCCATCGCGAGATCGCGGCGCGGTTCCGTGCCACGCCGATGGCGAGGGCCCTGGCGCCGGTGTCGGAGTGCGAGATCCTGCAGAAGAATCGGGAGCTGATCTTTCATGACGAGGGATACGAATCACGGATCGCGCGCGATGGCGACCGCAGCATTCTGACCGTGAAGGGCGGCGGAGAGAACCTTACCGCGACGCTCTTATGGGCGTTCGGCCGGGGACAGGCAGGCCAAACCTACGTCTTCCAAATCGATGGAGTTTACTATGAAAGCCGGATCAGCTTCTATAACGCGCTGCACGGAGTCGACCTGACCATGGGAGCGCGGCCCGGCAAGCCGAGAAGCATGGAAGAGGCCGCCGGGCACCGCCTGGGTCCGCGCGACGCGTTGGAATGTTTTGGGTGCCATTCGAGTGGAGCGGTGAGCGGAGGCCGGCTGCACCTCGAAACCATCGCCCCCGGCGTCGGCTGCGAATCCTGCCACGGTCCGGCATCGCGTCACGTGCAGGCGGTGCGTGCGGGGGACGTCGCCGGCGCGAAGATGACGAAGCTTGCCGGGTCGACCACCGAAGAGATCTCGGAGCTTTGCGGCCGATGCCATCGCACGTGGTCGCAGATCTCGACCAGCGGTCCGCGCGGCGTGCTGAACGTGCGCTTTCAGCCCTACCGGCTCACCAACAGCAAATGCTACAACGTGTCGGACGCGCGTATCCGCTGTATCGCCTGCCACGACCCGCACGGACCGCTGGAGACAGTGGCTTCGAGCTACGATAGCCGGTGCGTCGCGTGCCACTCGGCCAAGGCCGGTGGCAAGATGTGCGCGGTCGCCAAACAGAACTGCGTCACCTGCCACATGCCGAAAATCGAGCTTCCCGGCGCTCACGCGCGCTTCACCGATCACCAGATCCGTATCGCACGCGCCGGCGATCCTTATCCGAATTGAACATGGGCAACCGAGTATCCAGTTTCCTGAGCCGCCGGCAGTTTCTGGCCGCGGGAGCCGCAGGGCTGGCGATGCGCCACCCGTTCGCGGCAGAACCTCGTCCTCTGTTCGAAGAGATTCCGCCCGAGTTGAGCGGCATCCGCTGGGTTCACGACAATGCCGCCTCGGCCGATCGCTATCTGCCGGAAACCATGGGGCCGGGATGCGCCTTCCTCGATTACGATAATGACGGCTGGATGGACATCTACCTGGTGAACAGCGGCCCGTGCGATTTCTACAAGCCGGCGAAGCCGATCCGCAGCGCGCTGTACAAGAACAATCGCGATGGCACGTTCACGGATGTCACCGAAGAAGCGCGCGTGCCGGGTGGGACCTTCGGCATGGGAGTTGCAGCCGGGGACTATGACAACGACGGCTACCCGGACATGTTCGTCACCGCCTACGGACGCCCGATTCTCTACCACAACAATGGCAACGGCACCTTCACCGACGTGAGCGAAAAGGCCGGGCTTAGCGCCAAAGTATTTGAAGGCCACTGGACCACGAGTGCCGTCTGGTTCGATTTCGACAACGACGGCCGCCTGGACCTGTTCGTGTGCAGCTTCGTCGATTACGGCACCAGCAGCCACTTTTCATGCGGCGACAACAAGATGGGCCGCAAGTTCTATTGCATTCCGCGCGTCTTCAAGCCGACAGCGAGCCTGCTCTTCCACAACAACGGCGACGGCACCTTCACCGAGGTCAGCAAGGGCACCGACATCGAAAAGGCGCTGGGCAAGGGCCTGGGCGTGGTGGCCACGGACATCAACAACGACGGGCGCATGGACCTGTTCGTCGCCAACGATACGGTGCAGAATTTCCTGTTCGTGAACCGCGGGCCGAACGCGAGCGGCAGGACGATGTGGGAGGAGATCGCGCTTTCGGCTGAGGTCGGATTCAGCGAGGATGGACGCGCGCGGTCTGGCATGGGTGTCGACGCGGCCGATTTCGACGGCGACGGATGGCAGGATCTGTTCGTGGCCAATGTCGATCAGGAGATGTTCTCGCTGTACCGGAACAATCGCAACGAGACGTTCCGCGACGTCGCCTTCAAGAACGAAGTCGCGCAGGCGACGCGCCTCTTGAGCGGCTGGGGACTGCGGTTCTTCGATTACGATAACGACGGCGCTCTCGACCTGTTTCTGGCCAACGGGCACCCGGACGACATGATCGACAACTACTCGCAGCAGGTGAAATACAAGGAGCCGCTACTGCTGTTCCACCAGGAAAAGGGGCAACTCCACAATGTGAGCGCGCAATCCGGACCCGTATTTTCGAAGATGTTTCCGGCGCGCGGCCTGGCCATCGGCGACTTCAACAACGACGGCCGAATCGACGTCCTGGTGGGCAACAACGGCGGCGCTCCGGTTCTTCTGCGGAACAACTGCGGGCTGGGCAACCATTGGCTCGGCGTGAAACTCCAAGGAACGAAGTGCAATCGTGATGCGGTGGGTGCGCGCATCACTTGGTCGGCGGGCGGAGTAACGCGCTCGCGGCTCAAAAATATTGGCGGCAGCTACCTTTCGTCGCACGATATGCGAGAAGTGTTGGGCATCGGGGCGGCACCGAAGCTCGACTGGCTGGAGATCCAGTGGCCGCAGCCGAGCGGCCGCAAGGAGCGCTTCACGGAACTGCCGGCGGACCGGTACATCGCGATCACCGAGGGTGCCGGCATTCAGGCGAAGTAGGCCGGGCGCCTATTCTTCGCTGTAGGGTACGACTCTCTGGGGGTATACATCGGCCTCCAGGAGCCAGGCTTTGCGGTCGGAGAAATACCGCAGCAGTCTCTCATTCGACTCCGGATCTCGTTCGCGCGCCCAAACGACTTTGCTACCGTCGATATCGGCATGGTTGTACACCCACTCCTGGTCGGGAGAATGGTTGACGGAATAACGGACGATCACCAGTTGCTTGCGGGGGTGCGCCTCGAGCCACGCCTCAATGGCCGCCCGGGCGTCACGGTGGGCCTCGTATCCGCGCTCCCAATAAGCAAGCGGCAGATTGAGCCCGGACGCGGGGTTTTTCATGGCTTGAACCAGAATGACGCAGATCGGCAGCACCAGGGCAAACGCGACGCCGCGGCTGAGTCCTGTGCGCTCGAGATGCACATATACGTAGCGGCTAGCTCCTGCCAGAAGAGCGAAGATCACGGGAACGACTGGCGCCAGATGGTACGGATACAGCACCATCTGGGCCAGGTTCAGCGCGGCGATCACGGCGAGAAAGAGCAGCAGAGGACGGAGCCGGCGGCTTCGATAGAACCAGGGAAGCAGCAGAACGGGGAACGTAAGTAACGGACCAATGAAGAAGGTCCAGACGTCGAAGAGCCGGACGCCGAGGCTGTCCGCGATACGGTCCCACGAGCTATATCGCTGATGGTGTTCGACTTCGTTGCGATACATGGTGGCCAGCACCTTGTCGTCCAGGGTGACCTTGCGGGGTGGAAGGAATGCCAGGTTTTCAGGCCAGCCATAGGTATCGCGATTCACCAGGTAGGGCATGCGGAGAGGGTTGCCGGTAACTCTCCAGTTGTAATAGCCCATAAAAGCGGCACCGCAGCAGAGCACCGCTCCAGCGGGCACTAAGAATACTCGCGTAGTGTGTAGCGGGTGCTTACGGAGCCGCCGCACCAGGGCCGGAAGCAAATAGAACGTCGCAGCCGCCGCGAGCACTCCACCTTCGAATGGCCGGGTATTCAACAGCGTCACGATGCCAAGTGCGAAGAGCACGGCGTATCCGCCCGATGCGTCGTCACGCCGCAATCTCGGCAGTGACCCGATCAGCAGGGCTCCGCCGATCGCCCCGACCGACCCGCCCATGTAACTGTCGATCCACAGACCGGCGAGGCCGAATTTCAGCATGGCAACCAACGTTCCAAAGAACGCCCACTCCGGGCGGAGCCATCCCTGCATCATCCAGCAGATGGCTGCGAACATCAGCCCGACGCTGAGCAGCACGCCGGTCCAGGGAAGGCCGAGCGTCGCCTGGCCCAGGGCGAGAAAGGCTCCCTGTCCGGGCGGGTACATCGAATTGTAAGTGGGCCGTTGAATGATATGGATCGATTCGAAATGCCGCCACATCGGATGGGTCGGATTCGTGAGGCGGCCATGCGCCAGGGTGTCGCCAAGGAGCAGGTGGCTGAATTCATCATGAATGCTCGGGTCGGGGACCGGCGCCCAGCCCAACATGCAGAGGCGGAGTACGATGGGCAGGATACCGCAGATCAGGATCGCCAGCCGTTTGGCGCGCGCGAGACGCCGGACGCTGACGGACAGGGATCGGAACCACCTCCCGCGACAGACCGGCACGGCCGCGATTACTAGAACCGCGGCGATGAGAAGCGCCCATTCGGCGGCCACCGCCTCAGGGGAGATGAATCGCGTGACCTGGTCGATCCAGAAACGGATTACCACCGGCAGGGTCATGGCGCGGGCCGCCCGTACAGGTCAAAGGACTCGGGTTCAAAAATCGCTGTCTGCCAGAATGTGCTGCCTTCGAAGTGTCGAACCAGCCGATAGCCGCTTTGCCGGATCCGTCCGATCCAGAGGTCCCTTTCGTAAGTGCCTTTATAGCCGACGATCACGTAGTCGGGGCGAAGCGTTGCCAGGCGCTCGCTGTCCTCATTGACGTGGTTGCGAATCGACCAGTCCCAGTAAGATGGGCCGTGGCCGCCATACATATTCGCGAAGATATTCGTGGGAAAATACGGCTGAATTGCGACGCAGGCATATCCGATAGCGAAAAGCCGCTGATGCGCGATGCCGGTCTGCTCCAGGTAAGAGGCCGCCTCCCGGCTGGCGGAGTAACTGGAGTCCCAATCGTAGGCAGCCGACTCGGCCGTCCAGTAACACTGGAAGCAGATGACGATGGTCAGCGACAGGATCGCAGCCCAACCGGGCTTCACGCGCTGCGCCGCAACCCAGGCTGCCGCCAGCCAGCCCAGGAAAACCAGTCCCTGATGCCAGACCTGCGAATAGATCACCGCGTTGACGACGGAGAGCGACACGAACGATGCTGCAAAGAGAAGTAGAGTTCCGCCGCGCCATAACAGCGGAAGGGAGAGCGCGATCGCCACAGCCGAGGCGATCCAGCCGCCGGCAAATCCACCCTGAATGGACTTGCTGGTGACGGTCATCAGGTGATCGAACGACCAATAAGGCCGTCTCACAAAGATATTGTCGGAGGCAGGCCAGGCGGAGAGCACCAGCAAAAACAAAGCTATGAAATAGCAGCCGCCCGCCGCCAGAAGCCGTCTGCGTTCCGGCAGTGAAAGATTTGTCCAGTTCCTGACCGATTCGATATAGAATGCCAGCCAGATGGCGCAGGAGAGTGCCATCCCGTGGACGCTGACTGCGGCGAGAAGGCAGAGAATTGTGGTCAATGCCCAGGTCCGCCGCATGCCTTGCGGGTAACAGACGGCCACGCCGAACAACAATGGCGGCACGAGGGAATAACTTCGCGCCACTACCGCGTACTGGTAGCAGAGGAAGAAAGTGAAAGGCAGGGCCATCCGAATTGCGATCGGGAAAGGCGCACGCCGGAGTACGAGGCAGCAGGCTGCGAAGCCGCACACTGCCGAAACCAGGTTCAGTGAGCGATACGGGAGACCTGCCCGGGTGCAAATATAAAGCAGACTCTGCCAAAGCCCCGGCGTGCCTTCGTAATGCAGCAACCTTGTCCAAAGATCCGCGAAAGAGGCGTCGCGAGCCAGCAGCCAACTCTGGGCTTCGTCGGCCCAGGGTTCGTGGTGCCACACAGCGAAGCCGACAAGCAGCGCATACAGCACCGCGGCGCCCAACGCGGGCAGTTCCGGGCTGATGTATGGTGCGTGTTTTCGCCGGGCCGGGACCGCTAGGACACCCATTTCAGAAGCCGGATCACACCCATTTTGGCATTGCGCCGGTGAGCGGAGACGTTCTGCCGCGCTTCGATGTCCCGCCGGTTCTCGGCATAATACTGGTACGCCCGCCAGAGCATCTCTTCGTTGGTGAGTGTCGGTTGCCAGCCCAGCTTGTTCTTGATTCGCGAGGTGTCGAAGAGGAAATCTTCAGCGATCATTTTGTAGTGGTAGGGGCCCAGGGGAGAGACATGCAGGTGGTAGGCGACTTTCATCGCGGCAAGCGTGGGCTTCAAGGGCAGGGAAGCCACCTTGGACTTGCTGCCTGCGGTAGTGATGACGTACCGGTAGATATCGGCCAGGGGCTTGACGCCGTCTGAGCCGATGTTAAAGGTATCGCTCTCACCGTGTTCGACGGCCATCAAGCAGGCCTTGGCCAAATCCCCGGCATAGATGAACTGATATCGGTTTCGCCCGCCTCCGACAGTCCAGACACGCCGGCCTTCGTGGATAAACTCGAATAAGATCGCCAGAAGACCGAGCCGCCCAAAGTCGATGATGGTTGGACACCGAATAATTACAAAAATTAGATCGGAATACTCCCGAATTACTTCTTCGGCTTCGAGCTTCGATTGTCCGTACAACTCTACCGGTTTCGGAGGGTCGTCCTCACGCACTGGCCGGTTCAGTCCTTCTCCCCAGAGGCAGTTTGTCGAGGTGAAAACCAAGTGCCTGATTTGATTCCGCCGCATCGCCTCAGCGACGTTCCGGGTCCCCTCGACATTGCTGCCTCGAAGCGCCTGCCGGTCGACGGAGCCGTGAGCGAGAACTGCCGCGCAATGAATGACTCCGTGGACTGGTTCGGCGGCAAAAGCCCGATTTAGCGCCGCGGAATCGCGCAAATCGAGTTGCAGCTTCAGCAGGTTGGGATGCTCGTCCTCGTCCGGGCACACATCGATGCTGACGCAACGGTCGCCTCGTTCCAGTATCTGCCGCTTCAAAATTCCGCCGAAAAACCCGGCGCCGCCGGTCACCACGAACGTCTTCATAGCAGTTGAAACCGTCGGAGGGAGGCCCGCACGAGCGGGGACGGTTCACGAGCCGAATATATCATACTCTTGCGGTCTGAGGCTTCTCGATCGCCTTTGCCAAAACTGTGGAGAATCTTACACTCTCTCCCGACAGGGTGTTCGAACTTACCGAGGGCTGTTCTACATTGGAGATAAGATTCGGTTTGGCGGCGGCTGGAGAATCATAAGGCACTTGCAGATGCAAAGATCACCTCTTGTCGAGGAGCCAACCGGAAGTGTACTGAAGTCGCCTCCCGCTCAAACCGCCGATTCCCCCCGGTTTCTGGGCGCGGGAACTGTTTCTCCGAAGGTCCGTTCTCTTGCCGCAGCAGCGGCATTTCTGATCTCTTTTGTCTGGTTCGCCGCCACCGCCGAGAATTCCGGCATCGCCAGTGTCTTCTGTGATCCGGTGAGCCGGATCGCGTCCCAGGATGAAGCCGTCTACGGGCGCGAGGCAATCGAGATGGCGGCGCACAAAAACTTTCTCACGCCGACCTACCTGGGCCGTTATGTACTGAACAAGCCGCCGCTGATGCAGATTCTCGCGGCTCAGTCGGTGCGTGTATTCGGAGCATCGGCGTGGGCCGTTCGCTTTCCCTCCATGGTTGCTGCCGCGGCGATCACGACCCTGATTTTCCTGCTCGCATGGCAAATGTATTCACTGACAGTAGCCACTGGTGCGGCTTTGCTGCTTGCTTCTAGCCACCTGTTCTACGTGTTCGCGCGATTCTGCATGACGGACATGCTGCTGACGCTTTGGCTTACCTTGGCCCTGTTCGTCGTTGCGTTGGATCCTTCGCTGCGGCGTGCGCATTCTCTCTGGATCTTTTCGCTCGCCTGCGGCGCGGCCATCCTGACGAAGGCCGCGGCCGGATTCATGCCGATCCTGGCGCTTCTGATCCACACCGCGCTGCTGCCGCGAGACCGCCGTCCGGGCGCCCCTCGTTTGTTGACGGCGATCGCCGGGGCCACCGCTGTCGCCTTACCCTGGCACATTTACCAACTCGCCGTACACACGCGCTGGTTCATGACCGAGTACGTCTGGACCGCGCATTTTCTGGTCGGAGTGGCTGCTCCGCCGCAGTACTCCGCGGAGAATCACTTGGTTTTTTATGCGCGCCGGATGTTCCTCATGGATCCGGTGCTGGCGGTTCTTGCGATCGCCGGGCTGATACCCATGGCCCGGCATTGGCGTCATCGCGTGGTGTCGCTGGCATGGACTGTTACGGCGTTGCTGGCGCTACTTGCGTTCCGGTATCGCTCGGCCTACTACCTGCTGCCGCTTCTGCCGGCGGTCGCGCTCATTGCTTCGGAATCACTGGCGCTCATCGCGCGGAGAAGGCGGTGGGCTCCAATTGCAACGGTGTTGGTTTGCTGCTCGCTGAAAGTGGCTTCGGGATCCGAGGTGTGGGGGATTCCCGCGAATCTGTATTCCGAGAGACCTTCCGCGTCCGCACTCGAGCGCTATTGCGGGCTGAACCGCGGCAATGGCCTCGTGCTGGTTGACCCCGACGACGAGTTTTACGCATCGATTCTGCCGATCGCCCGGGTACGCTACGCACTCGTGCGGGCGGAGCCGCCATCGCCGCCGATCGATTATGCATGGCTCGGCATCTGGATGCCGGCCGATCGCTTTGCGCGGTTCGAGCAATGGGCGCCGCTGTATAGGGAAAGGCTGCGGAGCTATGGCCTAAACTCGGACTGGCCGGTTGGAACCGTCATCTGGGCGCAGTCCGCCAACGAGATCGAATCCATAATCGCGACGCATCCGGAGAGCGATTTTTCGATTCCCACCTCGATGGCGCTACGATTCTGGCCGGCGTCGCATAGTGTTGTGCCTGGCGGTCCCGGTCGGGTATTCCTTCTTTCGAAGGTCGCGAGATCTTATTCGGAGGCGCGGCCCTGCCGATTGTGAGGCACTTCTCGACATGGATTGCCGTCGTAGTGGTTTTGGCGAGCTCGGTGTGGCAGGCGGCCTGCACACAGCACCGCAAGGTTGCTTCCAGCGTCGTTGAGGTGGCAGATCTGTCGGTAGCCGGGCAGTTGGCCGAGGGGTTCTACGGTATCGAGGACAGGAGGTGGCGTTGGACCGCGGACAGGTTCTCGGTTATGCTGGGAACGCCTCCCGGCGCGGACGACCGTGGCGCGTATCTGCAACTGAAGTTCTTCGTCCCGGATGAAGAGATCCAGAAGACGGGGCCCATGACTCTCCGGTCGGATGTGGAGGAGGTCGCGCTGCCGCCGGAGACGATTTCCAAGGGCGGCTTCCAAACCTATTCGCGGGAGGTGCCGCTCGCGGCGCTTCAATCTAACCTGATCAAAGTCGAATTCAGTTTCGATCAGCCCTATGTTCCGGGCAACGGCGACGCCCGGCGGCTGGGAGCGGTTGTGCATAAGGTATGGCTGACATCGAAATAGTTTGCTGTGTAAGTATCATGACATTCATTTCAGGTTGGTCATGGCGCATACGCGCCTTCCGATCGACCTCTGCTAACTTCAATCAGGAGATCTCATGGAGATGAACCGAGCCGGTAGTGCACCGAGGATGAGCGATGCCGATGTGCTGATCATGGGAGCGGGGCCGGCTGGCTTGACCGCAGCCTACGAACTCTCCAGGAACGACGTGCAGTCTCTCGTGCTGGAAGCCGATTCCATCGTGGGCGGAATCGCGCGCACCGCCAACTACAAAGGCTACCTCTTCGACATGGGAGGTCACCGCTTCTTCACGAAAGTCACGCTTGTCGACCAGATGTGGAAAGAAGTGTTGGGCGACGATTTCATCACCCGGCCGCGCGCATCCAGAATTTACTACCGGCGAAAGTATTTTCAATATCCCCTGGAGCCGATGAATGCACTTTTCGGGCTAGGCATTTTCGAAGCCATCCGCTGCGGTCTGAGCTACGCTAAGGCCCAGGTATTCAAATCGCGGCCGGAGGAGGATTTTGAAACCTGGGTCTCGAATCGCTTCGGCAAACGGCTTTTCCAGATCTTCTTCAAAACTTACACCGAAAAAGTCTGGGGCATGCCCTGCCGTGAGATCAAGGCGGAATGGGCCGCTCAGCGCATCAAAGATCTTTCCCTGTTCACGCTGGTCTGGAACGCGATTCGGCCGCGCACCCGCCAGTCGCGGGAGAAAGTGATCAAGACCCTGATTCATGAGTTTCAGTACCCGCGCAAAGGCCCGGGGATGATGTGGGAGCGCACGCGAGATATCGTCGAGAAGCGCGGATCGCGAGTCTTGATGGAGACGCCGGTCGGAAAGATTCACTGGCGTCCGGGCGCAGTCGAAGCCGTGACCGCAGGCGGACGCAGGTTCAACGCGAAACACTTTATCAGCAGCCTTCCCATTCGCGATCTGATCAAAAGCCTGGATCCGGCGCCTCCGCCGCACATTCTGCGCGCTGCTGACGACTTCCACTATCGCGATTTCCTGACGGTCGCCCTGATCGTGCGGGGAAAGAACCTGTTCCCCGACAATTGGATCTATGTGCATGATCCCAAGGTCCATGTAGGCCGGATACAAAATTACAACAACTGGAGCCCGGAGATGGTGCCCGACCCCGAGACAACCTGCCTCGGCCTGGAGTACTTTTGCAGTGAGGGCGACCAGGTGTGGTCAATGCCTGACCAGGCGCTGATCGACTTGGGACGCCGCGAGCTCGCCCAACTTGGCATCGTTGGTTCGGCACAGGTGACCGATGGGACCGTGGTTCGAGTGAAAAAAGCGTATCCCGTCTATGACGAATCCTATCGGCACGGCTTGGCGGCGATACGCGAGTTTTTGCAGTCGGTACCGAATCTCCAGTTGGTCGGACGGAACGGCATGCACCGCTACAACAATCAGGACCACTCGATGCTCACCGCGGTTCTGGCGGCGCGCAACATCATAGGCGCGAATTACGACTTGTGGAAAATCAACGTGGATGCGGATTACCACGAATCGGGGGCGCCCATTACCGAAGGCGAGCTGCGCGGACTGGAGAGCACTCAGCCGTTGACCCCCTCGCGGGTAGGGACCGCCTGAGCGATTACAATCCGAAGCAGAGGATATTCGGCCCCGCCGCCACCGCCACGTACTGATTGCCGCGGAAGCTGAAGGTCATGGGCGAGGCTTTCATGCGCACGTTGGTCGGGAACTGCCAGAGCGTTTTGCCGTCGCGCAGATCCACGGCGGTAAACCCACCGTTGGGGCGTCCATAGAAAATCAGGCCTCCCGCGGTGGCGAGCACGCCGGTCCAGGTCTTGGCGCGCGCGGCGCCGGGTTGCGGGACTTCCCACGCGATCTCGCCGGTATCGATATTGAGGGCGCGCAGGAATCGCTGACCCGTCTGGTCAGGATAGCCCGTCGGCTTGCCGACGCATTCCTCCAGGACCATCAGATAGTAGAGGCGCGTCTGGGGAGAGAACGCGGTCGCATCCCAATTGGCGGCGTCGCTGGGGCAGCCGCGCGCATCAGTCACCATCGGCCTGCCGTCCGGACCGATGCCGGTGGCCCAGTCGACGCGCCGCAGGAGAGGTTTGGCCAGTAGCAGTTTGCCGTTGGTGCGGTCGAAGACGTAGAAAAAGCCATTGCGATCGGCGTGTAGCAGCAGCCTCGCAGGCCTGCCCCGGTACTCCGTATCTACCAGGACATTGGGCTCGGTCGCGTCCCGGTCTTTCACGTCGTGGGGGGTGAACTGGTAGTGCCATTTCAGATCGCCGGTCTTGGGGTCGAGCGCGAGCACGCAGTTGGTGTAGAGGTTGTCCCCGGGGCGATCGCGATCGTCGCCGTCGGGCCAGGGATTGCCCGTGGCCCAATAGAGCGTATCGGTGGAAGCGTCATACGATCCGGTGAGCCACGTGGAGCCGCCGCCCGCGACCGGCTCCTTGCCCTGCCAGCTCTCGATTCCGGGCTCGCCGCGGCGCGGCACCGTCCAACGGCGCCATGCCAGAACACCGGTGTCGGCCTTGAGCGCGGCGATGAAACCACGGATTCCATGATCTCCTCCGGCGACACCGGCGATCACCAGGTCGCCCACCACCAGCGGCGCCACGGTGCCGCCGTAGGGTTGGGGCTCCTGCGCGGCGGAGGCCATTGGAGTCTCCCACAGCAGCTTGCCGTCCGCGCGGTCCAACGCCAACAGGTGGGCGTTGTCGGTCACAAAGAAGACTTTGTCGCCCCGAATCGCGACCCCGCGGTTCGTGCCGAGCTTCGCGTCCCCCAACAGGCCGGGGCTGGACGGGCGCGAATAGTGCCACAGCGGTTCGCCGGTGAGTGCGTCGAGCGCGAAGACCTGGTTCGGACCAGTGACGTAGAGAACGCCATCGGCCGCGAGCGGTGTGACTTCGAGGCCGAAGTACGGAATAGGGAAAACCCATTTCAGCCTGAGCGAGGCCACATTGGCGGTAGTGATCTGCTTCAGCGGACTATAGCGATTGGCCGAGTCGTCTCCGTTGTACGTGAGCCAGTCGCCGGGCTGCGGCGTGCCCCAGGTGATTTTGCGGCCTGCCGTGGAAGCCGCCGGCATCAAGATCGTGTCGTTGTTGATGCGTCGCAGATAGCTCGCCAGCGATGCCAGATCGCCTTTGGATAGCTCGGAAAAAGCCGGCATGCCGGCGGCCGGATTGCCGTGCTCCAGGTAGGCGCGAAGCTGCTCGACGGACTGTGCCGCGACGCGCGGATTCATGGCGAGGCCGGGCGCCTGGCCGCTGCCGCGGGCCTCTTCGCCGTGGCAGCCGGAACATAGCTTCGAGAAGGGCTGTTGGGCGCGCAATGTCCCGGGCGAAACCAGCAGGAGCAGGCTGACAACCAATCCGATCATTTGGAAAACGACCGGAGAAGATCGCCACTGGTCGCAGTCGGGCACCAGTATTTCTCGATGTGCTCGATCACAAGCTGGGTGCCGGCCGCGTGGCTCACATGGGGCGGATCCTGAGGACTGTACATCGCGTCGGTCAGGTCGCGGACCAGAATGCAGCGGATGCCAAGCGAGGTCATCCTCTTGATGGCGAACGTTCGGTTTAGAATGCACATATTGGTGTGCACACCCATGACCAGCAGAGTCCGGATATCTCGGGCCCGCAGAAAGCTGTAGATCTCGTCGCCGTTGTCGGAGATGACGTCCGAGGCATCGATGTGGATGCCGGCATGTTCCCGTGTCCAGGCCTTGAAAAAATGGTCCGGAGTGTCGCAGCCGCCGCCTTTGTCGTCGATGGGCAGCGGCGGATCCGCAAGGGTCAACGGCGCCGGCGGAAAGATTCGGGCCAGGGCCAGCATCTTCTGCCGCTCGGGCGTGTCGCGGTAGAAATCCATGGTCTCGGAGGGGGCGTGAATGATCTGGAAGCCGCGCTTCCGGGCCGCGTCCACGAAGGGCGCCATCCGGGTCACCAGCTCGTTGACGCGCCCGGTAGCGCCGCTGCACCAATGCTTGTCCCACATATCGCAGATCAGCACGGCGGTGTGGTCCACAGCCAGCGATTGCTGCAGGGCAACTTCCCGCCATTCGCCCGTGCCTTTGAACGCTTCGACCCGCGACCGGAGAGTGACCGTGACATCCGCGGCACGTGCGGCCGGGCCGATCACGAGCAGGATCAGAGCCAGCCCGCGCGAGAGCATCATGGGAGACATGCTATCACGCCGGAATCGGGAGCATCAGAAGGTTACAATTCTGTCGATGGCGCCGCGGCATTGCCTTTTGATTGCCGACGATCTGACGGGAGCATGCGACTCCGCTGTCCACTTTGCGATGCGAGGCCATCGGGCCGCCGCGGGGGTCTCCATGTGCTGCCGGGAGATCGACGCCAGTGTCATCGCCATTTCTACGGAGACCAGAGACTGCGACGCGGCGCAGATCTCAGGGTGCATGATGCAAGCCGCAAACCTGTGGTCCGGGGAGCTTCCGCGGATCCTGTTCAAGAAAATCGATTCGACGCTGCGTGGACGCGTGGGCGCCGAGATCCGGGCGGCGATGGAGGCATTCGCTTGTAGCACGGCGATCGTTACACCCGCCCTTCCAGCGATGGGCCGCTTGGTAAGAAATGGACGGTTGAGCTTGCCGGATGATCCCGATTTTGCGGAGATCGACATCGCCGCGCGGCTGCGATCCGAGGGCCTGGAGCCGTGCGCGACCGGCGCCTCCGGCGTCGTCATCGCCGATGCCGTATGCGATCGGGACCTGGACCTCGTCGTGGCCCGAGGCCTCGCCGCGGGGCGGGTCCTGTGGGCCGGATCTGCGGGTCTGGCTTCCGCGCTTGCCCGCGCTTTCCACGCCGGGCCTCATGTTTCGTTCCGCGACCGCGGACCCGCGCGGCGGGTTGTTTTCTGTATAGGATCGGATCACAAGGTGACACTGGCCCAACAAAGCGCCCTCGCCGATGCCCGTCCGCTGGAGGCGATTTCCGCGGAACGCGCTACGCCCGGCGCCGTGAGTTCCGCTCTCGAGCGTGGCGCGCATGTGCTGCTTCAGATTCCGCGCGGACGCGTGCCCTCGACACGTCTTCGCGAGCTGCTCGCGGCGTCTGCCGGAACCGCATTGCTGCTCTGCGGGGGCGATACGGCCTCGGCCGTCTGCCAGGCAGGCGGCGCGGATTGGATCGAGCTGATCGACGAAATCGTACCGGGCCTCCCGCGCGGCATTCTTCGCGGAGGCGATCTCGATGGCGTGCCGGTTGCCACCAAATCAGGTGGCTTCGGACAAGCCGGCGCGCTGATTCAAGTAGCGGACTTCTTCTCATGCCCCAACAATCAGACCAAAGACCAACCATTGCGCTGACCATGGGCGATCCTGCCGGCATCGGACCGGAGGTGGTGGTGCAGGCTGCTGCCGACCCACAGCTCGCGCCGCTCGCGCGCTGGATCGTCGTCGGCGATGCCCGTGTTCTTGACATGGCGCAGCAGGTGACCGGGTTGAGGCTCGGCAGCGTCGAATTGCGCGATGTTGCCGCGCTCGAGCCCATCGACGACTTTGCCTTCGGGCGGCTCGATGCGCGCTGCGGCGCAGCATCCGTCGAATACGTCCGCGTGGCCACGGAGATGTGCCTGAGCGGCGAGGCCGACGGCATCGTGACCGCCCCGCTGAACAAGGAGGCGGTGGCGCTCTCCGGACGCCAGTTCTCCGGCCACACCGAGTACATCGCGGAGTTGTGCGGCGCCGCCGAATCTCGCATGCTGCTGTGGTGCGAGAAGCTGGCGACCATCCACGTCACCACCCACGTGGCGCTGCGCAAGGCCTGCGACCTGCTGTCTTCTCGCGTTCTTCGTACTATCGAGCTCGGCGACGAGGCGATGCGGCTATTGGGCTGCGCGCGGCCGCGGATCGCGGTCTGCGGATTGAATCCGCACGCCGGCGAGCATGGCCTCTTCGGCGACGAAGACGCGCGCATGATTGCGCCGGCCATCGAGACGGCGCGCACGCAGGGCATCGAGTGCAGCGGCCCGCATGCCGGCGACACCATCTTCTTGCTTGCATCCCGGGGAGCCTACGACCTGGTGGTGGCGATGTATCACGACCAGGGGCACATCCCCATGAAGCTGATAGATTTCGAAGGCACGGTGAATATCTCGGTGGGAATTCCGATCATCCGCACGTCGGTCGACCACGGCACAGCCTTCGATATCGCCGGCAAGAACCGTGCCGACGCGCGCAACATGAAACAGGCCATGCGGGTTGCGGCCCGGATGGCCGCGTCCCGGCGGGCGGAGCGGCCCTAAAGTAACCGAAATCGGGTTGACGCAGCCTGCGCTTAGGAGGATACTCGGGTCGGAGGGAGTCTATGATCCGTCCCCGCGTGAGCCTGCTCGCTGCGTTCGCGTTGGCTGTGGTTCCAGGGCTGCCGCAGTCTGTCGTCTCCACTCATTCCGGCCTGGTTTACTTCTTCGATGGCGCGGTCTCGATTGGCGATCAGCCGTTGCATCAGAGATTCGGCAGATTCCCCGAGATCGGCGAGGGCAGCGATCTGCGCACCGCCAACGGGCGCGCGGAAGTGCTGCTCACTCCCGGGGTCTTCCTTCGTATCGCCCCGAATAGTGGCATTCGTATGATCTCCAACAGTTTCTCGGATACCCGAGTCGAACTGCTCGGGGGCTCCGCCATTCTTGAGGCCAACGAATCCGCGAATAATTCGGCGGTGACGCTCATCCACAGAAATTGGCGCGTTCAGCTTCCGCATGAGGGCGTGTATCGGATTGACTCCGAGCCGCCGCAGGTGAACGTGTATCGAGGCGAGGCCATGGTTTCGGCCGAGGAGGACGCGCAGGTCGTGCCGGTGCAGGCGGGACAGACTCTGCCGCTCGCCGCGGTGCTCGTGCCCGACCAATCCCAGGTGACCGTGGGCGATGAATTCAAGAGCTGGGCGATGAGCCGCAGCCAGGCGATCACTTCGGACAATGCCACAGCCGCCGGCATCATCGACGACCCGAGCAAGATCGAGGATTCGGTGGGCACCTACTCGGGGTTTGGACCTTACGCGGGGCTCGGACCCTACGCTGGGCTCGGCACCGGTAGTGGACTCGATCCGGGCGGGCTCGGCGCCGTCGGCGGCCTCAGCTACTTTCCCCTTACCGGGATTCCCGGCGTGGCAGTCACCAATCCGTACGGGTTGAGCTTCTGGAGCCCGTTCCAATCGACGTTGAGCTCGATCTACTTTCCGCCATATGGCTTGGGATACCTGTATCCGTCGGGATGGCCTTCCGCAATGCGTTTGAACACGTGGCGCCCAACGACGCTGTACCCGACCGGCCTGCATCCTTCCGGGTTGATCGGGGTCCATCAGCCCATCGGCGGCGGATTCCATCCGGGCGGGACCGCGCCCCTTCGTCCTCTGATGATCCCGCCTTCTCGACCGATATCCCCCGCAGCACCGCACGTCGGAGTACGCCCCGGCGGCGTCCACCGCTAAACGCGCACGGTCTCGGACTATTGCGACGGCGCGTAGTACCCCACGCGCCAGCGGCACTTCAAACCCGTGACGCCGCCCGGTTCGGACACCTTCACGTCCACGCGGCGATATTTGCCGTCCTTGGTGCCATTCTTCGGCGAGTAGGCGAGCACATACTGATTGCGCAATTCGATGCCGATTCTGGTGGCGACGCTGGGCAGGTCGTTCGGATCGCTTGCCGCGAAGACGCGGCCCCCGGTCTGTTCGGCGATCTCCGAAAGCAGGCGAGGGCCGGAGATCTCCTCCTTGGTCATGCCGAGGAAGATCGAGGGTTCGAAGACGCCCATGGCGTAGAGCTGCACGTCCGCCTCGCGCACCAGCGACTGAATCTGGGCAGTGGTATAGCGGCTGTTGTTGTCCCCACCGTCGGAAATGATCAGAATCGCCTTGCGCGGGTTCCTGGCTTTCTTCATCTCCCGCAGCGCCAGCTCCGCCGCGTCCAGCAGGGCCGTGAGCCCTCCCGGCTGCAACAGCATCAACTGAGTCCGGAGCTCATTGGCATCGCTGGTGAAACCGGAAACGAGCTTCGCGTGATCGCTGAAGGCGACCACGAAGGCCTCATCCTCGGGGTTCATGGTTTTCAGAAACTGAATCGCGGCCTGGCGGGAGATGCGAAGTTTGTCATCCATGCTGCCGCTGATATCGAAAACCAGGCCGATGGACAGCGGCGCGTCTTCACCCGAGAAGTTCGCGATGCTTTGCTCCGCGCCGTCCTCGAGGATGTGAAAATCATGCTGCTGCAGGCCGATAACGAAGCGGTTGGATTTGTCGGTGACAGTTACCGGAATCAGGACCAGGGTAGCATCCGCATTGAAGCGGGCAGCCGGCTGCGGGTCCTGAGGAGGTTGGGCGATCGCCGGCGAGTTGCCCAGCTTGCTGAACATCACAAGGACGATGGAAAGACCGAGGCTAAAGCGGACTGAGAGGCGCCGCACTGATGGGACTCCTATTTTACCCACGAGTCTACCAGTTTTTGGCTCGGCCGCACCTATGGAATCACAGCGTGTTTGCGCAGGATCTCCCGGACCCGGTCGACAGGCAGGGCTCTCACCGTGAGCGCCCGGGAAGTGACCGTGGTCGCCTGCAGCAGCGAGTTGATGATCGCCTCTTCGGTCGCCTCGATCACTGCCAGGAAGAGCGGTGAAACTTCGTCGTTGCCGATCAGCTTTGCGGGGGCGCGCTGTGTGGTGAACGCGATCACGTAATCGCCGCTTCCGTTGGCGCCGCTCGATCCGGTCCGGGCCAGACCGAAGATGGCCCGCGCCGCCATGCGCCGCAAATTGCGGGCGTCCACCGGAGCGTCGGTGGCAATGATCATCATGCACGAGCCATTGCCCGAATTCGGTCCCGCCGCCGCGAGTTCGCGGCCCACCGGCGCCCCGCCGATCTGCAGCGAGCCTCCGAAGTTGGTCTGCACCAGTGCGCCGACCAGGTACGGGCCCGCCTTACGCGATGCCGTTCCGATGCCGCCTTTGAATCCGAACGCCACGGTGCCGGTGCCGGCTCCGACCGCGCCCTCTTCCACTGCGCCCCCGTGAGCGGTTTCGATGGCGTGAATCACCTCCGCCCGCCCCACCGCGCGGGCGCGAATGTCGTTCAGGTAGCCGTCGTTGGTTTCACCCACCAGCGGATTGATGGAGCGGACCTGCTCGTTGCCCGGGAGCGCCAGCAGATAGTCGAGCAGGGCATCCGCCACCCGCGGAACGTTCAATGTGGAGGTGAGCGCGATGGGCGATTCGATTTCGCCGAGCTCCTGCACCTGGGTCGACCCGGCAAGCTTGCCGAATGCATTGCCGACAAACACCGCCCCAGGGACCTTATCGCGAAACAGGTTGCCGGAGTGCGGCAGAATCACGGTGACGCCGGTGCGGATATTGTCGCCGCGGACCACGGTGGTGTGTCCCACCAGCACGCCCGCGACATCGGTGATTGCATCCAGGGGTCCGCGCGGGAGAGTGCCGCTCGGAATGCCCAGGTCTGTCGCCCGAGGCCGCGGTTGCGCCGAAGCAACGGTGCAAAACACGAAAAGCGCGAACGCGCGAAGCATCAGAAGATTGTATCGCCCGTGCGGAGCCGGAGCGCGGACGGGCTATGTCTCGAAGTACCTCTTGGGCGTCTGGCCCAGCTCCCGGCGAAACATGGCAATGAATGCGCTCGCGCCGTTGTAGCCCATGTCCAGCGATATCGTGTTCACGCATTCGCCTGCCGCCAGCCGCCGCAGCGCCTGCAACAGCTTCTGCCTGCGCATCCACTGGCCGAGCGTCATCCCGGTTTCCGCGCGGAAGGTCCGCTCCAGCGTCCGGCGGCTGGCGCCGCACTGGCGAAGCATCTTCGCCAAAGGTATCTTCTCCGCGTGATCGGCGGACGACATGGCGGCGAACTTGGCCGCTCGGCGGTCCCGCGGCGAAGGCAGTTGCAGAGGAACGACCTTCAGCATCTTCAGCTCGTCCAGAATCACTCCGATCAAGCGCTTGTGCTCGGGGATCGCCGCGTCCAGCGCTCCAATCAGGTTGGTGCGAACGATCAGCTCGCGCAGTAGAGGAGTGATGTTGACCACCGAACACAGCTTGGCGGCCCGATGCAGCCGCTCCCGAACGTAGAGCATGCGCAGCGCCACGATGCCACTGAATTCGAGCCTGTATCGGAATCCGGCCGGAATCCACACCCCGCGATGCGGCGGGACCACCCAGGAGCCGGCATCGGTATGTACAGTCAACACTCCGCGGATCGCGTAGATGAGCTGGTGCCACTCGTGCGAATCGTGCAATGCGGGAGGTGCCGCCTGCCCGCTCTGAAAGGTGACCGCGAAACTGCGTATCTGCACGGTACGGTCGGGGTGGCGGAAATTCGACATCAAGTGACAAGATAGCGTAATCCTGGCCTGCCGTCCAGCCTGTAGAATCCTGATTTAGAAAAGGAGTTGCCGGACGATGTCACAGGTTGCCCACTTCTCGATCAACGCCGATGACGTAAACCGTGCGTTGCGTTTCTACGAAAAGGTATTCGGCTGGAAGTTTCAGTCCTATGGCCCGCCGGGTTTTTACATGGTGGACGAGCAATCGACGAAAGCCCACGTGCCGCTGAGGGGTTCACTGCAGAAGCGCCGAGAAATCGTTCCAGGCATTCCGATGCGCGGCTTCGAATGCACGATCTCGGTGGGTAATATCGAAGCAGCCGCCGCGGCGATCGAGGCCAATGGCGGCCGCATCGTCATGCAGATCTGCACGCTCGCCGGGATTGGGCGCCTCTTGTTCTTTCAGGACCCCGAAGGCAATATCGCCGGAGCCATGCAGTACGACGCCAACGCCGAATGATGCTATGCGCGAACTCTGTCCAGGCGCTCTAGGTCGACGGAGACTTGTTGCGCACAGCTCGGCGCGGCGCTCCCGCGTTGCAGCAGGTTGTGCAGCAGAGGCTTCTCGGGCGCGTGCGCTTCCACGAAATCCACGCCGGTGGCCGTGAGCTGGAAATCGGCGCCTTCTGAGGTCTCGACATACCGCTTCTGCTTCAAATACCAGAGGGTGAATTCCAGGTATTCGCGCGGAATCGACATCATCTCCTCGAGCTCCAGCAGCCCCAGGCTGGGATGATCGCAATCGCGGCGGCGCTTGGCATACAGCAGGCACATCACTCCCAGGCGGCGGTTGGCCTCGCCTTCCTTGTCGTCGACAAACGCCTTGGCCTGGAACACCGGAATGGGACGCTGCGGCTCCGTGCCGCGCATGCCATCGTACTGAGCGCGCCGGTCGGGATCGCTGAGCACACGGTACGCCTCGGAAAGCTGGAGAA
>Ga0335080_10000397_pt1 | contig 39512 bp, 33 predicted proteins | sample Lox_Sample_34_FD_206720 | JGI IMG/M metagenome (GOLD analysis project Ga0335080, IMG submission 206720) | Soil microbial communities from Loxahatchee National Wildlife Refuge, Florida, United States - Lox_Sample_3.4 | ecosystem: Environmental > Terrestrial > Soil > Wetlands | place: USA... | reverse complement strand
TCGGAACTTCCCGCGGCTGCCCGCGCGCTGCGACGGGAAGGCGTGGCGGGCCGACGTGGCGCTGCTGCGGCGCGAGCACGAGCTGCTCACGCGGACGGTGCGGCGCCTGCCGGCTTCACGGCTCGACGCCCGGGTCGGCAAGTCGCGCTGGTCGGTGGCGGAGGTGGTCTTCGGCCTCGCCGCGCACGACCTCTACCACACCGGCCAGATCCAGCTGCTCAAGGCGCTCCGGCGTCGGCGTGCCGCGTGAGCGGCGCGCCCGCGCTCAGCGCGCCTGGCTGATCGTGATCTTGAAGCCGTCCGGGTCGGCCACGGCGAAGTCGCGCTCGCCCCACGGCTCGGTCTGCGGCTCGTGCAGCAGCGTTCCGCCGCGCGCCTTGATCGTCGCGGCCAGCGCCTCGACGTCCTGCGCCGTCACGCAGTAGAGCCGGAACCCTTCGCCCTTCTGCCGATCGCGGCCTTTCCGCCAGTCGTCCTGGCCGAGGTAGAACTCCACGGCGCCGGCCCGGAGCGTGGCGCCCATCAGCTTGCCCTCGCGCTCCCAGCGATCCACGACCACGCAGCCGAGGACGCGCTGATACCAGTCCATGCTCTTGGTGATGTCGTTGACGGTGTAGCCCGGGTTCGACGCGCGCAGCCGAAGCGTCTCCGGCTGACTGCGCGCCCGGGTGGCGCGCTGTTTCGCGGCCGGGCGCCTGGCACGCCGGGTTCGCTTGATGCGCTTGACGCGTTTGGTCGGCTTTCGGGGGCTCTTCTTCTTGGTCGGCATGCGTCGTCCCTCCGCTTGCAGTCCGTCAAGGCTATCCGCTCTCTCCCCCCGCCGCCAGCGGGGGTTGCCTCCGGTCGGCCGCTCCCTGTTATCACTTCATCTCCTTCGTCGCGTCATCACCCTCACGCGGGAGCAGGCATGCCCACACGCAAGGCAACGGCCGCCTGGGACGGCGGCCTGAAGGGCAAGGGGACCTACAAGGCGGAGAGCGGACAGGTCGCCGGCAGCTACGGATTCGGCTCGCGGTTCGAGCAGGCTCCCGGCTCGAATCCGGAGGAGCTGCTCGCGGCGGCGCACGCCGCGTGCCTCAGCATGGCGCTCTCCATCGGGCTCGAGCGCGCGGGGAAGGCGCCCACGCGCGTGACCACCGAGGCCGCCTGCACGGTGGAGAAGGTGGACGCCGGCTTCAAGATCACCCGGATGAAGCTCGTGGTGCGCGGCAAGGTGCCCGGCCTGGACCAGGCCGGCTTCGCGGCGGCCGCGGAGGCGGCCAAAGAGGGCTGCCCGGTGTCGGGAGCCCTCAAGGGCAACGTCGCCTTCGAGCTCGACGCGAAACTGGAGTAGCGTCCTCCGCTAGGGCCGCCGCGCCGGCCGCGGATACGCCGGCGGCGGCGGCACCGGCACCGGGTGCTCGCGGATCTCGCGCTCGAGATACCCGAGCGCCGCCTGGAGCTGGGCGTCGCCGCCGGCGAACGTGGCGTGCGGCAGGTCGTCCACCACGGTGTCGGGATCCACGCCGTGCCCCTCGATCAGCCACGCGCCCTCGGGGCCGTACACGCCGCTCTCGGCGGCGGTCGCGATGCCGTGGTCCTCGAGCACGTTGTCGGAGCTGAGCCAGATCTCACCGCCCCAGGTGCGCGTGCCGATGATGGGCCCGAGCCCCAGCCGGTGGAATCCCTCGCTGAAGGCTTCACCATCGGACGCGGTCCATTCGTCCACCAGCAGCACCAGGTGGCCGCGGAACGCCCACTGCATGTTCCAGTACGGATTACCCATCCGGTCCTTCCAGTACATCCACGCCTTGCGCAGCAGCCGGCCGAGAATCCAGCTGTCGATGTTGCCGCCGTTGTTGTGCCGCACGTCGATGATCAGGCCCTGGCGATTGAAGACCGGGTAGTAGTCCCGGAACCACTGCGCGATGTCGCCCGAGCCCATCGCCCGCAGGTGCAGGTACCCGATCTGCCCCCGGCCCGCGCTGTCGACCAGCAGACGGTTGGCGTACTCCCAGTCGTCGTAGCGGAGGCCCGCGGCGCGCTGCGCCGTGACGGGCGTGACGATGACGTCGCGGGCGGCGCCTCCCGCGGGCTGCACGCGCAGTCGCACCTGGCGGCCGGCCTGGTTGCGGAGCAGGAGCGACGGACTCGGGACGCTCAAGGTCGGCACGCCGTCGATCGCCTGAATCACGTCGCCCTCGTGCACCGCGACGTCGGGCCGCGCGAGGGGCGCGAGCTGCGAGGGATAGTCCGGGTCGGTCCGGTAGACGCGGGCGACACGCCACCCGCCCGCGGCGCTGTCGCGCTCGAGCCGGGCGCCGAGCGAGGCCGGCTGCACCTGGTCCTTGCCGCGGCGGAGGTCGCCGCCGTACACGAAGGTGTGCAGCGCGGAGAGGTTGCTCACCATCTGCGCCAGCAGGTCCGACAGCTCGTCGCGGTCGGTGACGCGGTCCGCGAGCGGCTGGTACTTCCGCAGGATCGCGGGCCAGTCGTTCCCGTGCATGCCCTTGTCGTAGAAGAAGTCCCGCTCCAGCCGCCACGCCTCGACGAACATCTGGCGCCATTCCTCGCGCGGCGGGAACGAGAACGACCACCGGGACAGGTTCACCTTCGTCTTCGCGCCGAGCGCGGCCTCGGCGCCGGCGCCTGCGTCCACCACGTGCAGCTCGTCGTCCTTGCGGATGAGCAGCTTCTTGCCGTCGGCCGACAGCTCGTAGTCGCGGACGTCGTCGGCGATGCGGACCGCGTCGCCCGGATCGCTCTTCACGTCGAGCGCCATCAGGCTCTGCTTGCCTTCGAGCGTGGTCTCGCGCGAGGTCCAGAACAGGCGACCCTTGTTCGTGGCGAGGCTGGAGTAGTTGCCGGCCGGAACCGGCACCTCGTAGAGCCGGTCCTGGAGTCCCTGAAGCGTGATCGTCACCGCGTGGCTGGTGTCGAGCTCCGGTGCGTGGGCCGTGTCGGCCGACGCGCGGCGGCCGCGAGCCGGTGAAGCCGGCGCGACCGGCTTGGCGGCGCGCGCCGAATCCTCGCGCGCGAGCTCGTCGGCGGGCCGGAACGGCGAGCGCAGCCCCGCCATCAGCGCGACCTGGTAGATCCGCGTCTGGTGGTCGAAGAACGGCTCCGGCTCGCGCGCGCCCCACGGGGCGCGCACCAGGCTCTGGAAGTTCCGGTCGGAGAGGAAGTAGAGCCACTTCCCGTCGGGGCTCCAGACGGGGCCCCACGAGTCCACGCGGTCGTCGGTGAGCGTCGCGTCGGCGCCGGTCGCCAGCGAGTGGAGCACGATCCGGGTGAACGTGGGCGTGGGCCGGGTGTAGGCGAGCCACTTGCTGTCCGGTGACCACGCCAGGTCGCCGAAGTCGCCGTCCAGCGACGTCGCGATGCGGGCGCTGGTCTTCTTCGCGACGTCGAACAGCCACAGCTCCTGGTTCTTGTCGCTGTAGGCGATCCACGCCCCGTCGGGCGACATCGCGCCGTCGAAGCGGATGACGGACGCCCCGCTCGAGAGCTGCTCGGGCGTGGCCACGCCGTCCGCGTCGAGCCGCCACCATTCCGTTTCGCCCGTCTGATCGGAGAGCACGTACAGCGAACGGCCGTCGGGCGCGAACCGCGCGGAGCGGTAGCGCACGCCGGGATGGCGCGAAGCCTCCACCAGGCGGCCCGGTCCCGCCGGCGCGACGAACACCTGGCCGCGGGCGGTGAGGACGACGCGGTCGCCGTCGGGCGAGAGGTGCGCGGCGGTGAGGTAGTCCATCGGGTTCGTGACCCAGTGCTCGCGCATCTGGTCGAGGTCGCTCGCGAGGGTGATGGGGATCTCGCGGTCCTCGCCGGTGGCGATGGTGTAGAGCCGCAGGTCGGCCCCGAGTTGGTAGACGACACGACCGCCGTCGAGGGCGGCGCTCCGGATGTCCCAGCCGTCGTGATGGGTATGCTGCTGCAGGTCCCCGCCGTCGGGCGTCATGGACCAGAGGTTCATCGTCCCGTCGCGGTCGCTGAGGAAGTACACCCGGCCGGCCCAGACCATCGGGTTCTTGGAGGTGCCCGCGTAGTCGGACGTGAGCGGACGGGCCTCGTCCTGGCCGGCGGTGAACCGCCAGAGGTTCTGCGCCGTGCCGCCGTGGTAGTGGCGGGTGTGGCTGCCCTGGAACGCCTGGCGGGTGAAGAACAGCGTGGCGCCGGTGGGGTCGAACGACCCGTCGGCGGCCTGCGAGAGCGGCAGCAGCGTCGGCGTGTCGGTGGCGGTGTCGAGCCGCACCAACTGCGTGTTGGGGAGCGTGGAGAAGCTGCGGGTCGCGTAGAGCACCGCACCGTCGGGCGTCCATCCCACGACCGTCGCGCCGCCGTCGAAGGTGCGGCGGGTCGGCAGGCCGCCGGCGAGCGGCATCGTGTACACCTCGGCCGGACCCTCGTACGTGCCGGTGAACGCGACGGTGCGGCCGTCGGGGGAGACGGCCGCGTTGGTCTCCAGCCCCGGATTGCTGGTCAGGCGGCGCGCCTCGCCGCCCTGGATCCCGACCGTCCACAGGTCTCCCTCGGCCGTGAACACCACGGTGTCGCCGTGGATGGCGGGGAATCGGTAGTAGCCGTGCGGCGCCGGCGACTGGGCGGCGGCGGGGACGATGGCCAGGAGCAGGGCGCAGGTGACGGCGAGTTTCATGGCGATCTCCGGGTTACTCGCGGCGAGGCAGCGGGCCTACGGGCATTGGACAGCTGGCGCGCCCGGACGGTTGGGCGGGACCCATAGGCTACGGCCGGACAAGCTACGGCGCGAGCGCCGACGCGTCGAGCCGGCCGCGCGCCGCGCGGGGGATCGGGCGCTGGCAGAGCGCGGGCGCGGTCGGTATACTCGGCCGGCGGCGCACGGCAATCCCTCCTGGAGAAGGCTGCGATGGCTTCGGGCAATTTTCACATCGGCATCATGGGCAATCTCTTCTCCGGCAAGACGACGCTGATGAACGCCCTCGCCGGCGAGCCGTACCGGTCCGAGCTCGAGGCGTTGCTCGACGGCGCGGAAACCCACGCCTTCTCGGAGCGGGTGGAGAAGGGGTCGCTCACCGACCAGTGTCTCGCCCTGTTCTACGCGGACCGGGTGGCGAACATCTTCCCGACCGAGACCGCCTTCCTTCACATGCGGGTGCTGCAGCAGCGCGAGATCCGGCACCTGATGACCCGCGAGAGCAAGCGGCCGGTGCTGATCCTCGAGGACCGCCCGTTCCTCGACGGTCCGGAGGTGTTCGTCCAGCGGATGATCGACTCCGGGGAGATGCCGCCGGCCCACGCGCGGCTGTATCGGACGCTGTTCTACCAGACGCTGCACAACGAGCGGATCCGCCTCCCCGACCTCACCGTGTACCTCCGCACCGAGCCGCTGCTGCTCGAGAAGCGGCGCCAGGCGCGCGCGGACGCGGGCGACGCCTACGCCCGCACCATCACGGCGGCGTACCTGCGGGAGATCCACGAGTGCTACGAGCAGCTCGTGGTGCGCTGGCGCGCGACGCTGCGCAAGTACCAGGAGTACGCCATCGTGCCGGCGGACGCCGACATCGTGACGCTGCCGGCGGAGATCGACATGTACGAGCATCCCGACTACGTGCACGTCGCGGCGGGCACGATTCGCGAGAAGGTGCGGCGCATGCTCGCGGCGAGGACCCAGAGCCCGTGACCGCGTCCGGCGCCATCCTGGAGGTGCGCGAGGACGAGTCGATCCGGCGGCACCAGATCGCGAACCGGCTCACCAACGTCGAGCGGCGGCTGCTCACCTACCTGGGAAAGAACCAGACCCTCGTCGCCTGCGTGGGCAACATCGGGGCGGGCAAGAGCTCGCTGGTCAAGCTGCTGGCCTACAGCACCGGGATGAACGCGCTGTTCGAGCTGCCGGACGACGGCTTCGAGGACCACGTCGCGCAGAACCCGTCGCTGTTCCCGCTGCTCGCCACCGCGAAGAACTCGGCCAAGCGCACCCTCGGCCGCTACTACGGCGCCATCAACGAGTTCATCGCCTGCCAGGCGCGGGAGCGGGCGGAGAGCCCCGCGTGGCTGGCGGCCAAGCGGAACCTGGAGCTGGCGGCGCTCGACATCCAGCACGCCTACCTGGACCTGAGGAAGATGCAGCTCGAGGCCGTGCCGCATCTCCTGTCCTCGACCTGCATCGACGGCTCGCCGCTCGCCGACCGCTACGCGTTCTGCGAGGTCCTGCACCGCGACATGGACGTGCCCTACCTGACGGCGGAATCGCTGCGGGTGATCGACGCGCGGCTCGAGGCCGAGTTCCGGAGCCTGGTGCGGCCGGGCCTGCTGGTGCTGCTCAAGAGCCCGGTCGAGGCGCTGCTGCGCAACATCCGGGAGCGGCAGCGCGACGAGGAGCAGGCCCGGGCGGACGAGATCCCCGAGGGGCTCTCGCGCCTGGTGCGCGCCCTGAATCCGCGCTACGACGCGCTGGTCAAGAACCTCGCGGCCAGCGGCTGGTACCGCGGGCCGGTGCTGGTGATCGACGTGTCCAAGATCGACTTCGTCTCGAACGTGCGGCACCTGATCGCGGTCTACGAGGGCATCGAGACGCTGCTGGTGCCGAAGGACTTCCGGCCGTAGCCGCCGGGTAGCGGCGCCGCGGCTTGAGAATGGCCCGTGCCGGTGCGAACTTCTTCCCCCCACGGCGCCGTAGCCAAGTGGTAAGGCAGAGGTCTGCAAAGGGCCCCCGAAGGTTTCCGCGTAAGTCCGTCTGAGAGCTAATCGGTTGCTGCAGTTCACGTTCCAAGCGCGGGTGTATTCCGCCTATTTCCGATATGAGTGGGTGATTCCTGTTCGCAGTGCCCTCAAAAGTGCCCTCACCAGGTCGGGACGGCCCGCTTGAGGGTGATTCGCTCGGCAGATCCTGCTACGTTCCTTTCGAGCAGCCCTCTTCACCGTCCTCTTCAGGGAGAACAGCCCGATGACCGACAAGAAGATCTACGTCGAACGTCGCCCACAGGGCGACTACGCGGTAAGAAGGGACGGCTCGGAGAGAGCGAGTGCCGTAGAGCCTACTCAGAAGAAAGCTATCGAGAGAGAGAGAGAGCTGAATCCTGGCGCTGCACCCCATGTGGAGCGGGTTCGCGACACCAAGAGCGGCGGCCGCGACAAATGGCGGAAGCCCTAATCAGCGATTTCATCTTGTGTGCAGTGGGTGTTGCGACGCTGCGCAGAAGTGAGCTGGGTCAGCCCCTTCGGGTTTCGACGACCCGCCAAGTGCCTCCTGGGATCGAACCAGGACTCTCCTGCAGACGCAGGCCTGAAATCCGTGCGGGAGAGGTCCTCGAGAATCGCCACAAATGGCCAAGAACAGCCCGTTTGGCGCCATTCCCTCGCTCACCGACCTACGCGCAAACGGGAGCCCGGAACCGGCCTCCCAGCGCGCGTTTCGCAGAGAAACCGCGTCTGTACCGCGCATGCGAACAGGTCCCATCAGAGACGCCAACGCCACCGTTCAGAGCGTCGGCACCGGATCGCGATGTCGGAAGATGCCGGATGGCATGTCGGACTCTGCCGGGGAACCCGCCCCAAACGGCCCCAGGGCTTGTCAGGTGCTCTTGGACGTCTGTCTGAACCGACTCGGCAGCAGACGTGCCGAGTTGAGAATGAAGGTGAGTTCCGAGGCGACATGAATGAACGCCGCCAAGAGGGGCGTGAGGAAGCCCCAGGCGGCGAGCCCCATTCCCACGCCATCGACCGCGAGGGTCCCCGCGAAGTTCTGCATGATGATGCGCCGCGTGCGTCGCGCGATGCGCAGTGTCTCGACCAATTTCGTGAGATCGTTGCCCAACAGCACCACGTCCGCACTTTCCCGTGCGACATCGGTCCCCGAGCCCATGGCGATACCGACGCTCGCCTCCATAAGCGCGGGAGCATCGTTGACTCCGTCCCCCACCATCGCCACCCGCCGCCCCTGTCTCATCACCCCACGTACCCACTGGAGCTTGCCCTCGGGCAACAGCTCGGCTTGGACGTCATCAACGCCGAGTTCCCTCGCGATAACGTGCGCGACGCTTGACTGATCACCGGTGAGTAGCACGGTCCGCATCCCCATAGCCTTCAACGCCGCGACGGCGGCTTTCGCCTCCGAACGCAACTGGTCGGCTACCCGGATGGCGCCGAGCCACCGGCCCCCCCGGGCCACGAACACTTGGGCCGTCGAGTCCTCCTCCGAGTCGCCGTGCCAAGCGACCTGGATGCCCCGCGCTTGGAGCAGGGCCCGGTTCCCAACGACGATCTCCTCACCGTCGAGCGCGGCCACGATCCCGAGGCCGGGGGTGTACGCGAAGTGCGACGGCTCGAGCGGGGACAGCCCTGCGGCCGCTGCGTGCGCGAGGATGGCCTTCGCCAGCGGGTGCTCCGACCGCCGCTCCGCCACGGCGGCCGCTGCCAGGACAGCTTCGGTCGTGATCCCCGAGCCGGCGGCCACGTCACGTACTACCGGCGTGCCATAGGTCGCAGTGCCTGTCTTGTCCAAGACCACGGTATCCACGGTTGCCAGTGTCTCGAGGTACAGCCCACCCTTGACAATGGCACCCTGGCGGGCGGCGCGCCCGATCGCGCCCAGAATGGCGAGGGGTGTCCCGGCCGCTATTCCGCAGGCCCCAGCGACGATCACCACCGCAATGGTGGAACGGACGTCGCGCGACACGACGAACGTCAGCACGGCCGCGCCCATCGCGAAATACACGAGGTAGCCGGCGAGGCGGTCCGCCAGCTTCTGCACCGGGGCGCGGGATCGTTCAGCACGCTCGACAGCCTCGACGATCTTGCCGAAGCTCGTGTTCCGGCCCAGGCGCTCCGCCCGAACCTCCAGTGCCCCGTGTTGGTTGATGGTGCCCGCGTAGACCGAGGCGCCGCTGGATTTCTCGACCGGCACCGACTCGCCCGTGATGCTGGCTTGGTCCACGAAGGAGTGACCGCCCACCACCGTGCCATCGACAGGAATGTGGCTGCCCGGGTTGACGAGGACCCGGTCGCCGATGACGACGTCATGGAGGGGGACCTCGCGGACCTCACTGCCGCGTCTGACGGTGGCGGCGTGCGGGAGAAAATCGAGGAGGTCGGCAATCGCTCGTCGACCGCGTGCAACCGTCAACCCCTCCAGGATCTCAGCTACAAGCACGAAGAGGGTGATGACGAGCGCAGTGAAGAACTCTCCGATCGCAAGCGCCGCGAGGAGCGCGATCGTCATGGAGAGTTCCATCGTCATCTTGCGCTCGAGCAGGTTCTCCAACGCTTCGCGAAAAATCGGGAACCCGCCGACCAGCGTGGCGACGAGTCCGATGATGCTGAGACGCGGAAAAGGCTCCCAGACGCGGAACCAGACCAGACCGGCGCCAACCGCTACCAGAGCGACACGGGCGACACCCGCCATCTCGAGCACGGCCTGGTTGGCATGCTCCGCTCCCGGGGACGCAATCGCCGGTGCGCGTGCCGGCACGGCGAAGGTTGCAGAGTCAGGCACCCGTGGGGTCATGGGCCCTCGACTGAGACAGGCCCGCCAGATTCACGCCACGTATTGATGGGCATCACGCCGTCCGTGACGAGCTAGTTCACGTAGCTCTTGACGACGTCGATCAACTCCTGGGCGGCTCGAGCCTCCCGGGAGGATGGCTTGTGGTCCGGATCGCTCATGTGGTAGCGGATGTGCCCCTCCACGAGTTCCGCCAGAAGGCTGCTGATCGCACCCCGGGTCGCCGCCGTCAGCTGCATGATGTCGGTGCAATCCTCCTCGGCCTCGATGCTCCGCTTGATCGCCTCGACCTGGCCGCTGATCCGGCTCACGCGGTTGAGGAGCTTCTCCTTATCACGCACGGTGTGCGCCATGGCCACCTCCTGGCGGCGAACGCTAATGCATCCGGGGCCCCAGTTCCACAACTACTATACCCTGGCACGTATCTGGTACCATACCCGCCATGGTATTTCGCCTCTTGACAGAATCGGAGCCGTTCCTATTTTGGCCGCGTCGGCGCGGCGGCATCTCGCTGCACCCGCCGACGGCGGTCCTCGGTAGGCGAGGTTCCCGCGCAGCACACAAGCCACTGCCCGGCGGCGTCGAAAGATGCTCTGTCAGCGGGTAGAGCAGGCACTCCCGGTGGAAGGGTTTGCCTAAGGTGGCTGAGGCGCTTCGGCGCCTCTCACGGTGCGCGGTGCCAAAGCTCACACGAGTGAGTACGCGGTCAGCACGGGACGTTCGCGCCTCGGATAGCGCGCCAACGTCAGGGCTCCCCCGGCTTACTTGATCGTGAGTGGGGGAGCCTTCTCTTCCCCCTCTCTCCCCGAGGTCCTTTCGGGCCGGATCGCTGGATCCGGCCGGCTGACCGAAGGGGGGAGCCATGACGCTACACGATGTCTGCAGCCGCTACACGCCCGCGATCCTCCGGCTCGCGCTGCTTCTGGCAACTCTCCCGCCAGCTGCGTACGCCCAAGACGGCGCCAGCGCCCCTGGAGGTGCAACGCCGCGCAGTTGGCAGGTGTGGCTGCTCGGGGAGCAGATCAACCTCATCGCGCAGGATCTTCAGTCGTTCCACAGCCCCTATGCCGGACCCAACAGCCTGCGGGCGACCGGGGATCAGGAGCTGAGCCAGGCGTACGGCGTCTATGGCGGCGCGCAGCTCGGATCCCGGCTCCAGGCGTACGCCGACGTGGAATGGATCGCCGGGAACGGGATCAGCGGCGCCAGCGGCCTGGCCGGCCCCACCAACGGCGACGTCCTGCGCCAGGGCAGCGTCAACCTGCCCAAGTCCCCGTATGTCGCGCGCGCCTTCCTGCGCTACGTCGTGCCGCTCGGCGGCCCCGCGCGCGACACGCTGGAACGCGCTGAGGATCAGGGTCCCACGATCCAAGCGTCGCGCAGGCTGGAGATCACGGCGGGCAAGCTGGCCGTCACCGACCTCATCGACGTCAACCGCTACGCGGGCAGCACGCGGCTGCAGTTCGAAAACTGGGGCCTGTTTCAGAACACGGCCTGGGACTACCCGGCCGATACGCGCGGCTACTCCGACGGCCTCGCGATCGCGTGGATCGAGCCGCAGTGGGCGCTGCGCGCCGCGTCCTTCCTGATGCCGACGTTTGCCAACGGCAACGTCCTCGACTGGGACATCGGCCGGGCGCGCGGCGACGAGGTGGAGCTGAGCCTGATGCCGGGCAGCGCCGGGACCGTCGTGCGGTTGCTGGGCTTCCTGAACCACGCGCGGATGGGGAGCTACGCGGACGCGATCCGTGTGGCGCAGCAGACGGGCCAGCCGCCGAACATCGTGGCCGATGATGCGCCGGGCCGCACCAAGTACGGCTTCGGGCTCAACGTCGAGCAGCCCCTGGCCGACGGCGGCGACACCGGTCTGTTCGCGCGCCTTGGCTGGTCGGACGGACGGAACGAGAGCTTCGCCTTCACCGAGGTGGACCGGCACGCCAGCGCCGGGATCCAGATTTCCGGCGCGCACTGGTCCCGACACCGCGACGTTCTGGGCATCGGCGTGCTGATCCACGGCCTCTCCGACCTGCATCGCGAGTACCTGGCGCTCGGCGGGTCAGGTTTCCTGCTCGGCGACGGGCGGCTGAACTACGGGAATGAGCGAATCCTGGAGGCCTACTACCGCGTGCAGATCGGACGGTGGGTGCAGATCAGCCCCGACCTGCAGCAGATCTGGGACCCAGGCTACAACCGTGATCGCGGGCCGGCGACCGTCCTGGGCCTTCGACTCAACGTGCGGCACTGAGGAGGGCCCCGCCATGAACCTCGTCGCCAGCACGTTCTACCGGTCCCGCCGCTGGCTCAAGATCCTGCGGTTGTTCGCCATCGTGGCCGGGCCTGGGATCATCGTGATGGTGGCCGACAACGATGCGGGCGGCATCACGACCTACACCGCCACCGGCGCTAAGTACGGGAACCATCTCCTGTGGTTCCTGATCCTGCTGGGCCCGGTCGCCTACTTCGTCCAGGAGATGACGGTACGCCTCGGCGCCGTCACCAAGCGAGGCCATGCCGAGGCGATCTTCTCGGCCTTCGGGCCATTCTGGGGCTGGTTCTCGCTGCTGGACCTGGTCCTGACCGACTGGCTGACCATGATCACCGAGTTCATCGGGATGACGGCCGCGATGAGCATCTTCGGCGTGCCGGCGTGGCTCACGGTGATCGGCTGCTGGCTGCTCATGGGCGGCATGATCATGACCGGGCGCTACTGGACGTGGGAGAAGATCGCCCTCGTGCTGTGCGTCGGGAATCTGATCTACATTCCCGCCGCCTTCCTGGTGCACCCGTCCGTCCACGACATCGTGAAGAACAGCTTCATCCCGAACCTGCCGCCGGGCGGGTTCACCAACGAACTGTTCTTCCTGCTGATGGCGAACATCGGCACCACCATCGCGCCCTGGATGCTCTTCTTCCAGCAGAGCTCGGTCGTGGACAAGGAGCTGCAGGAGAAGGACATCACCTTCGGCAAGATCGACACGGCGATCGGCGCCTTGCTCACCGTCGTCGTCGCCACGTTCCTCATCATCGTGTGCGCGAAGCTGCTGCCCGGGCAGTCGATCGACAGCGCGGCGCAGGCCGCGATCCAGATCATGCCGCAAAGCCGGTACGTCGGCGCGATCATCGCGATCGGCCTGTTCGACGCCGGCTTCCTCGGCGCGATCTGCATCTCCCTGGCCAGCTCGTGGGCGTTCGGCGAGGTGTTCGGCTGGGCGCACTCCCTGAACCGGAAGATCACGGAGGCGCCGTGGTTCTACGCCTATTACCTCTTCGACCTGCTGCTGGCCGGCACGGTGGTACTGATCCCCAAGGCGCCACTCGTGCTCATCACCCTTTTCGTGCAGGTCATCGCCACGACGCTGCTGCCAGCGGCGCTCGTGTTCCTCATTCTGCTCCTGAACGACAAGAAGACGATGGGGCGCTACACGAATTCCACCTGGGAGAACGTGGCCAACATCGGCATCGTGGTGGTGATCATCGTCCTCTCGACGCTGTACGGCGTCAGCACGCTGTTCCCCAACTTCCTTCACTGAGCGAGCCCCCGGGAGGGACGCAGATGAACGTACTGAGCCGGATGGTGCGGGGCCTCGTGAGCGGGGTGCGGGCCGTGAACCGCAGATATGCGAACCCGGGGATCGAGATGACGCCATTCGTCAGGCTCGCCCTGGTGACGCTGCGTGTGTACCTGCTCGTGCTGATCGGTCTGCTGGTCTACAAGTTCGCGATCACCGTCGGCTGATCGCCTCGGAGTCGCCATGAACACCAAGAACGGAGTGGTCCCCTCGCCCGAGCGATCGTTCAGCCTGAGCGAGGTCGTCGGTACACCGTGTCTCGCGCGTGGACAGCGCGTCGGTCGCCTGGACGAGTTCGTCATCGTCGACGCCGAGCGGCACGCCGAGGTGACTCACCTCGTGGTCGGGCGTCCCTTCGGCAGACCGTCCCTGGTGGTTCCGTGGGAGCGTGTCTCCTCCTTCGACCGCGACCAGATCGAACTGGACCTTGGACAGGGCGAGACCTATGTCGGCGCTCTTCCTCCGGGCGCGATCCTGCTCAAGGATCACATCCTCGACAAGAAGGTGATTGACGGGAAGGACCGCGAGCTGGAGGTGGTCTACGACATCGGCATGAGCCTCAGTGGCGGCCGGCTGCTGATCGTGGATGTCGACCTGAGCCAGACGGCCCTGCTCCGGCGGATCCACTTGGGCTGGGTGGGCCGCCTTACCGGGACCAAGACCGCCAAGAACCGTGTCCCCTGGCGCTACGTCGAGCCTCTACCAGAGCAGATCGGCAGCTTTCGAGGCGACGTGAAGCTCAAGGTCGTGAAGGAGCAGTTGTCCAGACTGCCCGCCGTTGATCTCGCCGACGTCCTCGAGGAGCTGGGCGACGAACAGCGGATGGTCATCTTCAGCCAGCTCGACGCGGAACGGGCGTCCGATACCCTGGAGGCGATGGACCCGAAGGTCCAGCGCAGCGTGATCGCCTCGCTGGACAAGGAGAAGGTCGCCGCCCTCATCGAGGCCATGACGCCCGGTCAGGCGGCGGATCTCCTGGCGGTACTGCCGTGGTGGGAAGTGCGGGTGATCCTCGACTTGATGGGAGGCGACACCGAGAAGACCGGCAAGATCAGGACCATTCTCACGAAACAGGACGAGCGCGTCATCGACTTCTCCAGCTCGGGCTTCCTGCGCTTCGCCCCCGACCAGACGGTGGTGCAGGTTCGCACAGCGTTCCGCGAGGCCGCGCGTCGCAAGGTGGATCTCACCTACGTCTACGTGATGGATCGGGAGGACCGGCTGGTCGGCGTGGTGGACAGCAAGGCGCTGCTCGTCGCCGATGACCAGAGCCCCCTCCAAGACGTCATGACGACGAACGTGGTCAGCCTATCGCCGCAGAGCACCCTCCGAGACGCGTCCGAGCTCTTCGCTCGCTATCTCTTCCGCGCCCTGCCAGTACTCGATGACAACGGCAAGACCCTCGGCGTCCTCCTTTACCGCGATGTCGTGGCCCTGCGGCACCGCTACGTCGCATGAAGGCTTGGTCGCTCGTGGGCCGACCGCGGCCTCCTCGTAAGCCGCCCTGGCGATGGCCGTTCCGGCCGTGCAACGCACAGGTCGCGGACCAGCACCAGCCATGCGGTCGGGGTGTCCCATGCGGCCGTACGCATCATGCCCACAATCGCTGGTGCGGCGGACGACTCAGGACTCTCCCGCGGACGGCTCGCTGAAATCCGAGCGGGAGGGGTCCTCAAGAACGGCCGTAACACCGCGTCTGAACCGCGTGTAAGGTCCCAGGCTCGCTTACTCGCCTTCGGGCTTCGCGGCGCCCCGCTGCGCGAGGTTGGGCCTGCTCGCGAGGGCGTTTTCGACCGTCATCAGCCCCGGCTCCCCGGCTCGCCGCACCATCTTGAGCAGGGTGTCCATGCTGGAGCACTCTTCGAGTTGCTCGCGTGCGAACCACTCCAGGAAGTCGTGGGCCAGGTAGTCCTTCTCCTTGGAGGCAAGTTCCAGCAGCGCATTGATCTGCTTCGTGACTGTATGCTCCCACTTGAGGGCCAGCGCCACGGCATCCTCTGCCGATCGGAACGCGGCCTTCGGTGCAGGGATCGCTGGAATCACCACCTTGCCGTCGGCATCAAGGATGTAGCGAGCGAATTTCAGCGCGTGCTCACGTTCCTCCGAAGCCTGCGCAAAGAAGTGCTGCGTGAGCACGGGGAGCCCGGCGCCGTCGAAGTACGCCGCCAGCTCGACGTACTGCAGGGACGCGCCAAACTCGTGACCGATCTGGGCGTTCATGAGATCGTTCATCTTCGCGCTGATGAGCATAGCAGGCTCCTCCGTAGCAGGTTGCCGTCACCGGACGATCGTAGCGGCCGTGAACCGGATCGTGCGAGTCCTCGAGGCGTCACAGCCCGGCTCGAACGCCAATGTAGGCGCTCCGACCGATCCCGGGGATGATGCCCGGCCCCGGGTACTCGCCCGTACGTAAGGTGAAGTAGTGGGCGTTGGTCAGGTTGTTGATGCCCCCGTCCAGCGCGTAGCGGGTGCCGAAGTTCAACCTCGCTGACCAGTCCCAGACCGTGTACGCGGGGATGAGCCCCGCCTCGGCGTCGTTGGTCGGCGCAGCGCTGTTGTTGGCGTCACCGAAGGCGGCCGACGTGTAGCTGGCCTGGAGCGTGGTGGCGAACGCTCCCCGGGTATACGTGAGGCCGGTCCGGTCCACCACCCGCGGCGCGTGCTCAACCCGGTTGCCCGCGAACTGGCCGGAGACGTAGCGCGCAGCCACGAAGGCGAACGACGCCCAGAGATCCAGGCTCCCGAGGCTCCGCGGGAGGCCGAGCAGCGGGATTGGATCGAACTCGACGTACGCCTCGGTCCCCTGGTGCACGCTGTTGCCGATGTTGGCGGTCTCCTCGAAGGTGGCTCCCGTCGAGTCGGTCATCGTCCGGGTGCCGACGCGCTCGCCGTACCAGAGGTAGAAGGCATCCAGGTCCAGCTTCACCGCCTCACCCAGGGTGCCGCGCCAGCCCAGGTCGGCGCTGTAGCCGCGCGAGGCGCGGAGCGCCGGATCTACCAGCGTCACACTGCCAAGGGGTGTGAGGTCCGCGTAGAGAATCGGGCGGTAGGCTTGCGTGACGTTGGCGTAGAGCGCCGTGGATGGGCTGGTGCGGTACTCGGCGCCGAGCCCGAGCAGCGGGTAAGCGAACGTGCGCGGCGCGAAGGCGGACGTGACCTCGGTGTACCCGCTGGCGGTGGATCGCAGGTACTCGTAGCGCGCGCCGGGCGTGAGCGTGAGGTGGTCCGTCAGGTGCACCAGCTCTTCGGCGAAGGTGGCGAGGTTCGTGGTGCCGAAGCGCAGCGCCCGGCCCCAGGTGCCGCCGTAGAGACTCATGTCGAAATCCGAGCCGGTCGAGCCGGGGCCGTCCTCGAAGCGGTGCATGTCGTTGAGGCCCGCCCGGATCCCGGCCGCCAGGGTCGCCGGTCGTCCGAGCAACCCGTGGTCCACGCTCAGGCGCGACTCGAGGGTCCAGTTGTGGAACGTCTCGCGCTCGACCTCGCGAGGCGCGTAGGTCCCGGTCATCGGATCGATAGTGTCCAGCGCCGCCGGTCCCCCGTCCTCGTTCCGCCACACCAGGTGGCGGTCGGCGTCCACGTAGGACAGCGTGGTGCGCAGACGGGTGCGCGGGGATAGGGTGGCGTCCAGGTGCAGCGCCGTGATGCTCCAGGGACTCGCCAGCCAGTTCCGCGCGCGGAACGATAGCCGCGGATTGATGGCGAACGCCGAGTCCGACAGCCCACCCGGCATGTGGATCCGATTGCGGAGCACCGTTTGCTCGAGCCGCAGTTGCACGTCGTCGCCGGCGCGGAGCGTGAGGGATCCGTAGCCCGAGGCCTGCCAGAAATCGGCGTTCGGCCGCCAGCCGTCCTCGCGCCGGTAGTGAACGAACCCGTAGTAGGTCCAGGGGCCCGTGCCACCGCCCACGGCGTTGAACGCGTTGAGGACGCCGTAACTGCCGCCCGTCTCCTCACTGGTGAGCTGCGGCTTCGTGCCGGGTGTACCGGCCCGCACCACGTAGTTGATCATGCCGCCGAACTGCGGGCCGAAGGCGAGGGCCCCCGCGCCTTCCACCACCTCGACGCGCTGGAGGGCCTCCGACGGGGGCGTGTAGTAGGTCTCGGGATACCCGTAGAGGTCGCCGGCGATGTTCACGCCGTCCTGGCGCACGTTCATCTCGATGGACTGCGTCGGATCGAGCCCGCGGAAGCCGACGCCGTTCGAGGGGAAGCCGGAGCCCTCGGTCTCCGAGAACGTGGCGCCCGGGATGCGCCCCAGGATCTGCCGCTCGACGTCCTGCGCGAGGTTGGCGTGGAGGCTGTCGAGGAGGATCACTTCCGTCGTCTTGCCGGCGTAGATCACGCCACCCTGCACGTCGGGCAGGTGGGCGATGACGTGGAGCGGACGCACGGCGGTCACCGCGATCGGGCTCAGGCGAAACGCTGAGTCGGGTGCCAATCGCTGTTGCCGAAGGGTGTCGCGCTGCGGCTGCTGTGCACGGGCCGGGCAGGCCACGCCGAAGAGGGCCAGGGCCAGGCAGGCGCCGCGGGCCGCGCACCTTAATGCCGTCCGCTGCGGGCTCCTGAGTGGGCAGGACAGACAGGCTGAGCCGTACGTCGTGGTCACAGATCCCCCGTCTTCGAACGATCGTTCGAACAATAGGGGACTATCGCCGTCGGAATTCCGCATGTCAATGGACAGGCATTCCGACGCGCCCAGGGCCGGGCATTCCCGCCAGCGTCCTCGGCCGCGTGCCCGCTCAATTCAAGTTGTTGGATGCGCTGCGCAGCGCGGCGACGCGAGTGCCCTCAAATCTGCCCTCAGTCGCTCCTAGGAGGTGGAGTAGGCGAAGTGGTCGCCTTGAGAAACTCGTTGCCCGGTGCGACCTTACACCCCCTCACGGCGCCGTAGCCAAGTGGTAAGGCAGAGGTCTGCAAAACCTCTATACGGCGGTTCGAATCCGCCCGGCGCCTCTCCACCAAGGCCGCGTGACGTCGCGGCCTTTCTGCTGCCACCCAGGTTCCGGACTCCGAGAGGAGGCTCTGATGGGGCGAGCACCGACCACGACGCGCAAGACCGGCGGGCGGCGTGAAGCGACGGTGGCGACCTACCTCGTGGCGCTGCCGGTCCGCGCGCGGACCCGCCTGCGCCAGGTCCGCCGGGTCATTCACGCCGCGGCCCCCGGCGCCTTGGAGTGCATCAGCTATCGCGTGCCGGCGCTCTCGCTGGACGGACGCCCGTTCGTGTGGTACGCCGCCTGGCGGCATCACGTCAGTCTCTACCCGGTGCCGGCCGGAATGCGGGGGCGGGCCGAGATCGCCGCGTACGAGAAATCCAAGGGCACGCTCCGCTTCCCCCTGACCCAGCCGCTGCCCGTGGCGCTGGTCCGGAAGGTGGTCAAGGCGCTCATCGCGCAACGGCGCCGGTCGAAGGGTTGAGCGGCGTGGCCCGCGCGCTGGTGCGGACGCCGGGGACCGTCCTGGCGCTCGTGCTGCTCGCCGGCGCCGCGGCGGCGCAGACCACGGTCCACACCGTGACCGTGGGCGGCCTGGAGCGCCAGTATCGCGTGCACGTGCCGCCGCGCCTGCCTCACGACGGCACCGCGGCGCTCATCCTCGTCTTTCACGGCCGCGGCGGCGACGGCGCCGGGATGGAGCGGCTCACGGGGTTCAGCGCCCTCGCCGACCGCGCCGGCTTCGTGGTGGCGTATCCGGACGGCGTCGGCCACACCTGGAACGACGGCCGGGCGCTGCCCGGACCCGGGGCCCAGCGCCGCCCTACCGACGACGTGGCCTTCATCTCGACGGTGATCGATTCCCTGACCGCCGAGCTGGGGCTGGATCCGCGCCGCATCTTCGCGACCGGCCTGTCCAACGGCGGCTCGTTCGCGCACTACCTGGCGGCGAACCTGGCGCGCCGGATCGCCGCCGTGGCCTCGGTCGCGGGCGGTCTCGGCGTGCCGTTCGCGCACGTCTTCGCGCCGGCGGCGCCCGTGTCGGTGTTCATCATGCAGGGGACGGAGGATCCGCTCGTGCCGTATCGCGGCGGCCGGGTGGCGGGGGGCCGGCTGGGCAGCGAGTTGGGCGCCGAGGCGACGGCACGGCGCTGGGAGGACGCCGACGGCATGCGGGCCGAGCCGGCGACGGGTACGCTCCCCGACACCGATCCCAACGACGGCTGCCTGGTGACCTGGCAGCGCTGGAGCGGCGGCCGGAAGCGCACCGAGGTCTGGCTCTACAAGCTCGAAGGCGGCGGGCACACGTGGCCCGGCGGCCCGCAGTACCTGCCGCGGCGGTTGGTGGGCCGGGTGTGCCGGGACTTCAACGCGACGTTCGCGATCTGGGATTTCTTCTTCGGTCACGGCAAGGCGGCCGAAGGGGAGAAGTAGAAGGCGGCGCCCCGCCGCTACGCCAGGACCCCGGGGAACCGCCCGGCCTGGAGATCGTAGCCCGGGAAGATCACGTCGAGCTGTCCGATGCCCAGGTGCCGGGCCACCACCTCGCCGAACAGGTCACGGAAGTCGGTCGTCACCTCCAGGTCACGCTGCTCGTACCGCTGCTCCGGGGCGAGCCCCGGCCAGCGTCCGGCCACGCGTCCGCCGCGCACGGGGCCGCCGAGGACGAACATGCAGGTGGCGTGCCCGTGATCGGTGCCGGCGTTCCCGTTCTCCTTCACGGTGCGCCCGAACTCCGACATCGTGAGCAGGACGACGTCCGCCATCTTCTCGCCCAGGTCCTGGGTGAAGGCGGCGAGCGAGCCCCCGAAGTCGTCGAGCCGGCCGGCGAGCTGGCCCTGCCCCGAGCCCTGATTCACGTGCGTATCCCAGCCGCCGACGTCCACGAACAGGATCTCGGCGCCCAGGTCGGCCTTGATGAGCTGCGCGACCTGCAGCAGCGCGTGGCCGAACGGGCCCGGCGGGTAGGCCGCGCCGTTGTCCGGACGGTATTGCGCCGGATTCGCGGCCTTGAGCTGGCGGATCGCCTCGAAGCTCTCGGCGGCCGTGCTGGCGACGACGCCCGTCTCGGCGCCGGCCCACAGGGCCTCGAACGCCGCCGTCAGCCGGTCGCGCGCCGGCTCGGGCGCCCGGATGCCGAACGCCTGGAGATCGGCGATGGCGAGGGCCGGGGCCGAACCCTGCAACGCCTTCGGCAGGGCGGGACCCATCGCCACGCCGCGGAACGGGGTGTCGCGATGCTCCTGATCGTGCAGCAGGCAGCGGTTGAGCCAGCCGTCGGGCGTGGATTTCACGCCGGGCGTCCCGGACTCCATGAAGTCCTGCGCGTCGAAGTGGGAGCGGCTCGAGTCCGGTGAGCCAACTGCGTGGACGACGGCGAGGTGGCCGGCGTCGTAGAGCGGCTTCAACGCCGCGAGGCGCGGATGCAGGGCGAAGCGGCCGTCGAGGTCCAGGCCGGCGTCCGGCCCCGCGCCCGGCCTCGGCACGACGATGCGGCTGCGCTCACGGTAGTACCACTCGTCGGCGTAGGGCACCACCATCGAGAGCCCGTCGACAGCGCCGCGCTGGAACACGCACACGAGGGTCTTGCTGCCCGGCCCACGGCCCGGCACGCGCTGCGCGTACGCGGCCCGTCCGAGGAACAGGGGGTCGAAGCCGAGGCTCACCAGCGAGAGGGCGCCGGCCTTCACGAAGACGCGGCGCGACAGGGGATGATCGGACGGACGACTCATGGTCACTCTCGCTGAAAATCCGGACTGCCGAGCGCCAGCCCGACCGCGGTGGCCCGGGCGTTCGCCGCGTTCGGCATGTCGGCGATCTGCTGTCGAATCACTTCGAGCGTGTGGGCGCTGCCCTGGCCGCCAAGGACGGTGGCGTTCACGTCGCGCACCAGCGCGTCGTAGTCGCTGGTGACCGGGCTCAGCCGGTCGAGGTTCACGACCACGCCCGGCAGGCGTCCCGAGGCCAGGGCCATGGCGAGGTTCATGCGCGTGAGGATCGCGCCGGAGTTGAGCCAGTCCGCGGCGACGTCGGGGTAGCCGTCGGGCGTCAGATGCATGAACAGCGGCTCGCCCAGCTGCTGCAGGGCTCTCACCAGGCGCGTCGTCGTGTCGGGCTCCCCGTCCAGCGCGCGCACCGCGCTCGCCACGAACGTCAGCGGCGCCTTGAACTTGGCCGTGCGGTTCTCGGGCGCCCAGAAGTCGGGACTGGCGGCGATCGCGACCAGGACCGCGCGGATGTCGCCGTCGGTACGCTGCCAGGCCGCCACGGCGGCGTCGACGCAGCCGTCGGGCGGCGTGTCGGCGACGAACCTCGCGCACAGCTGGTGCGAGAGGTGGCGCGCGGTGGCCGGATTCTCGGCCAGGAGGCGCAGCAGCCTCCGACCCTCGTCCATGCCGTGGCCCGCCGGGAAGTCCACGCCGAGGACCGTCTTGGGTCCGTAGTCGTGCGCCCAGGCGTGGAAGGCGAACGCGAAGTTTCCGATCCCCATCCGCTTGGGCTGCGTCACGCCCCACCCCGTGAGAATCCGTGCCACCTCGATCACGTCCTGCTGCGTGTAGCCGCCGTCCACGCCGAGCGTATGCAGCTCCATCAGCTCGCGCGCGTAGTTCTCGTTGATGCCCGACTCGGCGCGTGCCGCGCCGCCCGCCGGCCGGACCGACGGGAACATCGGCCCGAAGCCCCGCCGCGGCATCATCGCGAACCCCGGGCGCCCCGCGGCGGGCGGACGCGAGCCCGGCGCGACGCTCTGCGCGTTGTCGAGGTAGATGAGCATGGCTGGATGTTCGGCCGTGGCGACGAGCAGGTCCTCGAACCGGCCCAACGCGTAGGGCCGGATGGCGTGCTCGACGAAGTCGGCGGTGAGCCAGCGGTCCGCGCCCTTCGCCATGAAGACGTTGAAGTGGTTGGTCCAGAAGTCGGTCATCACCTCGAGCAGCTGGCGCTCGCTCGCGATGTGGCGCGCCAGCGCGCTCATCATCACGTCGCCGGCGAGGGCGCGGTTCCCCTCCATCTCGCGGCGGCGCACCATGGAGTCGGCCCGCGCGGCCGGCGGCGGAGGGCCGTAGTCGGCGTACAGGTCGGACGGACTCCGCAGTGCGAGCCGGTACTGCCGCAGCGCGTCGGCACCCGCCGTGTCCTTCAGGCGAGATGGATTGAGTTGTTCCTCGAGCCAGCCGCGGATGCCGACCGCCTGCACGTGGGCGATGTCGTCCGGCCGCGCCCCGAAGGCGAAACGGTCCAGCAGGTGGAGGGCGTTGGCGCTGTCGGCCGGCGGAAACGCCATGGCGTCCGCGGGCAGCGCCAGCGGCGCCAGGCCGGCCGGCCCGTGGCGGGCGCAGGCCGCCACCGCGACCAGCAGCGGCAGACAGAGCTTACGCATCGGCAGCACCCATCTCGATATCGGAGTACCCTCCTGGGAGTTGACGGTTCACCCGAAAACGGGTTAACCCTCCGCTCCCGATGACCAACCCGCTGCCCAACATCCCGCGCCGCCGTCGCGGCGCGTTCGAGCCGACCGAGCACCCGACCTGGCGCCAGCGGCTGGAGGCGCTGCGCAACGTGCGGCCGCTGCTCTCGATGGTATGGGAGACGCACCGGGGGTACACCGCGGCGATCGTGGCGCTGCGGTTGCTGCGGGCGTTCGTGCCGCTGGCGGTGCTGTGGATCGGGAAGCTGATCATCGACGGCGTGGTGGGCGCCATGAAGTCGCACGCCGGGGGCCAGCCGGTCGCGTGGGAATACCTCGGCGGCCTGCTGGTGACCGGCCTCGCCATCGCCGTGGTGGGGGACGCGCTGGCGCGCGCCGGGACGCTGGTGGAGAGCCTGCTCGGAGACCTGTTCAGCAACCGCATCAGCGTGCGCCTCATGGAGCACGCCGCCACGCTCGACCTCCGGCACTACGAGGACTCCGAGTTCTACGACCACCTCGAGCGGGCGCGGCGCCAGACGGTGGGGCGCATCGGGCTGATCGCGCTGCTGCTCTCCTCGGTGCAGGACCTCATCACGCTGGTGAGCCTCGCGGCGACGCTCGTCTTCTACGTGCCCTGGCTGCTGGTGCTGCTGGCGGTCGCGGTGGTGCCGTCGTTCCTCGGCGAAACGCACTTCGCGGCGCTGGGCTACTCGCTGCTGTTCCGCTGGACGCCCGAGCGGCGGCAGCTCGACTACCTGCGCTTCACCGCGGCGAGCGACGAGACGGCGAAGGAGATCAAGCTGTTCGGCCTCTCGCGGTGGCTCACGGACCGCTACGCGAAGCTCTCGGCCGACTTCTACGAGGCCAACCGCAGCCTCTCGATCCGCCACAGCTCCGTCAGCACGGTGCTGACCACCATCGGCACCGTGGGCTACTACGCGGCCTACGGGGTCATCATCTATTTGACCGTCATCGGCTACCGTTCCCCGGCGGGGCTGTTCACCATCGGCGTGCTCACGTTCCTGGCGGGGTCGTTCCAGCAGAGCCGCGACCTGATCCAGCGCATCCTGCTCTCGACCTCGCAGATCTACGAGCAGAGCCTGTACCTGGCGGACCTGTTCACCTTCTTCGAGATGAGGCCGTCGATCGTCTCGCGCGACGGCGCGCGGCCCGTGCCGAGTCCCATCCGCGAGGGCTTCGAATTCCGCGACGTGGGGTTCCGCTATCCCGGCAGCGACGTGTGGGCGGCGCGGCACCTCACCTTCCGCCTCGGCGTGGGCGAGCGCCTGGCGCTGGTGGGCGAGAACGGCGCCGGCAAGACGACGCTCACCAAGCTCCTGGCGCGGCTGTACGACCCCGACGAGGGGGCGATCCTGCTCGACGGCGTGGACCTGCGGGAGTACGACGTGGCCAGCCTGCACCGCAACATCGGCGTGATCTTCCAGGACTTCGTCCGCTATTCGTTCCTCCTCAAGGAGAACATCGGCGTCGGCGAGATCGGCGCCGTGGGGGACGCGCCCCGGATTCAGGCGGCGGCCGAGCGGAGCCTCGCGTCCGCGGTGGCGCGGCGCTTCGAGAAGGGCTACGACCAGATGCTGGGGCGGCGCTTCGACGAAGGGATCGAGCTCTCGGGCGGCGAGTGGCAGAAGGTGGCCCTGGCGCGCGCCTACCTGCGGGAGGCGCAGGTGCTGATCCTCGACGAGCCCACCGCCTCGCTCGACGCGCGCGCGGAGTACGAGGTGTTCCTGCGTTTCGCGGAGCTGACGAAAGGGAAGGCGGCCGTGCTGATCTCGCACCGCTTCTCGACCGTGCGGATGGCGGAGCGGATCCTCGTGCTGGAGAAGGGACAGATCATCGAGCAGGGATCGCACGAAGAGCTGGTCGCCAGGGGCGGGACCTACGCCGAACTCTTCAGGTTGCAGGCGGCGGGGTACCGATAGCGCTGCAAGCCTCCTTGCCTCTTTTCTCCCTCCGAGGCTAGGTTAGCGTCCCCTCAGGGTTGAAGGGTCGAACATGAAGGAATATCCGAGCACACACATCAGGAATGTGGCCGTAGTCGGCCACGGAGGCAGCGGCAAGACCAGCCTGGTCGACGCCCTCGCCTTCGTGGCCGGAAGCAGCAAGCGGCACGGTCGCATCAAGGAAGGCTCCGCCCTCACCGACTACTCCCCCGACGAGATCGAACGCGGCTACAGCATCAACCTCGCCCTGGCCCACGCCGAGTGGGAGGGCGTGAAGATCAACCTGGTGGACACGCCGGGCTATCTCGATTTCGCGGGCGACGCGATGGCGGGCGTGTACGCGGCGGACGCGTCGCTGATCGTGCTGGGCGCGTCGGCGGGCGTGGAGACGGGGACCGAGAAGGTGTGGGAGTACTCTCGCACCTGCGAGCACGAGGCGATCTTCTTCGTCTCGATGATGGACAAGGAGCACGCGGATTTCAGCAAGGTCTACGGCCAGATCCGCGAGCGGCTCACGCCCAAGGCCATTCCGGTCGAGATCCCGATCGGCGCGGGCCCGCAGCACCGCGGCATCATCAACCTGATCAGCAAGACGGCCCTCATCTACAAGCCGGGGACCAAAACCGGCGAGTACGACGAGCAGCCGATCCCGAAGGAGCTGCAGGCGGAGTACGAGAAGTACGAGAGCGACCTCATCGAGACGGTGGCGTCCACCGACGACTCGCTGGTGGAGCGCTACCTCGAGGGGAAGGAGATCTCGCACGAGGAGCTGGTGACGGCGATGCGCGCGGCGATGAAGCGGCGCGAGCTGTTCCCGATCCTGTGCGGCGCGGCGGAGCTGACCTACGGGACGCGGGCCCTGCTCTCGGAGATCGTGGAGCTGGTGCCGCCGCCGGCCGACAACCACCCGGTGGTGGCCGAGAAGTGGGGCAGCGCGGACAAGCTGGAGATCCCGGAGCGCGACGACGCGCCGTTCACGGCCCTGGTGTTCAAGACCGTGTCGGAGCCGCACGTCGGCGACGTGTCGCTGTTCCGGATCTTCTCGGGCAGCGTCAAGAACGGGCAGGAGGTCTACAACGCGGCGCGCAGCGCGCCGGAGAAGCTGAACCACCTCTCGGTGGCGCAGGGGAAAGAGAAGCTCGAGGTGGACGTGCTGCACGCGGGCGACATCGGCGTCATCGCCAAGCTGCGCGACACCCACACCAACGACACGCTGTGCACCCACGCGACGCCGGTGGTGCTGCCGCGCATCCCGCTCCCCGAGCCGATCATCCACGTCGCCATCGAGGCCAAGGAGCGCGGCGACGAGGACAAGATCAACATCGGGCTGGCCAAGATCACCGAAGAGGACCCGACGTTCCACTGGGAGTTCAACGCCGACGTCCGGCAGACCTGGATCTACGGCCTCGGCGAACGGCACCTCGAGGTGACCCTGAACCGGCTGGCGCGGAAGTTCGGCGTCCACGCGACGATGACGAAGCCCCGCATCCCGTATCGGGAGACGATCCGGGGCAAGGGCGAGGGCCAGGGGCGGCACAAGAAGCAGACCGGCGGCCGCGGGCAGTTCGGCGACTGCTGGATCCGGATGGCGCCGCTGCCGCGCGGCGGCGGCTACGTGTTCGAGGACGGCATCGTCGGCGGCTCGATCCCCAGCAAGTACATCCCCGCCGTGGACCGCGGCATCCAGGAAGCCGCGGTGCGCGGGATCCTGGCCGGCTGTCCGGTGGTGGACTTCAAGGTCGAGCTGTTCGACGGCTCGTACCACACCGTGGACTCGAACGAGATGTCGTTCAAGCTGGCGGGCATTCTCGCGTTCCGGAACGTCTCACCGAACTGCAAGCCGGTGCTGCTGGAGCCGCTGGTGGACCTCGAGGTGATGACGCCGGAGGAGTACCTCGGCGCGGTGATGGGCGACCTCAGCGCGCGGCGCGGCCAGATCCTGGGCTCCGAGCCCGAGGGCACGACACTCAAGCTGAAGGCGGTGGTGCCGGAGGCGGAGCTGTACAAGTACGCGACGCAGCTGCACTCGCTCACCCAGGGGCGCGGCACCTACCGCCGCAAGTTCAAGGGCTACGCCGAAATGCCGCCGGAAGCGGCGGCCAAGGTGATCGAGGAGCACCAGAAGGAAAAGAAGGAGAAGGAAGAAGAAGGCTGACGCCCGCGGCCGGCGCGGGTCACACCTTGTGGTAGGTGACCCGCGCCGCCTCGGCGCCGTCCGCCGCCTGGTAGACCTCGAAATCCGAGAACAGCCGCGGCGCCTCCGCCGCGAGCGCCCGAAGCGCCGCCACCGCCATCCGCCGGATCTCCTGCTCCGCGCCCTCGCCGCAGCGCAGCTCCAGCATCGTGCGCCAGGCGCGCACGTTCGCGCTCACCACGATCTTGGTCTCGGTCGCGTTGGGGAGCAGCGAGCGGGCCGCCTCGCGCGCCATCTTGCGGCGATGGATCTTGTCGGCGACCCACTCGTAGCGCCGCATCAGGTCCTCCACCGCCTGCACGTACGCCGCCTGCGCCGCCGTGACCTGCGCGAGCCACGCCGCCTCGAGCCGCTCGTCCCCCAGCATCGCCGGCGGCACCACGAAGGCCGCGTGCGATTCGTCCACGTACCGTTGACTCAGCTGGCTGTAGCCGAAGCCGGCGCGATGCCGGACCAGCTCGTGCGAGCAGGAGCGAGAGATGCCCTCGATCAGCAGGACGTAGACGGCGTGCTCGAGCACGGATCCGTGGCCCTGCTTCTTGATGTTGTCCAGGTACTCGGCGGTGGTGCGCTTGGCCGGGTTGGCCTGGCTCATGTAGCACAGCCGGCCCGCGAACTCGGCGAGCTTCTCGCCGTCGCTCGCGTCGCCGCGCCATTCGATCTTGAGGTGGCCCGGCTCGAGGAACTGCGGGCGGGCCAGCAGGGTGATGAGCGGGGCGCGGACTATTTCCATGGGCCTGGTGAGAAGTGAGGGGTGAGACGTGAGAAGTTCAAGTGAGAGGTGAGAAGACGAAGTGAGGGGTCATCGCGGGCTGGGGGCCAGCGACAGCTTGAAGAGGCCCCAACCGGCGGTCCGCTCCACCTCGCGCAGCCGCGCCGCGACCTCGGCGGGCAGCGCCGGCGCCCGCGCGCCGACCTTGAGCGCGGCGGCGTCGAGCCGAGCGCCGGGGGCGGCGAGCTTGACGCCCGGGTTCAGGATGCCGGCCGGATCCCACGCCTGCTTGGTGCGCGCGCACCACTCGGCGTAGCGCTCGCCGAAGGTCGAGGCGAGGAACGGCGCGCGGAGGCGCCCGTCGCCGTGCTCGCCGGATGGCGTGCCGCCGAGCGAGAGCTGCGCCCCGGTCACCGCGTCGAGGCAGGAGGCCAGGCGGTCCGCGAAGTCCGGCGCGGTCACGTCGGCCAGGAGATTGGCGTGGAGGTGGCCGTCGCCCGCGTGGCCGAAGATGACGACGTCGAATCCATGCGCCTCCGCCGCCTCGCGCAACGCGCGGATGTAGCGGCCGAGGACGGGCACCGGCACGCAGCCGTCCTCGACCAGCTGCAGCGAGCGCAGGTTGTTGGGGAGCGACGCGAGGATCGGGCTCGCCAGGTGGCGCAGCTCCCACAGCCGGCTCACCGATGCCAGGTCGTCCGCCAGCTCCGTGGTCTCGGCCAGGCCGCGCACGGCCTCCAGGGCGCCGGTCGCCGCGCCCTCGAACTCGACCAGCAGCACCGCCTCGGTACCCGCCGGGATGCGGCGCTGGACGGCGCCGCGGACGAAGTCGAGGTAGGTGCGGTCGAGCAGCTCGACCGCGGAAGGGCCGAGCGGCTTGAGCGCGAGGACCGCGGGACCGACGTCGTCGAGCGAGCGCAGCGTGACCAGCACCGTGGACCGGTCGTCGGGCAGCGGCGCCAGCGCGACTTCGACAGCCGTGACGAAGGCGAGCGTGCCTTCGCTCCCGGTCAGGAGGTCCGCGATGCGGCCGCTCGCGGCGTACGCGTCGAGCGCGAAGCCGGCGGAGTTCTTGGTGGTGTGGGGCACGGCGGCCGCCAGTTCGGCCGCGTGCTCGCGCAGCGCGGGCGCGACGTCGCGCTCGAATCTCTCCTCGGCCGCGGTCTTCCCGTGCCCCCGTGCCCCCGTGCCTCCGTGCCCGCCGCTCTCTGTGCCCCCGGTCTCTCCGTCCGCCGTCACGAACTCGAGCGCGCGCACCCAGCGGCGCATCGCCCCGTACTTGACGCTGTGCGCGCCGGCGGCGTTGGTGGCGACCATGCCGCCCAGCGTGCAGAAGGCGGCGCTCGACGGGTCGGGTGGGAGCTGCAGTCCGTATCCGGCGGCGGCGGCGTTGAGCGCGCGGCAGGTGACCGATGCGCCGCAGCGGGCCGTGCCGGCGCCCGCGTCGATGACCGGTGGTTCGCGAAAGGCCTGGGACAGGTCGACCACGACGCCGGGCCCGACGTTGCCGCCCGGCATGCCGCTGCCGGCGCCCCGCGGCACCAGCGGCTGACGCTGGTCCGCCGCCCAGCGCACCAGCAGCGCCAGGTCGCCCGCGTCGCACGGCACCGCGACGGCCGCGGGCACGATGCGGAAGATGCCCGCCCCCTCCGCGTACAGCGCTCGCGCGACGTCGTCGGTCCTGAGCTCGCCGCGAAAGCCTGACGGGGGATGCACGCGGGCAAGCTAACGGCCGGCCCGCGAGCTTGACAAGCACTTGGGGGGCGGTGATACTCGCGGATTCATGCTGACAAACGGAGCACGCGCCAACCTCATCCGGATCGAGGTGGATCGCCGCCTTGGTCACGAGTGGGACGAGTGGGACGGTCAGGCCCTGCCGGGCGGCGGCAACTTCGCCAGCCCGCCGGGCAGGTTCTTCCGCTACGCCGCGCTGACGCTCGCGGTGGTCGCGGCGGTCGTCTTCCTGGCCGCCTATCTCCTCGACCCGCGGCTCGGCGTGTTGTGGGCGCCGCTGCCGACCGTCGTGATGCTCGGTGTCTCGGGCCTGACCGTGCTCGCCTGGCTGTGGTTCGGCCTGCTGCTCGCGTCGTTCTACGGACCCGCGCTCCTCTTGCCCGAGCGGCTGGCGGAACGCGGCCCGTTCCTGGCGCTGATGCGGTGGACCTCGCAGGTGGCGCGCCGTTTCGGCGCTCGCGACTGGGTGGAGCACGCCGCCGTCGAGGTCTTCAACGGCCTGGCGGCGCGGCGCGGGCGGAAGGTGGGGAAGGGCGAGCTGCTGGTGCTGGTCCCGCGCTGCCTGGCCAAGGACGCCCTGGACGGGATCCTGGAAGTGGCGGGGCGCTACGAGGTGCCGGTGTTCGTCGCCACGCGCGGCCAGTTGGCCCGGCGCGCCATCCGCGAGCGGCGCCCGCGGGCCGTGGTCGCGGTGGCCTGCGAGCGCGACATGGTGAGCGGCATCCACGACGTCGCCGCGAAGATTCCGGTCCTCGGGCTCACGATGCGCCTGCCCTCCGGCCCCTGCAAGGACGCGTCGGTCGACGTCGCGAAGTTCGAGTCCTGGGTCAGGAGCTTCGTGGAGGCCCGCTAGGCTGGCGGCCCGGCCCGGCCGGCGCCCCGGTCGTGGGCGCGGCGGGCATCGGATACGCCGCCTTCAGCCGGGCGACGATGCTGTCCAGCAACACGCGACCCGGACTGCTGTCCGGGACCATCCGCTCCAGGTCACGTTCCGGCTCGCTGGGATCCTGCGCGATCCGCCGTACGCACTCCGCCGCCATGCGGGTGTGACCCGCCGTGGGGTCCGCGAAGAACCGCAGCTTCACCACCTGATCGAGGTCGCGCGCCCGCCCGCTGACGGTGGCCTTCGTGGCCACGTCGTACCACGACGACTCGAGATACCCCTCGGGCGCATCGGCCACGGCCACGCTGAGGCCCGCCGAGCGCAGCTCCTGGGCGGCGGAGTCGATCACGGCATCGGGCTGGGCCTCGAGCTCGGTCGCGATGCTGCCCTGAATGGGCGCGTAGCGCGGCCGGAGGCCGCCCAACCTCGCGCAGGCGGCGAGGACCGGCAGGGAGACGAGGAGCGCGGCGGCGGCGCGGCGCATGCCGCGATCAGTGTTTGGCGGTGTCGGCGCCCGCGGCGGCCGCGCCCGCCTTCGCCGTGTCCGGCGCCGCCGGCATCGGCATGGTGGCGGCGGGGGCCGCCTCGTCCTCGTCGTGGTGGTGGCTGGCCCGCTCGGTCGCGATCGCCCCGAGGCGCGCGGTGGGAATGCCGAGGCCGTGGTCGAACACCAGCTTTCCGCCCAGCGACGCCGTGTAGAGCAGGATGGCGATCCCGATGACGCCGACGGTGAGGGCGATGGGCTGCTCCTTCTCGTTCCACACGCCGCGCCGCACGATCCGCCAGATCGCGAGCAGCCCGAAGATGGCGAGCACGATGAACGCCAGCGTCTTGTGCGTGTCCATGATCACGTGCGCCTGCTCGCTGTGCTGCACCACGTCCTCGGCCATGAGGCCCGCGATGATCGCCGCGCCGGTGCCGAGCACGCCGAAGACCAGCGTCCAGAACGCGGCCGCCTTGAGCGACTCGCGCTTGAAGACGATGCCGAGCAGGTCGAAGAGCACCGACAGCGGCAGCAGCGCCGGCGGGAGATCGTTCACGGCGGCGTGGAAGCGCGGCCAATCGTAGCCGAGGAACATCGTCACAACCCCAGGTTGGAGGGTGTGGGAGGCGTGGTGCCGTAGTCGTAGAAGCCCCGGCCCGACTTCTTCCCGTAGTACCCCGCGAGCACCATCCGTTTCAGGAGCGGCGGCGGCGCATATCGCGCTTCGCGGTACTCGGCGAACATGATCTCGGCGATCTTGTACGTCGTATCGAGGCCGACGAAGTCGAGCAGCACGAGCGGGCCCATCGGGTAGCCGCAGCCGAGCTGCATCGCCTTGTCGATGTCGGGCGCGGTGGCCACGCCGTGCTCGAGCGCGCGGATGGCGTCGAGCAGGTAGGGCACCAGGAGCAGGTTCACCACGAACCCGGAGGTGTCCTTCGCCGCGACGGGCTCCTTGCCGAGCTTGCCGGCGAAGACGTAGGCGCGATCGAAGCTCTCCGCCGACGTGGTCACGGTCCGCACCACCTCGACCAGCTTCATCAGCGGCACCGGATTGAAGAAATGCAGCCCGACGAACCTGTCGGGGCGGCTGGTGGCGGCGGCCATGGCGGCGATGGTGAGGCTCGACGTGTTGGACGCGAACAGCGTGGTGGGCCGGCACAACCGGTCCAGCTCCTTCCACAGCGCGTTCTTGGTCTCCAGGTCCTCGGTCACCGCCTCGATGACGATGTCGGCGTCCTTGAGGTCCGCCACCTTGGTGGTGAACCGCAGCCGTCCGAGCGTCGCGTCGCGCGTGGCCGCGTCGAGCTTGCCCTTGTCGACCAGCCGGTTCAGCGAGCCTGTGATGGCGCCCTTGCCCTTGGCGAGCAGCTCGTCGCTCACCTCGCGCACGACGGTCGGGAAGCCGGCGGCGGCGGCGGTCTGGGCGATGCCGCTGCCCATCAGGCCGCAGCCGAGGACGCCGACGGTGGTGATGTCGGTCATGGGTTCTTGGGTTTCCCGGAGAGAGGAGTGGATTTCGAGGGCGGCGCCCCGGGCGGCTGCCGGAGCGTCTGCGCCGCGTCTTCGACCGACCGCTTGATTTCGGTGGCGATGCGCGCGAAGGCGGAGGCGCGCGGGCCCGCGAGCTGGGGGCGGGACCGGATCTCGCCGCGCTCGAGGCGGTCGAGCACCTGCTCCAGCGCCACCTGCATGCGGTCCGCGCGGCGCCGGAAGGCGCGCGCGCCGATGCCGGCGAGGACGAGGCCGCCCACCAGCGAGAGCGGGGCGAGGATCGCCAACCCGGGCAGGAGGGCCAGCGCCCCCGCGCCCAGGCAGCCGGTGCCGGCGAGCAGCGCGATGCCGAGCAGCGACTGGTCGCGGATGTTGCCGATGTCCGCGGCCATCTCGGCGTGGCAGTACCCGGACTCGAGTGCGGTGATCTGGACGGAGACGTCCAGCGCGCGGGCCAGGTGGTAAGCCTTGCCGTCGAACGACAGGCCGCGCTTCATCTCCGCGAACAGGCCCTTCTGCCGTTCCCACACCGTGCGATCGGGGAGGCGGCGCTTCGGCGTCATCGCCTCCTCCTCGGTCATGAACCCGGCCACGGCCTGATCGAGCTGGGCTTTCTCGCCGGGCACGACCCGGTGGGCCAGCACCATCTTCGGGCCGACCCAGCGGGCCATGAATCCGCGCTCGAGCGCGGCGCCGCCCGCGTTCTCCTCGTACAGCGCCTGGCGGAGAAACCGGCCGGGGATGCCGACGTCCGATCCGAGCTTCAGCAGCTCCTGCTCGGTGAGGTCGTCGCCGGTGTCCATCTCGCCCGCCTGCAGCTCGGCGGCGCGCTGGATGATCCGCTCGAGCTGCTCGCGGGTGATCTTGCGCGGAACCAGCTCTCCGGCCATCGCCGAGTCAGCCTCGGCGCTCCGCGCCCTCGCGCTGACCGGCCGGCGGCAGCGCGGTGCCGGGGGCGGCGCCCGCGAGGGCGGCCTGCACCGCCACGCTCGCGAGGGACGGCGCCGGCGGCGCCGCCGGCTGCGACTCCCGGTAGGCTCCCAGGAACGGCTTCAGCAGGTCGATGGGCAGCGGGAAGAACGTGGTCGAGTTCTTCTCCGACGCGATCTCGGAGACGGTCTGCAGGAACCGCAGGGTGATCGCGGCCGGCTCCTGGCCGATGACGTGCGCCGCCTGCGCCAGCTTCTCGGAGGCCTGCAGCTCGCCTTCGGCGTTGATGACCTTGGCGCGGCGCTCGCGCTCGGCCTCGGCCTGCCGCGCCATCGCCCGCTTCATCTCCACCGGCAGGTCTACGTCCTTGACCTCGACGGCGGAGACCTCGATGCCCCACTCGACCGTGCGGGAATCGATGATCGCTTTCAGGGTCTCGTTGATCTTCTCGCGCTCGGAGAGGATCTCGTCGAGCTGGTGCTGGCCGCACACACTGCGCAGCGTGGTCTGCGCCAGCTGGCTGGTGGCGTAGAGGTAGTTCTCGATCCCGATGATCGCGGCCGCGGGATCCTTCACCTTCATGTACAGCACCGCGTTGACCTTGAGCGAGATGTTGTCGCGCGTGATCACGTCCTGCGGCGGGATGTCGAGCGCGACGATCCGCAGCGACACCCGGTGCATGTGCGCGATCATGCTCGGCAGGAAGACGAGCCCCGGGCCCTTGGTGTTCCAGTAGCGGCCCAGGAAGAACGCGACCGCGCGCTCGTACTGCTTGATGATGCGCAGGCTGGACAGCGTGTACAGCGCCGCCACGATCGCTACGACCGCCAGAGCGTCCACCGTTCGGTCCTCCTACGGCGTGAAGGCTTCGACCATCACGGCGGCACCCTGGCCGCCGCCAATGCAGGCGCTGCCGACTCCGAAACGACCGCCGCTCTTCCGCAGCGCGTGGAGGAGGTGAACGGTGATCCTCGTGCCCGAGGCGGCGAGCGGGTGCCCGATCGCGATGGCGCCGCCGTGGACGTTCACCTTCTCGCGCGGCAGCCCCAGCTCCTTCTCCACCGCGACGTACTGCGGCGCGAACGCCTCGTTGACCTCGATCAGGTCCACCTGCTCGAGCTTCAGGCCCGTCTTCTGGAGCAGCTTGCGGATCGCGGGCGCGGGGCCGATCCCCATGTACTTGGGCTCCACCCCGGCCACGGCCCAGCCGACCAGGCGGCCCAACGGCTTCAGGCCCTTGGCCTGCGCGACGCCCTCCGATGCCACGACGCAGGCGGCCGCCCCGTCGCAGATGCCGCTCGCGTTGCCCGCGGTCACGAGGCCGTCCTTCTTGAAGTAGGGCGCGAGCTTGGCCAGACCCTCGAGCGTGGTGTTCGGCCGCATGTGCTCGTCGGCGCGGAAGGGCACCAGCTGCCGCGTCTTCGGATCCTTCACCTGCACGGCCACCACCTCGTCCTCGAACGCGCCCTCGTCCCAGCCCTTCTTGGCCAGTTGCTGGGAGCGCAGCGCGAACTCGTCCACCTCCCGGCGGCTGAGCTGGTACTTCTCGGCGAGGTTCTCCGCCGTCTGCGCCATCGAGAAGCCGCACTGCGGATCGGTGAGCGACTCCCACAGCAGGTCTTCGAGCGGCGCCGGCGGGCCGAGCCTCAGGCCCCAGCGCGCGCCGCGCAGGACGTGCGGCGCCTGGCTCATCGACTCGCCGCCGCCGGCGAGCACGGCCTTCGACTCGTCGAGCAGGATCTGCTGCGCGGCCTGCGCGATGGCCTCGAAGCCGGAGCCGCACAGCCGGTTCACGGTGAGCGCGGGCACCTCGATGGGGAGGCCGGCCTTGAGGCCGACGTGCCGGGCGAAGTAGATGGCGTCGGGCGACGTCTGCAGGGCGTTGCCGAACACGACGTGGTCGAAGTCGCCGGGCCCCAGGCCCGAGCGCTCGACCGCGCAGCGCGCGGCCGCGGCGGCCAAATCGATCGCCGAATGGTCCTTGAGGGTCCCGCCGAAGGTCCCGAACGGCGTCCGCACGCCGCTCAGGAAGACCACGTCCTTGTCCCGGCCCTGCGTCTTCATCGCTCGCGTGCTCCGCCGGCTCGAGGGGAAGCCGGGCAGTCCCGGCAGGGGCGGAATATCGCCCTGCCTCAGGAGCGCAGCAAGCGAACTCAGAGCTTGAAGATGACGCCGGCCTCGAGGCTCAGGGTGAGGGTGTGCACGCGGCCCGAGTTCAGATCGCTGGTGCTCGAATCGAGCTCCAGCAGGTTCGCCTGTCCCTGGAACCCCAGGCGGGGGTCGGCTGCCAACTCGGCCGTGTAACGCGCGCCCAGGCCGTAGAACACGTAGTCGGCGTGCGGCACTCCGCCGGTCGTGTTGCCGAAGGCGAGCTGCGGCGTCAGGGACAGGTCCTGCCACGCCCGCCGCACGATCACCAGCTCGGGTTCGATGCCCACCGTGAAGAAGTTCCGGCCTCCCGCCCGCCGCCACAGGGTGAACGCGATGGCGCACCCGCCCGTCCGCTCGGGAAGGACGCGGCCATTCGGCAGGACGTCGAGGCAGACCTTGGCGCCGTAGGCGGGCTGCGCGGAGGTGTTGTAGCCGTACAAGGTGTCCTGGGGCGAGGGGTGCGCGTCGCGAAACGGCGCGAGTACGGTGGCGCTCAGGCTGATCGCGAGAATCGGGAGCTTGAAGCCCTCGGTGCGAATGCGGGTGAAGCGCGCCGATTCCTTGGGATCGATCCAGATGCGAAGCCGGACCATGTCGCCCGTGCCGGCGATGTCGATGCGGTACTCCTCCGTGGACCGAGGCACGACCAGGAAGGCCGAGGCGGTGCTGGATAGTGCCTCGCGCGACAACGGCACCATGAGCAGGGGAGGCTGCGAGGGGCGGCGGGCCGACCGGATGGAGACGGTCGCGTCGCCGGGATCCACCTCGAACCGGTACACCACGCCCTCGGTCAGGACGACGCGTGGCGCCAGGGCGGTCCCGGTCGCGAAGACGTCGTTGAAGATGAGGCGGGCGACCCCGCTGGTGTCGCGGGCGGTGGTGTCGCGCGCGGTCGTGTCTCGCGCGCCAGGCTGGGGTGATGCGGGAGTCGGGTTCTGCGCGGCGACGCCGCGCGCGAGCGCGGCCGCCACCATGACGATCAGTGCGTAACGCGCTCGGCGACCCATCGCGCTACCTCCTTGGTGCCGCACTTCCCCCCGAGGTCCGGCGTCGTGACGCCGGCGGCGAGGGCGGCGCGCACGGCGGACTCCAGTGCGTCCGCCGCATCCAGGTGGCGCAACTCGCGTACCATCATGGCGGCGGTGAGGATCGCCGCGAAGGGATTGGCGACGTCCTTGCCCGCCATTGGCGGCGCGGAGCCGTGCACCGGCTCGAACAGGCCGGCCCGGCCGGGATGGAGGTTGGCCGAGGGCGAGATGCCCAGGCCGCCGACGAGACCCGCGGCGAGGTCGGAGAGAATGTCGCCGAACAGGTTCTGGGTGACGATGGCCTGGAACCGCTCGGGCTCCCGCACCAGCTCCATGGCCAGCGCGTCCACGTAGCGGTGCTCGCGCGCGATGCCGGGGTACTCCGCCCCCACCTCGGCGAACACGCGTCCCCACAGCCGGTGCGCGGGCACCGCGTTCGCCTTGTCCGCCATGGTGAGGCGGGTCCTGCCGTTCGCCTTCGCCCACTCGAACGCGTAGCGGACGATGCGCTCCACGCCCTTGCGGGTGTGCACCTCCTCGGCGAGCTGCACTTCGTCGGGCGTGCCGACGCGGAGCCCGCCGCCCGCGCCGACGTAGATGCCTTCCGTGTTCTCGCGGAAGATCGGGAAGTCGATGACGCGCGGCCCCGCCGCCGGGTCCTTGAGCGGGCACAGCGACGGATGCAGCAGCGTCACCGGCCGCAGGTTCACGAAGAGGTCGAGCCGGAAGCGGAGGCCGAGGAGGATGTCGCGCGCGTGCTCGTTGCCCGGGACGCGCGGATCGCCGAGGGCGCCGACCAGAATGGCGTCCACGCCGGTGCGCAGATGCTCGACCGCGGCGTCGGGGATCGTCTCGCGCGTGGCGAGGTAATGGTCGGCGGAATACGGCAGCCGCTCGACGTCGAGCGTGAAGCCGAAGCGGCGGGACGCCGCGTCGAGCACAGCCAGCGCGGCCTCGATCACCTCGGGGCCGATGCCGTCCCCGGCGATGACCGCGATGCGGTCACCGCTCATCCGAGCCCCGCCATCTTCCGGCCGCAGGTGATGCAGAACTGCCAGCCCACCTCCAGCTCGGTGCCGCACGAGGGGCAGTGCACCACCCCGACGTTCTGGCCGCAGTGCGGGCAGAAGATGACCGCCCGCCCGACCGGCAGGTCCCCCCCACAGAACGCGCAGGGCGCGCTCGCGGTGCGCGGCGCGGGCTCGGCGGACTCCGCTCCCTCCTCGTCGAGTGCGAAGGGCAACTCGGGCTGCTCCGTCGCCGCGTCCGAGGCGGCGCCTTCCACCTCGATCTCGGGAACATCGGGCGGGGGCTCGGGGAACCAGAGGGTTTCCGCGGCGCGCTCCACCGCCGGCGGCCTCGGCGCGGCGGCGGCCTCGGGTTCCACGCCCGGCGCGGCGCGCGCCGCCTCCGCCTGGCCCAGAGCCTCGCGCACGTGGTCGGGGTCCAGGGTCACGCTCGCCGCGCCGAACCGCTTGTACAGTCCCGTGTCGGGGTTGATCGCGGCCGCCTCGTTGGTGAGCGCGACGCGCGCCTCTTCCGGCTCCACGAAGGCGTAGCCCCGCTCGCCGGCGAGCAGGCGGAGCAGCGTCATCTCGTAGTCCTCGTGCGAGTCGAGGCCCAGCACGGCGCGATGGGTCCGGTAGGGCACCAGGCGCTGATACAGCTCGTTGACCTCGACGGGCCCGTGCACGCGGGAGGGATCGAGCTCGGCGAGGTTCCACACGAGCCGGCCGAACAGCCGGTCGAGTTCGTCGTGATGCGACGCTGGCGATGCGGACAACGCCCCGGGCCCGGTTGGTGGACGCGCCACGTTAGATTCGCGACCAGCCCTTGTCAACCAAGACGGTCGGCCTCGCCGGAGGCGGCGGGACGTCGTCGAGCAACCGGAGGCGGGAGATGCGCTCCTCATCCCTGATCGCCATGCTGCTCGCCCTCGCCGCGGCGCCACCCCCGGCCGCGCAGTCTCTGCTCTACCGCTCGCCCAATCTGAGCGGCGACTGGGTCGCGGACCCGGGGGTCGTGCAGTTCAACTTCCTGCACCGGTTCAACGTGAGCTCGGGCACGGGCAGCGTGGTGACCAACTTCCCCACGTTCACGCTGGCCGCGGGCGTCGCCGGGAACGTCGGCGTCGGGTACCGGTTCGCCACGAAGGAGCTGGCCGGCACCGAAACGACCAGCAACGAGTCGGAGCTGTTCGCGCGCTGGCGCTTTCTGGGCGCGCACGAAGGCAGCGAAGGCTTCGCCGCCTCCATCTCGCCGGCCTACAACTTCCGATCGAAGGCCGTGGACGGCGAGCTGGCCGCCGACTACACCACGGGGCCGGTCACGATCCTCGCGGCGGTGCGCGAGCTGAGCAAACCGTTCGGGCAGTCGGGCGCCCAGACCGCCCTGGGCGGCGGCGCGGTGATCCGCCTGAACCAGTACCTGGCCCTCTCGGGCGACTACGCCAAGCTGCTCGGCGGCGACACCACGGCCGCCTGGAGCGCGGCGATCCAGGTGCAGATCCCCAATTCGCCGCACACGTTCGCTCTGGAGGTGAGCAACGTCGCGGCCAACACGTTCGAGGGCAGCTCGCGGGGCGGCAACCCGCTCTCCCAGCGGCTCTACGGCTTCGAGTTCACCATCCCCCTGCACCTGAGCCGGTTCGGTGCGTCGTTCCACTCCTCGCGCGGCCTGGCGACGGGCGTGACGGGACCGGCGGCCGCCACGGTGGTCGTGGTGTCGCTCCACTTCGCGACCGACACGGTGCGGATCGCGGCGGGCCAGGTGGTACGGTGGGTCAACAAGGACCCGCTCGACCACTCGGTCAGCTTCGAGGTGGACGGACCGGAGTCGGGCCCGGTTCCGGCGAAAGGCAGCTATGCGGTGCGGTTCGACCGGCCCGGCACCTACCCGTACCACTGCACGCCGCACCCATTCATGAGGGGTGTCGTGGTGGTGCAGTGAGCGTGACGGGAAGCCGTCGGACGGACTAGGTCACGTCGGCGTCGGGGTCGTACGCCTCGTACTTCCCCTTGGCTCGCTCGGCAGCGAGCCACGCCGCGAATTCCGACGCGATCAGGCCGCCCGACGGCCGCTGTTCGGCGGCGGCGCGGGTGGCCAGGTGGTTGGCGTACTCGTTCTTGGCGTGTCCGGCGTGGCCGCGCACCCAGTGCCACGTCACGTCGTGGCGCTCGGCCGCGGCCACCAGCTCCTGCCACAGCTCGAGATTCTCGATGGCGCCGCTCTTGCGCCGCCAGCCGCGGGCACGCCACGCGCTCACCCACTCCCGCATGCCCTGGATCAGGTAGGTGGAATCCGACGTGAAGCGCACGGCGACCGCGCGGCCCTTGGCGCCGAGCAGGTCCAGCGCGGTGATGGCGGAGCGCAGCGCCATGCGGTTGTTCGTGGTGTCGGGTTCCGCGACGAAGTAGTCGCGGCGCTCCACCAGCCCTGCGGCGGTCCGCGCCTCGATCAGGCCGCCGGCGCCGCCCGGCGTGAGGCGATCCTGCCCGTTGCCGAGGCACGCCTCGTCCGCGTGCACCAGCACGACCCGTGCTGCGCGCCCGCGGGCCTGCGGTT